>Ga0207421_10000292_pt1 | contig 62831 bp, 54 predicted proteins | sample SodLakKL_010_SED_4_FD_187542 | JGI IMG/M metagenome (GOLD analysis project Ga0207421, IMG submission 187542) | Alkaline sediment microbial communities from Lake Tanatar, Kulunda Steppe, Russia - 8KL_010_SED (SPAdes) (version 2) | ecosystem: Environmental > Aquatic > Non-marine Saline and...
AATAAATGCAATAAAATTCGAGATGTGTCAGGATTTATTATAACTTTGCAGTTTAAATTTATTTTTTAATTATATTATGGAGACACCTGAACTGGAGAAGACGAAAAAAGAGTTGTACAGTGAGACATCGCTTTGTTACCAGTGTGGAAAGTGTTCAGCCGGTTGCCCGGTGGTGGAGGAGATGGATGTGTATCCGCATATAGTTATTCATCTTACTTCCCTTGGAATGGAGGAAAAAGTATTCAAAACTGAAACTCCCTGGATTTGCGCAAGTTGTTATGCTTGTGCTGTAAAATGCCCCAACGATATCGAGATCCCCAATATAATGACCCGGCTGAAGCAAATGGCTTTGGAGCGTGGACTTAAACCAAAAAGGAATGATATTTATAAGTTCCACAAGACTTTTACGGATGATATTTTAAGAAGGGGCAAGGTGCATGAGTTCAGGATTATGATTGAGTATAATTTGCGGCTGGGCAAACCTTTCAAAAATGCGATGTTGGGACCTAAAATGCTGATGAAGAACAAGCTGCATTTTACGCCACCAAAGGCGGTAAAAGGTTTTCGCAACTGGATAAAACAAATTTCACCAAAGGACTGAAATACAGGTTGGTTCTTGGAGAGACTGTTTTCTTGAAAAAAAATTTTTATGAACAAAGATGAAATTGCTATATATCCGGGCTGTAGCCTTGAAACCAGCTCATCTCACTATTTGCAGAGTATCAAGACCGTTTTCGGTGTTCTGCAGATACCTTTCAGGGAGATAGCTGACTGGAACTGTTGCGGGGCAACATCTGTAAAGTCTGTAGATCAGCATCTTAACCTGATGTTGAGCCATAAAAATCTGGCGCTGGCAGAAAAGCAAGGGATCAGGGAGTTGGTTGTCCCTTGTGCATCCTGTTATTTCAGGCTGGTAGGGGCGGAATATGAGCTTAATAATGATGAAAAGCTGCTGGAGAAACTGAACAATGAAAGTGATCTTCCCTATAAGGGCCAGGTCAAGGTCAGGAATATACTCGACTTTTTCGTGAATGTTGTGGGCCTTGATCATATTTCAAAATATGTAAAAAATCCCCTTAACGGGCTTAAGGTTGCCTGTTATTACGGATGCCTGAATACACGGGTTCCCATAGAAAAAGCTTTCGATACCCGGGAATACCCCATGAGCATGGATGAAATTGTAAAAGCTCTGGGTGGTGAGGTGGTAGACTGGTCATATAAAACGGATTGCTGTGGGGCGAGTTTGTTTGTTACCGTAAATACAATTGCCGAAAAGCTTGTGGGCAAAGTGTTGAAGGATGCCGGACTAAGGGGGGTGGACTGTGTTGCGGTATCCTGTCCTATGTGTCAGACCAATCTCGATACAAAGCAAGATTCAATCCGGAAAAAGTATCCAGTTGAATATCCGTTGCCGGTGGCTTTTATTACCCAGTTGATGGGAGTGGCATTTGGCTGCAGTCCCGCTGATCTGGGATTTAAGAAAAACTTTGTCCCTTTGGGGTCAATCTATAAAACCCGTTCATTGAAAAATAGTTAAGACTAATAATTGATAAAACATAAAGGAGCTTTATTATAATGCATAATAAGCAAACAGGTTCAGTATTGGTTATAGGAGGCGGTATTGCAGGAATGCAGGCTGCCATTGACAGCGCTGAAATGGGGTATAAAGTTTACCTGCTGGAAAAAGAGCCTGCTATCGGTGGTAACATGGCGAAACTCGATAAAACCTTCCCCACCAACGATTGCGCCATGTGTATGATATCTCCCAAGCTGGTGGAAACAGGCCGCCATCTTAATATAGAGATTATCTCCTATGCAGAGCTGGATAAAATAGAGGGAGAAGCAGGGAATTTTACAGCTACCATAAATAAAAAGGCCCGTTATGTTGATGAAGACAAATGTAACGGCTGCGGGGAGTGTGAGCTGGAGTGCCCTGTTGTAAGAATAGACGAATTTAATGGACAGCTCTCAAACCGCAAAGCGATTTACCGGTTATATCCCCAGGCAATCCCGAATGTTTATACCATAGACAAATCCACACCTGCAGCCCCGTGTAAAAACACCTGCCCGGCAGGTGTCAATGTGCAGGGCTATACGGCTCTGATTGCAAAGGGTAAATTCCTGGAGGCGGTTGATCTTATCAGGGAAAGGATGCCTTTTGCCGGGGTTTGCGGCAGGATATGCCATCATCCGTGCGAGGAGAATTGCAATCGCAATGAAATTGACCAACCGGTATCTGTGCGTAACCTTAAGCGTTTTGCAGCGGATTATGAAAAGAGACTCCTCGAAGAGGGAGGTCTTCCTGAAAGGGAAAATAAATTACAAAGTGAGAATTCCGCCGCCCCTGAAGAAAAAGTTGCGGTGATTGGTGGTGGCCCTGCAGGTCTTACCTGTGCTCATGATCTTGTGAAAAAAGGATATAAAGTGACTCTTTTTGAGGCGGGCGATAAGCTGGGGGGCATGATGCGCACAGGTATACCCGATTACAGGTTGCCTAAAGATTATCTCGATTATGAGATTCAATTGATGGTTGATGATGGTATCGAGGTTAAAAAAGGACAGACACTGGGGGTGGACTTTTCAATTAAGGATCTCAAACAGCAGGGCTACAAGGCGGTTTTTGTTTCGCTCGGGGCCCAAAAGGCCAAAGAGATACCCCTTGACACTGCCGGTGGCGAGGGTGTAATATATGGGCTATCTTTTCTCAGAGAAATAAGTGAAGGAAAAAAACCTTCGGCAGGTTCAAAGGTTGCCGTTATAGGTGGCGGTAACGTTGCGGTTGATGTCGCACGCTCGGCTATCCGTATGGGTTCTGAGGTGACAATTGTTTACCGCCGAACCAAAGAGGAGATGCCTGCCCATTCATGGGAGATCGAAGAGGCTCTTGAAGAAGGGGTAGAGATAAAAAATTCATGGTCCCCTAAAAAGATAGTATTTGAGGATGGAAAGGTTAGCGGACTGGAAGTTGAAAAATGTGAGACTGTATATAACAGCAAAGGGGAGCGTTCACTGCAGACCGATCCTGATCAGACAACTGTGGTGGAGGCAGATACTGTGATTCCTGCAACCGGACAGGAATGTGATCTCTGTGGACTTGATCCTTCTGTTAAAAGCGATAAAGGATGGATTTGTACCGATCCTTTGACCCTGGAATGTTCCGAAGAGGGTGTGTTTGCCGGAGGAGACATGGTGATCGGCCCTTCTTCACTGGTGGAGTCGGTAGCAATGGGGCACCGTGCTTCGGAATCCATTGACCGTTTCCTGAATAAGGAGGATCTGAAAACAGAGAGAGAACCGGTTGACATTGACGGCGATTTTGCCGGGATGCCCGAAGGGGTGGATAAAGAACCGGTTAAACGTACCAGCCCTTCTATAGCAGAAGCCGGAAGCAGAAGCGGTAATTTTGATGAGATTGAAAGTACATTTACAGAAGAGCAAGCTGTAAATGAAGCTAAAAGATGCCTCCAATGTGCAAGCTGTGCCGAATGTATGGAATGTGTTCGCATATGCAAGGCCGAAGGTGTTTTACACAATCAGCAGGATGAGACATTGCAGATCAATGTGGGAACTGTAATATCCACAGGAGGATTCGTTCCCTATGATGCAAAGAGGAAGCCGGAATACGGCTTTGGCATATATCCCAATGTTGTAACCAGTATACAGTTTGAGCGGATTCTGAGTGCTTCCGGACCGTATGAGGGCCATGTAACGCGCCCGTCTGACGCCAAGCCGCCTAAAAAGATTGCCTGGATCCAATGTGTGGGATCGAGAGATGTTACCCCCACGGGCAGTGACTACTGTTCTTCAGTATGTTGCATGTATGCTCTTAAAGAGGCTATGATCGCCAAAGATCATGATCCTGAAGTTCAACCTTATATTTTTTATATAGACATCAGAGCTTTCGGAAAGGGCTTTGAGAGTTTTTATAAGCAGGCAAGGCATGATTCGGGTGTAAGGTTTGTGCGCAGTCAGATTTCTTCGGTAAAAGAGAATCCTGTGACAAGGGGTTTGAATCTTAGTTTTATTGAGGACGGCATCTATAAGGAAATGGAATTCGACATGGTGGTACTTTCGGTCGGCTTGCTTGCCAATCCGGCCAACAGGAAGATCAGCGAAATTCTCGGTATTGAGCAGAACAGGTTTGGATTTTTCCTTGAGGAGTCGCTTAAGCCGCTTATGTCAACCCGCAGGGGTATTTATTTGTGCGGTGCCGGAAACGGACCGAGCGATATTCCCGAAGCTGTAACTCAGGGAAGTTCGGCGGCTGCATTGAGCAGCGAAGTTCTCAAAGAAGTTCGTAACACCGAAATAACGGCAAAAAGATATCCGGTGGAAAAGAAAGTGGCGGATACTGAAGCACGCATTGGGGTATTTATTTGTCATTGCGGCATAAACATAGCATCCGTTGTGGATGTTGAAGCGGTTGCCGAATATGCCAAAAATTTGCCGGGTGTCGTTTATGCCGAGCATACAATATACAACTGCTCCCAGGATACCCAAAAAAGGATGAAAGAGCTGATCGATGAGTATAACCTTAACAGGGTAGTGGTTGCATCCTGTACTCCGCGTACTCATGAAGGTCTGTTTCAGGAGACTTTGCGTGAGGGTGGACTGAACAAGTATCTTTTTGAAATGACCGATATCAGGGAACAGTGCTCCTGGGTGCACCAGAAGGAGCCGGAGCTGGCAACGGAAAAAGCCAAAGCACTGGTAAGGGGAAGTGTCGGGAAAGCAATGCATCTGGAGCCTTTACAGCTTAAAACAATATCTGTCAATAAAAATGCCCTGGTTGTAGGAGGAGGTATAACAGGTATGACGGCCTCGCTTTCTCTGGCAAGACAGGGGTTTAAGGTTCATCTTGTTGAAAAGGAGAGTGAGCTGGGCGGCAACATGATTTATTTGAACAAGGAGATCAACGGAGAGGACTGGCAGGAATTTCTGAAAAATAAGATACGTGAAGTTAATGATGAAGAGCTGATCGATATCCACTTGAACACTAATATCAAGTCTGTTAACGGCTCTATTGGGAATTTTACAACCACTCTCGATGATAATAAAACGGAAATTGATCACGGGGTTATATTAATTGCAACCGGTGCAAAGGAGTATGAAACTGAAAACTTTCTTTACGGTAAAAATAAAAATGTTATTACTCAACGGGGGTTTGAATTTGAGATCGATAAAAAAGAAAAATTCGGAACGGTTGCAATGATCCAGTGTGTGGGAAGCCGTGACGATGAGCATAATTATTGTTCCCGGGTCTGTTGCAGTGAGGCTATTAAAAATGCAATAAGTATAAAGGAAAAGGACCCGGATTCCAAAGTATATATTCTTTACCGTGATATAAGAACATATACCATACGTGAGATCTTCTACCGCAGGGCAAGGGAGCTGGGTGTTAAGTTTATCCATTTCCCCGATGAGGAATATCCGGAAGTTGAGGAAAATAAAAACAAGCTCACTATAAAAGTTAAAGACACCGTGCTTAACGATTATGTTACACTTGAATGTGATCAGCTGGTACTAAGTGCGGGTATAGAGGCAACTAAAGAGTCGAACGGCCATCTTGCCGAATTGATGAAACTTCCCCTGGATGAGCACGGCAATTTCATGGAGGCTCATATTAAACTTCGTCCGGTTGATTTCGCCAATGAAGGTGTATTTATATGCGGAATGGCACATTCTCCCAAAAATACCGAGGAAAACATAATGCAGGGTGTAGCGGCAGCGGGCAGGGCGGTAACGGTCCTCTCGAAAGACTCACTTGAGGTGGGTGGTGTTGTTTCCGTGATAAATGAAGATAAGTGTGCCTCATGTCTTACATGTATCAGAGAATGCTTGTTTAATGCCCCGTTTATTAATAAAAACGGAAAAGCAGAAGTTGATGCGGCCAAGTGTCAGGGATGCGGAAACTGTGCAGCGGCATGCCCTGCCAGTGCAATACAACTTCACACATTTACTGATGAGCAGGAATGCAGCTTGGTTAAGAATATCTTGAAAAGAAATGAAAAGAGTATTATTGAAATTAACTCATGAGCCAAATCTTACTAAATAAGATGCATCAAATAATTGTCCCTTTGCCGGTCTTCCGGCAAAAATGATTGGTTTCGGGTAAAGGATGCTTTGGGAATTAAACACTATTAGAAGAAATGAAAGAAAGAGAACCTAAAATAATAGCCTTTTGTTGTCATTATTGTGCATTCACGGCGGCCGATCTGGCCGGAACAATGCGGCAGCAGTATCCCACTAATATTCACATTGTCCGGTTGCCGTGTACCGGTAAAGTACATGTAAATATGTTGCTGCAGGCTTTTGTGGATGAAGCTGACGGGGTGATGGTGGCGGGCTGTGAGATCGGTAGTTGCCATTTTCTTGAAGGAAATGCAAGGGCGGTGAAAAGAGTCACTCTTGCAAAAGAGAAGCTTCAGGAGGTGGGAATAAACCCCGAAAGGCTTGAAATGTACTATATACCGGCATCGGAAGGCCCCCTCTTTGCTAGATCTGCACAGGAGTTTACAGATAAGATAAAGCAGCTTGACGGTAGCAAGGAGGCAGAAACAGATAAAGGTGAGGTTCCGGATCAGGACACAGGTCAAGGAAAAGGGAAGAAGGATAAAAGTCAATGCTGCAAATAAAAAATTAACTGCTAATACAAGGAGGAATATATATGATTGTTTCAGAACAAAAACCTTTTCAGCAAATTTTTGATTTTGTTAAGGATTACAATAATATCCTGGTTATGGGATGCGGTACTTGTATGACCGTTTGTATGGCAGGCGGGGAAAATGAAGCAGGTGTGCTTTCGAAACAACTTAAATTGGCTGCCAGACAGGAGAACCGGAATATTGAAATTGAAGAGCTGACACTAACGCGCCAATGCGACAGGGAGTTTTTTGACGAGGATGCGACAGAAAAAATAAACCGGGCCGAAATGGTACTTTCATTGGGATGCGGGGTTGGTGTGCAGTATATTGTTGAGCTTTTCCCTGATGTTATCGTCAGACCGGGTGTAAACACCAAATTTTTCGGGGCCAACATTTCCCAGGGCTTGTGGTCCGAACGTTGTGCAGGCTGCGGTGAATGTGTGCTGGATGAATATGAAGGCATATGCCCGATTGCCAGGTGTGCCAAAAGTTTAATGAACGGACCATGTGGAGGGTCTTCTCACGGTATGTGTGAAATTGACCCGGAAAATACTGAATGTGGCGGACAGTTGATATACGACCGGTTCAAGCGCCTTAACAAGCTTGATAAATTAATGGAGTATAAACCCGCAAAAAACTGGTCGACTGCCAGGGACGGCGGTCCCAGAAGGGTTGCAAGGGAAGATATGATGTTTGATGAGGAAAAGGAGAATAATTAAGCAATTTTAAAAGAGACAAAAATATATATGGACAAAAACAAGACTAGCTCAAACAGTAATCTTGAACAGGTTTTGCAATCGGGGGAGTTTGCTTTGACAGGTGAGCTGGGCCCTCCAAAAAGCGCTGACAGGAATAATATTTTAGAAAAGGCAAACTACCTGAAAGGATATGTTGATGCAGCAAATATTACCGATAATCAAACTGCCATTGCACGCCTCTCTTCTATAGCTTCGGGAGTTATTTGTCTTGAACAGGGACTTGAGCCGGTTGTGCAGATTACCACACGCGACAGGAACAGGCTTGCTATCCAGAGTGATGTGCTGGGTGCCGCTGCCCTCGGCATAAAGAATATATTATGCCTTTCCGGAGACCATCAGTCGTTTGGCAATCACCCTGCCGCTAAAAATGTTTTTGACATTGATTCGGTGCAGCTTATCAATATGCTTTATAAAATGAGGGAGCAGCAGCAATTTGAATGCGGTGACATGATAAGGAACGGCAAAAAAGGCCCTGTCGTGGAGCCTAAAATATTCATCGGTGCCGCGGCGAATCCTTTTGCAGAACCTCTGGATTTCAGGGTTATGCGACTGGAAAAGAAAATTAATGCAGGGGCCGATTTTATCCAGACTCAGGTTATATATAATATGGAGAGGTTCAGCCGGTGGATGGAGGAGGTAAGGGAAAGGGGACTTCATAAAAAAGTTTATATCCTGGCCGGAGTGACCCCCCTGAAATCTGCAAAAATGGCAAAATATATGAAGGATAACGTCTCGGGGATATCTTTCACCGAAGATATAGTAAAAAGGATGGAAGAGGCTGAAGATCAAAAGGCGGAAGGAAGACAGATTGCACTTGAGCAAATAGCTGAGTTGAAAAAGATGGAAGGTGTCCATGGGGTACACCTGATGGCTATCGGAGGTGAAAAAAGTGTACCGGGTATTGCCGAGGAGGCCGGCTTGCTCCCGCGCCCGGATTTTAACAAACAGTGATAAAATTCAGTAATTTACCCCGGGTGTTATAAACTTAACACTAAAAATTCCGGGAGTTTTAAAAAAGAGCTGAAAAAACAGTATTATTTATAATGCATTCAAATATTTCTGCCGCTCCCACCTCCAATCGTATTGACCTTCTTGACATATTAAGGGGACTTGCCATTTTCGGCATCCTTATGGTAAATATGCAGATCTTCTACAGGCCGATGACCGTTATGCTTGCAGGATATACCGGTGCGGAATCCTTTGTGAATATTGGCTCGCAAGCTATCATAAAATTCTTTTTCGAGGGGAAGTTTTATGTGTTGTTTTCCTTTCTGTTCGGTTACGGCTTCTGGATGTTCATTAATAAAAGAACTGCCGGTGGCGGGAGCATAATTCCGGTTTTCAGGCGACGTATGCTGATACTTTTGATGATTGGGATTTTGCATGTGGTGCTTTTGTGGCCCGGCGACATACTCGTTTTCTATGCTCTTTTCGGATTTCTTCTGATACTTTTCAGGAGAAAAAGCGATACCACCCTTTTGAAATGGTCTGCATTTTTCCTGTTGCTTCCTATTGTTTTTACCGTTTTTACGGTTCTTATACCTGAATTGGCTTCAGTGCACCCCGAGTCTAAGGAAATGTATGAAGCAAGTATAAAAGAGGAGAAGCAGTTTCTGTTTTCTTTTATAGATAAGGCGTATGAAATTTACGGCCGGGGGAGCTTTTCCGAAATAGTTTCGCTGCGGCTGCAGGAATACTTTATTATGCTTCCGGGGATTTTCTTTTTTTATCCTATGGTTCTGGCAATGTTCATAGCAGGAGTCTGGGGCGGGCGAAAACGTATAATCGAGGATTACAGAAGTAATCTGCCTTTTTTCCGAAAGTCTTTGTGGGTGGGCCTTGTAGGTGGAATATTAAGCAATGTAATATATACATGGTCACATTTTACAGCCGAATTGGTTGTACCCGATATATGGACGTTCATTTCAAGCACATTTCACATAGTGGGCGGAGTTTTACTTTGCCTTTTTTATGTTTCTGCCATTGTATTGCTTTATGATAAAGGCAAAATCAGTATTATTGGCAGGTACCTGGCACCTGTTGGCCGCATGGCACTTACAAACTACCTTCTTCATTCGCTGATCTGCACCACACTCTTTTTGCCTTACGGTTTTGGACTGTTTGGAGAGATTAATGTTTTCCAGGGGGTGCTTCTTACGATTGTTATATTCGCCGCACAGGTTTTGCTGAGCAATGTATGGCTCAGATATTTCAGATACGGACCTTTTGAATGGGTTTGGCGAAGTCTGACTTATATGAAACGCCAGCCTATAAAGATTCGAAACGCCGGTTCTTAGCAGACACAGCTTCCTGAAAATAAATCATTCAAGTGAAGCTTAAACCAGGCTGCTCTTTTAACAAACCCGTCCGGTTCCGCCCGGGGTATGAGTAATTGACCTTTGATGAAGATACAATGAGTATAATTGATTGCTGGTTTTTCTATTCATTACGGAGTGTGTCTACAGGGTTGAGCTGTGCGGCCCTGTAAGACTGTAGTCCCACAGTTGCAAGTGCTATTGTGTAAGTCAGCACCGATGCGGCAATGAAGATTGAGGGCGGGAGGTCTATCCTGTAGGCAAAATTGTTAAGCCAGCCGTCCATAAAATACCATGCAACGGGCCACCCGATCAGTGTTGCTATAAAGATCAGCAGGTTAATCTCCTTTGATAAAAGTATTATTATCGATCCGGAAGATGCCCCCATAGCTTTTCTTACTCCTATCTCTTTTGTTCGTTTTTCGGTTGTAAAAGATGCCATGCCAAGCAGTCCAAGGCAAGCTATGAAAATTGCCAGCATCGAGAATATGGAGAATATATTCTTTGTTCTTACCTCATTGTTGTACTGAGCCATAATATCATCTTCCAGAAATGTCCATATAAAAGGAGCATCAACTGTAAACTCATTCCAGGTTTGCTCTATTGATCCTATAACCGAGGGTATGTTGTAATGGTTTATTTTAATTGCCATGTACCAACCCTGGTTTTCCAGCTTTTGAATTGTCATCGGCCTTATATTGCGGTGCATAGATTCAAAATTGGAATCTTTAATTACCCCGGCAACCGGACTTACCAGGTTTAGATGGGGAAAGACGATGTTGTTTTGTGTGGGATCCTCTATGCCCATGGTTCTTACCAAAGCTTCATTTATGACAACTGATTCATTATCAGTGCCATACTCGGAAGAGAAAAACCTTCCTTCTGAAAGCTCCAACCCCATGGTTTCCAGGTAATGTTCGTCTGCCCATACAAGAGAGGTTTGAACAAGGTTTTCCGCGGAGCTGCCCTGTTTGTGCAGGGAGGTGCCGGATAAATTGTAGCTGGGCAATGCACTGCAAAAGCTGCCGTTAACAATACCTTCGTTTTTGAGAAGTTCCTCCCTGAAAGCATTTTGTCTCTCTTCGAGTATATGCGTGCGTTGTAAAACAACAATTCCCTCGCTTTCGTAGCCGGGATCTTGTGATTGCCAATAGTCGAGCTGCCTGAAAACCAGGAAGGTGGCTGCCAGTAAGGCAATGGTAATGGAAAACTGAGCTACTACAAGTATTTTCCTTAATTTATTGCTTCCTGTCCCGCTGTCTGTTACTCCCTTTAAAATATTGACCGTTTTGAAAGACGAAAGGAAAAAAGCCGGGTAGCTCCCTGCAAGTACTCCTGTAAATAGTCCCAGTAATATCAGCGCGGGGAGGATGAACCAGTTGTTTATGTAATTCAGCTCAAAACTTTTTGAAGTTATATTGTTGAAAAAGGGGAGGGAAAGCTCAACCAGTGCTGTTGCAAGTATTACGGCGATCAGGCTGACAAGGACCGATTCGGTGAGGAATTGCATTATAAGTTGCTTCTTGCTTCCTCCCAGAGTCTTTCTCACACCTACTTCTTTTGCCCTGTTTGTGTAACGTGCTGTTGCCAGGTTCATAAAGTTTATGCAAGCTATAAGCAGGATTAAAACTGCTATTATGGAAAAAAAATAGAGAGTTGTCACACTGCCTCCGGCACTTAGCTGGTTGTCAGAATCGGAGTGAAGGTGAATATCTGTAAGAGGTTCCATGTAGAATTTGTAAACCCCGCCTTCGGCCTCGAATGAATTTATATCAACTCCCATAGTCCTTTCCACCTCCGGGGCAACATAATTGTAGACAAGTTCCTGGAGTCTTTCGCTGAAAGCATCTTTACCGGTGTTCTGGTTCAGGACAAAATAGGTATAGAGGCTGTTGCTTGTCCAGTTTTCCCAGTATTGCTGATGATCTGGTCTCAATGTTTCAAGAGAGCCCAGAAAATCGTAGCGAAAATGGGAGTTAGCTGGCATGTTTTCAGAAATACCGGTTATTTCCATTTCGTATTGTTCGTTAAAACTGATCGTTTTGCCAACCGGGTTTACATCACCGAAATACTTTTCCGCCGTTTCTTTTGTTATAACAACAGTGTTTGGCCTGTTAAGCACAGTTGAAGGATTGCCTGAAATAAGCGGCACGGTGAAAACGTCAAAGAAATTTGAATCGGCAAAGAAAAAGTTATCCTCGGGAAAACTATCCTCCTGTGTAATTACCACCGGGTTGGTTGCATAATACAGCCTGCACGCCTGTTCTACCTCGCTGAATTCATATTCGAGGCCATCTTTCATGGCACCTGATGTGACGGCTGAAAAAATATGATTGTCGCCAAAAAGCGCTTCGATTCCGACACGGTAAATCCGGTCCGATTTTTCATGGTAGCGGTCATAGCTGAGTTCGCTGGATACGAAAAGCACAATGAGGATACAGCTTGCAATGCCTATTGTCAAACCTGAAATGTTGATCAGTGAATATCCTTTTTTTCTCAAAAGATTGCGGCATGCAATTGTAATGTAATTTTTAAACATTTCTGTCAATAATTTTATATTTAATAATCGGATGGAATCCCGGATTCCTGCCTTTTCGTTTATTAACCTGAAGATCAAACATTGAACCAAAAAATGCAAAGCTTTAATAATGAGCTTTGTATCAATTTTGGTTGCAATCCTGTGAAAGGTATATTATGTTCGCTTACATTACAGGGGCTGTACGCATGCGTACAACCTGTTTTGCGCATCAGTATCAATCAGCTGATGTCTGGTAAAAGTTTTTATCCATTGTTTGTCTGTATTATTTGTCCCTGTAAAAAGTGGCTGAGGTTGTCTGCTGCAGGCTTCGCCCGGCATGATGGTTATTAGAGGATTTTCACCTTGGGGGTCTTTTCAGGTTAAGTATTACAGGGAAAGCCTTTTCCGTGTCTGTTTCATCAACCACTATATTTAGCTCATTTGTTGCCGAAATAATTTCTCTTATGTTTATTCCTTCCCATGCAAGGTTTTTGAGTATAAAATAATAAATGCCTGAAATTTTTGTGTTTTCTCCCGGAAGTTGAATTGTGACAGAACCAAGGCCGGGGTTGTATGAAAGTTTTCTTTCCCCTTTAAACAGTCTCTTGGTTTTATGATCGAGTGTGTTGCTTATAACTAATGTTGTTTCGGTTACACCTTGCGAAAAGGCAAAAAAAGTATTTTTCCTTTTACCCGCCTCATCCATAAGGTTGCGCTGACATGTGACAAGGGTGGGGGAATTTTCAAAACTGTGTCCGCTTAAGCCGGAACGAACTGTTATGTCACCCAGGTTTTTCAAAATTTTCCCGATCTGATGGCTTAATTTTATATATCTGCCGGCAGGCCTCCTGTTTATAGCCATGACAATTGCACTTGTATTGACCTGTTTATTAAGGATTTTTTCTGCCTCGGGCTTTAATTTGCGCGCAAGGGAGGAAACATTTACAATGTTGTCGTGAATTGCCTCTTCCAAAAATGGCGAACGGGATATTAGCTTGTCAACTACTTCGGTAACAGTCATTTTCCAATGATAATTCAAATTGTTAAATTTTTAACAATTTGTTGTGAAAATGTAAAAATATTAAAAAAATATTATTGCTCTATTTTAAATTAATTTTTTTTGCACTAAAAAGTTGATATGATGGTAATGAAATTCGGCGGCACTTCCCTGGGTAATGCTGAAATGATAAAAAAAGCGGCATCCCTGATAGAGCAAAATGATTCATGCTTTGTGGTTTGCTCTGCTGTGGGTGGTGTTACCGATATGCTTGCGGATATTGCTATAGCTTTTGAGAATGATGATAGGGAGAAGGCCCGTTTAATTTGCCTGCAGACAAGAGAGCATTTCGAAAAAATATGCAGTGGCTTGTTTGATCCGGGAGTGGTTGAAACTGCTCTCAGAATTGTCCAGGATCGCATTGATGCAGTTTATGATTGTTTAAAAAAGGAGTTTACATCAATTGATAAAAATTTTATTATTGCCCAGGGGGAGTTCATTACATCGGAGATTTTAGCTTTTTTTCTTAACTCACAGCAAGTACCGGTAAAATTGCTGAATGCTTTTGATTTCCTTTATGCGGGAGCTGATGGTGAGCCTGTAATCAGTGATGTGAGATCGCGCTTGTTTGGGATGACCGGCTTCCCTCTTTCAGGAAGGTATCTGACTCAGGGGTTCATATGTCTTGATCATAACGGCAATCCTTCCAATCTTGGAAGAGGCGGGAGCGATTATACCGCTACTATAGCCGGTGCTGCGCTTTCTGCCCAAAAAATTGAGATATGGACTGATATTGACGGAATAAGGAACAATGATCCCGGCATAGTTTACAGAACATATCCCATACGCAAACTTTCATTTCAGGAGGCTTCAGAGCTTGCATATTTCGGTGCAAAGATACTTCATCCTGCATCTGTCTGGCCGGCAAAAAAATATAATATTCCGGTTCATATAAAAAAAACCTCCAGTCCACGTGCACCCGGAACGCTACTGTGCCGTGAATCTGTGGACGGAGGGGTGAAGGGCGTTTCAGCTAAAAGGGGGGTCACCGCAATAAGGGTTGCTTCGGGACGAATGCTGAACACTTACGGGTTTTTAAGCAGGATATTTGCGATATTTGAAAAATGCAAAACACCGGTTGATGTGGTTACCACTTCAGAGGTATCGGTTAGTGTAACTATTGATAATGAAAAGTGGCTTGAAACAATTAAATCCAAACTGGAAAGTCTCGGTGAAGTGAAGATCGAAAGGAACCTTGCCATTGTGTGTGTAGTTGGCGACATACTTGAAAAACACAAGGGGTATGCGGTTAAAATTCTGGACTCCCTTAGATCGTTCAGTGTAAAAATGGTATCTTTCGGGGGAAGCAGGAATAACATTACCATTGTTGTGCCAGAAAAAGAAGTAGAAGAAATTTTGTGTTCGCTAAACAGGTTACTTTTTAAAATCCGGCATTTATGATAGATTTTTCAGGTATTAAAACTCCGGTCTACTTTTATGATCTTGATATTCTTAGTAGAACGCTTGCCCTTGCCGCCGGTGAAGCCCGAAAATACGGATACAGGCTTCATTATGCAGTGAAAGCCAACAACAATGATGTTATAGCCGGTAAAATAAAGGATTATGGATTTGGAGCCGATTGCGTAAGCGGTAATGAGATACGACGGGTGCTTGATTGGAAGTACCATCCTGAAGGTATCGTATTTGCAGGAGTGGGCAAAACCGACGAAGAGATAAAGCTGGCAATAGAGAATGAAATTTTTTGCCTTAATTGTGAGTCACTTGAAGAGCTTGAGGTTGTAGCCGAAAAAGCAAGGGAAGTAAACAGACGGGTGAGTGTGGCACTGAGGGTAAACCCGGCACTTGAAGCGAATACTCACAGCTATATAACTACCGGAAAGGACGAGAATAAATTTGGTGTTGGATTACCACATTTGAAAAATGCTCTTGATTATTGCAAAAATTCTCCCGGTCTTGATTTTGCAGGACTTCATTTTCATATTGGCTCCCAGATAATTTCCCTTGAGCCTTACCGGAACCTCTGCAAGAAGGTGAACCAAATATGGAGAGAGTTTGATATTCCCGGTTATGGGGGGGATATGTTGAACCTGGGAGGAGGTTTAGGTATAGACTACTGTGAACCTGAAAACAACCCTATTCCCGATTTCAAATCTTTTTTTGCTTTGTTTGCCGATAACCTTGACCTTCCCTCCCGAACCAGTGTCCACTTTGAGCTCGGACGAAGCCTGGTTGGCCAGTGCGGAAGGATCGTAACCAGGGTTCTTTACACAAAACAGGGTGTGGGCAAAAAATTTGTCATAATAGATGCCGGAATGACCGAGCTGATAAGGCCGGCTCTATATGGTGCCATGCACAGAATTGTCAATGTTAGCTCTTCGGCTTCTTTGGAAAGGTATGATGTGGTTGGACCTGTTTGCGAATCCAGTGATGTTTTCGCACGGGATGTTCTGCTTCCGCGCACCTCAAGGGGCGACCTGGTGCACATACTCTCTTGCGGGGCTTATGCCGAATCGATGAATATGGATTTTAATTTGCGAACAAAGCCAGGGTCAGTATTTGCTTCCGAGGGAAAGATAGTTGCTGAGGAAAAATAATAAGGGAGCTCACCGTGAAGTTTTTGCCCCCTTAAAATTTATTTTCTGATGCCGCCATATTTACCGGGGCGTTACTTTTTAAGACTTTTTCCGATACTGTATGCGTCTCCGGTTTTTTCTCCTATTTTTCGGTACTCCCTTGCCCCTCCTATGTAAATGAGGGGATTCATGGCTTCGGTGTCAAAAGAGGTATAATCGCCTGTATCTTTCAACTTTCCGGTGTCAATGTGAGTTTCCACGATCCTGCCTGCAAAATGGTTGGTTTGCCCGAAAACGTTTGATTGCTCAAGTGTGCACTCAAGATTCAGGGGGCATTCTTTTATAATGGGCGAGTCTACTATATTTGAAGACATTTTAGTAAGGCCTGTTTCAGTGAACTTGTCAATATCCCTGCCTGAGGTTATACCACAAAAATCAGCCTCCTTCATGATCTCAACCGTAGGTATGTTGACCGTGAAGTGACCGTTCTTTTTTATCTCGTTGCTAGTGAAACCCTTTTGGCCTATCGAAACACCCAGGGTGGGCGGGGAGCTGGTAAGAAGGCTTACCCATGCTATGGTTGCAATATTGGCCTTGTCCATATTGCCTGTTACCACCAGAGCAGCAGGACAAGGGAACATAATCTTTTGAGGTCCGAATGTTGTTTTCATAATTAATAGTTTTTTGAAACCCATAATTTTTTACGATCATAGCCAAAATACAAAATTGAAAGCTACGTGGCAATATTTTCATTAACTTTGTGGAGAAGCCTCTTTCTCTATTCACGATTTTGTTAATTTGTTCATATTAAAAGTATAAGTATGGCCGCAATGAAACTACATACGTCGGCAACACTTGATATTTATTCTGCCGAAACGCAAACCGAAATGGAACGCCCTCTCATACCGGGCGGCATCAGTGCAGGATTCCCTTCTCCCGCGCTTGATTTTATAGATCTTTCGATCGATCTTAACAGGCACCTTGTAAAACACCCTTCGGCAACTTTTTACGGGCGTGTTAAGGGGTATTCCATGAAGGACGAGGGTATTGATGACGGGGACCTGCTGGTGATCGACAGAAGTGTTGAGCCGGCTGACGGCAAAATAGCTGTTTGTTATATTGACGGGGAGTTTACAGTTAAAAAGATCAGACTGGAAAAGGATGTTTGCTGGCTTATGCCGGCCAATGATAATTATGAGCCTATAAGGGTCACTTCCGAAAATGAGCTGTTGATATGGGGTGTTGTAACGCATGTTATAAAATCCTTTTAAATGTTTGCACTGATCGACTGCAATAATTTTTACGTTTCCTGTGAAAGGGTTTTTGATCCCGGCCTCATGGGCAAGCCGGTTGTGGTGCTCTCCAACAACGACGGCTGTGTAATTGCCCGCAGCAATGAGGCGAAGTCTGCAGGGATCCCTATGGGAGCCCCGGCTTTTAAATATGAAAAGCTTTTCCGGCGGCACAATGTGCGTATATTTTCGGCCAACTTTCCTCTTTATGGGGATATGAGCAACAGGGTCATGAGCATACTTGACGGGTTCACACCTGAAATGGAGATCTACAGCATAGATGAGGCTTTTCTGAAACTGAAGGGTTTTGGTAATTTTGACTTGCAGTCCATGGGTTGGGAAATGCACAGAAAGGTGGGGCGGTGGACGGGCATACCTATAAGTGTGGGGATCGCTCCCACAAAGGCGCTGGCCAAGGTTGCCAACCGTATAGCCAAGAAATTTCCTCACCGGACAAAAAATGTTTACCTGATCGATACGGAGGAGAAACGTGTTAAAGCCCTTAAATGGCTTCCTGTTGAGGATGTCTGGGGAATAGGCTCCCGCTATGCCGCAAGGCTTAAATCAATGAACATAAACAGGGCTTTTGATTTTACAAAGATGGAAGACAATCGGGTGAAGAGCCTTATGTCGGTTGTTGGGCTCCGCCTTAAACATGATCTGCAGGGAGTGCCGAGACTTGATCTGAACGAGGTGCAACCGCGCAAAAGCATAGCAACCACCCGCACCTTTGAAAAGCACTATACCCGGTATGAGGAGCTTAAGGAGCGTGTTGCGGCATTTGCCTCATCCTGTGCCGAAAAACTCAGGGTGGAGGGGTCATGCTGCAATACCCTTATGGTTTTTGTCCACGGTAACAGGCATCGCCCGGACCTGCCTCAATACGGCAAAAGCGTTGTGGTTAAACTACCTTTTCCCACAAATTCATCTATTGAGCTTGTTAAGTTTGCCGTTTGCGCACTTGGAAATATTTTTAAGTCCGGTTGCTACTACAAGAAGGCCGGTGTGATTGCAATGGATCTTTGCCCGGAAAAAAATGTACAGCTCAATATATTTACAAACAGAGATCCCAGGCATATACCGCTTATGCGGACCGTTGACAGGATAAACGCATCATTCGGACAACAAAAAGTTAAACTGGCGGTGCAGGACCCGAACCGGATATGGAAAATGAAGCAGGAGAGGCTTTCTCCCCGTTATACCACCAATATAAATGAAATTATCACCATTAACACCTGACCCCCGGTAGCTGTCTCAGACTGCTTTTGACTGAAGCTGGATGTAAAAAATTGCAATAGAACCCGCTTTAACTCCCGTGCATAAAGGGCCGGATTATGGCACGGGAACCGGCCCCGTAATTCCACTTAAGATATAAAACAGGTTAATACCTTTTACTGCTTGAGAAAAATTTATCCCTGAGGATGAATTAAACAAAAAAAAATTATTTTTGCTAATTCTTAACCGGTAATAAGGGTCTTAAAACACCATATTTATTCTGTAAAAACCGGTATGAAGAGCGGAAAGGAAGGTTTTTCAAAAAATCAAAAATGTAATTCAATGGAGCACTTATCAGAACAGATGGCAAACGCCCATATCCTGAACCAGTTATGGCTTACTTTTTTGCTTGTTATTACCATGGTGCTTGTCTCCCGTACTTTTGTGGCAGGCACCCGCTATTCGCCAATACTTATAATTGTGGTTTTCGGGTTGATAATGGGATATGTTTTGCAGACCAGTGGGCTGGGAACTCCGGGCTTGAGCGAATTCCCCATAATTGATTTTACAAGCAAGATGACAATAACGGCACTGAGTGCCTCTTTTTTTGTCGGGGGACAAGAGATCAGGAAACTTTTTGCAAAACAGGAAATTGATAAGGAGGATATAGTTGTGCCCTCAGATGAGGAAATGTTTCTTGGCACCAAGTTTACGCAGTTCATGTTCCTGATACGCTCCTTTTTTGTGCTTGTGGGAATAGAATCAATGAAGCGTGTCATTATCGGTTACAGCAACAACGAGCCTCTGGATGAATTTTACCCTTTGCTCGGATATCTGGGTCTGGTGGGTTCTATTATATTGATTGACTACCGTGCCAAGATCACCAATAAACCTGTCTATATACGCAAGGGTATCCTTGAGACGGCAATGATATTGGGCGTTTTACTTTTATCATGGCTTGTGGCCGAGTGGATTAAATCCTATATTGCCCTGCCCGAAATATTTTTTGTTATGGTTCTGGCCGTTAGCATGGGTATGATCTTTTCGCGCTGGAAATACGGTCCCACCATTAGGTCTTTGCTTTTTGCCGGTATACCTGTCGTCCTGGCTGCCAACTTTATGGTGGGCGGATCAAGGATCGGGGAGGCTTTTGCACTTACCGGAATGAATTCTGTTTTGGCATTCGGATTTTTCGGACAGTTGTTGTGGATGTTCGGTGGACTGGCAATACTGATCCTGGCAGGCAAGGCCAATCATATGCGTAATCTTGCACCGGGAATGGCCGGTTCGTTGTCTCACTCAGGTTTAACCGGTGCCTGTACCGCAGGGGATCTCGGTCCCGAAGCGCAATTCAGGGCCCCCATAATGATCAACATCCCTTTTATAGGCCACATATTCGTATTTTCAATACTGGCCGCCAGTGCTACTGCAGATAAACTGCTTATTCCTCATACCATTGCGGTAGTCTCAGCCGGTGTGATATTAACTTTTTTGGCACTCAAGGTTTTAAGGCGGGCAAATAATGAAGAGGCCAGGGAGATCAGGGGGTTGATGATATTTTCACTTGGATGGCAATTGGTGGCAGTTTTTGGCGGACTCTTCATTTTAAACCTGGGGGGAATGCCCTTGAATGATTCTGTAATGGCCAATTCATCCGCTATTTCTCATTTCGGCCTTTTTGCCGCTATTCAGGGGGGAATGTTTGGTGAGCAGGCTGCGGGACTTATTGCATTTGTCTTTGCAATGCCATTTCTTGTTCATCCCCTTGTTTTCGGAATTTTTGGTAAAACTGCCGAAAATAATGGCATTATGCCAGCAAGGGTTGTTTATGCTCTCGCTATAACGGGAGTATTGGGAGTAATTTATGCGATTGTGATGTAAACCGGCAACCAGTTTAACACGGAGTTATTTCTGGTGTTTTGATGTAAACCGGTAATCAGTTTACCCTCCCTGTTTGCCCGAGGTTTACTTTAATTTGTAAAATGTCAGGACCAGATTGTCATTGAATTTAACGTCCTTAAAATCCCGGTATTTATCAAGCAATTCCAAATGATTGGCCTCTTCTATCTTTTTATAGATTTCATAGATTGTGTGTGAATAGTTGTATCCAATCAAAATGTTTTCTTTTTTGCCAGAGATGATGTTTAAAAATCTCAGGAGAGGAGACACATCATTTAGCTGTACATGGAAGTAACTTAACTTATCATCATTTTCTGAATGAAAAAAATGAAATACTCTGTTTTTATATGATAAATTAAAATAGAAAAAATTGTCAGTCAGAAAACAGTCACTTAAATAGGCAAAATTGCTTTGGTTGTTTAAGCTCTTTTTTTCATTTTCCGGCATTGTATACTGTTTAAAATCTATAAAATACTTAGGAATAAATATGCCGTTTTGTTTTACCTGATAAAGGGTGTCACTATAAGGCTTGACAAATAATAATTCGTCGTTGGAGTGAACCAATCCCCTGTTTAGCCTTGGAATATATTTTTCATGTGGTGTAAATATTCCGCGGTATTTTATATTGAAGGTTGAATCAGACCAAATCAACGAGTAGCCTAATATTTCTGGGAAATGCACATTATCACTGTCAAAGCACTGAAATACAAACTCGTTTTCATTAAATGCAAAAAAGGTGTTAAAGCTAAACGGTACTCTTTGCACGTCAATTAAAGTACCATCAATATTAAAATGAAGCAATCTGTGAGTAAATTGATCATAAACTATTATCTTATTGTCAATACAGACAAAATCGGTAGGCTCGATAAACTCCCCCGGTCCTCTGCCCTGGCTTCCGATATCAGTGATATAATTCCCTTCCAGGTCAAATTTCTTTATAGATTTTGTTTTATACCTGTCCAATATAAATATGTGTGAGTCAGTAAAAGCAATTCTGTCAATATCACCCAGCAAAGCGCTTGTGGAATTGTCCAGTTTGATGTACCATACTGAATCAATAACCTCCGAGAGCAACAGTTCTTTTCCCTCATTAAGATTATCAACAGTTATTCTGACAGGTTCGTAATTTATTTTTTCTACACTTTTTAATTCTCTGACAAACTCTGATGTATTAACATCTTCAAAGGCAGAACCCTTTTCCCATATACCATTACAGCCAGCAATGAGAAGTAAAGCTGAGACAATAATTATTAGTTTCATAATAATCTATTTATCAAATGTCTATAATTGTTGTTAAATATTCTACTTTTTTAAAAATATTTACAGGAATCAACATGTTGACCTTAATGGTGTAATGGCCAACATGTTGATAACCCTTAATAGATTAACATCCTGCAGCCGGCAAGCATGTGCCTAAGCCATAGCCGCAAACTCTTTTATTTACTGAGTACTCAGAACTCTGCTCAAAAACCAGGATGTAATTAAAACCAATTGTTCTACTGTAAGTACATCTTAAGGTATAATGTTTCCAATTTGTGCCCCAAGGACCTTCGATATAATCATCTTCAGCTTGAGCCATAACCGCAATATCTTGAATAGAGAAATCTATATCCTCGTTATTCTGTAGCAACTGTACGCTAAACATTGTAATTGCCATAAATAAACATGAGGATATGCCTATAATTTTTTTTTTCTTCATTTTCATTAATTTTATAGGTTAAATAAAAGTTCTTTTGCTGACAATCATCATTTGGGTAAGTAAAATGATGGATATTAAACATTTTTTGCAGAAATAATATTCTATCATAATTTGAATAGATAGATCCTTTTTCTTGAACAGGGCGTACCTGCTCTAACTTATTTGTCTCCCGGCATATCTACCTCCTTTATTTTTATAAAGGGAGGCCGGAAGAGGAAGTATCTGCCAAGCGATGCACTGCTGCTTCCTCTTCCTTTTTTTTCCCTTGTGGTTAGGCATTTTTTATATTATTCATGTAACATTCTGTAATTCAAATAACTTTAGCAGTTAATTAACTATACCCCTAATTTGCAGATCTAATCTTCCCCTGTTTTGATCATTCGAGTACACGGTAACCGTATGATTTATTACCTGTTGGCGGGCTTGCAACCTTGAGGTTACCCTCACATAGCCGGAATCACCGGGATGAATTGGTGCTCTTGTATAACTCTTAATTCTTGTACCACAACATGATTCAACATTTGTCATCACCAATGGCTTTGGTCCTTTATTGTACACAACAAATTCTATCTCCCTTGGTCCGGAAATGTTTTCAACCGGGATTTCACCAAAATCTTGAATCTCCCTGTCAAATTCAATAATAGGGCCTTCAGAAGTCCCAACTGAAATCAAATCAGTTCCGGCAACAATTCTGTGGAAAAGTTCCCCCATTTCAGGAGTTGCAAAGGAGGCCCAATTAGCTTGATCTTGTTTTTTTTGTCAATCAAGATAGAGCGGTCTAAAATTGAACGGGGGATATCCCTGTTGTTATCAAGAAAACGATTGTGCCGATCAACTACTAAATAAAGATGGTCTTCAACATCACCATATTCGGATGCAAATTCAAGAAACCTTACGTAGTTGTTTGCCCGGATAACAAATAATACAGTATAGCCTTCATATTTAAGAAACGAATTTATTTTCCCGTGCCAGTCAACAAATCTCGGATAACAAGGACTGCAACCATCTTCAAGGTAAACAAGGGAAATGTAATCGTATTTTTCCCGGAATTCTGTAAAATGAAATACTTCACCTTCCTTCCTGATGCTGTCAAAAAGATTTATATTGACCGTTTTATTCAGGACATCTCTAATCATTTCCTCCTCAGGAGAGAGTTTTTGCCCGCATGAAATTAGAATCAGAAAAAATATTACCCATAGAAATGTATGTAAAGAAAAACTGTGGTTATATAATTTTTTCATATTAAAGCTGTATATTTTTGAGGTAATAACATAAATAATAGGGTGTTTTTGGTTTTTTAAAATTAAGTTAAGAAAAATTATTTTACGTGTCAACAATTTTGTTTAATGTTTTGAATATTATTTTTAATTTTTTCTTCCAATTAGCTGTATTTATCCTCACAACCCTCTCTTTCAGTGCTTATAATGATCACTGTATCCTCCTGCATCTTCCTGCGGTGCTGCTGAAAACAGAATGGAGGGCAAGGAAGAGGAGCTGGATTGCAAAGACTGGTTCTTTTGCACCAAAAAGCTGGAGGAGGAGACGGTACTGAAGAAAATTCTGAAAAAGTAACATTGCCGGCAAATTGACAAAAGGGGGCTGTTTATAAAGATGCAGCCTCTTTTTACTTAATTTTGCCAAGAATTGCCGCCACTGCAAGGAACACCCCCAGCATTACGCTCAAAAGAGCTGCAAATAGCACACGGTGTTGCGGAGGAAGTAAAAATGTTATTGTATGGGCGGGGATCCAAAAGATGGGGATGGTTTTTTTAAAAACAAAACCCCACTGCACTTTCCAGTTTATGCCCGCCATGATCTCTCCCATCTTTAAGGGCCTGAAAAGTCCCCTTAGCGTCCCCCCATTATTCTCTATATGTGTGTCAGTTATTTTGTGAGTTGTCATCATAACCGGTGCATAGATGATGTTCATCGTAAGGCTGATGGAGAAAGCTACCAGTATTTTGGCCGCTGACAAACCAGACTCCTCTAGCATACCTGTGCTTCCTTCCACGCCGAGGTATTCAAGGAACATCGGTGTACCGGTTGAAAAAATTATGAAGGCCATCTGTATGGTCAGACCGATAATACCCCATACAATTGCCCGGGGCAGAATGCCGAACCCCCTCTTGTTGTAATTGCCGGTTTTAATGCGTAAACCGATCACCTCTCCAAGTGTTGCCAAAACAGCAAACTTTAAAAAACTGGTTACCATCCCGTAGTTAAGGTTGAATTCTTTGTATGCTTCAAGCAGTGGGTTCCATAGAAAAAAGGGCAAAAAGAAGATTATTACTGCAATGCTGAAAAACAGGTCTTTGCGATGCATTTGTGTAAAATTTAATTAACTCAGGCAGGGGTGAGTTTGCGGTAAAACATTAATCCCGTCACCACAGCCGTAAGTGCTATGGCAATTGCTGCTGCAATAACTATTGAGATATAATCTTGCTGCCTTTTGATTATTATGCCTGTAAATGCCCATATTGCTGCCAGTCCGGTAAAAGGGTTATCAAGTCTGTAAACTGTGGCGGCAATAATAATTGTGCCTGCAGCTATCATTATTATAGTCCACACCTGTCCGGATATACCCCATCCTCCCCAGTTGATGCTTACAAGCAGGGCGGTAACATTTGCTATTGTGGCAATACATATCCAGCCCAGGTAAATACCGAACGCCGCTTTGATCCAGCCTGGAGGTATTTCACGCAAAGTGTGGTTTATGAAAATAAGTCCTGCCAGCAAACCAAGCATTATCAAAAGTGAAAGGGGCAGCTGTTCATAATGCCAGGCAAATATCCATGCGGCGTTTAAAAGGCAGGTTATGGCAAAGGTTATACCAATCGAGCCGACAGCCTCCCTGTTTTCTTCCCTGAACTGGATTATACAGAAGATCAAAAGCAGAAGGTATATTACTCCCCATATTGAGAATGTAATACCGGCGGGAACAAAAAGGTTTTCATACTGGGCCGATAATTCTCCGGTGGTTTTGTTGTTTATCGGCAGGGCGTTTGCCAGGTAGTTTACAACTACCATTAAAGCGAAAAACAGGAGATTAATTATTTTAATCATGAAGGAGAATTTTGGTTACAATAAGTCTATTATTTGCAAACTTTTACAAGTTAGTTAAATGCAGCCTGAATTGCAACTTTATTTCGCCTGCCTTCCCCTGCCTGTCAATTTAAAGTAAAATCAGCAAGTATGTATTTATAGTCGGCAATGCTTGTTGAGAACGAAAAAATTAAACTATCCCTGCAAAACCCATAAAAGCAAGTGCAAGCAGACCGGCCGTCACCATAATAATAGGGTTACCTTTCATTCCTTTAGGTATATTCACCAAATCCATATGTTCGCGGATGCCTGCCAGAAGAACGATTGCCAGTGTAAAACCTATAGAGTGTGATATTGCAAAAACCACACCCTGCAGCAGTGTAAGATCCTGTTGAAACACCAGTATTGCAACTCCCAGGATGGCACAGTTGGTTGTCATAAGCGGCAGGAAAATCCCGAGTGCCTGGTACAATGGGGGACTAACCTTTTTTAGTACTATCTCCACCATTTGCACAAGCGATGATATTACCAGGATATATGTAATGGTCTGCAGGTACATGATGTTAAAAGGCTCAAGCAGGAATGTGGAAAGAAGGTAAGTTACTATCGATGCAACTGTCATAACGAACAGCACGGCTCCGCCCATACCGGCTGCTGTAGATATCTTGCTTGAAACACCGAACAGCGGACAAAGTCCCAGGAACTGGGCAAGTACAATATTGTTGACAAGTACGGCTCCTATAATTATAACAATGTATTCCATAGTCTTTTATAATTAATCTTTTTTCAATTTGTTCATTAATGCGATCAGATATCCAAGAGCAATAAATGCGCCGGGTGCAAGAACAAAAACAAGCATTCCGTCACCTTCAACCAGTTCCACTCCAAATAAGGCATTTGCTCCCAGCAGCTCCCTTGCTGCTCCCAGCATTGTAAGGGCCATTGTAAAGGCGAGCCCCATCCCGATACCATCTACTATCGAAGAAAACAGAGTGTTTTTGGAGGCAAAGGCTTCTGCGCGTCCCAGAACAAAGCAGTTAACAACAATGAGGGGAATGAAAAGCCCCAGTTCGGCATGCAGCGCTCCCATAAAAGCCTCCATCACTAGGTCTGTTATGGTAACAAAGGATGCGATTATTACTATATATGAAGGAATACGCACTTTGTTGGGAATAAAATCCTTGAAGATTGCTACAACTATATTTGACATTAGTACGACGAAAAGTGTTGCCATACCCATACCAAAACCGTTAAAGGCGGAAGTGGTGGTGCCGAGTGCGGGACATAATCCCAGCATCATTGTAAACACAGGGTTATCGCGTACGAATCCTTTTGTGAAGTTTCTTGCCTGGTTCATTTTTTATCTTTTTTTTCAATGAAAACATCGTATGCTAACTGTACCGCTTCGCAGTAAGCTCTTGAAGTGATTGTAGAAGCTGTTATCGCGTCAATATCACCGTTGTCTTGTCTGACCTTCATATTGAAGTCGGCCGGGTTTCGTCCCACAAACTGCTTGTAAAAATCCGATTTGTCGGTTTCTATCTTGTCACCCAGTCCGGGTGTCTCCGCATGCCTTAGTACTTCAATTCCGTGGATTGTGCCGTCGGGCAGCAGCCCCACCATCAGCTCTATTGTTCCGCTGTAACCTTGGCGGGTGAATGTTTCAATTGCAACTCCCACCAGCTCGTCGCCCATCTTTGCAGGATAAAAAACTAGCTCCTCACCGTTTACCTCTACGGTATACTCTTCCTCATTGGGCTGGTTGTCGAAATCAGGCACCACCTCTCTGATTGCATTGTTTTTTCTCTCGATTGCCGCGAGTCTTATCGGCTCTTTTGTCACCTCATAAACAACTGCAAGTGAGGTGGATGCAACAAGGGTCACAATAAAAAGTGTGAGCACCATGTTTTTGAAGTTTGATTCTTTCTTAGCCATTTTTTATCTCCTCTCCAAATCTCTTTGGTTTGACATACTTGTTAATAACAGGCACAAACGCATTCATTATCAGTATAGCAAAGGACATTCCCTCGGGGTAGGCACCCCATACCCTTATAGTTACTGTAATAATGCCTATTCCGACTCCGTATATCCACATCCCTTTTGCGGTCATTGGGGAGGTAGCATAGTCGGTTGCCATGAAAATAGCACCAAGCAAAATTCCTCCTGTAAGAATATGGAATACAGGATCGGCGTTCGCTTCTGGGTTAGCGCCCCACAATATGCCGGTAAACACTGCTATTGTGGCAATAATTGAAACGGGAATATGCCATGAAATTATTTTGCGTACAAGCAGGTAAATTCCCCCCAGTATTAGAGCTGCAGCAGAAATCTCACCAATACAACCGCCCATTCGTCCAATGAAAAGATCGAGATAACCCGGAACTTCACCCATAAGTTGCGAAACGGGTACTCCGTCAGCGATTCCTTCTTTCATTACATCAAGCGGGGTTGCTCCGGTAACCGCGTCGGTATACTGTGTTCTTGCTGCTACCGGCTCAGGCCAGCTTGTCATTTGAACCGGAAATGAAATAAGCATAAAAACCCTTCCCACGAGTGCAGGATTGAAAGGGTTATTGCCGAGTCCCCCGAACGACATCTTCCCGACACCAATAGATACAAGTGCACCTATAATAATAATCCACACAGGCAGGTTGGACGGCAGGTTAAAGGCCAGAAGCAGTCCGGTTACCGCCGCGGATCCATCGGATATTGTTGGTTCGGTTTTCATCAGGAATTTCTGTATAAGGTATTCGAACCCTATACACGAGATGATAGATACGGCAGTTACTACAAGTGCTCCGATTCCGAAAAAATAAACCGATACTGCCAGGGCAGGGAGGAGTGCAAGGATCACCCCGTACATTAGCTTTTTTACATTGTCACCTCCGAATGTGTGGGGTGACGGAGATACTGTTAGTAGTTTGCTCATTATTTATTGTTTTCTTGATCTGATGATTTTACTTACGGTTGATTTTCCAAGCCGGATGTAATCAAGCAGGGGTAGGCGGGAAGGACATATATAGCTGCATGAGCCGCACTCCATACAGTCCATCACCCTCTCGTTCTCAACCATTTCCCACATTTCCCTCTCGCTTGCTGATCTTAGAAGGTAAGGCTCGAGTCCCATCGGGCAAATGCTGACACACTTCGCACAGCGAATACAATTTTGCGGTTTGTCCCTTTTTGCCTTGTTTTCGGGAAAGACAAGTATGCCCGATGTACCTTTTGCTATAGGTACTTCAAGTGAATTGAGCGCTTTTCCCATCATGGGGCCGCCGCTTATAATCTTGCCTGTGTCATCGGGCAGTCCGCCTGCCGCCTCAATAAGCTCTGAGACAGGAGTACCTATACGCACCATAAAATTGCCCGGATTTTTCAATGATTCGCCGCTAACGGTAACAACCCGTTCAATGAGGGGCTTGTTTTTTTGTACCGCTTCGTAGACAGCTACGGCCGTTCCCACGTTATGCACAACGGTGCCGACATCGATTGGCAGTCCGCCGGAAGGCACTTCCCTGTTTATCAATGCTTTTATAAGTTGTTTTTCGGCGCCCTGCGGGTACATCACCTTCAGGGGGTGCACAGAAACACCTTTGTATTTACCGGCGAGAGAGGAGAGATGTTCAATGGCATCAGGCTTGTTATTTTCTATGCCTATCATCGCCTTTTCCACATCTAGAGCTTTCATAAGCAGCCTGATTCCCACCATCAGCTCTTCTCCTTTTTCAAGCATAAGCCGGTGGTCAGCCGTCAGATATGGCTCGCATTCAGCGCCGTTTATTATTAGAACTTCCGCCTTTTTGCCTTTGGGAACGGACAATTTGATGTGGGAGGGGAACGTGGCTCCGCCAAGTCCCACAATTCCTGCTTCAAGGGTTTTGTTTCTTATCTCTTCCCCGGTAAGACCTGTATCTTTTTTAAGTTCCTTCCCGGTGTCTATGCTTTCGTCCCATTCATCACCTTCAACCTGGATTACAACTGCGGTTTGCCTGTAGCCGGAAGTATCGGTTACTTTATCTACCTTCAGCACTTTCCCAGAGACCGATGAATGTATGTTGGTCGATACAAAAGCGCTGCTTTTGGCTATAAGCTGACCGGCTTTTACCGTATCTCCTTTTTTTACCTCGGGAGTTGAAGGTGCACCAAGATGTTGAGCAACAGGAATGCTAACGGTCTTGGGCACGGGAAGAGTCTCTATAGGCTTGCTGGCGGTAACTTTGTTCTCCGCCGGGTGAACGCCTCCTTTTGGAAATGTTTTTAACACTTTTAACCTCCTACTTTTTGTTTTTCAGAAAGTTTAATTTTTTCTTCATTGTCAGCTCTTGTTTGCCGCTGAATCTCCGGCCTTCTTCTTTTCCTTACGCGGCGGGAAGTTTTCTTCCAATATAGCGTTTGTCGGACATACCGGAGGGCATTTCCGGCACAGCGTGCATTTGTAAGAATCGATATATGCAAGGTTGTTTTCAAGGGTGATAGCATCGAACTGGCATACCTCAACACATTTTCCGCACCCTATACATGCCACCTTGCAACTTTTGCGGGCTATTCCGCCTTTATCTTCATTAATGCATGAAACATATACTTTGCGGTCTTTTTTGTTCTTTTTGCGCAGTTCTATGATATCCCTCGGGCATGCAACAACACAAGCATTGCAGGCAGTGCATTTTTCATCTGTCACAACCGGCAGTCCCGTTTCTTTGTTAATATGGATCGCGTCGAATTTGCATGCTCTCTCACACTCTCCAAGTCCGAGACAGCCATACGGACAGTCTGATTCTCCCCTGTAAAGCTCGGTTGCAATGCGGCATTCGGAAGCCCCTTCGTAATGACTGGTTTTTGGTCTGTGTTCCGGACTCCCGTTGCACTTTACTACGGCAACCAAAGGTGTTTTTTCTCCTAGCTCCTTCCCCAGTATCTTTGCAATTTCCCCCATAGCTTCATTATCAGCAACAGGGCAGTTCAGCTCGGATATATCGTCTGCTTTTACAAGCTCTTCGGCAAAAGGCCTGCAGCCCGGCATTCCGCAACCGCCACAATTTGCCCCCGGAAGGGCTTCCTGGACTTTATCTATGCGGGGATCCTCATAAACCTTGAATTTTTGGGCGATTATGTAGAGGATTATGGCTGCAAGTGTACCTAACACACTTAGAGAAACAATAGAATATACAACAACATCGCTCATTGCTTAATTATTTACCGGTTTATTTATAGTAAATGAAAATTCTTTTTTCAATTTGTCACGGAAAAAATGTAAAGTTGCGTAATACGGCACAAGAAACAGCAGGGCAGTTATTCCCGAAAGAGCTTCATTGCCTGTTACTGCAATCAGTGTTATAAGCACTGTAACTACCACAATAAAGGGCAAAATATAACCGTAAAAAAGAGCTTTAAAACCCAGAGTCTGACTGAGAGTTACTTCCACTTCCTCACCGACTGAAAATTTCTCTTTCGTCTCTTTTACATCAATTATTTTCTCCTCCATTTCAGCAAGGGAACATGAGGACTTTGCCTGGCATGAACCGCAGGCAGTCTTAGGGTCTATTTTGACCCTGACCTGGGAACCCGACACTTCCCTGACTGTCCCTTTGTGCTTAATTGATGCCTGTGAAGACATACTGTTTAATTTGCCGTCTGTTTGAAATTAAGAAGGTACAAAATTATCTATGTTTGGTAATTAAAAATTGCGTTTTGTCATATTTTGCAATCATATAAACAATTTTTATTTATATTGAATACAAATAATCTTGACTTAAGCTGATATGACCTGATATAATAGTTTGGATTATACATAGTGTTTTTTCAGCTTATCTTGCTCCAATCGTGTTCTTTTTTTGTTAACTCTTTAAGTCTTTTTACAAGAAGGGAATTTTTAGTTTCTTCAAGCAGGGGATCGTCGTCTAGTATTTTCGTTACTTTCTCCCGGGCATATTCCAATATTTTGCTATCCCTGCCAATGTGGGATATTTTCAGGTCAAAGGGGAAGCCGCTTTGCATGGTTCCTTCTATGTCGCCCGGACCGCGAAGCTTAAGGTCAGCCTCGGCAATTTCAAACCCGTCGTTGGTGTTGACAAGTGTTTTAAGACGCTGAATTGCCTCTTTTGAAAGCTTGTATGAGCTCATAAGAATACACCAGGATTGTTCAGCCCCCCTGCCTACGCGCCCCCTCAGCTGATGAAGCTGAGAGAGGCCGAACCTTTCGGCGCTTTCAATTACCATAATTGAAGCATTGGGCACATCTACTCCTACTTCAATTACGGTGGTAGCAACCATGATGTGCGCCTGACCGTTTACAAACTGTTTCATTCCGGCTTCTTTATCTTCAGGTTTCATTTGCCCGTGGACAATCGAGACAACATATCCGGGCGGGGGGAATGCCCTTACAATGCTGTTATACCCGTCCTCCAGGTCTTTGTAGTCCATTTTTTCCGACTCCTTTATCAGTGGATATACAATATAAACCTGTCGCCCCTTTTTAATCTGTTCGCGAAGGAAGCCGAACATTCTTTCCCGCTTTGTGTCGAAATAATGAACAGTTTTGACAGGCTTTCTCCCGGGCGGCATCTCGTCTATAACGGATACTTCAAGATCACCGTAAACTGTCATTGCAAGAGTGCGGGGAATTGGGGTTGCTGTCATCACCAGTATATGAGGAGGCTTAATATTTTTATTCCACATTCTTGCCCGTTGAGCCACTCCAAACCGGTGTTGTTCGTCTATAACGACCAGACCGAGGTTGTTAAACCTGACGCTCTCCTCGATAAGAGCATGAGTGCCAACCAGTATCTGCAGCTTTCCCGAAATAAGATTTTCATGTATTTCTTTACGGTGAGAGTTTTTGGTTGAGCCTGTGAGCAACTCTATTGTTACCGGCATATTGCCCAGTATCTTTTTCAGGGTATTGAAATGTTGACCTGCAAGTATTTCTGTGGGTGCCATCAGGCATCCCTGGTAACCGTTGTCAAGGGCAATAAGTATAGACATTATAGCCACGAGTGTTTTGCCGCTGCCTACATCACCCTGCAGCAGGCGGTTCATTTGCTTGCCGGAGCCCAAATCGTGCCTTATCTCCCGTAAAACTCTTTTTTGTGCCCCGGTCAGCTCAAAAGGCAGGTGATTTTTATAGAACTGGTTCACCAGATCACCTACTTTTGAAAAGGCAAAACCTTCAACCGTAGTGTTTCTGTTGGCTTTTTGTTTCAGTATGTTCAGCTGTATGTAGAAAAGCTCCTCAAATTTCAGTCTGAAAGAGGCTTTTTTTAGCAATTCCTGGCTTTGGGGAAAATGTATGTTAAGCAAAGCGTCATTCAGGGAGATCAGGTTGCATTCTTTTACGATATACTCAGGAAGAGTTTCGGGTATTTTCCCGTATACATTTTGCAACAGGTTGCCTGCCAGTTTATGGATAACCCGGGAAGTGACAAAGTTGTTTTTAAGTTTTTCTGTGGTGGTATAAAATGACTGCAGTGTTCCCCTCAGAGTTGATTCCTTTTTCTCGGGCTCTTCCAGCTCGGGATGTACAAGGTTAATTTTTCCTCCGAAAATCGATGGTTTTCCATAAACGATAAATTTCTTCCCCGGTTTAACCCGCCGTGTTATCCAGGTCAGTCCCTTAAACCACACAAGTTCCATAATGCCTGTCCCGTCGCTGATGTAAGCGACAAGTCTTTTTTTGTTACCCTTCCCTGCAGCTTCAATGCCGGTTATTTGTCCCACAACCTGAATATATGGAAGCTCGGCTGTTATTTCCCGGATGGAATAAAACCTGGTGCGGTCAACATGTTTGAAGGGGAAAAAAAAGAGCAGATCCTCAAAAGTGTATATGGACAACTCCTTGTTTAACAGTTCAGCTCTTTTCGCCCCCACACCGCTAAGAAATTTGATATCGGTATCTAAAATATCCGCCATTTTGCCGTTTTGCCGTAAAAAATAGTATAACGTTTACATTAAAACAAGTCCGAAAAAAAACATTGTTATAAAAAAAGTTATATTCACATGCTCAAAAATTAATGCAATCCGATTGTGTGCCCTTTACGGATAAATAAATAGTTCAGGCCTGGACGGGGTCAATTTCATTTTTTGCTGAATTAAATGATTTTTTTATGAGCAAAAGCCTGTCAATCTTTTTGCGTCTTATTTTTCTTTTAAGGTGTAAATTTAAACTTTTCCTCAGATTTTTGGTCTATAAATCAAAAGCGCGAAGCAAAAGGGGGTACGGTGTGCATTCTCCTTTTGTATATGAGCTTATAGATAAAGTTTTCCGTGACGGGTTACACTATGCTGATTATGACAGAGTTGAAAATATACGAGAGAGTCTTGTTTTATCCGGTGAAACCCTCAACGTGAGTGATCTGGGGGCTGGATCGCTTTTTTTCCCGACGGGTAAAAGGAAGGTAAAACAGATGGTCAGGCATTCATCCTGCCGGCTGGCTGAAGGAAGACTACTTTACAGGCTGGTTCGTTACTTTGGGTGCAAAAACATAATTGAAACAGGAACATCTCTGGGGATAGGGGCCATGTATATGGCAGCAGCATCAAAAGATGGCACTGTTTATACAATTGAGGGTTGTTCTGAGCAGTGCAGTCTGGCATTTAAGAATTTCAGAAACGGCGGTTTTGACAATATAAGATTAATAGAGGGGACATTTGAAGATACTTTGCCCGGGCTGCTGGATTCGCTCGGGAGGGTTGATTTTGTTTTTTTTGACGGATCTCACAGTAAAGATTCCGTTCTTTGGCAGTTCAGAGAGTGTTTAAAAAGATCCACTTTTGAAAGTATTTTTGTTTTTGATGATATTCATTGGTCTGATGATATGGAGAAGGCCTGGGAAGAAATTTCAGCAGATCCTTCTGTTAGGGTAACTGTTGATATTTTCCGGATGGGACTGGTTTTTTTCAGGAAAGAACTGTCAAGGCAAAGATTTGTGTTAAATTTTTAAAAATATACAATAAACTATTTCGGTTTAAGGTTTAAAAAAATTAAATTCGAGATTTCAAGGTCAATAGTAAAAAGTATTAAATTAAAACATCCAAATGAGAACCATTATTCAGTTAACAGACATTGTAAAAAATTATCAGCTTGGCTCGGATGTTGTCGTAAGGGCTCTGCGTTCGGTCAGTCTTGAGATTAAAAAAAATGAGTACGTTGCCATAATGGGAGCTTCCGGTTCAGGAAAATCAACACTTATGAATGTTATAGGTTGTCTTGACACCCCAAACAGCGGTCGTTATGTGCTTAATAACACTGATGTGAGCCAGCTTGAGGATTCACAGCTTGCCGAGATAAGGAACAAGGAGATCGGATTTGTTTTTCAGACGTTTAACCTTTTGCCCCGTTACAATGCCCTAGAGAATGTTATGTTACCTATGATCTATGCGGGAAAACCCAAAAATGAGCGCATTGACTCAGCAAAAGAGATGCTTGACAAGGTTGGCCTTGCAGGGAGGATAATGCATAATCCCAATGAATTATCAGGCGGGGAGCGTCAGCGTGTTGCCGTTGCACGAGCCATGGTTAACAGTCCGTCAATAATCCTTGCAGATGAGCCAACCGGAAATCTTGACTCCAAAACATCGGTTGACATTATGAACCTTTTTACCGACATACATGAAGCGGGAAATACCATTATACTGGTAACCCATGAACCCGATATTGCGCAGCGTGCCCATCGCATTGTAAGGCTGCGTGACGGGGAGGTCGAATCCGACAAGATAAATCCCAATCCTTTAAAAAGGGAACCGGTTGTTGTTGATGACAATTAAATCAGCCTGTGTTGCGTTATCCATAACGATTATTCCGGGTAGGCTCCGGAATAGTGTTATAAATGACGTTGTTGGGAAAAATTTCATCTTCTTTGTATACCAAAAATGAGAGAGGTTAACGTTACACCTTTACAACTTTGGGTGGATCTGAAAAAATTTCCTGATTTACCCTGTTAATCACTTTGCTATTGTTTTTGGCAAAGTGTAATTTGTTTTTATTAAGTTTGTGCAACTTTTAAGTGAGTAAATTAATTGTTTAGAGCTATGTATTGGACCTTAGAATTGGCTTCGAAACTTGAAGACGCTCCCTGGCCGGCTACAAAAGATGAGCTGATCGACTATGCAATGCGTTCGGGAGCACCGCTTGAAGTGATTGAAAATCTTCAGGAAATTGAAGATGAAGGGGAGGTATATGAAAGTATAGAGGATATATGGCCAGATTATCCGAGCAAGGATGATTTCTTTTTTAATGAGGATGAGTATTGATTTTCTAATTTTTAAATAAATCGATTTTTGAGCGTGGGCGAATATCGTCCAGCCATCTGAAACCTTCCAGAAACAAGTCGGAATCTGTTAAGTCTTCCAGCGGGAAAAGAGTGGCTTCAGGGTTTGTTTCAAACCTGATGCGGTGGGGTGAGTTATCTTTCATAAAGATAAAAAGAGAGGTGCTTGCCACCTGGTTGAGGCCTATTATATCATTTTCCTCGCGGGGGTAATATAGTGTTTCGGCGTTACCTACAACGCGGACCCTGGTGAGCTCACCTTGATTGAAATACCCTGTCATTTCCCTTCCCTTTATCTGGTTGTAGTAGTCATCCTCTTCAAATGAGACAATAAAGGAATTTCTGTCCATGTAAACGCTGTCAACCTGATCATCCCTGGAGTGGATCTGTATATGGTCAGCGGTAAGCTGCGTTTGGTTGGTCCAGAGAACAGGGTCTGTGTACATGCGTATTATCGAGTCCTGAAAGCTGTAATAAAGTGAGTCGCACTTGCCCTGCATATCTTTGCTGAAAAACCTTGCCCCGTAATATGCGTTCATTATTCTGTGATCTCCTTCAAAAAAGGATTCCAGGGTATCGGCGTGAAGGAAAAGTGAGTCATTTTCTTCATTGTAATGAGTGAACAGGGTACTGTCGGTTAACATTGTATATTCGGGCTCCCTTTCAAAGAAAGCGTAATTGCCTTCCAGTATAACTCTTTCGACCGTATCGTTCATTTCAACGTTGTAGTATCCCTTGCCGCTTTTTTTTGCATGATCGTAATAAATGCTGTCGGCTGTTATAACACTGTTATCATATTTTATAACGGTATTTTCATTGAACTGTGAAATGTCGGTTTGTGTGTTATACCACCCGCTTTCACAATAAATATGAAGATCTTCGGTGACAATTGTAGTGGGGCCGCTAAAGTATGCCGTTTCTGTTTCAGTGTTATATCTCAGGGTATCACTTTCTATAGTGTAATCAGGAGTTCGTACATTCACATTTTGCTTGAAAAGGAAGGTTTTCTCATCAGAATAGTAATAGCCGGTGAGACTTTCAATTACATCATCGCCCCTTTCTATCCTGCCGCTGTCGGGATAGAAAGCAATATTGTTTTCAATGTCAAAATCAAGGTTTTCAGTTTTCAGGGTGGTTTCCCTGTCAACCAGTTTCACATTTCCGCGTGCCTCGGCAAACTGCCTCTCCCCGAAATAATGGATTGAATCGGCATAAAGATTGATCGTGTCACCCTGATTTATATGTACATTACCGTAGGCATGCACTTTGTTGTCTGCTCCGTAATAATGGGCGCTGTCACAATACATAAGGACCTCTTCATGCTTGAGCCTGACATCTCCCAGCAGCCTTCTCACATCAGGCCCCAGACGGCGGTCATGCTCAAGGCTGTTGGCATGGAGTATTTCCACCTTTCTTTCCCTCTCGTCATCTTCCGGCGTTGTTGTGTCTGCAAATACTACTATAAGACCTGCCGTCGCCAGCAGTATAATTATAAAAATCAAGCGGCCCATTGTTTTTCTTCTGGCTTGAAAAGATATCCATCTTGGGGGAGGTTAATTGTCCAACCAGCCCTCGTTAGTAAAGCTGCAATTTTTGTAATCATCCATTATCTTAATGAACGTGTTTTGCTGTTGATCTCTTATCCACTCCTGCAGCACCCTGTCTTCCTTTTCTTCCAGGGCCATATTTTTTATTACATCGTAATGCTCTTCAAGAGTGGCTTTCTGGGGTCGTGTCTGCCTGCTCAGGTAAAATACTTTGTACGCCACCTGACCCTTGTCCCCACGCATTTCAACAGGGTCGGATATTTCCCCTTCGCTCATATCTTTTACTACTTCATATATTTCAGAATCAAGCTGATCCATTTCAAACATTGCCCCCCTTGTTTCGGGATTGATAATCAATCCGCCGCTCAGACTGGTTTTTTCATCTTCGGAATACATCCTGGCAGCATTTTTGAAGGTCAGGGTGTCTTTTCGTATTTCTGCTACAATACTGTCCAGGGTTTCCTTTGTCTCTCTTTTTTCTTCCTCGTCAATTTCAGGTTGTAAAAGAATATGCCTGACATTTAACTGTTCTTCCCTGCGGTCTAATACCTGGGCTATATGATAACCATATTCGGTTTCAAAAACCTGCGAGACTCTGTCTCCTCTCAGTGAAAAAACCACATCGGCAAATTTCGGTTCAAGATCGCTGCGGGAAACAAAACCAAGTTCACCGCCCCGCCTGGCTGTCTCCCGGTCATGTGAATAAAGAGTGGCAAGGGTTTCAAAGTCTCTCTCTCCTTCCATTACCCTTCGCCTCATTTCATTCAGGCGCTGAACAACCCTGTATTCTTCGGCTTCAGTAAATTCCGGATATTTAACAATTTTTCTGACCTGGACTTTTGAGGGTATCATAGGGATCTCATCTTCAGATAAGTTATTGTAGAATCTCCTGACTTCAGACGGGGTTACCTGTACATCTTCTGTAATAGCATTTTTCATTTGCTGGGTTATCATTTGCTCTCTGATGGGGTCGCGCATATCCTCTTTAATCTCAAAAATCGATTTGTTGAAGTAATTTTCGAGTTCTTCCTCGGAACCGATTTGACGAATAAAAAATTGCAGGCGGTTGTTTATTTCCATTTCAATGTCTGACTCCGATACTTCAATGGTATCCCCCTCATTAACCATTAATTTTTGTACAAGGAAGTCTTCAAGAAGTTCACACCTGGTTCCCTCGGTAACACTTTGACCCTGTGCTCGCAGCTGTTCCATGTATTCCTCGAGTTCTGACTGAAGGATAACATGATTGCCTACAACTGCCACAACCTGATCTACTATACGTCTTTCATCATCCTGCGCATTTAATTTTGTTGTTGCTGCGAAGGCAAGGCTTAGTATGATACAGTATATTAAGGTTTTTTTTATCATTTTTGAGTGGTTTTATTTTTTAGCGGGTCTGTTTTTATTTTAATACATTTTATCTTAAATCGGTTTATTGGAGCTTTTTAGTATACTGTTAATGTTAAAATTTCAATGTTTCACAATTATTTCTTTTCACTGTATCAACTCTTTGTTGACTGTTACTTCATATCTTTGGTGAAGCTCCTTGAGCCACTTTTTCTCAAGGTACTCCCGGTAATCTTTCAAAGCACGCTCTTCTACCATCTCAAGAGGTTTTGGCTCCGGCTCCACGACTTTGTGAACCAGTACAACGTAGTAGTTTTCCTCACCCCTTAATAATTTGCCGGCAACACCGCTTTCCCATTCTATCATGTCGACCACAGCGGATTCGCCTTTTGAAAAAATTGACCTTCTGGCAGTCACCCGTGGTTCTGATGAAAACAGGTTCACTCTTCTCAGCAGCCATTCGGTATCCCTGGTTCCTTCATGAATATCTTCGGCCAGTGCTGCGGCTCTTCTGGCAGCTCTTTCGCTTGATGCGGTAAATATGGTGGCATCGATTCTCTCCTCCCGGAGATAATCGTTTTTATTTTTTTCATAAAATTCAATAAAATCTCGACTCTCGGGAGATATGTCTGACCATACCCGTTTACTGGATATTTCATACAATAGCAGTCCATCGCGATATTCTCTTACCCTGTAGCGCAGTCTGGGATATTTTTGCTCAAGCTGCCGGTCTTCATATTCTGTGAGGGTAACTTCTACAAAATTTCTGTACATTCTGTCAATATGATCCGGATATAGCTTCGTTTCCAGTTTTGTTTGAATTTCATATAAATACCGGGCAAAATCACTTTGGTCTACCTGCCTGTTAGCAAATGTAAACAGTGTGGAGGGGGAGCTCATTTTTGAGAGCATTTGCAGATCGATGGCAGATAAATTTTCTTTTGTCATGCTTCGGAAGGCTTCAAGGGCACGGGGATTTTCCCTGAAGTTGTATTCATCTTTCAGCGAATCTGTAAAGGCCGATTTAATGATATCGGCCCTTTCGCCTCCATATGTCAGAATATTTTCTTTCAGCTCTTCCCTTATTTCCTGGTAATCGGGCAGAGGCCTTTGATCCAGCAGCTTTATTATGTGCCATCCGTACCGTGTTTTTACCGGCTCAGAAATATCACCAACCGATTCCAGCTCAAATGCCGCTTTTTCAAATTCATTCACCATTTCCCCGGCACCAAACCATGGCAACTCGCCGCCATCGGGTGCCGAACCTTTGTCCGCTGAATAATTGCGTGCCATCTCTTCAAAAGATTCTCCGTCTTTAACTCTCTGGTGAAGATCCATTATTTTTTTCTCAGCTTCCTTATCATTTGCATGTTCCGGGCGGATCAAAATATGTGCGGTTTTGACTTCCCCGAAGGACTCTTCAATTGAATTTATCCTTATTATGTGATAACCAAATTTGGTTCTCACAGGCTCGGTTATTTGTCCGGGTTCACCATTATACACGGCATTTTCAAAAGGGTAGGACATTTGCAGGGCAGTGAAGTAGCCCAGATCACCTCCGTTTTGTTTTACCGAGTGATCATCTGATGTTGCCCTTGCAACCTGGTTAAATGGTTCGCCCCTTTCTATCCTTTCCTTTATTCCACGGGCTTTCTCATAAGCTTCTTCAGTTTCTTCAGGTGACGGGTACCTGTCCAGGGCGACAAGGATGTGGCTTGCATTAACATTGTATTGCATCCGCTCATAAGCCTCTCTTGCCATTTTTTCAAGTGCAGTACTGTCAGTGAGATAGCCTTTTGCCAGCTTGTCGCGGTAAGCCTCAACCTCTTTACTTATCTCGTCAGATTCATGAAGACCGGCTTCTTTGGCATCTGCAATTTTAAGCTTGTAATCGATGAACAGTTCAAGATATTCATCCAGGGAGATATTTCTGAATTGTTGCCGGTTTCTTTCATAAGAATATAGAAATTCCCCTTTTGTTATTTCCACCCCGTTTATTTTCACCAGCACATTTTCATCACCACCGGCGTTGGATAATAATGGGTTTAATATAAATGCAAACAAGAGAAGAAAAAAATATTTATTTTTCATTATTTCAGGCCTTTTTGCAAATTTTAACTGGCGGTCTTTCCGCACGATTCAAACCTTTAAGACGGTTTTTTGCTTTCCATTGACAACTCATTTTACTACCTTTTTTCAAACGTGATAAAGAGAAAAAAATTACCTGCTGTAGTTGGGAGCTTCCCTTGTGATGGTTACATCGTGCGGATGACTTTCGCTGAGGCCTGAATTTGTGATCCTGATGAATTTAGCCTGCTTTAGTTTTTCAATGTTCCCGGCTCCGCAGTATCCCATGCCGGCACGGAGTCCACCGACCAGCTGGAAAACTACTTCAGAAAGAGTACCTTTGTAGGGTATTCTGCCCGAAATGCCTTCAGGCACAAGTTTTTGTATTTCGTCTTCCATATCCTGGAAGTAGCGGTCCTTCGAACCCTGCTGCATGGCTTCCACAGATCCCATTCCGCGGTAAGCCTTAAATTTCCTTCCGCTGTATATTATTGTTTCCCCGGGTGACTCTTCCACTCCTGCAAGGAGTGATCCTGCCATTATGCAATCCGCCCCGGCTGCCAGTGCTTTAACTATGTCTCCCGAGTAACGGATACCGCCGTCGGCGATTACCGGTATACCTTTCTCTTTAATTGCTTCCGAAACTGAATATATGGCACTCAGCTGGGGTATTCCGACTCCTGCTATAACTCTTGTGGTACAAATTGATCCCGGACCTATACCTACCTTGACGGCATCGGCCCCGTTTTCAACAAGTGATATGGCTGCCTGGGCAGTTCCGATATTGCCGACAACCACATCTGTTTTTCCGCTCCGTTTCTTTATGTCTTTTAAAAGATTGAGAACCCCTTTGGTGTGCCCGTGTGCAGTGTCTATTACCAGTGCATCGGCTCCTGCCTCGGTAAGGGCCTCGACACGTTCAAAAACATCTGGAGTTATACCTATTCCTGCTGCCACGCAAAGCCTCCCTTTTTCATCCTTGCATGCAAACGGGTTGTCCTTTGCCTTGGTAATGTCCTTGTAGGTGAGCAGTCCCACAAGCTTATTGTTTTCGTCTATTACCGGCAGCTTTTCTATCCTGTGTTTTTTCAGCATCTGTGTTGCCTTTTCCAGGTCGGTTGGATGTGAGGTTGTGATAATATTTTCCTTTGTCATAACCTCATTGATGGGCCTTCTCATGTTATCTTCAAACCTCAGGTCGCGGTTTGTTACTATGCCAATAAGGTAGCCTTCCTTGTCAACCACCGGTATTCCCCCTATCTGGTATTCGTTCATTATCTTGAGAGCATCCCCGACAGTGCTGTTTTTCAGTATGGTTATCGGGTCATATATCATGCCGCTTTCCGCCCTTTTAACAAGCTTGACCTGCCTGGCCTGCTCTTCTGTTTTCATACTCTTGTGGATAACTCCTATTCCACCGGCCCTTGCAATGGCAATTGCAAGGGGAGCTTCGGTTACCGTATCCATTGCAGCCGAGGCAACAGGGGTGTTTATTCTGATGTTTCTTGAAAAATTTGACGAGATATCAACATTGCGTGGTAATACTTCAGAATAGGAAGGAATGAGAAGCACATCATCAAAAGTTACTCCTTCTCCGATTATTTTTTCACTATCAAAACCCATTTGACAAATTTTAGTTATTTTTAAGTTACCACAAGTTACAAAAAACGTGGATGCAAATTTAGTTTTTCGTTTTAATGTTGCCAACTAATTTTGAGCGTAATTGTTGGCTGATTTAAGCATTTACACAGGAGGATACAGAAGGTGGAAGTTTACAGGAAAATATTGCAGCGTTACTGGGGTCACGATACTTTCCGTCCCCTGCAGGAGGAGATCATACAGTCTGTAGCAGAAGGAAAGGATACCCTTGCCCTTATGCCTACAGGAGGAGGGAAGTCTATAACTTTTCAGGTACCGGTTATGGCACATGAAGGTATTTGTATTGTTGTTACCCCTCTTATAGCTTTGATGAAAGATCAGGTTGCCAATCTGGTAAAGCGGGGAATTAAGGCTATGGCAGTTTATTCCGGACTAACTGTACGTGAGATCGATGTGGCACTTGATAATTGTATATACGGAGACTACAAGTTCCTCTACGTTTCCCCTGAAAGACTTGGCACCGAGCTGTTCAGGGCAAGAGTTGCCAAAATGCCGGTCAACCTCATTGTCGTCGATGAGGCTCACTGTATATCGCAGTGGGGGTATGACTTCAGGCCTTCATACCTGCAAATTTCAAGGCTGAGGGAGCTTTTGCCCGGCATTCCCGTATTGGCCCTTACTGCCACGGCAACCCCCGATGTTGTTGACGATATACAGGAAAAGCTCCACTTCGGCGAGAAAAATGTTCTTAAAAAAAGCTTTGAACGTGAAAACCTCCGCTATATAGTGAAAAATACCGAAGATAAGACAAAGCAGATGCTGAAAGTTATCCGGGGGGTAGGGGGGCAGGGTATAGTATATGTCAGGAACCGTAAAAAAACCGTTGAAATAGCCGATTTTTTGGCTAAAAACAATGTGGCGGCTGAGGCCTATCATGCAGGTATGAAGATGGAATTGAGAAATGAGAAGCAAAAGGACTGGAGCAAAAGCAAAACCGATGTTATTGTCGCCACCAATGCTTTTGGCATGGGGATTGACAAACCGGATGTCCGTTTTGTCATTCACATGGATCTGCCCGATTCAATCGAATCATATTTTCAGGAAGCAGGGCGTGCGGGAAGGGACGGCAAAGTTGCCTTTGCAGTGCTTTTGTATAATGACTCTGACAAAATAAGCATGGACAGGCGTATTCAGGTTAACTTCCCCTCTATTGAATATGTTAAAAGGGTTTACCATGCCCTGGGCAGTTATTTAAGAGTCCCGTACGGGGGAGGAAAGGAGAATGTTTACGATTTTAATCTGCTGGATTTTGCCTCTACTTACAAGTTTCATCCCCTTACAACTTATTCTTCCCTTAAAATTCTTCAAAGGGCCGGTTATATTGAACTTACCGACGAGGTAAACAATCCTTCAAGGATTTTCTTTATAACAGGCCGTGATGAGCTTTACCGTTTCCAGGTCGAAAACGCCAGCTTTGATTCTTTTATAAAGCTTCTTTTACGTTCCTATTCGGGTGTTTTTTCGGGCTTCGTTCCCATAGACGAAGAGTTTCTTGCCAGAAAGGCTTCCGTTTCCCGGGATGTTGTTTACCAATACCTTAAAACACTTTCCCGGCAGAAGATCATCCAGTACATACCGGCCAAGAAGACTCCCCTTATTGTCTTTACTACAGAGAGAATGGATGAAGGTTCACTTTTTATTTCAACCTCAGATTACACCGAAAGAAAAAAGCGTTTTGAAAAGAGAGCCTATTATATGCTGCAGTATGCAAAGGACTCCTACAGATGTCGCAGCCGGACACTGCTGGCTTATTTTGGCGAAACCGGGGCAAAGGCTTGCGGCACCTGCGATGTGTGCAACAACCGTAATGATTTGAACCTTAGCAAATACGAAGTTGATGTAATAGAGGAGAAAATACGTGAAACTGTCAAACACGGAAAGGTGCTTCTTGATGAGTTGGTTGACCTGCTTGATTATCCGCCGGAAAAAAGCCTGAAAGTTATACGCTGGTTAATTGATCATGAAAGGCTTGTATGTGAAAATGGCAATATTGTTAAATATGTTGAAAGGTGAATACGTTGAAATTATTCGGGACCTTTTTATAATTTTGCAAGGGGTTGAAAATATATAAGTTAATATGATGGAAATAAACAGAAATGAGCTGGTATATTCGGGGGCGGTTGTAGAATTCGTGGCTGTTGCCAACGAATACTGTTCCTTTGTTGAGCAGGCTGAGGGATTTGAAAAGCGTGACTTTATAGACAAATCGCGTAAAATTCTTTCACTGCTTTATTACAAGGCTACTTTGCTGCCCCTTACGGAGCCTTATTATGATGAAGGGTGCGAGAAATTTGTGACTGAAAAAGACTGGAATTCAGTACACCTTGCAATTGTCAAAAAACTTGGCAGGCATAATGATTATCCTGAAGTCTTTGACCCATTGTACAGGGATACCGAAGACCAGGTAGGGGGAAGTATAGGTGAGGATATGGCCGATATTTACCAGGATATCAAGGATTTTTTGATGGTATACCGGATGGGCACCGAAGAGCTAATGAATGATTCTCTTTGGGAGTGCAATCAAAATTTTGAAAGGTACTGGGGGCAAAAGCTGGTGAATTCGCTTCGCGCAATTCATTCTTTGTTGTATGGCGGGGAAAACCTTGACGAGGAGCAGGAAGAGGGAGATGACAAGTATGATCCCGAAAAGAGGGACACAAATGACTGGTTTATAACCCAGCGGAAAAAAATGTGGTACGGTGATGATGAATAACAGATTTGCATCAAATATTACTCCCGAGGAGATCAAATCACTGCCCCGTTCAGGATTTACGGGGGAGATAACAGTAGTAGACGATCCTGGTACCGTGCCTGAAGCTGTCGATATGATGAGGCGCTACAATGTTTTCGGCTTTGACACTGAAACAAGGCCTGCTTTCAGGAAGGGAGTAAGTTTTGATGTATCCCTGCTTCAGCTGGCGGTAAGTGACAGGGCTTTCCTTTTTCGTTTAAATAAAACCGGTCTTACCAGGGAGCTCAGGTCAATACTCTCCGACCCCGGAATAATAAAAGCAGGTGTGGCAATAAGGGATGATATAACAGGTTTGCAAAAACTTGGCTCTTTTGATCCTGCAGGCTTTGTGGAGCTTCAGGAGTTTGTCAATGATTACGGAATAGAGAGCAACGGTTTGCGAAAACTTGCGGCAATAGTACTTGGCATACATATTTCAAAAAAAGAGCAGGTTTCAAACTGGGAGAAAAAAATGCTTACCGATTCACAGCTGCAGTATGCGGCTACAGATGCATGGGCTTGTTATAAGATCTACTCACAACTTGTTAACCACAGCGGCGAAAATGATTAGAAATTAGCGGTCGCTCTCGCCTCTGGCAATTTTATTTTAAATACGATGAGGGAATTTACCGAAAATCCTGAGGTCCTTAAGTTGCTCGAGGAGATAAAAGTTAAGGGGGTTGACAAAAAGGTATATTCCGATATTTTTGATGACAGTGGCAGTCAGTATGCCGACCTGGTACAGGAGGGCGGAGGTGTGCTCGGTATAGCCCTTGCCGGCTATATCTTTATCCTTGAGAAAGCCGGTATCCGTTTTTTTAGTATTGCAGGTACTTCAGCCGGTGCAATAAGTGCAATGCTAACAGCCTCACTTGTCCCCATAGGCGAGCCTGTTTCACTGATGATGCTTAAGATCCTCTCGGAAAAAGATCTCTCGGAATTTGCCGACGGGCATCCTTCCCTGAACAGGCTAATTAGGCGTTACATTGAGGGGCGCTCGTTTTTCGGGTTCTTTTTCCTGCTTAACTTTTTCAGGATAGTAAGAACTTTGAGAAGGCATTGTGGAATAAACCCCGGGGAGGATTTTGAAAATTGGTTTACAGCCAGGCTAAAAGAGGCCGGGATTGTCACTTTGTCTGATTTGAACAGGTTGAGGGAAAGGGTGCCGCTTCTTTATGACCGTTCCGAAAACAACCGCCCAATCTTGCGCAAAGCAGGGCTGAAGATCATAACATCCGATATCACTACCAAAAGCAAGGTGGTCTTTCCCGATATGGCAAGCCTTTACTGGCCGGACCCTGAGCTGGTCAACCCTGCTGTATTTGTCAGGGCGTCCATGTCGGTTCCATTTTTCTTTTACCCTTTTGTTGTGAAAAATATACCCGGGGCCGGGGAATACGAAGATCCGAATTTACCCAAGGAAAAAACAAAATGGAGAAAATATGCCGGTTATTACGGGAAGATACCCCCGAAGGTTAGTTTTGTGGACGGTGGAATGCTTTCCAATTTTCCTGTCAACGCTTTCCATTTGAAACGGGGGATCCCCAAAAAACCTACTTTTGGTGTGAGACTGAGCACCTGGAGGGACAGTTACACTCACATCCGCGGGGCAGGCAGTATGACCGGTGCTATGATTGGTACAATGAAACAGCTCCACGATTATGATTTCCTTTTGAAAAATCCCGACTACAATAAGCTGATATGCCTGATAGAAGCCGACAGGGATTTCAACTGGCTTGATTTTAATATGTCCCTTAACAGTCAGGTTAAGCTCTTTACGGCCGGTGCAAAAAAGGCCGTAAGTTTTTTGGAGGGATTTGACTGGCATGGGTACAAAGAGATAAGAAGAAAAAGGGATTTAGATAATTAAAATTTAAAACAATGCAAACAGCGGTTATTTGTGCCGCAACTCACGGTACAACTGAAGGTGGCAAATATTGATATATGAAAAAATGAATTTTTCCAAATGAATTTTTTCCAAAAACTTATTGTCAAAAAAGTGGCTGGTGTAAAGGAAAACGTTAACAGTATTGACTGTGGAAAAAGTCGATAAATTTGTAAGCAAGATGCTTGCCTGAGTGGTATACGGTGGAATAATCAGGATTTTTGTTTATATCAGCCTGTTAAGGAAAGAGCTTATAACCTCCCAGAATTCCGGATAGACTGATATGTCGTTATGCCCGGCATTTTTTATAATTTCCATCCCCTTGTCACCTTTCCATGCATCAAAAAGTTTTTTCGAGTGGCCTGGCGGGATAATTTCGTCATCGGAAGCTACCATTGTCAGCATAGGATTGCCGGCTGAAGAGGCATCCGGCAGCATTTTGAATTTGTGTTTCATAAGGAGCCCTGTAGGAAGGAAAGGAAAATGTTCCCTTGATACATTTACCATGCTTTCAAAAGGAGAAATCAGCACTGTTCCGGCAATGTTGCGGTTGGCGGAAAGGTGAATGGCCATAGCGCATCCAAGACTCCTGCCCATAACAGCAATCCTCTCGGGGTCAATTTCTTCTTTTTTCGAGAATGTGTCATACAGGAGCAAGGCGTCATTCAGAAGAGCTTTTTCTCCCGGTTTACCTTCGCTATGGCCGTACCCTCTGTAATTGATAAGCAGCATCGACCAGTTGGTGAACACCTCCTTCTGTTCCATCATCCAGGAAACCTCTTCGGCGTTTCCCCCGAAATATATAAGGAGCGGAGAGGGACCGGCCTTGTTTCTGTGCAGAAGCCAGCCGCGCAATGTAATGCTGTCATGGGTCTTCACACTAACCTCTTCCGCTTCCGGATGCTTTTGCCGTATCTGCCGGATACGTTCGTTTTCAATGCCCGGCATGAAGAACATCATTCTCTCCTGCATGAGAAAAGCAATAGCCGTCACGGCAATATATAAAGCCGCGATTAAAAGAATTATTTTCCTTGCTACGGCAAAAACCTCCATCATAACTGGAAGATGCTTCTTGTTTAAAGTCGCCTAGTAACGGCTGCCTATTTTTTGCCAGTCGAGAATGTCCCACAGGGCTTTGATATGATCAGGCTTCCTGTTCTGGTAATCCAGGTAGTAGGCATGTTCCCAAACGTCCATGGTCATAATGGGGGTTAATCCCTTCCTCAGGGGATTGCCTGCATTGGATTCCTGCACTATGTCGAGTCCTCCCCTGGAATCCTTCACAAGCCAGACCCAGCCTGAACCGAAAAGAGTAGCTCCGGCTTTGCTGAACTCCTCCATAAACTTTTCAAACGATCCGAAATCACGGTTAATGGCATCGGCAAGCTCCCCTTCCGGTTCTCCTCCCCCGGATGGTGAAAAAGCTTCAAAATAGAAGGTGTGATTCCACACCTGTGCCGCATTGTTAAAGATCCCGCCATCTGCTTCTTTAATGATCTCTTCAAGGGATGCATTTTCAAACCTGGTTCCCTCTGTAAGTTTGTTCAGATTGTTTACGTAGGCCTGATGATGCTTGCCGTGGTGAAATTCCAGTGTTTTTTGTGAAATTGAAGGCTCCAGCTCATTAAGCCCGTAAGGCAGTTCGGGTAGTTTAAATGACATAGTTTTATGTTTTTAAGGGATTCAACATTTGTGGCCGGATTTTTAAATCCGCCACTCAAGTTAACAAATATTTCCAATATATGTTCAATGGCTGAAGGGATTTTTCTTTTAAAACAAAAATTACTTACATTGTTTTTATAATTTCGCAATATATTATTGTATTTGTCTTTCCCAAAAGTTTATAAAAAATGATATTATTCTTCCGTGAACACTCCGGCAGGGTCTTTGCCGTTGAAGCAAAGAAGCAGCCCAGTAATCTCGATATAAACAAACTTGTATGGCTCTTTGGCGGCGCCTCTTATCTTAATACTCCAAATGTAGAGGGTTGTTTTATTGGCCCGCGCCGCGAGATGGTCACTCCCTGGAGTACTAATGCCGTGGAGATCACCCAGAATATGGGGATAAACGGTATTAAACGCATAGAGGAGTTTCTCCCGGCCGAAGATGACCCCCGGTATGATCCGATGCTTGAAAGTCCCTACTATTCTCTTAAACAGGATGTTTTTGCAGTTGAGAAGGAGCCGGATCCGGTAATGTACATAGAAGATATCGAGGCTTACAACAGGCAGGAGGGCTTGGCTCTCAGTCCGGAGGAAATAGCCTACCTTAAAAGTGTGAGTGAGCATATCGGGAGACAGCTGACCGACACAGAGATATTCGGCTTTTCTCAGATTAATTCCGAGCATTGCCGCCATAAGATATTTAACGGGAAGTTTATAATTGACGGTGAGGAAAAGCTTTATTCACTTTTTGAGCTTATTAAACAGACAACCAAAACCAATCCAAACCGGGTGGTTTCCGCTTACAAGGATAACTGCGCCTTTCTTGAGGGACCCGTTGCAAGACAGTTTGCTCCCTCCAGTCAGGACAAGGCTGACTGGTTCGAGGTAAAGGATGTTGAAACGGTCCTTTCCCTTAAAGCCGAAACCCACAATTTTCCCACTACGGTCGAACCTTTTAACGGTGCGGCAACGGGAACGGGCGGAGAGATACGGGATCGCCTGGCCGGAGGAAAGGGTGCTGTGCCGCTTGCGGGGACTGCTGTGTATATGACTCCTTATTCCCGTACTGAAGAGGGGAGGCCGTGGGAAAGCGGAATACTGCCCAGGCCATGGCTTTATCGCACGCCTGAGGATATTCTCATCAAGGCATCCAACGGTGCCAGTGATTTTGGGAATAAGTTCGGGCAGCCTCTTATTTGCGGGAGCCTTCTTACTTTTGAACATAGGGAAAAAGAAACCACTTACGGCTATGACAAGGTGATAATGCTTGCCGGCGGTATAGGTTACGGTAAAAGGAAGGAGAGCATGAAGGATGTTCCTGAAAAGGGGGATCGCATAATAATGATGGGGGGAGAAAATTACCGCATCGGGATGGGGGGAAGCTCCGTTTCTTCAGTTGCTACAGGTGAGTATGACAACTTTATTGAGCTCAATGCAGTTCAGCGTTCTAACCCGGAGATGCAAAAAAGGGTGAGCAATGCCATACGTGCCATGATGGAATCGGATAAAAATCCCATAGTCTCTGTGCATGACCACGGGGCCGGGGGGCATTTGAACTGTTTTTCCGAACTGGTGGAGGAAACAGGAGGAAGGATTGAAATGGACAAGTTGCCGGTGGGCGATACTACCTTGTCAGCAAAAGAGGTAGCCGGCAATGAGTCGCAGGAGAGAATGGGGCTGGTGATCAATCCGCATGATCTGTTCTTTTTGAAAAGGGTGGCTGATCGGGAGCGGGCACCTATGTATGATGTGGGGGAGGTTACAGGCGACAGGCATCTGACATTTGAGGATACTGTAAAAAAAGTTAAGCCTTTGGATCTTCAGCTCGACTGGCTCTTTGGTAATCCGCCTCAAACAGTTATGAAGGATTCTGCATTGGAGAGCGGATTTGAAGAGCTGCAGTTCGACACCAAACGTTTCAGGGAGTACCTTGTCTCGGTGCTTCAGATGGAAGCTGTTGCCTGCAAGGATTGGCTGACCAATAAGGTTGACCGCAGTGTAACGGGAAGGGTTGCCCTGCAGCAGACGACCGGGGAAGTTCAGCTGCCGCTGAACAACGTGGCTGTTATGGCCCTTGATCATGGTGGTGGAAGAGGAGTTGCAACAGCCATAGGTCATGCACCAATACCCGGTCTTATCGATCCGGCCAATGGCTCGGTATTGTCAATTGCCGAAGCGTTGACCAATATTGTTTGGGCACCCCTGCAGGATGGGATTAAAGGTGTATCGCTCAGTGCCAACTGGATGTGGGCCACCCGGCACAAGGGTGAGGATAGCCGTCTTTATAGGGCCGTGGAGGCGACTTCCGGTTTTGCAAAATCCCTCGGTATAAATATACCTACCGGCAAGGATTCCCTTTCAATGACCCAAAAATACAAAGACGGTACTGTGGTGTATGCACCCGGGACCGTTATTATATCTGCCGCGGCCGAGGTGAAAGATATAAACAGGCCGGTTACCCCGAACCTGAAAAATATACCGGGCAGCTCACTTTTGTATATAGATTTTTCGCGGGACGAATTTCATCTCGGTGGAAGCAGTTTTGCACAATCTCTGAATTATATCGGCAAAACCGCCCCCACTGTCAAAGATGCTTCTTATTTTGTTAAAGCTTTCAATTCTCTGCAGGAGCTTATTGAAAAGGGGGAGGTTCTTGCCGGCCATGATGTTTCTGCAGGCGGACTGATAACGGCTCTCCTGGAGATGTGCTTTGCAGGAAGGCTTGACGGAGTGCATGCCGATATATCCTTTTTCGATGAGGATCCCCTGCATGTTCTTTTCTCTGAGAAGCCGGCCGTGGTTTTACAGGTCGATGATCCCGAAAGGATCATGGATTTTTTGTTTGAAAAGGGGGTGGATGCAAAATTTATCGGGAGGTATAACAACGGGAGGAAATTCACCATAGCTACCTCCCGCAATGGCGAATACTCCTTTGATATTGACAAGCTCAGGGATGTGTGGTACCGTTCTTCTTACCTGCTTGACAGGAGGCAGTCGGGCGAGGAGCTTGCCCGTGAAAGGTTCCGCAATTATCCCGGTCAGGTTTTGTCCTACAGGTTCCCTCTTGATTTTTCCGGTATGCTTGAACAGTACGGAATTGATGCTGATCGCAGGGAGCGGAGTGGTGTTAAGGCTGCAGTAATAAGGGAAAAAGGTGTTAACGGTGACAGGGAGATGGCATGGATAATGCATCTCTCCGGAATGGATGTGAAAGATGTGCATATGACTGACCTTATAAGCGGGGATGAAACACTTGAGGATGTTAATATGATAGTTTTTGTGGGAGGTTTCTCCAACAGCGATGTTCTTGGTTCGGCCAAGGGCTGGGCTGGTGCTTTTCTTTTCAATGAGAAGGCAAGGGAGAGCCTTGACAGGTTTTATGCACGCGAAGACACCCTCAGCCTGGGTGTCTGTAACGGGTGCCAGCTTATGGTAGAGTTGGGGTTACTTGGAATACACGGGGAAGGGAGACCGGAAATGAGGATCAACACTTCCGGCAAGTTCGAGTCAGCTTTTGTTAATGTTGATATCCCTGAAAATGATACTGTAATGCTCGGCTCGCTTTCAGAAAGCCGTCTTGGTATCTGGATAGCCCATGGCGAGGGAAGGTTCATTTTGCCCGGCAAAGAGGGTGATTACACCATACCGGTGAAATATACATATAAAGAGTATCCCGGCAATCCGAACGGTTCAGACTTTTCTGCCGCCGCCGTTTGCAGTCCCGACGGCAGACACCTTGCAATGATGCCCCACATTGAGCGCTCTTTATATCCCTGGAACTGGGCACATTATCCTGGTGAACGCTGCAGGGACGAGATATCCCCATGGCTGAGCGCATTTATAAATGCCCGGGAATGGATAAAAGAGCGGATTGCAAATGTTTGATTTTTAAAAACGTGTTTTCATTCCGGACCCTTGGTGGTTGGTTTTTTTCAACTTCATCATGGGTATTTTCAGGTTTTTGTATTTTTGATTAAAGGTTAAATTACTCTGACTAATTGTTTTTGTGTTTTGATCAATTAGGGTTTTGTGACAAGCTAACAATTTTTTTTATTAATTAATGTTAAATAAATTTTTTATATTAGCATTGAACTAAGAAACTTGTTAATTAAACAATTTTTCCATACAACAGGGTTAATGCAAGGTCTTTAAACAAAAAGGCCTATCTCACTATTTGATTTCTTCAACATTTCAGTAACATTTTTTTTAAGCCGCTTCATAAAACGAGTAAGTTTAAAATGGTGGTTGAAAAATTAAAAATATTAATTCTTGGAGATAGCTTCAAAAACGGTGGCTTGCTTGATAATTATTTACTCAAAAGCGGGTGCGATGTTTATAAAAGCTTAGACATTTCAGAGGGGGTAAATATACTAAGTCAGGAAGGTATTGACATTGTTTTTTTATTCATGGCGCCTGAGAATTCTGCTTCAATTGAGCTTATCAGGAAATTAAAGTCTTTGAATTCATTAATGACTTTAGTGATTATTGTAAATCAGGAGAGTGATTCAAAAGATCTTTATGATGCCTATTTAGCCGGAGCTGATGGTCTTTTGCTGAAGCCTTTTAATTTAAAGCAATTAAAGAAAACTCTGGAACGAATCAGGCCATTTGCTGAGTTTCAAAAAAAATATACTGAAAATGATCTGCAGTATAAAAGGATATGTTCCGATCTCTACAGAAAAACAAAACTAGAGATAGTTGGCACAAGTCCGGCAATAAAGGAAGTAATAAATCTGGTGGACAAGGTTGCCGGGTCTGATTCAACGACTGTTCTTATTACAGGTGAGAGCGGAACAGGCAAGGAGCTGATAGCACGCAGCATTCATGCCTTAAGCAAAAGATCCCGACAATTTTTCCACTCTGTCAATTGCGCATCCATACCTGAAAATCTTTTCGAAAGTGAATTTTTTGGACATAAGAAAGGAGCTTTCACTGGAGCTGTTGAAAGTACGCCGGGATGGTTTGAAATTTCACAAAATGGAAGCCTCTTTCTTGATGAGGTTTCAGAGTTGCCCTTAAATATGCAGTCTAAATTTTTAAGGGCACTGGAAAACAAAATGATCAGCAAGATAGGAGAAAGAAAACATATAAATATTGATGTCAGAATTATAGTAGCCACCAATCAAAATCTGGAAAATATGGTGGCCGACAATGAATTCCGGCCTGACCTATATTACCGGATAAGTCCATTCACAATAAATATACCGCCGCTGCGCCTGAGAAAGGAGGATGTTCCCGAGCTGATCAACTATTATACTGCTTATTTTTCCAGGAAACTCGGGAAAAATATTGAAAATATTGAAGATAATGTTTACGATAAAATGTTAAACTATGATTTTCCCGGAAATGTAAGGGAGTTGAAAAATATTATTGAACGCGCAACAATAATTTGTGATGACAGCACTATCAGAGCTCAGCATATTAAATTATTTAACAGAGACAGCAGTATGTTTATTCCCGGTGATGGGCTTAACCTTCAGAGCGTTGAAAAGACTGCTATCAAAAAAGCGTTATTGCGCTGCAATTACAATAAGACAAGAGCCGCAAAAGTACTCGATATATCAAGACAGGCCCTTGACAGGAAAATAAAAAAATATTCCATAATCCAGGACTAACCTCCCCTGTTCTTTCAATATTAACATTTTGTTTGTCAGTACTTTGTGGGCGCCGTTTGGCAGTGCCCGTTTAGTTACCACCTGCCCGCATCCGGTCACATCATTTAAGCATTTTTTAATCACCTCCAATAAGGTTTATAAATAAATTGTGTTTTTTTTGACCGCAAACGGACAAAAATGGGTCATTTTTTAACTTGCAAAATTTGTCATAAGTCTCACATAATCAAGAAAATATTCGGAGTGGCATATATTATGCATATATTTATGTTAGAATAATACAATTAAATTAAATGAAAATACTGTTGATAGGAAAACACGGGATCGGAGTGGAGATGGAGGATGAGGTAATGGACGACTCCTTTAATATATCAAATGATATTGACGGAGCAATTAATGTTTTAAAAAAACTGGAAACAATCAGCCTTGTGATAATTTTTGGAACTGAACCTAATGTCTTTTACGCTATGCTGAAAAGATTGAATAATGAGTTTTCCCAACCCTGTCAGTTAATGCTGGTAAACCCGGATGAACTTTATTTTATGGTTTCCGAAAGTGAAAAAAATGTGATATATCACTCAAGCATATAAATTAAACAGAAAAAATATGAACTGCAAGACATTTAAAAAAATCCTTACTCTGATTTTATTGCTTGCCCTCCCTTACTTTTCTGTGCAGGCTCAGCTTTCCAGATTAATTGACCTGGAACTGCAGGGGGGTGTTATGGATGAGGGAGAGGGTATAGAAATTACGGAATTTATATTTAATAAAACCATAACAAAGGTGGGAAGTGATTTTTATAATCATTTTTTTCAACACTGGAGCAATCCTTCCGGTGTTGTCGGATTGTCAGTATATATAGAAGAACGTCCTGTTCCCGGAATGGGGGTTATAATAACCGTAAGGGTCGAGGACCGGCAAGTCTATGGAACTTCTCTCAGGCCAGGTTACCAGGAGATTATTGATGCTGCACAGGCAGCAATAGAACAGACCCAGTCCTACTTTATTGACTATGAAATTGACCAGGAACAGATGGAGAGCCAGGATTTTTCAGGAAGCGGCATTTACTAAAAAAAGCTGCCCGCAGGAAGCGGGCAGCTGAAACATTTTATTTATGCGCAAGGCACAAACAAACCATTTACAATAACAAAAATAATTGAAAAAAATAAAAAAACAAGTCCAACATAAAATCAATCTGAGATGAAATTATCAAAATTTTTAGTATTCATTCTTTTTCTTGTTTTATCATCAATGGCAGCCAAAAGCCAGGATTTTGTCTACAGACCGACAAATCCGGCATTTGGAGGCAATTACCTGAATTATCAGTGGCTGCTCAATTCAGCAGAAATACAGAGTGATTTTGAAGAGGAAGTTACCCCACGTGATACCTTTCGCCGCGATCCGCTTGAAGATTTTCAGGCAAGCCTGAGCAGGCAAATTTTGAGTCAGCTTTCACGTCAGGTTATGGCTAAACAGTTTGGTGAAGAAGCTTTTGGCGAGGGAACCTACGTATTTGGAAATTATGAAATTGAGGTGACTCCGGGAGTTGACGGATTAGTTATCTATATACTGGATACAGAAACCGGAGGGGAGACAACCGTTACCATTCCTCATTATTAGTATTATAGCATTAGTGAAGCAATATATAAGTATGATACTTTAAAGGTGAGTGGTATTTAAAATTAACTAAAAGTATATGAATCTCCTCTTTTTCAAAGGAAAAATACGGCTTTTGTTTTTATTCACACTTTTTTTGGGAGGATGTGATTCTACATTCAGGGTACCTGCATCTACTGAAGAAGCACGTTTAGGAGAATTTTCTGCTGTTCATGAAGATTTTGGAAAACTGCCAAAGCCAAAAGAGAAAGTTGTTGCTGCAGTTTATCAGTTTCGCGATCAGAGCGGACAATATAAGCTTTCTGAGGTGGGTGCCAGCTGGTCAACTGCCGTTACACAGGGAGCTACTTCAATACTTCTGCAGGCGCTTGATGAATCTGGATGGTTTGTTACCATTGAGCGTGAAGGTTTGTCAAATCTTTTAAATGAACGCAGGTTAATAAGATCAAGCCGGGAGCAATTTCAGGGTGGAAGTCAGCAAGGCCCTCTTGTGCCTCCTCTTTTATTTGGCGGCGTAACACTTGAAGGCGGAATTATATCATATGAAACCAATATTGTAACAGGGGGCGCGGGTTTGCGTTATTTTGGTGCAGGCGCCTCAGGTGAATACCGCGAAGACAAGGTTTCCGTTTATCTCAGGGCAGTTTCAACAAGCAGTGGCCGGATCTTAAAAAATGTTCACACTTCAAAAACAATATTATCTCAAAAACTCAATTCCGGGTTGTTCCGCTTTGTATCACTCAACAAGATACTGGAGGCAGAAACTGGTTTTACCTACAATGAGCCTTCTCATATGGCTGTGCAGGAGGCGATCGACAAAGCCGTTTATGCACTTATAGCCGAAGGGATAATGGATGGCTTGTGGGAGACCGATGACCCGCGGGGTAAAGAACATCCTGCTATTCAAGAATATCTGGAAGAGAAAAAGATGACATACAGAACCGATCATCCGGGAGATATTTGGAGTACGCGTAAGAGAATGAACTTCGGGATCACTTCATCAGGCACCATGTATGATGGTGATTACGAAGGAGGCATGTTTATGCCGGGAATGAATTTATCTTTTGGGTTTTTCCAGAACCGTTCCTTATCACTGCGATGGAATACCGGTGCCGGTCGCGTGGAGGCACGCGATGCATTTCATGCCAATATTCTCTATAGCGGATTTGATCTGAGATACCGGTTTTTTCAAAATTACAGGGGCGGCCCCTTTCTGAAGGCAGGCGGGGGACTGCTATATCATACTGAAGACTACTCATTAAATTTCGATTTTGATAATAATATTATTCCATACATCAATATGTCGGTGGGATATGAATGGCTGGTAAGGGATAATACCGGATTAAGTCTTTCTTTGACCAATCAGCAGCTTTTAGAGGATGATATTGACGGGATGGTTTACGGGCGCTTCAATGACCGCATATTTTCAGTTGATCTTGGTGTCAGGTACTATTTCGGCGGCGCCAGGTCAGAGGAGTAAGGCTATTTATAATAAAATATTTACATGTAAATAACTAAAATAAACAGTTAATCCGATGTCTAACCCTTAAACAAGTCAATTTTGCCAAAGGACAAAATTGCAGCACAAAAAAACCATTTGCAACTCTCATGTGACCGGTCGCATGAGAAAGATTTAAACCATTTACATTTTTAATTTTTTTATGCCGCAAGGCAAATTTTTAACAAACAAATCATTTACTAACCAAAACTTTTAAAATCATGAGAAAATTAATCGCAATTTTCGGAGTACTCGCTTTTACAGCGGGAATGGCGTTTGGGCAAGAAAATACGTCAACAGTTGAGCAAGACGGAAACAACAACAAAGGATTAGTAGAACAAATCGGTGAGGTTAATGATGCTATAATTGACCAAACTGGAAATAACAGTATAGCTGATATTTATCAGGAAGGCATAAACAATGAAGCTTATATTGAACAATGGGCAGGTGGAAACCCTTCACATGGCATCTTTGGCTATATTGATCAAATCGGAGATAATAACATAGCCAGAATAGATCACCAGTATGACTGGAACTATGGAAGAAGAACCTATACTGAAATTGATCAAATCGGAGATGATAACGAAGCATATGTGCATCAGGAAGCACATGGCCATGATGCTTTTATTACACAGCATGGTGATGAAAACTGGGCTGGTCTTGAACAACGTCATGGAGGTAGCGTTGCTGATGTTGAACAGTACGGTGACTACAACCAGGTTGCATCTGTTGACAAAAACGGGGGTGATCTAAGTTTTGTTGAGGAAGAAAGTGCATATCAGCATTCATCTGAGATAACCATTCTCCAGGATGGTATGGAAAATAAAGTTGGGTTCTACCAAAGAAACGGGGCATGGGCTGATATCTCTCAAATTGGTGATAATAATGAAGCATTATTATGGCAGAATGGAGACCATACTTCCACTATAATTCAAAATGGTAATAACAATAATGCCGAAGTAATTCAACTTAACTTACCGTAGTTAAATTACAAAAGGGAGCCAATCCCGGTTATAAGCCGGGGTTGGTTTTTCCGGTTTTGTTTGATTTGAAAAACAAACCATTCACTAATTTAAAACTTTTCAAATATGATAAAGTTATTTTCGATAATCGTCATATTTGTTTTCACTGCCGGAATCGGTTTTGCTCAAAGCAATGATGCCACGGTTGATCAGGAAGGTGATGAAAATAAAGCCCTGATCGAACAGATTGGGTATGATAACTGGGCTAAGATTTACCAATTTGGAGATGATAATGACGCTGAAATAGATCAGGATGGAGAAGAGAACATAGCCAAAATCTCCCAGGGAGCCGAGGCTCACGATTGGGGGCCTGTGTGGAGTGTAGGAAACGAAGCTGATATTACTCAAACTGGCGATGGTCATGAGGCTTACATTTACCAGGAGGGCGACGACAATAGGGCTATAATTGAACAAACCCATGATGATAACTGGGCCGAAGTTATCCAGATAAGTGGTGATAACATTGTTAATATAGACCAGGTTTATGGCTCGCATAACATAGCCCAGGTTAAGCAAATGGGTGACCAGCAGCATACCTTTTTCCGCCAGGATGGCAATCATAACGTTTTCCGTTTAAGGCAAGAAGAAGACCACAATAAAGTGGGGCTGGATGAGGATAATCCCTTTATCCAGGAAGGTGATTACAATAAGTTTGCCGGTGTGACCAACGGTGACGGCCTTGCCTTTGACGAATACGGTTATGCAAGGCAGTACAACGGGGCCATATTGCATGAAGACAGCCATCAAACCGGTGATGAGAACAAGATTGGTTTATACCAGGATGGTTTCAGCACTGGTACGATCAAACAACATGGCGACGGTAACAAGGCCCTGCTTTGGCAGGTTGGCGAAGGAAACAATGCGGTCATTGATCAATTTGGTAATGGCCACAGCGCAGCCGTTACCCAGATCGGTAATGGCAATATGGCTACTGTAACGCAAAATCCGTAATAATCCTGAGCCTAGTTTGGTTCATCCAAAAGCTGGCTTGGATTTGTTGTGATTTATGTAAAATGCAGGCACAAACAAACCATTTACACCGAAGTTTAGTGACTGCATAAGTTCAGGGGCCGGCAGCCGGGAGTTTATCCCCTGCCGGTAGCCCTGAACTCTTAAAATAAAATTATGAAACTATTAATTGTCAAGTTAATGTTTCTTTTATTGCTGCCTGCTTGGGTTGTGGCAGGGCAGGATTCACCCGGTGATTTTCAGGATGGTATTTTAATTCAGCAGATAGATCCGGTCGACGACTCGCAGATTCAGTTATCACAGACAGATATTGAAGATCAGGCAATAGGGTTTGGTTACCGGGAGGTTATGGAGAAACTGCGATCCAGGGTTGCAAGTGGTCAACTTGAAAATTACATCGGACTGACTCAAAGCGGCAGCGATAATACGGCAATTATTTTCCAGGAAGGGAAATATAATGCCATGGAAATTGAGCAGTTGGGAAACAATAACCTCTATGAGTTATCACTAAACGGAGAGGAAAACCTTATCCATGTCTTGCAGACTGGTCATTACAACAAGCTTTACCAAATATTGGAAGGCGATGGTATTGGGTTGCAGGTAACACAGCAGGGAAGTGATCTCGAATTGGTGCAGATTGAGACAGGGGGCAATGCTCCTGCTTACAGGGTTGATCAGAGGGGTGAGGGGATGAGTATTCGCATAGAATACAATCAGATAATGTTGCCTTTTACAGGAGGTAATTGATGATAATGAAAAAAACAGGGCTCGGTTTTTTAATTCAACATGGCAAGGCAAATGCTCTCCGGGCCCTGTTTTTAAAGAAAATGTACAGTTTTTATTTATTACAGCTACATGAGAAAGTATTTGATGACTTTTTATTTCTTGATCTGTTGTTTTACAATAGGAGGGGCTTTGACCGCTTCATTTACATATTGGAACAATGATAAACCCTGCGGTGCTGTTGTCGAGCATCTGAAAGAAAGGGGTTTGGATGTTTTTCAGGGGTTTTTTGTAAATTATAAGGACAAAACCTTTGAGGGAAGGTATACACTTGAAGCAATACGCGAAGGGGTCTCAGGAAGTTCGGTGTCGCACCAGGGAGGAGAGTTTAAGGTTGCAGGCAAATCGAGGGTAAAGCTCTCCCGTACATCCATCAACATTGATGAGAAAGATACTTATAAAGTGGTACTTAATATATATGACAATGATGAATTGTTGTGTGCTGATTCAATTGTTGTAGGAGGGATGCCATAATCCGGGTTGTTATGAAAGATTGTTAAACAAAAATATATTGCCGTGAAACCTTCTCCACTATTTCGCCTTACCTTTCTCCTTATCCTTTTTTTGACCATGTCTTATTGTTCGGAGGAGAAAATTTCACCGTCTGGATCCGGTTCTGTTGAAGGTAAGGTTCTTGACGAAGAGGACCTTTCTCCAATAGCCAATGCGGAAGTTACCACCAGTCCACCCACGCATACCGTTCTGACTGATTCTACCGGCAGCTTTCTGCTGGAAGAATTGGAGGTGGGCGACTATAATGTAATTGCCCAAAAAAGAGATTATTTTTCCTCAAGCAAGGCAATAAAGGTAAATCTCAATTCTACCGTTCACACGATTATTAACCTGAAAAAAAGGGATGCAGATGAAAAACTCCCTGAATTTTCATCACTTTTTTATCCTGAAAAAGAACAGCAAGATGTATCTGTTAATGTAAATATAAGCTGGCAGCTTACGGAACCTTGTGATTCAACTGAATTTGAACTTAAGCTTTATGAATCGGGAAGGCTTGTTGATGTTGATCTGGAAAATCCGACCGATACTTTTGCTCTTGTCAATGGTCTGAAGTTTTCAGCTACATATCTATGGCAGGTATCTGCCGAGAACAAGGCCGGGAAGGTATATTCTGATTTGCGCTCTTTTACAACCCGTTCACTTCCTGAAGATTGTATAATGTATGCCAAACGCGTAGATGATATATCCCAGATATTTGTTACCGATACTTTGCTAGAAAACAACATACAAATTACACACAATAACTACCACAGCTGGCGGCCAAGGGTGAACGAGCAAAAAACAAAAATTGCTTTTCTTTCAACAAGGGATGTAACCACGCATTTGTATACAATGGATATTGACGGCAGTAATGTTGAAAAAGTCACAGATATCCCCTCAGGGGGATATTATAGTAAAGGAGTTGGTTTTTCCTGGTTGCCCAACGGGGAAAAACTTGTATTTTCTTTATATAACAGCTTGTATACAGCAAATTATGATGGTACGGGTCTTACAAAATTGACATCTATTTCTGAGGAGAAGCATTTCAGGGAAGTTGACTGGAGTCCGGCGGGCAACAAGATAGTTGCACTTGCACTCGGGAAGGATTACTATGATGCAGAAATAATGGTCATGAACCCGGATGGATCTGACAAAGAAGTATTGATAGGAGATATGGAGGGAGCTTTGGCAAATCCGGTATTTTCAGTTGATGGTAACAGGATCCTGTATACATATGACAATTCCGGGTTTAACTCCGACAAGAGGCGTCAGCTTGATGCTCGTATATATCAGTATGATCTACAAACAGGTGATACCACGGATTTATCTGCAAACAGAAAACCTGCAGGCACAAATGACCTTGCACCAGGATATACACCTGATGGAGGCAAGATTGTGTTTTTTAACGGTAAAAATACCATAGGTTCCAGGAAAGACCTTTGGATAATGGGGGCTGACTATACAGAAAGACATTACCGTAACAGGCTGATTGAGGATGTTGAAATGGGTGGATTGTGAAATTATTAGTTACAATATTTCAACTTGGGTTTAATATTTTTCCCGCCTTCTTTTCTGCTTTTTTGGTGGGGCTCTGGAGACTATCATAAAATGAAATCATCTTATAAAGAGTTTTGGATTTTTTCCCTGTTTTCTATTGCATTAATATTATCCATAATTTGGGCATGTGAAAAAGAAGATCCGGAGCTACCGCTTTTAATTACGGCCCAGGTATCTGAAATCACTTCAGAGGGTGCGGTAAGCGGGGGAAATATTTTGGATGACGGCGGTTCACCTGTTACCGGTTTCGGAGTTGTATGGAGTACTTCAGAAAATCCAAATCTTGATTCTAATGAGGGGTACACCCGGGATGGTGAGGGAAGCGGGGAATTTACCAGTAAACTGACCGGTCTTGATCCCGGCACGAAATATTATGTCAGGGCCTATGCAACTAACAGTGTAGGTACAGCTTATGGCGAAGAGGTTGATTTTACCACTTCAGGTAAACTGCCCATTGTAACCACCGCTGATGTTACAGATGTGAATTCCACTTCGGCTGTCTCAGGAGGCAATGTTAAAGATGATGGGGGAGAGGAGGTAACAGCCCGGGGTGTAGTTTGGAGTATTACCGGGGATCCATCTTTAGAAGAAAATGATGGAATCACAGAAGACGGTGAGGGGGTTGGTAAATTTACCAGCCAATTGAAGGGTCTTGACCGTTTAACAACCTATTATGTGAGAGCTTACGCGATAAACAGTGTAGGCAAGTCTTACGGAGAGCAGAGAGATTTTACCACTTACGTAAATCTTGCCACTGTTACAACTTCTCATGTTAAAAATATTACGACAACTACAGCAGTTTCGGGCGGTAATGTTAAAGACGACGGAGGTATGGATGTTACTGCAAGGGGAATTGTCTGGAGTTCAGTTGAAAACCCTAAATTGGAGGAAAACGAAGGTTTTACAGAAGATGGTGAAGGAGTAGGTGAATTTGAAAGTAAGCTTACTGGACTGGATCCCGGCACAACCTATTATGTAAGGTCTTATGCTACCAACAGTGCGGGTATTGGTTACGGTTATGAGACCGGATTTACAACTAACACTAAACCCACTTATTCTCTCTCTCTTTCAGCCGAGCCTGAGACCGGAGGCAAAGTTGATGGTGAGGGCAACTATGAAGAGGGCGAGGAGGTTGAGTTGGTTGCT
>Ga0207421_10000293_pt1 | contig 62744 bp, 51 predicted proteins | sample SodLakKL_010_SED_4_FD_187542 | JGI IMG/M metagenome (GOLD analysis project Ga0207421, IMG submission 187542) | Alkaline sediment microbial communities from Lake Tanatar, Kulunda Steppe, Russia - 8KL_010_SED (SPAdes) (version 2) | ecosystem: Environmental > Aquatic > Non-marine Saline and...
GTTAATGGTGAAGAGATAAAGAAAAAGGAACTGCTGGAAGAAGAGGAACAGCAAAAGCAGCAGATGATGATGATGGGTATGGACCCGGATAGTGAAGAGTCTGCACAGATGTTGGAACAGGTCAGGCCCCAGATCCTTGATAGCTTGGTCCTTACAGAGGTCTTAATGCAAAAAATCGAAGAAGAAGGTATTGCTGTGACTGATGAAGATGTGGAAGCCCAGTATCAGGAGTATGTTGAGGAGTTCCAGGGAGAAGAAATGCTGGAGCAGCAGTTGGAACAGGCAGGCATGACGAAAGAAGAACTGAAGCAGGAAATAAAAGAGCAGCTTCCCCTCCAGATTTATATCGATAATTATGTCGAAGAAAACCTGGACGAAAGTGACCTGGATTTTTCCGAAGAAGAGTTAAGAGAAATGTATGAAATGCAGCAGCAACAAATGCCACAACAACCGCCAATGGAGGTTGAATAAAGCACCAAGCTCAATGATTGTAACGCAACAAACTTGTTGTACACCAAACCCTTTTCCCGTAATTACGGGAAAAGGGTTTTTCTTGCTATTGCACTCCATTCCATCGGAGACGGATTTCTGTTCCCGGTTGAAGTTCGGGCAGAAGGTAGTCATTCAGATCGCTGCTTAACAGTCGCACAATTATAGCCGTTGCGCTGGAAGTAAGTTGGACTTCGATTAGACCTCTGCTATAAGGGATCTGCATATAACTTTCCTTTTGCTCTTCTTGATCAAGTTTAAAAATTTCTTCGAGAGGCATTGTTGTATAAAGGACCATAAGTAGAACCTCCTTTGAAAACCATAAGACTGCTTCTAATGCAGATTGTTTTGTTCTTCTATTAATTCCCTGAGCTTGTTGATCGCATCGGAAAGCCCACCAACCTGTTTAATTAAACCCAGGTTTACTGCTTCCTGCCCCACAAGAACCGTACCGATATCTCTGCCAAGTTGATTGGTGTTAAACATTAGTTCTTTATATTTTTCCCGGGATATTTTAGAATGGGTGCCTACAAAATCGATCACCCGGTCCTGCATTTTGTCCAGGTACTCAAAGAACTGGTAGATCCCGATAATCTGCCCGGTAAGCCTGATGGGGTGAATGGTCATTGTAGCTGTAGGAGTAATAATCGACCATTTGCTGGATATTGCCAAATTAACTCCTATGGAGTGGCCACCACCCAAAACCAAAGATACAGTTGGTTTGGACATGGTATTGACCATTTCAGCGATGGCTAATCCTGCTTCCACATCACCGCCTACAGTATTTAGGATAATTAACGCTCCCTGGATTTTGCTGTTTTGCTCCACCGCAATAAGCTGAGGGATAATATGCTCATATTTTGTTGTCTTATTTTGCGGGGGAAGAATCATGTGACCTTCTATTTGTCCGATTATTGTTAAAGTAAAAATATCCTCAGTGATCTGTGGCAAAGAAAGCTGGCCAAAGGTTTTCAGCGAATCTTGGGAAGATACTGTCTCCGGTTCCTGGCCAGGGAGTTCCAGAGGCTTATCGCTATAGCTTGTTGTTCTATTTGTTTCCAGGTGACTGGCAGGCTTAATCACTCCATAATCCATTCGATATTCCCTCGCTTTGTTGTAGTCTTACTTATTCCTTTTCTTTTTGCTTCCCTATAATTAGTATTTTCTCTTTTGCCATTTTTATTAGCTTCAAACCAGGCAATCAGTTCTGAAGGGATATATTGCCAGCAAACTAAATAAGATAAAAGTAAGCAACCCTTTGGTGAACCAGGAGAAAATGCGGGCAAAGGATGTGTGGCCAGGTGTTTATAATGATCACAGGACTGGCGGCAGGGCTTTTTATCTTGTTTTCCGGGCTCAAACTGACAAGTTTCGCTTTAAAGGGACATCTGGAAGGACTGGCTTATTCATTTATCAGGCGAAATACTGCGCATAAAGGGATGGCTGTCCTGGCAGGCTTTTTCTCAACTATTATTTTGCAAAGCAGCAGCCTGGTGACCATTTTTGTTATCGGTTTTATCAACGGTCGGTTTATAAGCCTAAAACAAGGGCTAAGCATTGTCCTGGGTGCCAACCTGGGGACGACAGTAACTTCACAAGTATTTGCCCTTGATGCCCGCTGCTTTGTTCAGCCACTATTTGCCCTGGCAGCCTGCTTGTTGATCTTGGAAGAACTAAGGGGAAGAAAGACGGGGGGATTAGTATTGCTGGGCCTGGCTGTAGTCCTGGGCGGCGTGGAAATCCTGGGTGAAGTTTTAAGGCCCCTTTCAAACAGCGTTTTTGTTCAGGATCTCCTGTTGCAGGGTCTTGATGTGCCCTGGCGCGGCATAGTGAGTGGCGCTGCAGTAGCAGCGGTGCTGCAAAGCAGTAGTGTGACTATTGGCATGGTCATTATCCTGGGTAAACTGCAATTACTCCAGTTAGGTGATGCCATAGCCCTCGTTTTGGGTGCTGATTTTGGCACCTGCATAACAGCCCTGGTAGCTTCTATCGGAACAATACGTGCGGCCTGGTATGTAGCTTTAGGCCACCTGCTGTTTAACCTCTTATCCATTTTCTTGGTTATCCCATTTTGGGGCTTATTCATCCAGCTGATCAGCTTGACAGCCAGTGAATTACCCAGGCAGATAGCCCATGCACATTTCTTTTATAACCTGGCAGGCGTTCTATTTTTATTTCCTTTTCTTGACAGAGGGGCAGATTTGTTAGAGGATAGAAGTAAACGTTGTGAAAATAATTTAAAATCATTAGAAGGAAAAAAAAAAAAGATCAAGAACAATAGCAAAGATGACCGTGAAAAGATTTAGCTTGGATTCAGTCTTAGCAGCAGCCAGGCTGCTGCTCCAAGCGGCATTCGCTCAGATTTAGCTCTTAATGATACCTGATAATGATAACCTGATGTAATTCTCTATAACCGGACACTTCTTCCAGGGCCTGTTGATGATTTTACACGGCAGGCCCTTAAACTGAAACGGTTTTGCTGTTCATGTACAGGCGGTTGCCGGGTTATAGACAGAAAACACCCCTTAAGGAGTTATATACATGTCTGCTCAGAAAAACAAAAAGAAAACAACAAAAAAAAAGATACATGACGTCAACATGACCAGGCAACTCAAAGCCATAGCAGTAATCGGTGCCGCCGTCTTTCTTTTTGCCGGCCTGCAATTTACTGAACAAACGGGCTTTTTAGGCCGTATCCTGGACATTGCTTTTCGTGTCCTGCTAGGTGATGCAGCGCTGGTATTGCCTTTTTTACTGGCGGTTTCTGCATTTGCCTATTTATGGCCCCGGGATATTGAAAATTTAACAAGGCGCCTGGTCGGGCTGGCCATTATCTTCCTGCTGTTAACCATTACTCTCCACCTTAGAGCAGTGATGCCGGGAGTTAACGACATTCCTGGTTCGGAGTTATATCGGTATATGCTCTGGCTGGGCATGGATGGTTCAGGTGGAGGAACAATCGGGGCCCTTTTGTCCACCGGTTTCTTTTTTCTTTTTCGTGACCTGGGCAGTTATATTGTTACGGTGGTGCTGGGCATCGTTGCGCTGCTGATGATTACAAACAGCTCAATTTTTGACATTTTAAAACCTTTCTATAAATCATTAAAATCCTTGTTTCTTTTCGGGGTCGGAAACTTAAAAAATGTTATTTCCTCGGGCAAAGAAAAAGCATATAGGACTAAAGCTGCCGTCCAGGACAGGCAGGAAACAGAGCCGTATAAGATTATGGTTGAAGCTGACGATGCCTTGGGATCATTTGAACAACCCCTGGAATACAGTGAGATGCAGGTCGAAGAACAAAGCCACGATGACATGGGTCATGAAAATGAACGCCCGGCAAGGGAAGGGCCTGCTGTACAGCAGCAAATAACGGGACAGGAGCAAGATAAACAGGGTTATTCGGAAGGCCTGGCCCAGCTTTCCGGCGAAAAACCGCCTTTTGAAGATTACAAGCTGCCACCCCTTGAGCTCTTGACAAAAGTAAACCGCCTGCGTGACCAGCAGCAGCAAAAAATAACCCAGGAACGGGCCAAGGCATTGGAATCCACCTTTGCCAGCTTTGGGGTTAAGGCCAAAATCAAAGAGGTTCAATCGGGCCCTGCAGTGACCCGTTTTGAAGTACAACCGGAAACAGGTGTCAAAGTAAGCAAAATCTTAAGTTTAAGTGATGACCTGGCATTAAACTTGGCCGCTTCTGATGTTCGGATTGAAGCTCCTATTCCAGGCAAGCAAGCAGTTGGCATTGAAGTGCCCAATAAAATTATCTCCCTGGTCTATTTAAGGGAAGTCCTGGAAGATTCCAATTTTTATAGCTTTTCATCACCCTTAACTGTAGGTCTGGGGAAAGATATAACGGGTGTACCTGTTTTTGCCGACTTGTTAAAAATGCCCCATTTACTGGTTGCCGGGTCTACCGGTTCAGGCAAAAGTGTCTGCATTAATTCAATCATCTGCAGCGTCCTGCTGAAAGCCGATCCCTGGTTGGTAAAATTTCTGTTAATTGACCCCAAGGTGGTCGAATTGAATGTCTATAATGGAATTCCTCACCTCATTTCACCGGTGATTACAGAACCAAAAAAGGCCTCTTTGGCTTTAAAAAATATGACCAAGGAAATGGAAAGACGGTATGACCTTTTTGCCCGGGAGGGAGTAAGGGATATTACCAAATATAACGAACTTTTTGCCAGTGATGAAGAAATGGAAGGGAACCCCCTACCTTTCATTATCGTCTTAATAGATGAACTGGCTGATCTGATGATGGTTGCGCCTTCAGAAGTTGAAGACTCCATTGTCCGCTTATCTCAAATGTCCAGGGCGGCGGGGATCCACCTGGTGATTGCTACACAGCGACCTTCTGTGGATGTGATTACAGGATTGATTAAAGCAAATATAACCTCCCGCATTGCTTTTGCTGTTTCTTCTGCAACTGACTCCCGGACTATACTGGATATGGGGGGTGCAGAAAAGCTGCTGGGAAGGGGGGACATGCTCTATCACCCCATTGGTTCCAACAAGTCACAGCGAGTTCAGGGGGCCTTTATTAGCGAACAGGATATCTTTAAGATTGTTGAATTTATCAAGCAGCAGGAAAGCCCTGTTTACCAGCAGTCTTTTTTTGAAGAAGAAGTTACTGAACGAGCTGGAGAAAAAGATGAGTTGGATCCCTTGCTGACTGAAGTAGCTGAGCTTGTCCTGCACTCTGGCCAGGCTTCCATATCTTTGATTCAAAGAAGGTTTAGGGTGGGATATACCAGGGCGGCCCGTTTGATGGATGACCTGGAGAGGCTGGGCATTGTGGGGCAGCATGAAGGAAGCAAACCCAGAAGGGTTCTGGTTAGCCAGGAAAAGGCAATGTCGATGATAAAAGAAAAGTTTGACTTGGAGTAAGCTTTAAGCTAAGCTTGAAATAAGAATCTGTATCAGTTTTAGATGAAGGGGGGAGCAAGTTGAAAGAAATCGGGGCATTACTGCGTGAAACTCGTGAACAAAAGGGAATAAGCCTGGATGAAGTTAGCAGGGAAACGAAAATCCAGGAAAAATATTTAAAATCACTGGAAGAGGGCGATTTTACTCCTTTTGCAGGGAAGGTTTATGTCAAAGGTGCGCTCAAGAATTATGCGGAAGCAATTGGCATGGAGGCCCAGGAGATCGCGGAGTTGTTTGAGGAAGCAAATAAGCAGTATGAAATGATTGATGACGAAAAAAAAGAAAAAAGTGTTCTCTCAGAGGAAGGTAAACCCCGTTTTGTCAGTAAAGAAAGAAAGCCCTTCCCGATGGCTGCTTTCGTCTGGGTGCTGTTGTTGGGTTTAATTGTTGCCGGAGGTTTCTGGTATCACCATCAACAGAGTTCAAGACCGGAAACAGCAATTCCTTATAATAATGAAATCATCGAAGATAATGAAGAAAATGAAGAAAGAACCGGTGAAGATCTGGACATAGTGGATGAAAACAACCTGGAAAATGAGGACTATGACAACGAGACAGAGGAAAACGACATTTATACGGAACCCCAAAAGGAGTTAACCCTTATTTCCCAGGATGGTGGAGAACATATTTACTCCCTGCAAGGTGTGGAGGAGAAAAAAATTGAATTCGAATTTTCATCCAGGTGCTGGGTCCAGGTTTTTCAAGACGACCAAAAAATTGAAGAAAAAAATTTTGGCCCGGGAGAGACACTAAGTATCGGTGATGGCAGCAAAACCAGGATAAGGCTGGGCTATCCTGCAGGAGCTCGCATTACCGTAAATGGAATGGAAGTCGAAAGCATCAAAGATCTCGGTTCTCCCGTATATGTTGTTCTTGAAACAAATTAATTTGGGTTTTGACACAGTCCATTGCGATATAATATACTTAAAAATATGGTAAAAAGCAGAAGGAACAATTAATGAAAGAATTTAGCTTTGTATCCTTGGGATGCGAAAAAAACCGGATTGATTCAGAAAATATCATTGGTGAACTTATCGGCCGGGGATTTCAACTTATACCGGAGCAAAATAATCCAGATTTTGTGATTATTAATACTTGTGCTTTTCTCAGGGAAGCCCGGAAGGAAGCGCTGGAGACAATTAAACAGTTTACCAGAGCCAAAAAAATTAAAAGCAACAAAATGAATAAAGTGGTTGTAATAGGATGCTTGGCCCAGTATATCAAGGAGTTTGGTAGAGGTCGGCTTGAACTCCCGGATGTTGATCTGACTGTTCCCGTCGATAGGATGCATAAAATCCCGGAGCTAATCGGAAAAATTGCCTCCTCTCCCGTTCAAAAAGGAAATCCCGATGAGTTTCAAAGAGGTCTCCGGCGTTTTTTAACCACAAATCCCCATAGTGTGAACATAAAGATTGCAGATGGGTGTGCCAATCATTGTAATTACTGTTTAATTCCCTCTATCCGTGGTCCTCTCCGGAGCAGGTCCATGGAAGATATTATTTCCGAAATTCAAGCTGTGGAAAAATTAGGTGCCCGGGAAATTAATCTTATCGGCCAGGATATTACCCTATACGGTTCCGACTTATATGGGGCACCGTCTCTGCCAGGGCTTTTGAAGCACCTGCTCGCTTCGCTCACCACAATCCGTTGGGTTCGCCTTCTTTATGCCCATCCGGCACGCATTAGTGATGAGATCATCAACCTGATGGCGAAAGAACCGGTTCTATGTAGCTATCTTGACATGCCGATACAGCATAGCAACAGCAAGATCTTACGCTTAATGGGCAGGAAGTTAACGCGGGAGGATTTGAGCAGGACGTATCATCGTCTGCGGGAGGGAGTCCCGGGGATGGCTTTACGGACAACTGTTATGACAGGTTATCCGGGAGAAAGTGAACAGGATTTTAATGACCTGCTGGATTTTTTGTGTCAGCATCCCTTCGACAGGCTGGGAGGTTTTGTCTTCTCTCCGGAAAGGGGTACCCGCTCCTTTCAGCACTTTCCCAGGGTCAGCAAGGCAGTTTCCGAAATGCGGCTTGACAAAATAATGCAGCAGCAGAAGGCCATTTCCAAGTCCTTAAACAGGCAATCGCTGGGTAAAACCTTTCCTGTTCTAGTTGATTCCTGTAACAATGGACAAAAGAAAGCCTATGGCCGGCTTTACTCGCAAGCTCCAGAGGTGGATGGTAAAGTTATTATCAAGAGTAAGGGTAGGGTCAGGCCTGGAGATTTTATCCCGGTTACGATTACAGGGATTGGGTCTTATGATTTTATTGGGGAGATTACGGTATGAACCTGGCAAATAAAATTACCTTGTTTCGAATTGTGCTTGTTCCCGTTTTTATGGTTTTTTTGCTGGTGCGGGTTATTCCGTACGGTGAAATATGGGCTGCTTTGATTTTCGTCTTTGCGGCTCTTACTGATAGCCTGGACGGTTATATTGCCCGCAAGAATAAGGACGTGACCCGCCTGGGGAAGTTGATGGACCCCTTGGCGGACAAGTTGTTGATTACTGCAGCTATGATTTCACTGGTAGCATTAGGCACCCTAAGCCCCTGGATCGCCTTTTTAATTATTGGGCGGGAATTTGCAGTTACAGGACTGCGCCTGATTGCTGCAGCAGAAGGAGTTGTTCTGACAGCAAACAAGTGGGGCAAACTAAAGACTGTTGCCCAGATAGTCATGATTGTTGCAATTATTATAGAAATGGCCTTAAAAGCTGACATTTATCCGGGAGCAAACTGGTTAAGAGTTTTAATTGATGTTTACCCAGCCTCAGTTATTGCTTATTCTTCCCTGTTAATTGCTGTTATATTAACGGTTATCTCCGGGTTTTACTATTTCTACCAGAATAAAAATTTGATCAAAATCCGGTAATAATATGTCGAAGCTTTCCTAAACCAAAACGGTTTTTATTGGAAGATGGGGCTATCATAGAGTGGAGCAGCGCAAAATCCTGGCAGGATATTATTACCAAACCCTTTCATAAAAAGAGGAAAGGGTTTTTTATTGTTTTAAAGCAGGGAGTTTGTTATAATCCCTATAGTGGCGTTATGTAAACAAAGCATGTATGATATGAAAGTATTCTAGTTGCAGGCAGGATGATAATTATGTTAACTAACTTTAAGTGGACAGTAATGCTGGTTGCATTGACTCTTACTTTGGCCGGTCTGTATGGCCTTTATGCTTGGCGCCAGCAACACCTGATCCAGTCCCCCCTGCTGGAAACCCTGGGAGAAATAGAGGGGGTAGTCAATGTAGAGATGGGTAAAAAGACTTGTCCAGAAGAAGGGAAAGTCCACGCTATCAGTGTTAACCTGGCCAAGGTGGAAAATTTGCCGGAAACGTACAACCAACTGGACAATTCACTCTCTTCAGTTCTTGGTAAAGGCAATTACAGGCTTTATTTGAGCAGCAACTGGAAAACAAAAGAGATGAAGCATGCTTATCAAGAAATCCATTACCACCTTTATGAGGGTGAAAGGACAGGTAGTTATAGCCGTATGTATGAAGCGCTGATTTCCATGTTAACAGAAGATGATCGGGTATTATCTTATGATCTCTGGGTAGACCAGCAGTATATTTATTTTCAGTTGGAATCAAAGGAAGAGGTAATGCATCTCGTTATACCAATTATCCGCACGGAAAGTGCCTGTTAACACTCGGGCTGTTACGAGCTACAATAAAGGATTTTTCCATTTTGAGACACATGGGAACTTTTTAAGAGCTAAAATAGTATTTCCGACTTACCCTGGAGGGTAGATGATGATAAAAGAAGTAGCTACCGGCATTACGCTGGGGGTAGTAGTAGGACTAATTTGGGCAGGATATAATATTTACCCGGTTTTGTTATTGATAGGGTTGTTTTTCTTTCTTTATAAAATGATTGATTTGCGTGGAGGTGTAAAACAATTTGTCCCCAATAAGATCAGCAGTGAAAAAGCAGGGACAAACATTTCTTTTGAGGATGTCGGGGGACAGGCAACGGCGAAACGAGAGTTGCTGGAATCACTGGATTTTATAAAAAAACCGCAAATCATCCAAAAGCTGGGCATTCGGCCTATTAAAGGGATTTTATTATCGGGACCACCTGGCACAGGGAAGACGCTACTGGCTAAAGCTGCTGCTTCTTATACCGACTCCGAGTTTATATCTGCAGCGGGCAGCGAGTTTGTGGAAATGTATGCAGGAGTTGGAGCACAAAGGGTAAGACAGTTGTTCAACCAGGCCAAGACAACTGCCAGGAAAAACGGGAAAAACAGCGCGATCGTTTTTATTGATGAAATCGATATTTTAGGCGGTAAAAGGGGTAATTCCAACACTTCACATAAAGAAATGGAACAAACGGTGAACCAACTCCTGGTGGAAATGGACGGCCTGGGTGTAAATGAGCAGGTGCATATACTGTTGATTGGTGCAACTAACAGGGCTGACCTGCTGGATGATGCCCTTCTAAGGCCGGGACGCTTTGACCGTATTGTCCAGGTGGACCTTCCCGACCTGGAAGGCAGATTGCAGATTCTCACACTCCATGCCAAAAATAAACCCCTGGATCCTTCCGTTGATTTACGGGAGACTGCCTCAGAAACCTTTGGTTTTTCAGGAGCCCACCTGGAGAACTTGACCAATGAAGCAGCTATATCTGCACTGCGCGAAAAGTCCAGCAACCTGACCAAAAAACATTTTAGTGAAGCCATTGATAAAGTAATCCTGGGAGAAAAAATTGAACGAAGTCCAGGAAAAGAAGAGTACAGGCGAATAGCACTTCATGAAACGGGGCATGCGCTGGTCAGTGAATGCATTCGCCCCCACTCCATCTCGACCATTACAATTATTCCCCGGGGCAAAGCCATGGGCTATATCAGGCAGCTTCCAGAAAAAGATACCTATATCCATACCCGGGAGCATATCGATGGACAGATTGCCATCTTGTTGGGTGGGGCAATCACAGAGGAAGAGATACTGGGCAACCGAAGCACCGGCGCGGCAGATGATTTCCAACAAGCTGTAAACCTGGCTAAAAGAATCATTGATTCCGGCATGTCTTCACTGGGGATAGTCAGCATAAAAGATCTTCCTGGCAACATTTTGCACGAAAGCATAAAAGAAATAATGAACGAACAGGAGTCAAGGGTAAGGGAACTGGTGCTTAAATACAAGGAAACCATTCTAGATGTATCCGAATACCTGCTGCAAAAAGAAAGAATCAGTGGCCAGTATTTAAGGGATATGCTTAAAGAAAAAGTATAGCCCTATGGGAGCATGGAAGCAGGACAAAAGGGCAGCATGAAACTGTTATTATTTCTTTCTGTTGAGTTCTTTGACCAGGATAATTATAGGTTTGAGTAGGGGATGAAGTCCGGTGCGGACCAATTTACATGTACAATTATTATCCGCGGCACTTATTATGGCGATTATACTGAATTTTATGGGTCCGGTTACTTTTACGGCCGGGCCTTTTGAATATGCAATCAAAATAGTGGTTTCTGGTAAGGGTGAAACAATCGTTCATCTTTCACCCTTTGGCCAATATATTGCCAATACCCATATCCCTCCCCTGGAGATCCACCACTATGTACAAGATATCAACTTTGATGCCCTTTTTGCTGAAACGGCAAAAACTCATTCCTGGCAGGACTATATCGGTGAACTAAGCAATCCTCTAAAACAAAACCTGGTGCAGTATTCTGCTCTAATTGTTCTACTGGCTTTTCTTGTTGGTGCAGGTACAAGTCTGCTGTTCCAACAACAATTATTTCGAAGAGTTCATCTCCTCTATTTAGGCTGTTTAAACAGCCTGGTGTTTCTCTTTCTTCTGTCTTCCATATTTATCTCATATCAAACAGATCAGCTTGTTGAAGGGAAATTTGAAGGGACTCTTCAGGCAGTTCCCCATCTTTCCAATATCGCCAGTGATGGATTTGAGTTTGTAAGCGATTTAGGAGAACAGTTGTCTGCAGTGATAAAAAGCATTTCCACTTTAAAGGAAGAAATGACCCCGTACACTGGTATTGATACAAAAAATATCAAAATTCTGCACGCGTCCGATATTCATAACAACCCGGCGGCATTTCGTTTTATTGAGCAAGTTGTCGACCAGTCAGATGCTGATCTGATCATCGATACAGGCGATCTGGTTGACTACGGGACTGTTTTAGAAGCGGAGCACATGTTAAACAGCATTAAAAAGCTCGAGCTTCCTTATGTCTTTGTGCCGGGCAACCATGAATCTCCTGCGGTTATTGATTTTTTAAAACACAGTGATAGCAACGTGATTGTCCTGGAGAAGGATGTTATAGAAATTGCTGGAGTAACCATCGCAGGGATTGCTGACCCTGCTTCTGCCTCAACTCAAATGTCTGCGACTGAAAAAGAATTGGAGCAATATGCCCGAAAATTGGAGCGAATGGTAAAAAACAGAAAGGATATAGATATTATTGCAGTCCACAATTCTAAATTGCTGCGATACGTCAAAAGCAAAAACCGTCTATTACTTTCCGGCCACGTTCATAGAGCGTATATCGAAAAGCAAGAAAATTACGTGGAAATAAATGCTGGAACTACAGGGGCTTCCGGGATTCGGGGCATCCAAAACAAAAAAATTGATTTCAGCTTGTTTTTACTGCAGCTTCAGCCAGAAGAAAACAATAATAAAATGACTCTACAGGTGGCTGATTATATTAGTATCAGTCATTTCCCTTTATCATATCGTTTTGAACGCCATCAATTCCAGGAATAAACTGGATTGCAGAAAGGATGTTCAATCTGGTAAGATGAAGGGAAGGTATGGAAGGAGGACTTCTTTTGAGGGCTTTTTTATCAGTGAACCTGGATGAAAAACTGCGCCAGGAAGTTGGTTGGATACAGAACCAATTAAAAAAAATAGAAGGGTTTCGCTGGGTGAATCCAGAAAGAATGCATATCACGCTCAAGTTTTTAGGTGAAATAACTGACAGCCAGGTCCTTGAACTGGAAACAGCTCTGCAACCCCCACCCCACAAGTTGCAACCTTTTTATATTTCTTTCCAGGGGATTGGAGCCTTCCCCGGTGAAAAAAATCCCCGGGTTTTATGGCTGGGGGTTGATCAAGGAGCAGAAGAATTGAGGAAAATTCATGCGTTTATTCAAAACAAACTCCCTTTTCAAGTGAAAAAGGAAAAACGTTTTCAGCCTCACTTAACCCTGGCTCGTCGCAAAAAAAATGAACCCTTAGCCATGGATAGAGGAGTGTTTTCAGAAAATATTTCCTGTGCAAACTGGCAGTATATTGACCGTTTTTTTTTAATGAAGAGCACACTGCACGCTTCAGGTCCAGTTTATCAGCCGGTCAAAGAATTTTTTTTAAAAAGCTGACTCGAAGCAGGAATTTTTGAGTTGATCAAGAATTAATATAATACGATGAACAAACAAGCGTTCTAATTCTAAGAATAAAAACCATTAAATTTAATTCACAAGGAGGAGTTGGAAGATTATGGAGAAAAAAAAGGCGCTGGATGTTGCACTGCTTCAAATAGAAAAACAGTTTGGCAAAGGGTCCATTATGAAGTTGGGCTCAGACACCAAGGCCAATATAGCTGTTATACCCACAGGGGCCTTGCCTCTGGATATTGCCCTGGGAGTGGGTGGCCTTCCCAGGGGACGTGTAATAGAAGTGTTTGGGCCTGAATCATCAGGCAAGACTACGGTCGCTTTGCATGCCGTCGCAGAAGCGCAGAAAAATGGGGGTTATGCTGCATTTATCGATGCTGAACATGCACTGGACCCGGTTTACGCCAGGAACCTGGGTGTCAATGTGGATGAACTATTGGTTTCCCAACCGGATACGGGGGAGCAGGCGCTGGAAATAGCGGAAGCACTGGTTAGAAGCGGGGCCATTGATATTCTGGTTGTAGACTCGGTGGCAGCCCTGGTTCCCCGCGCCGAAATTGAGGGGGAAATGGGAGACTCTCATGTGGGGCTCCAGGCCAGGTTAATGTCCCAGGCCATGAGGAAACTCTCCGGTGCTATCAGTAAATCCCACACTTCAGCCATATTTATCAACCAGATGAGGGAAAAAGTAGGGGTAATGTTTGGTAACCCGGAAACAACCCCCGGTGGCAGGGCGTTGAAATTTTATGCGTCCGTTCGGTTGGATATTCGCAGGATGGAAGCCTTGAAGCAGGGCAACGAGGTAATTGGCAACCGCACCCGGGCGAAAGTTGTCAAAAACAAAGTGGCGCCTCCTTTTAGGCAGGCTGATTTCGATATTATCTACGGCCAGGGTATTTCTAATGAAGGCTGTATCCTGGATATGGCGCTGGAACTGGATATCGTCAAAAAGAGCGGGGCATGGTATTCTTATGGAGATGAAAGGTTGGGCCAGGGGCGAGAAAATGTCCGCGAGTTTTTAAAGGAAAACCAGGATATGAAAAATGAACTTGAAGCCCAGCTGCGTTCCCGCTTTGATCTACCGGAAAATACCCGGAACTCCAAAGCGGAAAACAATCAGAAAGAACAGCAAACTGAAGGAACTCAGGAGGAAAAAGTGGAATAGGAAATGAAAATTATCTGGCCCGCAAAACGGGTCCAGGGAATAGCTTGGTATTTGATTTGCAAGATTTCGTTGTGACATCCATTGGGTCTCGTAACAGGGTGACCGTAAAATTTTTATCACTTGACATAAACTAATTAAAAGGATAAAATTAAAGAGTAAAAAGTAAGAATTAGTAAAATGTGAGGCATTCTGCTTATAATAGATGTGACCATTTTGTAGATGATTTTATATTGGCCATAAAAATTGGGCTTGAGGAGTATGGCTTTAATTATAAATTCAAAATTTGAAACCCAAACGTATGTTTTTGGGTTTGTTATGGGCATTTCTATTTTAAGCTGTGAGCTCACAGCTTATTTTTGTTTGTTTATCAACAAAGCAGCAACCATAACTAAACATCAGGAGGTGAAGATTACAGGTTGGAAGCGTTAACAATTATTATAGGAATTATTGGAATACTAATCGGTTTGGGCGCTGGGTATTTTATTCGCAAATATTTTGCTGAAGCAAAAATTGCCTCGGCTGAGGATGCGGCTAAAAAAGTTGTTGAGGACGCTGAGGAAAAAGCCCAGTCGTTAAAAAAAGAAAAAATAATTGAAGCCAAAGAAGAGGTCCACCGCTTAAGAAACGAATTGGAAAAAGAAATTAAAGAGAGACGCTCCGAACTACAGCGTCTGGACCGTCGGATTCAACAAAAAGAAGAAGCAGTTGATAAGAAAACTGCCTACCTGGAAAAGAAAGAAGATGAACTAAAGAAACGGGAAGAAGAAACCCAAAACATCCAGAAGAAACTGAATGACACCTTGAACGAACAGTTGGCTGAGCTGGAACGAATTTCTGGTCTTTCTACGGAAGATGCCAAAGATATCATCCTAAAGAGGGTGGAAGATGAAATTCAACATGAGATCGCCCAAATGATTAAGGATGTTGAGCAGCGGGCCAAGGAGGAAGGGGAACGAAAAGCCAGGGATATTATCACACAGGCCATACAGCGTTGTGCAGCAGACCACGTGTCTGAATCAACCGTATCTGTTGTAAACCTGCCTAACGATGAAATGAAAGGCCGGATTATCGGCCGTGAAGGTAGAAACATCAGGACCCTGGAGACACTGACAGGAATTGACTTGATCATTGACGATACACCTGAAGCCGTTATTTTATCAGGATTTGATCCCATCCGCAGAGAAATTGCCCGCCTGGCCCTGGAAAAGCTCATAGTGGATGGTAGAATCCACCCGGCGAGAATCGAGGAAATGGTGGAAAAAGCAACCCAGGAAGTAGAGGTCTTAATTCGTGAAGAAGGCGAACAGGCAGCCTTTGAAGTAGGGGTACACGGGCTTCACTCTGAATTGGTACGTATGCTGGGCCGCCTAAAATTTCGCACCAGTTATGGACAAAATGTTCTCAAGCATTCCATTGAAGTGGCCCACCTGGCCGGAATCATGGCATCCGAATTGGGCCTTGATGTGAAAATGGCCAAGCGGTCAGGATTGCTCCATGATATTGGCAAAGCCTTGGACCAGGAAACAGAAGGCCCTCATGTGTTTAACGGTGCAGAGCTGGCCAAGAAACATCGAGAGTCGCCTGAAGTAACAAATGCCATAGCAGCCCACCACGGCGATGTAGAACCTCAAACCATGGAAGCAGTCCTGATTCAAGCCTCTGACGCAATTTCCGCTGCAAGGCCTGGGGCCAGAAGGGAAACGCTGGAAGCTTACATCAAGAGGTTGGAGAAACTGGAAGAAATTGCGGATTCTTTCGATGGTGTAGACAAAGCTTTCGCCATCCAGGCAGGAAGAGAGATCAGGATTATGGTTAAACCTGATAAAATTGATGACCTGACAGCCAACCGGGTTGCCCGTGATATCGTTAAAAAAATAGAAAATGAATTAGAGTATCCCGGCCAGATTAAAGTGACAGTGATTAGGGAAACCAGATCCGTAGAATATGCAAAGTAAAAAAAAACATTTTCGTTGTATTTGGTAATAAGTGCCGCAAGGCACTTTTTTCTTTTTACAGAAGGATTTCCTCGCCTATGTATGGAATAGTTATTCTCAAACACCCAGCAGTCCTAAACCCTGACCGGCCAGAGCAAGTTAAAAGGAGATGGAAGCCTGGAGCAGGGTGTTAGGGTCAATCCATGAGGAGCGAAGATGAATGATGAAACAGGTCCCAGAAGATATGCCCCGGGTTAATTTTTTAATTTCATTACTGGTGCAGTTTCCCGAAATATTTACAATATATTACAATGTCGCCGTAACCAGGCTGAAGATTACCTTTATGTTGAAAAAAACCCTTGAAAAAGGGGAATACATAGGATTCCAAAAGTTGTTTCAACAGTGCCAGGATGTTTACAACAAATTGAAAGAGAATGAAGATGCTGCTCCGAAATTAGAAAGAACTTCCATTGAATCCTGGACACTTTTAGAGGCCACCTGGGAAAAGGAGGGGATATCCCTGGAAGAAATTAGCTTGGCTTGCAGTCTGGTTTTAAGCCACTTTCAAAGTGATGTGTTTATCGATCTGAGCCGAGAGACTTATCCCATCAGCAGTACTTCCAAGGACGAAGAAAGTTACTATGAATGCCTGCTCTCCAGGAAAAACGGTGGAGAGCAGGAGGAAAACTTGTTCGCTTTTCGGGACTCAGGAAAAGTATATGTGTTTGACCGGTAGTATTAAAAGCCGCTACCAAGCAAGTTGTTTCTGTGAAAAATTTGTGAAAACTTTAAACTTAGTTGAATATAAAGATTTTTTAAAATAAAGAAGGAAATTTTTAAATGTTGAAGAATATTATATGATAAAATAAAATACTAATTAATTGATTCCCCAAAGGAGGTACTAATAGTTCATGGAAGTATTAAAGGTTTCAGCAAAATCCAATCCTAATTCTGTGGCTGGCGCTTTAGCAGGGGTTTTACGAGAGCGAGGAGGGGCCGAGATCCAAGCAATCGGGGCCGGGGCACTAAATCAAGCGGTGAAAGCTGTAGCTATTGCAAGAGGGTTTGTCGCTCCCAGTGGTATGGATTTAATTTGTATCCCAGCATTTACTGATATTCAAATTGATGGGGAGGAAAGAACGGCGATCAAGTTAATTGTGGAGCCTCGTTAATAAATCATTAATGTTTACAGATCACAAAAACCAGTTTATTATGGCATCTATTGCCGAGTCAATTTAACACTCCTTTTTAAAGGTGTGTTTTTTTGTGCATTATTATCATACTAACCGCCACGGCCCTCACGGCCCTCACGGGCTACAACAGGGGACAAAATGAATTTTCAAACCCGTTTCCCGCCAGGAGAAGGTCCGCTTTCCCTGTATCGGCGACTTTGTCAAGCGGCTAAAAGCGCTTGGAGAAGTGAAAGCACAGGAGCCGGCCCGGCGGGCATGAACGCCCATCGCTTGCAACCGTGGCAGGATGCCTAAGCTTGCAGGTCGGCCGGCGGAAGCTTGAACTGAGCCCTAGTGCTTTGCCGCGAAGATAACCGGAGCCGATACAGGGAAACGGAAACTCCATTTTCATACTGAAGCGAGTGATAATTTATTTGAAAAAGGAGTTGATTTGTTGTATATTTTTACAGGAGAGGACGAAATCCTGAGCTATCATTTTCAATGCAGGGTTATTGATGCTCATTGTGATACAGTCCAGAACTTTACTGGTGAAAAAGGAGATTATGATTTTACATCCAATAATCAATGTGGACATGTTGACCTTCCCAGATTAGAGGCTGGGGGGATAAAGGTGCAGTTTTTTGCTTTATTTATTGAAGAAAAGTTTCGAGTTACTGGAGCATTCAGCAGGGGTTTTCAACTTTTGGAATATTATTTTAGCACTATAGAAAAGCTAACAGGTCAAGTGGAAACCATATATTCCCGGAAAGACCTGGAAAAGGTTAAACAAAGCAGTAAAATAGGTGCATTGCTTACCATTGAAGGGGGGGAGGCCCTGGAAGGCAGCATTCAAAACCTAAAGGAGTTTTTTAACCTTGGAGTCCGAGGACTGGGCCTTACCTGGAACAATCAAAATCAGCTTGCTGCCGGAATAAGCGCCAACACCGATAATGGTTTAACACCATTGGGCAAAAAGGTGATCAAGGAAATGAATCGCCTGGGTATGTTGGTGGACCTGGCTCACCTTGGAACAAAAGGATACAATGAAGCGCTTGATTTAACCGAGAGCCCTGCGATTGTATCTCATGCAAATACAAAAAAAATATGCGACCATCCCCGTAACCTCTCCGATGCTCAACTGCGCTGCTTAAAGCAAAACGGGGGAGTTGTCGGGATGACGTTTTGCCCGGATTTTATTCACCAGGCTTCCCCCTCTATGGAAAAATTGCTGGATCACTTTGAACATGTTGCTGGGGTTGCAGGTGTAGAGTCTGTTGGAATCGGCTCTGATTTCGATGGGATTTCATATCCAGTTGAAGGGCTGGATGATGCTTCTTATGTGCCCAACCTTACCCGTGGGCTTGTTTCCAGGGGATTTTCTAAGGATGAGATTGGAAAAATACTTTACGGAAATTTTGAGCGAGTTTTAAAAGCGGTAATGCCTTAAGAAGAAAAGCAAATTATAAAAGAACAGGAAGTTCCTTTATGAGCAGAGTAGACTTACATGTTCATACCAGTGTTTCCGATGGCATGTTAACCCCAGATGAGGTTGTCAATGAAGCTAATAACCTGGGTGTTTCAGCGATTGCTCTTACAGACCATGACACGATGCAGGGATTGCCCTATGCTGAAACTGCAGGTAGAAAGTACGGTGTTGAGATTATACCCGGCGTCGAATTGAGCACAGATTACAAAGGGAAGGAAATCCACATGCTGGGGTATTATTGCGATCCCAGCAATCCCGCTTTTCGGAAAAATTTGAAAAAGATTCGGGTAAATCGTTTTGATAGAATGGCCAAGATGGTGGAAAAACTGCAGAAGATGGGCCTTTCCATTGAGTTTTCAGACGTCTTGAATATAGTGAAAGGTGACTTAATGGGAAGACCACACCTGGCGATAGCTTTATGCAAGAAAGGATACTGCCAGGATCCTGCAGAGGCTTTTGAGCGGTATATCGGTCATGAAGCCCCGGCATTTGTAGACCGCATTAAATTCTCCCCCTATGACGCGATATTTTTAATTAGAAATGCAAAGGGGATACCGGTTCTGGCTCATCCAGGTCTCTATAAAGAAGATTCGATTATCCCCTCTCTGGTAAGCGCCGGCCTTCTTGGTATTGAGGTTTTTCACCCTGATCAGCAGCTTTTTGCCAACCTCCGTTATATGAAATACGCCAAAAAATATAATCTTTTGGTGACAGGAGGTTCAGACTTCCATGGTTCCAATCTCGGGTCGTCTCCCAACGTGGGGGCGGTCTCCATTAACTATTCATACCTGGAGAAGTTGAAAAGAGTAAGCGCTGCGATTCGAAAAGGGACGAAAAGATTTTAGCGGAAAAAAGGATTTTACCAATTAGATAAAGAATAAATAGGTAAGCCATAACTGGTATTAGAAATGTTTTAACTTTTTAGAACAAATGTCAGATAGCAAGGGTGAATAAAATGGCCGAAGTACAGAATAACCAGGAAAAGCAACCTGTGTCTATAAATACAGCCTGGTGCAAAGGTTGCGGTATTTGTGTAGAGTATTGTCCCAAGAAATTATTTGAAATGAAAGATGGAAAAGCGGTCGCTGCCCGGCCCGAAGACTGCGTTTTGTGCGGCTTGTGTCAGTTACGCTGTCCGGATTTTGCCATAGAGTTGGAGGAAAGAGAAGATGAGTAGTCGAAGGTTAATGCAGGGAAATGAAGCCTGTGCGGAAGGCGCCATAAAAGCTGGTGTTCAATTTTTTGCCGGGTATCCAATTACCCCCTCCACGGAAATTGCTGAATTGCTGGCCCGGAAATTGCCGCTGCAGGGCGGCAAGTTTATCCAAATGGAGGATGAAATTGCTTCTATGGCTGCTGTCATTGGGGCATCGTTAGCCGGTACCAAGTCTTTAACAGCCACCAGCGGGCCTGGGTTTAGTTTAAAGCAAGAAAACTTGGGCTTCGCTATTATGACCGAGGTTCCCTGTGTGATAGTCAATGTTCAGCGCCTGGGGCCCAGCACCGGCGGCCCAACCCTTACCTCTCAGGGAGACGTTTTGCAGGCCAGGTGGGGGACCCACGGAGAACACGCGATAATAGCCCTTTGTCCAGCTTCTGTTGAAGAGACTTACTACCTGACAATTATGGCTTTCAACTTTTCTGAGCGATTTCGGACACCTGTAATCCTGCTGCTGGATGAAACCATCGGCCATCTAAGAGAAAGTGTCCAGCTGAGCAACTACGATCATATCAAGCTAATAAGCCGTCCCAGTCCCTGGGAAACACCGGATAAGTTTCTTCCATACGCCGCAGAAGCTGATGCACCGCCTCCCATGGCTGCATTTGGAGAAGGCTACCGGCACCATGTTACCGGGCTTGTCCATGATGAGACAGGTTTTCCATGTGCCGGGAACCATGCAGCTATTGATAAACTGCTTCGCAGGCTGAATAACAAAATTTTTGCTCACCAGGATGAAATTACCCTGTATAAAGAAATGATGACCGAAGATGCAGAGCACCTGTTGATAGCTTTTGGAGCATCTGCCCGCTCGGCAGCAAGTGCTGTTAAAATCGCTCGTAAAGAAGGAATCAAAGCCGGACTGCTTCAACTGCAGACCCTTTGGCCTTTTCCCGAAAAACTGGTTCGCCAAAAAACCCTGGGCAAGCGGTCTGTCCTGGTCCCGGAAATGAATTTAGGTCAATATGCCCGGGAAGTCAAAAAGGTAGTTAGTGATCGAACCATAGTCGTCACTTTGTCACAGATAGACGGGCGATTGTTCCATCCGAACAAAATAGTCGCATATTTCAGGGGTGAAGAAAAACATGCCGAAGTCCTTTAATGTTAACAAGTATTTACGAATGGATAAAATGCCCCATATCTGGTGTCCCGGATGTGGCAATGGCATGGCTATGAGTGCTTTTTTAAGGGCTGTTGATTCATTACAGCTTGATCGGAACAAAGTAGTTGTAGTTAGCGGTATAGGATGTTCTTCCAGGATCAGTGGATACATTGACTTTAACACGCTGCACACCACCCATGGCCGCCCCCTGGCTTTTGCTACAGGGATCAAGCTGGCCAATCCCGACCTTGAGGTTGTTGTGATTACAGGGGATGGGGATGCTACGGCAATTGGTGGGAATCACTTTTTACATTCCTGTCGAAGAAACATAAACATATCCTTAATCGTCATCAATAATAATATTTATGGTATGACGGGAGGCCAGTACTCCCCGCTGACTTTAAAAGGAGACAAGGCGTCAACCGCTCCATATGGAAACGTGGAACCGGAGTTGGATATGTGTAAGGTTGCCGAAAGCGCAGGGGCCACTTTTGTAGCCCGGGGTGGAACATATCAGCCTGTCCTGCTGGAGGATTTGATTTTGAAGTCCATGGAGAACAATGGATTTTCCCTGGTAGAAGTCTTATCCCAGTGCCCGATCTATTATGGGCGAATGAATAAAAAAGGAAGTGCCGTGGATATGCTGAGGTGGCAAAAGGAAAATACAGTGACCATGAAAGCCGCCTCCAGGATGTCTCCCAGCGCGCTTAAGGGAAAAATTTTGACAGGTGTGCTTTCTTCCCGTTACAGGCCAGAATATACAGAAGAATATCATAAAGTAATTGAAAATGTTCAGGAGAATGCAAAATGAGAACACAGGAAGAAAAATGGCAAATCAGGCTAAGCGGTTCAGGGGGGCAGGGACTTATTCTGGCCGGTATTATCCTTGCGGAAGCCGGAAACCTGGAGGGCAAGCAGGTTGTTCAGACACAAAGCTACGGGCCCGAAGCCAGGGGGGGAGCCAGTCGCGCGGAAGTAATTATTAGCAATAAACCGATAGACTACCTGGAAGTCGAAGAGGCAGATATCTTTCTGGCTCTTACCACCGAGGCATATTCAAAATACTGTTATAACGTGGCTTCAGAAAGCATCATTATTATAGACGACAGTGTTGATGCCAAGGTGCAGCGTGCCCGGGTTAATTCTTTTCCCATTATATCCACGGCCCGGAACGATTTAGGGCGGGAGATAGTGTCCAATATTGTTGCCTTGGGCGTGTTAACTTCCTTAAGCAAAATACTGGAATTCTCATCGGTAGAAGAAGCACTGAAAAAGAGAGTGCCTCCTCACACGATGGAACTGAATTCACAAGCCTTTGCCAAAGGTTGGGAGTTGGGCAAGGAGCGCTTAGAATCCAGGGAGGTGAAAAAAACGTAAAATTATTTTTTCATGTAGGAGGTTTAGCAATGAATGAATTACGATTTGGCTTAGAAGTGCTAGTTGTTGGTTTCTCTGTAGTAATTGTAGCATTGGTATTACTTTCAGTTATATTGATGGGTTTTAACCGCTTTCTGGCACCTAAAGAGAAAAAAGATATGACTGGATCACTCCAACAGCAGACCAAGTCTGAGGGGGATGGTCAGGGCCAGGAAAGCGGTGAACAAACTGAACCTTCGGCTGCGTTGGCTAAAAATGAAGGTCAGAATGAAGGTCAGATGGAGACAATATCTGTCGCAACGGATTCTTCTGCCCCTCCTGAGCAGGTTGCTGCTATTGCTGCAGCCATGTATGTAGAACAGGAAAAACAGGCTGGGCCGGAAGTAATTGCTGCAATAACCGGAGCTTTAAGTTATCTTTTTGAAGCGCCAGGTTCGTTTGCAGTAGATGTCCCTGAACGGGGTCCAGAAGGTAATTTGTGGGTGGAAATGGGAAGAACCCGACTATTACAATTAAGGCAGGATTTTGTTTTACTTAGAAGGGGGATATTACGATGAGAAAATTCCGCGTGTATGTTAATGGCCAACCTTTTGAAGTAGTTGTTGAAGAAGTCGGAAGTCAGCCGGCTGCTTATTCTATGCCACAACAGCCGCAGCAGTATGCTGCACCTCAGTCAGCACCAACTCCACCAACTCCACCAACCCAACAAGCTCCTGCTCCTCCTCCTTCTCCACCCAGGGCTCAACCAACTTCAACTCCTGAGCCCCCGGCTAAACAAGAAGCACCCAAGGAGACACCCAAGCCGAAACCAAAACCGGAGGTTAAAGTGGAGGGTGGAGTGCCGGTAACAGCTCCCATGCCGGGCTCTGTTATTGATGTGAAAGTAAGTGTCGGCGACTCTGTAAAAGAAGGGGATTTGTTACTGATTTTAGAGGCAATGAAGATGGAAAACGAGGTTACAGCCCCCTCCCCGGGGTCTATCAAATCTATACATGTTGAAAAAGGTTCAACAGTAAACACAGGTGATTTAATGCTGGTCATTGAATAACGGGCGGGGGAGGGTTTACAATGCTAGAAAGGCTAATGGACTTTTTACTTACCACTGGATTTGCCCACCTCACAATTCCACATCTTGGCATGATTATAGTGTCCCTTGTTCTTCTTTACATGGGAATTGTAAAAAAATATGAGCCATTATTACTGGTTCCGATTAGCTTTGGGATGCTTTTGGTTAACCTGCCCCTGGGTGGCTTGATGGCACCACCCCAGGACGGTGAGTTGGGGGGATTATTATACTACCTTTATCAAGGTATAGAACTGGGCATCTATCCTCCCTTAATTTTTTTAGGGGTAGGTGCATTAACTGATTTTGGCCCCTTGATTTCCAACCCAAAAACGCTGTTATTGGGTGCTGCGGCACAGTTTGGCATTTTTACCACCTTCCTGGGGGCGATCCTGTTTTTCGGCTTTACTCCTTTTGAAGCCGGTGCCATTGGCATTATCGGTGGTGCAGACGGACCGACAGCCATTTATCTCGCTTCACGAATGGCTCCCGAGCTGCTAGGAGCCATTGCTGTGGCGGCTTATTCGTACATGGCGCTGGTGCCGATTATCCAGCCCCCCATTATGAAACTATTTACCACAAAAGAAGAAAGAAAAATTGTAATGCAGCAGCTGCGCCCCGTTTCCAAGAGGGAAAGAATTCTTTTTCCCATCGTTGTGATATTATTAACAGGTTTGCTGCTACCTGCAGCGATACCTTTGTTGGGAATGTTGATGTTTGGAAACCTGCTCAGGGAATGTGGTGTTACAGAGCGTTTGAACAAGGCTGCACAAAACGAATTAAACAATATTGTTGTAATTTTCCTGGGCATTACCGTTGGAGCCAATGCCAGTGCGGAATATTTCCTCCAAAGAGAAACCATCATGATTATCTTGTTAGGGCTGTTTGCTTTCGCTGTTGGAACAGCAGCGGGTGTCCTCATGGGCAAAATTATGTGCAAAGCAACTGGAGGAAAGGTAAATCCACTGATCGGTTCTGCCGGGGTTTCTGCAGTCCCCATGGCGGCTCGAGTCTCCCAGATGGTTGGGAAACAGGAAAACCCCAATAATTATCTTTTGATGCATGCCATGGGCCCAAACGTAGCTGGAGTCATTGGTTCAGCTGTAGCAGCAGGTATATTTTTATCCCTGCTGGCTTAAGTATGATTGCTAACAAAAAATCATCGAAACTGCTCCCCACGGCTTTGCGGAGAATGATACAATAAATGGGCTGAGCAGCATACCAGCTACAAACCAACATAAGACTTTTTTCAACCCCTGTATTTTTTTGCAGGGGTTGATTCATAAAGTAAGAACAAAAACATAACAATAACCAAATGATTAAAGCGCTTTGTGGAATAAAAAATTTATTAATGAGAAGATTATCCTGGAAAACAGCCCTGGGCATCTTTGCTTTGGGATTAGTTTCTTTTTCGTTTTTATGGCTATACTACATGTTTCGTCTGCCGCCCTGTTTCTACCTGGGAGAGAAAAATATTGGATACTATACTTTTTCTGCTTTAGATGAACATTTAGATCATCTGGATTACAGGATGAAAAAGGAGAAAGCAGTGCTGGTCATCAACGAAAAAGGAGCAGAAAAAGAAATAATTCTGAGGGACCTGGGGATAGAAATTGACCGAGAACAAACAATCAAAAATTTAAAGAAGCAAAATGTTTCCATCCCGTTCCTGCAACGGATCACGGGTTGCCTTTCACCTACACAGATCCAGGTATCATACCGCAGCAAAAACGATTGTTTTGAGACTGTTTTTGTTGACATTGCTGCTGTCCTGCACCAAACTCCTGGCAATGCTGAGGTGCGGGCCGAACAGGGTCAGTTAATTTTTACCCCTCACAAAAATGGCCTGGAACTTGCCATCGAACCATTGAAAGAAGAATTGAAAAAGAAATTATCAATCTGGCCAGGGGAGTCCCTGGTTTTAAAAGCAGAAATGCTTCCTGTTTATCCCGAGCGTACCGTATTTGATTTAATTAACAAGGGAGTAAAGGACGAAGTATCTTTAAAGCAAACCCAGTTTAACCCTTCCAATGAAAACAGAGCACATAATATTAAACTGGCAGCTTCAAAAATTGATAACATTCTACTAGCCCCCGGTGAACTTTTTTCCTTTAATCAATATGTAGGTAAAGCCTCTCTTGAAGGGGGCTTTAAAAACGCCCCCGTTATTATAGATGACCAACTTGTACCTGAGGCTGGAGGCGGGATTTGCCAGGTTTCATCTACCCTTTATAATGCTGCCCTGTATGCTGGCCTGGAAATAAAAGAACGCCATAATCATGGACTGGCTGTCAACTACCTCCCCCCGGGCTTTGACGCTGCAGTAGCCTATGATTACCTGGATTTAAAGTTTATCAATAATTATCCTTGCCATCTCTTAATCCATCTATATGCTGTGGATGGCTACCTAAAAGCAAAACTATTTGGGACCAGGGATGACTCCCTGGATATCCGCATAATTGCACGGATTAAAAAAGAGATCTCCTATCCTATTCAAGAAATCATTTCCAGGGAACAGGACCCCGGATATAGAGCTGTTCAGCAAACTGGTCGGCCGGGCTACCAGGTGGAAACATATCGCCAATATTACCAAAACGGGAAGGAGGTAGGAAGAGAACATCTATATAGTGATTCTTATGCACCCAGGCCGGAAATAGTTGTCATCGGACCATCTTCTTAAACTCTAACTCCTGGTGCAGTTATGTACTGCCCTTTTTTAGCTGTACAATTAAGTGGTCAGGGCAGGAATTTACATTTTAAAAAAGAACTTATAAACAAGAACTATAGAAATATTATCAAATGGGCATCCTGTTGCAGCTTGGACAGGAAAGGGGGCAGAAAATGGATTACAAGGAGCAGGTGAAACAAGTTGCCCGGGCGATCGAAGAAAGCTCCAGTTTTTTTGTTTTAACCGGGGCTGGGATCAGCACAGAAAGCGGCATTCCTGATTTTCGCAGTCCAGGAACGGGTATTTGGGAAAAAGTTGATCCAATAAAAACCTCTTCAGCCCAGGCACTGAACAGCAGTCCCGAGCTTTTCTTCGAAGTGGGCTTTGCCCGGTTTCGCAGTTTAAAAGAAGCTCAACCCAACGAAGGGCATTTTGCCCTGGCTAAAATGGAAGAAATGGGTTTATTGAAAGGCATTATTACACAAAATATCGATGGTCTTCATCACAAAGCTGGTTCAAAAAATGTATGGGAGGTTCATGGCCATTTAAGGACATGCCACTGCATGGGCTGCCATAAAGAATACGATTTTGACGAGATGCCCGGGCAACTGGAACAAGGGAAGAACCCTCCGCTTTGCCCCAGTTGCAATAACATTCTAAGGCCCGATGTAGTCTTATTTGGGGATTCCATGTCTGCTGCTTTTTTTGATGCAGAGAGGCAGTTGAAAACAGGATGCGACTATTTACTGGTTATTGGAAGCAGCCTGGTTGTATATCCCGTAGCAGGTCTTCCCGGCCTGGTAAAAAGGTTGTCCATTATTAACAATCAACCGACCAACCATGATTACAGGGCAGAAGTTGTTATCCGGGATAATTGCAGCAAGGCCTTGCAAGATATATTAATGGAATTATAATAAGAAGTTGTAAAGTGATATGACTATAATAAATTATTGAAGGATGAGGTGCCAATAAGTCATGGAACATGTCAGGGTACGGTTTGCACCCAGCCCAACAGGAGAACTGCATATCGGCGGGGCAAGAACAGCCCTGTTTAACTGGCTATTTGCCAAAAAACAACAGGGCTCGCTTGTTTTACGAATTGATGATACTGATCAAGAACGCTCATCCCAGGAACATCTGGACTCCATCTTTAACTCGTTGAAATGGTTGGGTTTGGATTGGAATGAAGGCCCCGGGCAGGGCGGCGATTACGGCCCCTATGTCCAGTCGGAGCGTTTGAACCTGTATAAGGACGCGGTCCAAAAGCTGCTGGATGAAGGGAAAGCATATTATTGTTTTTGCAGCACAGAAGAACTGGAAAAACAGAAAGAAAAAATCAGGGAAAAAGGCGAGGCACCTCGTTACACAGGTACCTGCAGGAACCTTTCGTCTTCACAGATTGAAGCAAAAAAATCATCCTGCCAGGGGCATGTAATCCGGCTGCTTACCCCGGAAGAAGGTGAAACGGTTGTCGAGGACGTGGTCAGAGGGTGGGTAACCTTTGATAACAGCACCCTCGATGATATGATTATTATCAAATCAGACGGGAAACCTACTTATAATTTTGCTTCTGTTGTGGATGATAGCTTAATGAACATAACCCATGTTATTCGCGCCGAAGAACATCTTTCCAACACACCCCGTCAACAGGTTATTGCTGAATTGCTGGGTTACCAAACTCCTTTATATGCTCATGTCCCTATGATTCTGGCCCCGGATCACAGCAAGTTAAGTAAGCGGCACGGCGCAACTTCAGTGCAGGAGTATAAAGAAATGGGCATATTGCCCACGGCACTGCTAAACTACCTGGCTCTTCTGGGCTGGTCTCCCGGCGAAGACCGGGAAATCGTCCCTTTAGAGGAAATGATTCAATTGTTCTCCCTGGAAAAAGTCAGCAAAAACCCGGCGATTTACGACCAAACAAAATTAACCTGGATGAATGGCTATTACTTGAGAACCATGGACCTGGGCCAACTTGCACAGGAAGCGCTGCCCTTTTTTAAAGAGGCGGGCTTTGTTGCAGAACATGTTTCACCTGATGAGCTTGTTTACCTCAAATCAGTTTTGAGCCTGGTTCGTGAGCGGGTAAAAATGCTTAGCGAAGTAGTCGATGCAACCTATTACTTTTTTAATGAAGATTATCCTTATGATGAAAAAGGTGCCAAAAAGCATTTCCAAAAGGACAAAGGCGCTGGACAGGTCCTGCTAAAAGTTTCCAAAGCGCTGGAAGCCCTTGATACTGTCAATGAAGGCAGTATCAAGGATGCCCTTCAAGGGGTGGCGGAAGAGTTGGAGCTTTCCCAGGGTAAAATAAACCTTCCCACGCGGCTAGCTCTTACAGGAAAAACAGGGGGCCCGGAGCTGGTAGACATCATCCAGTTGCTGGGGAAAGAAGCATGTGTACAAAGGATCAACAAGACAATAGACTATTTCGAATTAGTATGAAAATGGAGTTTTAAGTTTCCCGGTATCGGCTCCGGTTATCTTCACGGCATAAATATAAGGGGCAGGAAGCTTCCTGCCCCTTAAAAATCAAGACAGTTGTATCTTAAGCGGGCTCGAACATATCCTTGCCTACGCCGCACTGAGGACAAACCCAGTCTGCGGGAAGGTCGTCAAAGGAAGTGCCTGGGGCGATACCATTTTCTTCATCACCAACACCGGGATCATAGACATAACCACAAACAGAGCATTCATATTTTTGCATGGGAAAACCTCCTTAAAAATATTTTTGATTTACCAACCTTTATTAATTATTCAGCATAACGCTTGGAAACTCCTGCAAGACCGGGTTATTTTAATTGTTTTTCGTAAAAAAACGAAACATTTGCGCAAAGAAATGGAGTTATGGTAATGAAAGGCTTACGAAATTATTATCTTCTCACCATTGTTTATATAATAGTTGGGTTATACTTTTTGACTTACAGTGATTATCCGTTATTTATCCTGCTTTTTATTGCCTTGGCCGGTTACCATTTTTTCCTAGCACGGGCAATTAATAGCTTCAAGGAAGAAGGAAAAAGAATGACTGTCCAGGACAGTATCGAGACGATGGAGAAAGACAGTGAAGGTAAAGAAGAATCAAACGAAGATTATCCAGTGGAAAACAAAGTGGGAGAAAAACTGGAAAACGGAATCTACCTGGAGGAAATTGGGGAAAACGAAGACAAAGACAATCGAGGCCGTCTAGAAGAATGAACCAGTTTTAATCCAGGTGGAGTTTTGCTCAGGTAACAGGGATCGCTCTAATCCCAGTATCTCCAAAAAATATCTTCTGTTTCTGTAACGACCTCTTGCATTCTGTTGATATCCTGCGGGGATAAATTTTCTGCCTCCAGTTTAGCCTTATCAGCAAGCAGATCATTGACTGGCAAAATGGAGTAGCGTTCCGGGCCAAGCTGGTTTCTTCTCAAGACCCATGTTGGCTCTATCTCGGCAAGGGAGACCGTTACTTGATCCATGGCCAGATCTTTTTCCAGGGTAAAGTAGACAATAATGCCGCTGTCCCTGTATCGTTTCCTCTGGTTGGAAATAAAGTTGCCCAGGGAATACAGCACAAGACCTGAATTATTGTCTGTTTGAATAATTTCTGCAGGCTGGACAACATGAGGATGAGTTCCCACAATAACATCAACTCCGCCATCGATTAAACGCTTGGCAAGGTCACGTTGACCCTGGGTTGGCAGGCGTTGGTATTCCTGGCCCCAATGCAGGGACACAATCACCGCATCCGCACCTTGTTCCCTGGCCCTTTCCGTATCGGTAATAATGGTTTCTTCATCGATTAAAGTCACCAGGTACTCTTTACCCTGGGGAACGGGGATACCGTTTGTTCCGTATGTATAAGCGAAAAAGGCCAGCTCAATATTATTTATAGTAACCTGGGAACCCCTTTTCCTTTCTTCTTCGTTTCTTGCTGTTCCAACAAAATCCAAACCGGCGGCTTCGATGTGTTCGATGGTATTGAGAGCTCCTGTTTCTCCATAATCCAGGGAATGATTATTGGCGGTAAAGAGCAGGTCAAACCCGGCATCTTTTAAGTTTTCTGCCAGCTCGGGTGGTGTGTTGAAGCGGGGGTAGCCGCTGTAAGGATACTGGGGGCCGGTCAGGGTGGTTTCAAGGTTCGCCAAAGTCAGGTCTGCCTGTATTAAGTAAGGACTGATCCTGGAAAAGTGCTTGCTGAAATCATAAGTGCCTGTGCTGGCATTATAAGCACTAAAAAATTGGGGGCTGTGGACCATCAGATCACCTGCAGCAGCGATAGTCACCTCGCTTTGAAAATAGCCTTCAAGCATTTCGCTGTTGGCAGTATATAAACCCTTCAAGCGGCTGCCAGAACTGCCTGAGTAAGGAGAAAAACTGACCGAAAGTTCGCTGTTGCTGGAATCCAGCTCATCGCTGGAAATTTCAGAAACCAGAAAGCCGAAGGGAAGGACAGCAATCAGCAGCAATATCAGGATAAAAACAACCCGTTTTTTGCTCATGATGAATAAACCTCTCTCTGTTTGACTCAGTTTTTTTTAAGGCCGTGGACCGGGAAAGGGAAGTTCTATTTTTATGCTATGTTAGATATTTTAACATAAACAGGCAATCATTTGTTAAACAAAATATTTTACATGAAGAAATTTCAACAATGGAAGGTTTTTTTGTATAAAAAGAGAATGTATATACAATGAAAATTTAGAAATAAGAATATAAACTCAAGTTAATCCAATCGGCACGCTTCCAGGGAGGTGAGCATATTCCAATAGTGCCGTTTATACTAGTGGAGAGTGAGTTTCAACGTTTGGTAGTTCAAAAATTAATCCAACCAGATAATTTTAAACCAGTAATCATTATTGTTTAACTGAAGGAGGAAAACGTATATGGAAAAAATTTGGACAGCTTCATATGAACCCGGTGTTTCAGCAGAAATTGAAATTCCTTCCAAGACATTGCCCCAGCTTTTCCAAGAAAAAGTCAAAGAGTATCCCAATAATACTGCTACAGTTTTCATGGGTGGAAAGAAAAGCTACCAGGAAATGAGTGCGCTGGTGAACCAGTTTTCTGCGGCTCTGAAGGGAATGGGGTTAAAAGAGGGGGCCCGGGTGGCTCTGCATTTGCCTAATTGCCCACAATATGTAGTGGCTTTTTATGGGGCTTTGCAGGCTGGATGTACGGTTATACCATGCAACCCGCTGTATGTGGAAAGGGAGTTGGAGCATCAGCTAAAGGATTCAGAAGCTGAAGTTGTTTTAACACTGAGCAGGTTTTATCCCATGGTCCGAAACATCAAGGAAAAATTGAATTTTAAAGCAATTATTGCTACAAATATAAAAGAATATTTTCCTGGTGTTTTAAAGATCTTGTACACCCTGGCCAAAGAAAAAAAAGAGGGGGATCGCGCAGAGCTAAAGTCGGGAGATGTCTGGCTGCAGGATATGCTAAAAAAACATGCCAGTTCTCCTGCTGGAAGCGCCCAGGTGGATGTGGATTCTCCGGCATGTTTCCTTTACACCGGCGGGACAACCGGGGTTTCCAAGGGGGCTATCTTAACTCATAAAAACCTGGTTTCCAATGTATACCAGACTCGCGCCTGGCTGACAGATTTCCAGGAAGGTAAAGAGGTAACTCTGGCTGTACTTCCTTTTTTCCATAGCTATGGTATGACTACCTGCTTGAATTTGTCTATGGTGTTTGGTGGATCCTTGATCCTGGTACCTCGTTTTGAATTAAATGAAATTCTTAAACTGATTGACAAGGAAAAGCCCACACTTTTCCCTGGAGTGCCTACCATGTATGTGGCCATAATTAACTCGCCGGAGATCAATAAATATAACCTTAGTTCCATCAGAGCGTGTATAAGTGGAGCAGCCCCGCTGCCTGTAGAAGTACAAAGCCGATTCGAAAAGCTGACGGGTGGACGGCTGGTTGAAGGGTATGGACTGTCCGAGTCTTCGCCGGTCACTCATGCCAATCCTGTTTATGGCAAAAGAAAAGCGGGCAGTATCGGGCTTCCCTTCCCCAATACCCTGGCCAGGGTTGTTAACCCGGAAGATCCCAATGAAGTTATGGACATTGGTGAAAGCGGGGAACTGACTGTTAAGGGTCCCCAGGTTATGAAAGGGTATTTAAACATGCCTGAAGAGACAGACCAAACCCTGCGTGATGGATGGCTGCATACGGGCGATATTGCCAAAATGGATGAAGAAGGATATTTCTTCATCGTAGACCGCAAAAAAGATATGGTCATCGCTGGCGGCTATAATATTTTCCCCAGGGAAATTGAAGAAGTCCTTTACTCTCATGATAAAATCCAGGAGGCAGCTGTTGCCGGTGTGCCCGATCCGTATCGCGGTGAAACCTTGAAAGCTTATATTGTCCTCAAAGAGGGAGAAACAATGACAGAAGAAGAGGTTATTGATTATTGCACACAGAATCTGGCCAAGTACAAAATTCCCAAACTGGTAGAATTCCGCAGTGAACTGCCTAAAACAATGATTGGAAAAATATTGCGCCGGGTGCTTGTCGAGGAAGAAAAAAAGAAACAAGAGCAAGAACAAAAAGATAGCTAAACAGGCCCAGCTTGGCGAACAGCAAGCAACTTATCATAGTAACCAGTCTGAAAAACATGTTTTGTTGTCGTTAACAGTACCACCGGGTATTAAAAGCCCGGTGGTACTGTTATAGCGACCTTTATTAGCTTGCTGATGTTTTCTGAAGCAGGTTCTTAAAATGCTTTTCAAATATGGTAAAATGGTTTAAAATGATAGGTAATTGTTGTGAAAAAAACAAACATTGAAGGAAAACAAGGCGGGCAAATGATTTTTTATCTTATAGGTTACGGGACTTTGGGCAAAAACCTGGTAAAGATCCTGCATCAGTATTATCCCCAGGGTCAGATTATCATCGTTGATCATAATCGGGGGCAATTAGCTAATGCTCCCCCTTTTATCTTCCAGGCATGGGAACAGGATGCCATTGAGGCTCTCAATTACATTGTCGGGCTGGCTCATAGCGATAGTTGGGTTATTCCCGCACTGCCCAAGCACCTGCTATTTGATTTTATCCTGACAAATATACAGGGCCAGCTTGAAGCTGAACAGGCACCTGTCCCAGAGTTAGGCCTGGGTTTGCCCTTTGAATTTAAGACCGACACAGGTACGCTTTATCTCAGTTATGCAGATTTTACCTGCCCCCCTGACTGCAGTGAGCCTGAAGAATACTGTACCGTCACCGGTCTGCCCCGGGAAAAGCCGCTGTATCAGTTACTGGAAAGCATTGATGCAGAACCTTTTATTTCTTATGTGTTGCGAAGTACCCAGCTGGCTCCAGGTTTGGGAGGCTTTAAGCCAGAGGATGCATTAGCGTTTAAAAACCAGTTGGAAGATGCAGGTCCTGGAAAGTTTCTGGTCAGCACTTCCTGTTCCTGTCATGCTGTTATGGATGGCCTGTACATAGGCAAAAATAAATGATAATATATAATCATAGAGGAGGCTGCACCCAATGAAAGTTGAAAAAAAGAACGAGAATGAAGCATGTTTGGTTCCCAGCGGAAGAATTGATATCTCCAACTCACAAGAATTAAAACAGCAGTTATTGTCACTGTATGATGAAGGAATTAACTACATTGAAATGGATTTCTCCAATGTAACAGGAATTGACAGTTCTGGTCTGGGCAAGCTGCTTCTTTTCCAGAAAAAACTTAAAGAGCGCGGTGGAGAACTCAGCATTACCAGTATAAACAATGATTACGTCAAAAAGATGTTTTCCATGATCCATCTGTACAAAGTGATTAAGATTGAGGGTATGAGTTAATAATATTGCTGCCTGGGAAAGGCGAAAGGGTGCTTATGTAAGAGATTAAAGGGGTTGTTCCAATGCATATTATTATCGTCGGTGGAGGCGGGGTCGGTTATGCCCTGGCCAAACTTTTATCAGGCGAAAATCAAGATGTGGTAATTATCGAACAGGATCCGGACAAGGCAAAACGGCTAAATGAAGAACTAGATGTGATGGTAAACTGCAGCAATGGAGCCAGCGCCAAGTCCCTGGAAGAAGCAGGGATTCGAAATGCGGAAATGCTCATTGCTGTTACAGAGGTAGATGAGGTAAATATTATTTCCTGTATGCTGGCGAAAAAGTATGACGTGGAGATCACAGTTGCCCGGGTCCGTAATCCTGAATATTACGAGGGAGCTTCTGTATTAACCAACGAACAGCTGGGCATCGATATTTTTATCAACCCCGAGCGTGTTGCTTCATATGAAATTGCCAAGTTAATCCGGGATCCTGATATCAGGGAAACAGAATATTTTGCCAAAGGCCGGATTAAAATGATCAGCCTGATTGCCGATGAGAAAACAAAGCTTGTAAACCAGCCCCTGCATAAAGTGCCTTTTCCAAAAAACACCATGGTTGCAGCTATCGAACGGGCCAACGGGGATTTTATTATTCCCGGTGGTGACGATGTAATTCTACCGAACAATAAGCTGTTTTTACTGGGTCAAAGAGGAATGTTAACAGATATAGGCTGGCTGCTGCAGAAGAAGAATAATAAAACACCCAATGTAGTAATCCTGGGCGGTGGGCGTATCGGCTTTCAGTTGGCTGAAATGCTGGAGTCCAGCAAGAAAAACAACATTAACATTAAAATAATTGAAAAGAATACCGAGTGCTGTCAAAATATAGCTTCCAAGCTCACACGCACCCTTATTCTGCAAGGTGATGCTACAGATCTTTCTTTTTTAAGGCAGGAAGAGATTCAAAATGCCGACATTTTGGTAGCAGTAACCGGGGATGACCGGACGAATATCCTGGCTTCCGTGCTGGCCAAACATTTTGGAGTAAAGAAAACCATTTGTGAAGTGATCAATCAGGACTACTATACCTTATTTGAAAACCTGGGAATCGAACATATTATCAGTCCAAGAATTCTTACTGCAGCGCAGATATTACGATTGGTCCGCAAGGGGGAAGTATCCTCATTCTCCTTGCTGGAAGATGGAAAGATGGAAATCATTGAGTTAACAGTTCCACAAGGTGCCAGAGTCGCCAATAAAAAACTACAAAATGCCGGAATTCCTTCGGGAATCCTGATTGGTGCCATATTACGTGATGACGAAATTATCTTGCCCCGCGGCAGTGATTATCTGCTGCCGGAAGATCGAGTCATTATTTTTTCCAGTCCAAAGTTGAACCACCAGGTGGATCGTTTGTTTTCCTCGCCTAAAGATAATGTCAAAGCAAAGAAACTGTTTTCCCATGGAGATCATCTGTTTTAAATTGAAAATGAGGGAACTGGCATGAAAATTGGTTGGGACAGTATACCCTGGCTTGTCAACGATGCCATCAGGAAAGACAAAGCATCAGGCCAGCAGCAAAATTTACCTGAAAGGCTGGTTGCCCACGTAAAAGAAGCGAAAACTGAGCTGGCTCTATTACGCTGGGAAGGAAAAACATTTACTGCCAGGATCGATGTGCCTGTGAAAAAAGGCGAATACTTGATGCTCCAGTTTAAAGGGATGAAAGAGGGCAAGTTTTTTTATAGAGTGCTGGCACGATCTTTTGAACCGATTATTCAGGAAGGCAGCCGTTATCCCACGCAGCACATGCTTGTACAAAATTCTTATGGTATTCCCTATCCTTTGCTATATCGTTATTACGAAGACAGGGAAGAAAGGCAAGAGGAAGAAAAAGCCGAAACAGAAACAAAAGAAGTGGTAGTTCTTGACTTTGCCGTGGAAACCCAAAACTTTGGCTTAATTATTGTTAGAATATCCAGGAAGCACGGAGTTTACTATTTACATTTACTGGCAGAATCAGAAGACCAGGGCAAAGATTTGCATGAGGCGCTGGATGAGATTCAAAAAATCCTTTTTCTGGTGCTTCATGAAGTACAAGTTAATGTCAGGATTAAGCCCTGGGAATTAATAACTCCTGTGGAAAAAAAAGAGATCCTGGGGGATTTATTTAAGGTTAGCCATGTCCTGGATGAAAGAGTTTAATCATGCATATCGCTAAGGAAGTTGAGGGTTATGAAGGAGAAAAAGCAGATCAAACAGGCTGTAGCACTGCGGTACAAGCGAGAGAAAGACAGGGCTCCGGTAATCGTTGCTTCCGGTGATGGTCGCATCGCCGAACGCATTATCAATATTGCCGAGGAGCATGAAATCCCCGTGGAAAACAATCCATCCCTTACCCAGGCCTTGCGCAAGCTAAACCCGGGGCAGGAAATTCCACCAGACCTTTATGAAGCTGTTGCTGTTCTGCTGGCCCATATCTTGGAATTGGACTCCAGGCAATCTGAAAAAAGAAAAAAATGACCGGAACCATAAAGGTATATAATGAAAATCCCTTCAACAAAAAGCAGGAGAAACCTTCTCACAGGTTTTCTCCTGCTTTTTGTTTTGCTGCAATGGTCTTTTTAAAAAACCAGGGAAATATACTTAAATTAATCAAAAAGAACGGGGGAGGGACTGCAGTGAATGAATTATCTGTTTATGGAGTAGCGCTTGTCCCGGTAATTATGGGCATAATTGAACTGTTAAAAAGGACAGGGGTTCCTAATAAATATTCGCCTATCATCGCGTTGATTCTTGGCGTTTTTTCGGGTTTTTATTATCTGGCACCGGGTGAACCCGAAAAAGCAGTATTTTTCGGAATAATTGCCGGTTTATCAGCAGTAGGCCTTTATTCAGGAACGAAGAATACTTTGCAGGGGCTTAACAACTCCAGTTCAGGTTCAGCAAATAAAAACAAAACAAATAAGAAAAAACGCTACTTGCGAACTTAAAACAGCAATATGACAGGAGAAAGAAAAGATTTTAGCAAAATTCTTGACATTATATGCATTTCAGTGTATGATTAATAAAATATAAGCACATGAACTGCAAAGGCAAACCTACCCAAAGGTAGGGACGCAAAGCTAAAGGGGCTGTTGCGGTAAAACCGCATATGCCAGCCAGCTGCCGGTTCTTCAGGTATTGTTTGCGACAAGCGTCTGCCTTTTCAGGTAGACGCTTTATTTTTGGATTATAAATGAAAGACCTGACCGACAAGGGCAAACCGGTTGAAAGACCGGGACGCAAAGCCATGGATCTAACTTCCGTTTATCGGACCATGATTGCCAGGCTGCCGAAGACAGGGTAATACCTTGCCCCGGTAGAAAGTCGGGGTATTTTTGGCCCGTCGGTCCCTCTTTCAAATTGGAGGGACAAGCTATGACACAAAAGCAAAATAGAAAGGATTTCCTTTCCAAGCCTGTTTTTTTCGTTCTTTTCCTGGTTGTAACAACTTTCTGCCTGTTAGTGCCAGATTTATTGAACCTTCCTGCTAATTCTTTAGCCATCCAAGGCCAAACAATGGAAGAGCGGCTGGAACAGGCTGCAGCTCAACCGCTAAAAAGTGATCATCAAATCAAGGCCCTGGTAAACAAAAGTTCTTCCCGGGAACTTCAGGTGGAAGTAAAGATAGTCAACCAGGACAGTGAACCCTCGGAAAACATTAATGTAGAAATACCCTTACTCTCTGAACTGGATTCACCTTACCAGCACTTGCTCTCCGAGCAATTTAGCCACACAGCAGTGGTTGAGCCAGGAGATTTGGGGGGACGAGCTTTAACAGTGAAAATTCCACATTTGTCTCCTGGAGAGAGTGAAAAGATCACCCTTCAGTATACTATTCTTTCGGGCATATCCGATGCCAATCAGCTGCAGGAGCCTACTGAACCCGGTGATCTACAGGTTTACCTTGAACCTTCCCCACAAATTGAAAGTGACCATTACCTGGTACAGGCTGCTGTTAGAAAGATAACTGGAGATGCTTCTGAGGAAAAGGAAAAACTGAAAAAAATCTATGCCTTCGTGCTGGAGCACATGAATTACGAGTCTGAGTCGCCATACCGGAACAAAGGAGCGCTTTCTGCCCTTCAGCACGGGAAGGGGGTATGCTTGGACTATGCTTCACTTTTTGTGGCTCTAAGCCGCTCTGCAGGCATTCCAGCCCGGGTGGTAAATGGCTATGCCGACCCTGAAGGAAGTGGAGATATCTTCCAGCTCGACCCTGGGAAAGAGTTTCCTTTAACAGGACTACGTCACAGTTGGGCAGAGTATTACTGCACTGAGAGGGGATGGTTGCCTGTTGATCCGACAATGGATATCTACAATGGACCGGATTATTTCCATGTTTTTGACAGTGAGGGGTATATTGCCCAAAATTACATGGATCAATCGATAAAAGTCTCTTTTCATGGAGGCCGGTTAGGCGTTACCTGGAATGAAAGCCTGGTTGGTCGTTAGCAAGTGCGATTACTAATCATTGAACCTGAACCTGAACCTGAACCTGTACCAGAATAAGCGACAGTGGTGTCAGAACAAAACCTGTCGCTTTTCTTATTATTGAGCCCAAAACAAGTTAACACAGCAGGTAACTGGTATGCTTAAAAAAACCATGTTGTTGATAACTAGCCGTAGCAGCAGTGGGGGGCATTGGGAAGGATGTGGAAATTGTGGAAACTGAAAGCAGGGGGACGGGAAGCAAAGGGACGGTTCTCGCGCTTCCGGAGCGCAGCGGAGGACCGACAGGGAAAGCGCGAGAACCGTCCCCGCAACTTCGCTTACAAATAGCGCTGAGTAATTACCAAAGCAGTGGTAAAATTAATGATCATAAGCAACAGGCCTTATTTATTTTTTTTATAGAACTGCAGGAGTTTGCAGGTAAATGTAGAACTATTTTGCATAAATTATTAATTGCCAATTGCTTTTCAATAATACATTTTTACACATCATCTTAATAGGATTACCTGCAACGAGTGGGGGAGATGGATTATGATGGATAATCAAAAAAACGAGGGCACTAAAGCAGATTTGGAGCAAAGCAGACCTCTTTTTTACGTAGGGATTGGTGCTTCTGCGGGAGGCCTTGAAGCCCTGGACAGTTTTTTCTCACATATGCCTCCCAGCAGCGGCCTGGCTTTTGTTATCGTGCAGCACTTGTCCCCGGATTACAAAAGTATGATGGTAGAGTTGTTGGCCAAACGGACATCGATGACGGTGCTGCGGGCTGAAGAAGGTATGCTGGTAGAGCCAGACACCCTTTACCTTATTCCTCCCAGAAAGCAGCTCGCCATTTTCCAGGGCAAGCTTTTTTTGAAAGAAATCGATCCCAGAAGAAGTGTGAACCTGCCCATCGATGTTTTTTTGCGCTCTCTTGCTGATGATCAGGCAGAAAAAGCTGTAGCCGTCATTCTTTCCGGGACAGGAAGCGATGGTGTGCGGGGTCTCCGTGCCGTCAAGGAAGCCGGTGGGATGATTATGGTTCAAAGCGAAGAGTCTTCCAAGTTCGACGGAATGCCCCGGGCCGCAATTTCGACCGGGCTTGCCGATGTGGTCCTGCCACCCCATGAGATGCCTTCCAGGCTTTTATCGTTTTCCAGGCGCCCCATGGTCAGAAACAGCGAGGCCCGGCAACTGTTTACCAACGAAGACATCCTGGCGCGATTATTTGCTCTTTTGCGGGAGCAGACCAAGGTTGATTTTTCCCTCTATAAAGAAAGTACAATATCCAGGCGCATTGAGCGCAGGATGACTGTGAACCAGGTTAATGAACTGGACCAGTATGTTAGGATGCTGGAAGAGCGCCCGGGCGAAGTGACAACATTATACCGTGAGCTGCTTATCGGGGTTACAAGCTTTTTCCGGGATAAGGAAGTATTTGAAGAGCTGTGTAACACATTTCTGCCTGAATTGCTGCGTGGTACGGCAGACCGGGAAATCCGCTTCTGGGTTGCCGGGTGTTCCACGGGAGAAGAAGCTTACACCCTGGCCATCCTGGCCAGGGAATGCATGGATCGCATCAAGCAGCCTATTAATATTAAAATATTTGCCACAGATATTGATAAGGATGCCCTGCTATTTGCAGGAAACGGTCTTTACCCGGAAAGTATTGCCGCAGACCTGCCACCCGGTTTTTTAACCAAGTATTTTCTCCATAAAGGCGAGCATTACCAGGTGCAGAGGTTTGTCCGGGAGATGGTGGTTTTTGCCCAGCACAACCTGGTCAAAGACCCACCTTTCACAAATATTGACCTGGTAAGCTGTCGCAACCTGTTAATCTACCTGCAACCGGTATTGCAGCAAAAAGTAATGACATCGTTCAATTTTTCTCTGAAGCAAAAAGGCATCTTGTTGCTGGGTGAAAGCGAAACGCCGGGAGAGATGGAAGAGTATTTTGAAATAATGCACCACAGGTATAAAATTTTTCGTTCCCTGGGCAAAAAACGTCTTCCAGTTGAGGGACCCCGGTTACAGCAGGCAGGGACGAATATGTCGTCGACAAGACAGGGCTATGGTGCGATTTACCGGGGTGCCCAACCTCTGGGGGTGCAAGAGGAGGAACGCCTCCAGGAACGTCTGCTGCAGTCCCTATCTGGAGAATATATCCCTTTAACGGCCGTAGTAAATGAACGGATGGAACTTCTGCATCTTGTAGGTCATTCCGAAGGGATTTTATATATTCCACCCGGAAAAATTATTAATGACATCACCAGGATGGTGGTAAAAGAACTGGCCATTCCCCTGGCTACAGGGTTACAAAAAGTGTTTCAAGACAGCCAGGAAATTAAGTATAATAATATTCGCCTGCCCCAGCAGGAAGGGTCCCGTCTGTTGCACTTGAACATAAAGCGCCTTCCCGGGAAACAGGGACAGGAAGCCCTGGCTGCAGTATTTTTCCAAGAAATGCCTCACCAGACATACAATCAAGAATCTGTAAATGAAGGGGCCCTGGAATATGACGTCAGCAAGGAAGCCGAGCAGCGGATCAACGACCTGGAGCAGGAGCTTCAATTTACCAAGGAGAACTTGCAGGCGACCATAGAGGAACTGGAAACCTCCAACGAAGAACTTCAGGCCACCAATGAAGAACTGTTGGCCAGCAATGAAGAACTACAAAGTACCAATGAAGAACTTCAGTCGGTAAATGAAGAGCTGCATACAGTGAATGCCGAGTATCAAAGCAAAATTATGGAGCTAACGGAAATAACCAACGACCTGGACAACCTGATCGCTGCCACCCATATTGGAACCCTGTTCCTGGATGAAAACCTGGATATTCGTAAATATACTTCAGAGGTTGGCGATATTTTTCATATCCAGGAATCGGATGTGGGCCGGCCTGTGGCTCACTTACGGCATAAGCTTGAAGGAGTTGAGCCGTTTTACCTGATTGAAGAGGTTGTGCAAATTGGTGAGTCCCGGCAAAAGGAGGTCCGCACACTGGATGGCAGGTGGTTTCTCATGCGGGTAATGCCGTACAATATCGGCGGTTCTTCCATGACATCGGGGGCTGTTTTAACTTTCACCGACATTGGCCCGATCAAGCGAAGTGAAGAAAAACTGCAGATGAGGCATGCCCAACTCCTTTCCATGTTCAACAGCATTGACCATATTATTTATGTGATAGACTTCAATACATACCAGATCCTTTATGCCAATACCACCGCCCAGGAAGCTTTTGGGAAAGATCTGGTGGGTGGAATTTGTTACCAAGAACTCCAGGGTTTTTCTGAACCCTGCCATTTTTGCACCAACCCGGTCATCAAGCAGATGCATTACAAGCCTTACAGGTGGGAGCACTACAACCCGGTCAACAGACGCTATTACCAGATTGTGGACCAGATGATCCGCTGGCCGGATGGTCGTGACGTGCGCTTTGAACTGGCCATTGATATCACCGAACGGAAACAAATTGAAGAGGACCTGCAGCGGGAGACAGACATATTGAACACCACTCAACGCTTAACAGGAGTCGGGGGGTGGGAATGGAATGTGGATAAACAGGAAATGTACTGGACGGACCAGGTATACCGGATCCATGGTTTTGACCCTGAAAGTTTTCAACCCGGTTCCGGTGAACATATAGAAAAAAGCCTGGAATGTTATGATCAGGAAGACAGGAAAGCAGTCCGGGATGCCTTCAAAAAGGCCTGTGAAACAGGCGAACCCTATGACCTGGAGTGTGATTTTACTGACCTTGAAGGCAGACGGAAACGGATTCGCACCAGGGCAGAGGTTGTCATGCAGGATGGTCGGGTGGAAAAGGTTATTGGCAATATCATGGTGATTTCTTCTTGAAACCAAGGGGAAGGGGGGACCCCTTTATGAAAGATAGCAAGAAAAATGAAGCTGAACAGCTGCGCCGCAGGGCAGAAGACCTGATTGGCACAGGCTGCTTTGTCCCTGATATAATACATAACCAGGATATGGCTCAGCTCATCCATGATCTGCAGGTTTACCAGGCAGAGCTGGAAATACAAAATGAAGACCTCAAGCAAATCCAAAAAGAATTGATCCTTTCCCGGGACCGCTTTTCCAGTTTTTTTCACCAGGCGCCTGTGGGGTACCTTCTTTTGAACTCAGAGGGCATGGTTCTTGACGCTAACGAAACTTTCTGCACCATGATTGGCCAGAAGATCACTTCTATAAAAGGGAAAGGCTTCTCCCAATTTTTAATAGAAGCTGATCGGGCGCTGTTTCTTGCCCGTTATCGCGCCCTTTTTAAGCAACCAGAAGGGAAAAGGCTGGAGGCAAGACTTTTCGTCCAGAATGGAGCACCTGTCCATGTCCGGATGGAAGCCCGGATACTAAAAGGGGAAGAACAGGGGAAGCAAGACGAAGATGGAAGAAAACTCATTATGAACCTGATTAATATTGATGCACAAAAACAAGCAGAAGAAAAGAACGCGGCCTATAACCGTAAACTGGAGCACCTCTACCACCAACTGGAAGAAGAAGTAAAAAAGGCTAAATCGATCCATGAACGGACCTTACCTGCAAGTATTCCATCGATTGAAGGGCTTTCTATCGCCACCTATTATCAACCAGCTACCATGCTCGGCGGCGATTCCTACAATTTTATCAAAGAAGGGGACAAGCTGGTTATTTACTTTTCCGATGTCATGGGGCATGGACTGGATGGAGCCATGCTGAGTGTGTTTGTCAAGGAGGCCATTGACAGTTATGCCAGCTTGAAGCCGGAGGATTTATGTCCCGGGAAAGTTTTACACCACCTGGACCGGCAGTACCGTCGGGAAAGATTCCCGGAAGAATACATGATCTGCATCTTTGTGGCTGTACTTAACCTGGAAACCATGGTGTTGGCTTATTCCGGTGCAGGCTTTCAGACCTCTCCCCTGGTTCAATTTGCTGACGGTGAGAGGATAAAGCTCTCCAGTAAAGGCCTCCCCATTTTGACGGCCATAAACCCGGAGTTGAATAATTTTCAGGTCAAAAGGATCCGGCTTGCGCCAGGAGCAACCATACTATTCAGTACCGATGGTTTGCCAGAATTAAATAACCAGGGTGAACTGTACAGCGGGCGGCTGGAAAATATATTCTTTGAAAACGCCTATCTGCCTCCGCATCTGATTGTCCAGGAGATCAAAGAAGACTTTTATTACTTCAATGAACATTCCCTTCATACTCCGGATGACATCACCTTTGGTCTTTTACAGGTCAATACCTCTGAAGAAAAAAATTCACCTGAAATAAAAAAAGAGACTTAGCCGAATTAAAGCAATTACATTTGAAACATGGATGTAATAAGTTGGGGGAATCTGTAGAAAAAAGTTGGAAGGTGCAGGGCATTTCACGGTCGTTTAAGCGGGCTCCAGAAGGGAACATTGCTGAAATACAAAGCTGGAGGCTAGAAGCAGGTAGCGGCTGTATGCTGTATAATGAAAAAAAATATATCGTTTCAGGCAAAAATCACCCGAAAGGGTGATGTTTTTTTTTGCACACTTAACTATAATATAAGTAAAATAAATATGAGAGGAAAGATGAGAAGTGAAAAAAAGGGTTTTGGTTCTTGCAGTATTATTTATGCTTCTTCTTGGCTCCATTCCTGTTTTTGCTGCAACAATCAACGTGCAGACCCCTGTAGTCAGACCGGGGGAAGATATTGTCGCCACTTTCTCTGCTGCGGACGGCGGTAGTGCCTGGATTGGGTTGTTTAAATCAGGCAGCGCCAATACCAGCTACCTAAACTATTCTTATTTGAGAAACTTAAACGGTGAATACAAAGTAAAGGCACCCAAAGAGTTGGGCTCGTATAACCTTAGGATTTTTTTAGACAGCGGGTATACCTTAGTGACAACCAGCCAAAATTTGCAGGTAGTCCAGTATGACCCTGTATTTCAAGTTTCCAAAGCCAGTTTTTTGCCGGAAGAAACAATCGTTGTCAACTATTCCGATGCGCCTGTTTTCAGCAATGCCTGGATAGGGCTGTTCAAAGTGGGGGCTGAGGACAGATCGTATCTAAACTACCAATACTTGACGGGCACCTCGGGTAGTTATTCGACAAATGCCCCCCGGGAGACAGGTCAGTATGAATTTCGCATCTTTTTAGACAGCGGATACACTCTGGTAGGGAAGAGTCAGCCTTTTACCGTTAGTGAGTTCCAACCCTCTATTTCACTTTCCACTTACCAGGCCCGGCCCGGGCAAAAAGTCACTGCAACATACAACAATGGGTCTACAATTAGCAATGCCTGGATTGGGTTTTATAAACAGGATAGCGCCAATACCTCCTACATCTCTTATGTTTATACCCGGGGACAGACAACAGGAACCTACGAAATCACAACACCCAATACGCCAGGACAGTACAATTTCCGGATTTTTATGGACAGTGCTTATAACTTCCTGGCAGCCAGTGGAACTTTATCTGTGGGCGATGTGCCAGCGGAACCCGTCCAGCCAACAGAGCCCCAACCTGCAACACCTGTGGGCTTTTCTGATCTTGCTCCGGACCACTGGGCCTATAATGACATTATGGAGATGGTGGGGTTGGGCATTTTGAGCGGTTATCCTGATGGAACATTTCGCCCCAACGACACAATTTCCCGGGCAGAATTTGCCAAAATTATGGTTTTGACTCTGCAGCTGGAAACCATTAGACCATCTACTCCAACTTTTGACGATGTCAGCACCGACCACTGGGCCTATGAAGTGGTGGAGTCAGCCCGGGAGTATTTAACAGGCTACAGGGACAGTGCTGGCAATCTTACCTTTGCTCCGGGAGAAGTTGCAGTTCGGGAAGATGTAGCGGTGGCTATCGTTAAGGCCCAGGGGTATGGTGATGAATCCGCGGACTTAACTCTGTTAAACCAGTTTCCAGATCGGGAAGAGATCTCTGCCTCTCTGAGAGAGCATGTGGCCATAGCTGTAGAAAAAGGTTATATGCGTGGGACGGACAGGGGGTTTGAACCGCAAAAAGCACTAACCCGCGCCGAGGCATGCACTCTGCTCTCCCGAATAATGGATCGTGATTTGGACCGGGAGAAAATCACTTTCTAATTTTTTAGTTAAGAAAAACGGTAAAAAATAAAAAGGCAGGCGGATGGCTTTAACCGCCTGTTTTTTGTTTTGCTGAGCATAACGAAGGGCTGCCTTGCAAGTTATTTTTTTATGAAAGAAGGATTTAAGCTCAACAGGATAGAATTGGTTAAAAACAATATGCGACAAATTTTGGAGGCACATTTATGTCCGATTGGTACCGATTATTGTTCAAAGCGATCAAATCCTCAATTAATGCCATTGCCATGACCGATCTGAAAGGAAATCTTTCTTACATAAATCCTGCCTTTTTACGCCTGTGGGGCTATGAGCATCCAGGTGAGGTATTAGGCCGCTCCTCTCTGGATTTTTGGGTTGATAAAAAACAGGCTTATGCCGTTTATGAAGCTGTTTTTGAACAAGGAAGCTATGAAGGGGAGCTGGTGGCCCGGAGAGTGGATGGTTCCTCTAGGCATGTACATTTTTCTGCAACGATGGTTTATGCAGAAGAAGATGGGGCGCCGTTAAACATCATCGCTTATTTTCTTGATATCTCTGAAAGAAAGCAAGTAGAAGATGAGCTTAACCAATCAATAAGCTATTTAAATTCAATCCTGGAATCGATTCCCGATTTGGTTTTGCGGTATGACAGGGAAGGCAACTTGTTAGATGCCGTGGCTATTCCTGATGATAATAAGCTTTATATGCCGTCACATGAATATTTAGGGAAAAATGTTAAGGATGTCCTGCCCCAGCATGTTGCCGATAGATTTGTTGAAGCGATCAACAATACTCTGACAACGAAAGATTTGACCGTGATAAATTATTCTTTGCAGGTTCCTGAAGAGAATTTGCATTTTGAAACTCGCTTTTCTCTGCTTAACGAAAACGAAGTGATTGTCTTGATCGAAAATATCAGTGAGCGGAAAAGAGCCTATGAAGCGCTTCAGGAAGCCCTGGACGAACTGGAACATAAAGTGGCTGAGCGTACATCGGAACTGGCCCGGGCTAACGAAAAACTCCAGGTTGAGATTAGTGAACGCATCCGCACGGAAAAAGCCCTGCTGAAAAGCGAAGAAAGGTACCGTTCACTGGTAAATAATGCCACGGAAGCCATTATTGTTGTCCAGGACAATTTAATTAAATTTGCCAACCCAAAGGCGGAACAAATTTTTGCTCGCCCTGCCGAACAGCTGCTATCGGTCCCTATTACTGATTTTATTCACCCCACCGATATAAATGTTGTTATGAAGCAGAAGGAGAAAAGGTTAAAAGGCGAAAAAGATGAGAACCCGTTTACTTTCAGGCTGATAGCTGGGGATGGGAGCACCAAAATCATCTCCAAAAGCTCAGATATTATTGACTGGGAAGAACGTTCGGCTGTATTAGGCTTAATGACTGATATTACAGAAACAAAAAAAATGGAGCAGGAAATACTCAAAGCCGACAAACTGGAATCCATTGGCCTGATGGCCGGCGGGATTGCCCATGATTTTAATAATTATTTGGCCACCCTTTTAGGCAATATCAACCTGGCCAGGCTGTACAAAAATGACCTGGCGAAAATGGTGGATAAGCTGGATAACATGGAAAAAGTCACCATGCGGGCCAAGGATCTGTCCAACCAGCTTTTTACCTTTGCCAAAGGAGGAGCGCCTGTAAAACAAAAGGTTTCCATCAGGCAGCTGATCTTTGAAGATATCAAATTTACATTAAGCGGGTCAAAAATACGTCCAAGCTTTGCTGTTGCAGAAGACCTGCACCTGGTCGAAGTCGATCAGGGGCAGTTTAGCCAGGTATTAAACAACATTGCGCTTAATGCAGTTCAGGCGATGCCCGAAGGTGGTGTCATCGAGATAGGTGCTGAAAATGTTACCCTTTCGGGGGAAGGCTGGAGCACGTTCACGCCTTTAAAGGAAGGCCAATACGTTAAAATATACATCAAAGATGAAGGTACCGGCATTCCTGAAAAATTCCTACCCAAGATATTCGATCCATTCTTTACCACCAAAGATAAAGGCCGGGGCCTGGGTTTAGCCACCGCGTATTCCATTGTGAAAAACCACGGTGGTTATCTCCATGTAGAAACGGAGATGGGTGTGGGAACCACCTTTTATATTTTTCTTCCTGCCATTACAGGTCCTGAAGCAAGCATGGCTTTGAAAGATAGCATTTTCAAAGGAACAGGAAGAATAATGGTTATGGATGATGATGAAGATTTGCTTTCTGTGACCAGCGAGGCATTATCAGCCCTGGGCTATGAAGTTGTTTTAGCCAGGGACGGCAAGGAAGCCATTGATAAATATCTTTATGCCCTGAATAATGAGCAGCCCTTTAATCTTGTAATCATGGACTTGACGATTCCGGGCGGCCTGGGAGGCAAACAGACAATTAGCGAACTAAAAAAAAATGACCCAGAGATTAAGGCTATTGTAATTAGCGGCTATTCCAATGATCCGGTCACAGCCAATTATCAGGACCATGGCTTTAAAGGGATGCTCAAGAAACCTTTTACGATTGGAGAGTTGTCTAAACTCGTTTATCAAATAATCGGCTGATCCCGGTCAATCATCCGGGTGGAAGCAGTTGTTTTTTATTGTACCATAACTTTTGATAATCAAAGGAGCAATCTTTTCATGAGAGAAATAGAAAAAATTAGAAAAAGCATCCAGTATAGAAAGCTGTGCCTGGGAAAAGAGCAGCATTTTTTTTCTGTGATCAGTGACTTTATTGACTGCCTTATTGTCATCCTCGATCAACAGGGACAGATTGTTTACTATAACAAGGCTTGTGAATATGTAACGGATCTCACCTGGGAAGAAGCCAGGGGAAAAAACTACTGGGATGTTTTCTGCCAGCTTGAAGAAAAGGAGCTCTACAAAGAATTTTTTAACCTGTTGGACCCGGCACAATACCCCCTGGAAGTGGAGACGCAGCTATTTACTCCAAAAGGGTATGTGTTAACGATCTACTGGAAATACAATGCCCTGGAAGCGGAAGATGGTGCTGCATATTACCATGTTTTAACCGGTATTGATGTGACCAACCAGGAAAATACAAAAAAAGCGCTGCTGGAAATAGGGGAAAAATATCGAACCATTATTCATGCTTCTCCCGTCACCGTTATCTCCCTTGATAAGGATTTCCGGATTAAGAGCTGGAGCTCTGCTGCAGAGAGGCTGCTGGGCTGGCCGGAAGCAATAGTTCTGGACAAGAAGATCTCTTCATTCCTGGAAGATCAATATGGAACCTTGCAGAAATCCTGTGAAAAAGCTGTCAAAGGAAAGGTAATTTACGACCTGGAGCTTTCCTGCTCCAGGAAAAACGGTTCCCCTGTAGAGGTGCACCTTTCCCTGGCACCCAGGCGCAGCTATCAAGGGACAATCGAAGGCATCGTGCTGATCGCCCTGGACATCACTGAGCGAAAACAGGCTGAGCAGCAAATTGCCGATTATGCTCAAGAACTGGAATCACTCTACCGGCACCTCGATCAAGAAATGGACAAAGCCCGGGAAATACATGAGCGGACTCTTCCTGCAACCCTCCCCCAAATTGAAGGAATATCCATGAGCGCCTATTACCAGCCGGCTCAAAAAATCGGCGGAGACTTTTACGATGTTATACAAATAGGTGACAAGCTTGTTTTTTATCTCTCTGACGTCTCAGGTCACGGCCTGGATAGTGCCATGCTCAGTGTCTTTGTTAAGAACACGATTAATAGTTTCCTCGCTCTTGTTCCAGAAGAAGAAATAAGTCCCGATAACATTTTACATCACCTTTCAAAGCTATATTACCAGGAATCCTATCCTGACGATTATTTTATCTGTATCTTTTTGGCGGTTTTGGATTTGCAAACCAAGGTGCTGAGTTATACCGGTGCCGGTTTTCATGTGCCCCCTCTGGCTCGGCTGGAAAACGAAACGATCAAAGAACTGATCAGCCAGGGACTGCCGATTTCCTCGGCAGTATCACCTGAACTGCTGGAACTGACAGAAGACCATTTACAAATATCACCCGGTACAACCCTGTTTTTTACTACCGATGGACTGGTAGAGCAAAGTGGCTATGAAGATGATTATGAAATACCATTGAAAAATGCAATAGAAGATAAAGGTCATTTACCCCCGGAAATGGCTGTGCGCGCCATTAATGAACATTTCAGGGAGCTGGGTTGCCCCGATGCATCAAATAACAACGATGACATAACCCTGCTTGTTTTTCAGGTGAACGGCCATGCGGGCAAGTCCTATTCCCTGGAATTGAATAGCGAACTGCACGAATTGGACCGCTTACGAAAAACGCTTTTTGAACTAATGCCTGACAAGGATGAAGCGGAACTGTTCTTCATCGGATTGCATGAACTGGTGGCCAACGCTATCGAGCACGGCAATAAGTTTGACCCGGGGAAAAAAGTGTATCTCGAACTTTCCATTACCGGGCAATATCTCTATGCTGCTGTAGAGGACGAAGGGGACGGGTTCAATTGGCGAGAAGAATTGTATAGTCCTTTAGAACTAATTAATGACAGCGAACGTGGGCGCGGAATTCCTCTGACAAAAATGTGCGGTGAGAAATTATTCTATAATGATCGAGGGAACCGGGCCGTGTTTCTACATCGGTAATGCATCCAGTGCTGTTCCGCTTGAGCATGCTTAGAATTATATCCAGGCAACAGTGCAAGGGCAGCATGAACCGGACAATGCTCATAGCCGCTCTTAATCGATGCAATATGACATCAACTGAATAAGGCGCTTGTATCATGCGTATGTATTGAGCAACATTTTGACTGCTTGTTTGTCGGCCAATCTGCCAGGGATGGAAAGGTAAGGCTGCAGGCAGGCAACTGATTGATGTAATTACGCATCGGATGGATGGAGATTGTCATCGGAAAGTGTTTTTTTTATCGAAAAAAAGCACTAAATTTGTCTATAAGTGTCGAAATCATCGCTTTTTTTGCAGTGTTTTAATGGCATGATATTTGCAATATTAAATTTTGAATGTATTTTCATATAATAAAGCTAGGAATTACCGGTAAAAGAACGGAGGTGATAGTTGAGCCCAAAAACAGTAATGCCAATCATCAACAACACATTATATTAATTTGAAAGGGTGAAGAAAAATTTCTGGACATGGAAATGGCTGGGCAAATCCTGGCCCGGCGGGACTGGTAGCACTGGCAATGGCCACTTTTATTTTTTTTGCCTACCTTACAGGAAGAGTTGATCAAAGCGCTTACATCTTAATGGGTCTCTGGCTTTTAGGTGGCTTCGTAATTCAGGTAGTAGTGGGTGTGCTTGAACTGCTAAAAGGCAACAAGACAGGAGGCAATATCTTTCTTTTCTTCTCTGCATTTTTCATGTTGGTTACCGGGCTGGAGATGATTTTCAACTATTTTGCCGGAATGTATGGCTGGGTAACCGACCCTCATATTAGTGGTTGGGCCTGGCTCCCCCTGGCCGTATCACTTCTTATGTGGACGCCGGCCTATTTTAAAAGCCCGCTTTCCCTGCTTTTTGTCGTTCTGTCGCTGGATATAGCAGTTCCCTTGATCGCGCTGATGGACCTGGGTGTTGTGACAGGCGCTTGGGCACCCATTGTTGCAGGTTATGCTCTTTTGATTGCAGGAATGTTCGCGGTTTACACTGCTTCAGCCCTGGTATTGAATAATGCCTATGAGCGAGTAATGCTGCCTACGGGAACACCTCTGTTTAGAATCCGGATTCCTTCGACCGATCCTACCAGCCCGTATAAGTTTTAAGGCGTCCAGGATCTCGTTAAAACTACCAGGAAGGCGTGAGGGTTTGCTTTTTGCCGGCATCACCCACGCCTTCCTTTGCTGTTAGCTGGTAAAGAATAATCTTAAATGGTAACGAAAAGCATTTCCCGGTTGGTTGCATGATCAGTTTTCAGCTCAAACTGGAACCTTTCTGCATCAGCGTTGTACGTTTCCGTGTGGGTCCAGGTTTCCCCAGGTTCCAGGTTGACAGTTTCTGTCCATTCTTTGACCAGGACGTCATCTGCGGTTATGAGTCCTTCAATCTCCTGTTCACCTGCTTCTGAACCCCTATTTTTGATGGAGTAAGTCACATCAAAATCTTCGCCAGCCTCAACGTTTTCCGGGACTTCCATATCCGGTGCAAAAGCGCTTCCGGCCGTTTTTTCCAACTCAATCTCAATCAGGTCCTGGATGCTGCCGTCCTTGGCGCTTTTTGTATACAGCTCCAGCAGGAGCTTTTCCCCTGTTTCCACTTGTTCGGGAATATGCACTGCGGGGTCAAAGTAGCCCCAGTCGCCCATGGCACCGCTGGTAAAGCCACTGTCCAACTCCTGCCCTGCTTCATCTAAGAGCCGATACAGCACGGTTCCTTCAAAAACATTGGCCACACCTTTTACAGTAAATGTTGCAGGCACAGCTGTTTCTGGTGCCGGCTCAAAAACTTTAATCCCCTCCGATTCAGCTACTATGGGCCGCAGCCAATCAATGTCCCGTAGTATCGGCACATACTCCTGGGCCCCTTTTGCCTGGTATTTGACGGGTTTATCTGTGTCTTCGATGACATAAAGATCATAGGGGTACGTCAGAGCAAATATTACTCCTTCATCTTCAGCCGGGTCCTGGAATTGAACAGTGACAATGATTTCGTCTTCATGCTCGACTACTTCCTTGATATCGACAACGTAGCCCCCTGTTCGTTGTTCGCCATAGGTAACCAGGATATATAGGTTGCCTTCATAAGACTTTTCCTGGGCCAACCAGGTGGTTTTTGAGTATTCAATCCAGTTTTCTATGGTTTTCGGCAGTTCATCGATCTCCTGTTTAGGAATAATTTCCGGCTCTTTTACCGTTGTGGTAATGCTTACCGTCCTTGTGGCTTCGTCCCAGTCCACTAAAGCCCCCAAATATTCTGCAACAAAGCGGGCGGGAACAATTGTGCGTCCTTCAACCAGCCGCGCCGGCACTTCCAGTTCGTGTGGTTCATCCTGGACCAGGGCCATTGTTTCATCAATAGTCAGCGATATTTCCAGGTCATTTTTTATGGCAGTAACTGTTCGTGTTTCCTCATCCCAGTCCAGGTGGGCCCCCAGGGCCTCAAATACAGATCTCATCTCCACCAGGGTACGACCTTCCTCAATAATCGGCGGCACATCGGGATCCAGTGTCACCCCGTCAACTTGGATCTGCAGTGCTTCCGGGTTTTCCCGGGCACCGGCAGCAGTAAAGGAAAACAGACCCATTACCAGAACCAGGCCAATCAGTAGTAAAAATCTAACAGTGCGCACGTCCATCCCTCCATTTCATAGTGGATTCCCAGAACTAAGTTCAGAATCCTCAATTTATTATATCAGATATTGCCTGGATTAAAAAGATAAGCTGCAAGCAGACTCAAGAAATAAAACAGGCTTCCCGTCATCAATAACACCGGGAAGCCTGACTTATTTGCCTCGTGATTTGCAACATGAAAGGTGGAGACTTTAAATGTGCTTTACGTTAAAAAACCGCTAATAATCTTTTCTTCCGCTTCTTTGGGTGTTAAACCCAGGGCCATTAATTTCATTACCTGGTCACCGGCTATTTTGCCAATAGCTGCTTCGTGGACCAGCTCTGCCTCGGCATGTTCGGCCCAAATCTCCGGTATGGAGCGAACCACGGCCTGATCCATAATAATTGAATCGCATTCCACATGGCCTTTGGCCAGGGCGTAGGCGATCAGTTGGGGCTTGAAGATCTGTCGGGAAGAGTCCTGGGCTACAGAGCGGGAAATGATACGGGCTGAGCTATTCTCCCCGGTTAACTTAACCACCATTTCCGACTCAGCAAACTGTTCTTGATCGGTTAGCAAACGCTCAAACATAACCAACATCCCTCCTGCCGCCACACTGGCTTCAGTCACCCGGGATGTGGTATCCACGCCCCGGATCTGGACCAGTTCCAGTTCAGCATAGGCCTTTTCTTCCACGCTTAGAACGGTTTTGGGGTTTAAAACCCGCTTTCCCCCGCCTTCTCCTTCACCGAAATGCTTCTCTACATAACGCAATTTGGCATTGCGCCGCACATTAATCTCATGAACTCCGTCGTGTTGAGCCGTGCCGTCACCGGGATTATGGATTCCGCACCCCGCCACCAGCAGGATATCGGCCCCTTCACCGATTTCAATGGTGTTATAGACCAGGTCTTGGAAGTCGGAGGAAGTCAGGATCACAGGGATATGCACTGTCCCTGTTTTTCCGGGCTCTACTTTAATGTCAATGCCGGGTTTGTCTTCCTTGGGGATAATTTCGATCCCCGGCAGGGAATGTCTTTCAATGCCCTGACCGTCTTTGCGGATATTAAAAGCCCCGGGCGGCTTGTCGTGCAAGTCCGCCACTTCTTGAAGCAGCTTTTTATCGAGGGCAGTCAGCATAAATTTCACCCTCTTTCTGACAAGATTTTTTGCAGGCACAGGTTGCTCCATCCTGGATCCGGGGCCAGATTTCACTACAAGAGCCTTTCATTTCGATGTGTCCATCTATAACCAGGATGATCTCATCGACCATGTTCAAAATTTTCTCCTGGTGGGAGATAATAACGGTCATATTATTCGGTCCGTGGCTATTCCCGATCACATCAATAAGCTGTTCAAAACTCCAGAGGTCAATTCCTGCCTCTGGTTCATCAAAGATTCGTACCCGGGGATTCTGTGCCAGGATTGTGGCAATTTCAATCCGTTTGATTTCTCCCCCGGATAGGCTGTTGTCCAAGGTCCGGTTCAGGTAATCATCGGGACACAACCCGATATTGCGCAGGCACATGCAATCTTCCAAGTCTCCATGTTTCAAAGCTACTTCAATTAAATCTTTAACCTGCAGCCCTTTAAACCGTGCCGGATGCTGGAAGGCATACCCAAAGCCCTTTCTGGCCCGGTTGGTGACAGACAGATCCGTAATATCTTCTCCCTGAAAATAAATCTTGCCTTCTGTGGGCTGATGGATCCCCATGATCGCCCGGGCTATGGAAGATTTTCCGCTCCCGTTGGGGCCGGTCAGGGCATACATTTTCCCTTGCTCAAACTCCAAATTGATGTTCTCCAAAATCCTGATGGACTGTTCTTCCACCTGCAGTGAAAGCCCCATGTTTTCCAGTTTAAGCACATCATCACCTCTTTCCAGTTCACGACCTGGGATTACCAGGTGCTTGAATATGGGTTTGCATTAAATTTATACTTAATTATAATATTTGTCAATAAATAAATGTTTATTTGCGGTGCGCTGGTTTATGCCAGCTGCGGGTTTTTCACTGCAGACTAAAGGCAGATGCATTTTTTGTTTAATATATTACTGCAAAAAATACAGCAGAAATTAACAAAGGAAAATCGCTTCAGATGTTGAATATTGTAAATTATGCAGGATTTAGTGCATGATATATTGATCTGTTGTGCCAATATTGCCTTAACTTGAATATGCTTTTGGAGGGTTAAAATGGATTTTTCCTTTATCCACGCTGCAGATATTCACCTGGACAGCCCCCTTCGGGGCTTGGAGCGGTATGAGGGAGCTCCGGTGGATTATATCCGGGCTGCTACACGCAGGGCCTTTCAAAACCTGGTGGATCTGGCCTTAAAAGAAAAGGTTTGTTTTGTACTTATTGCCGGCGATCTTTACGACGGGGATTGGCGGGATTACAACACCGGGCTTTTTTTCACTTCTCAAGCGGCCCGGTTGAAAGAGGCGGATATAAACCTGTATTTTATTCGAGGCAATCATGATGCAGCCAGCCAGATTACCCGTATGCTGCGTTTACCCGATAACGTCAAAGACTTTTCCACGGCAGCGCCTGAAACCGTTACCCTGGATGATTTGGGGGTGGCGCTGCACGGCCAGGGGTTTCACACCCCGGCGGTTACCGAGGATCTATCCAGGAATTATCCCGGTCCAATCAAGGACTATTTTAATATAGGCCTGCTGCATACCTGTGCTTCGGGAAGAGAAGGTCATGAGCCGTACGCCCCCTGCGATCTCAGCCATCTGAAGAACATCGGCTATGATTACTGGGCCCTGGGCCACGTACATCGAAGGGAAGTGATCAGTGAAAACCCCGCTATTATCTTTCCAGGCAATATCCAGGGTCGACATATTCGTGAACAGGGGGCCAAGGGATGCACCCTCGTCCAGGTGCAGCAGGGCCGCATAAACTCGGTGGAGCATCATCCCCTGGATGTGTTACGCTGGGTTCTTTGCCAGGTGGATGCGGAAGAGGCGGAAACATATGAAGAAGTCCTGGAAAGGGCAGGCCAGAGCATCGATAGTGCTCTCAGCCAAAGCGAGGGACGGCTGTTGGCTCTGCGTGTTATCATCTCGGGGGCCTGCCAGGTCCACGGTTCTTTGCTCAATGATCCCTTCCGCCTGAATAATGACTTGCGGGCGGTAGCCGTTGACCGGGGGATAGACAGTGCCTGGGTGGAAAAAGTCAAAGTCAATACCAGTCCCCGGGTCAATATGGATGAACTGCTTTCCAGCAACCCTGTTGCTTCCCTGCTGCAGTATCTTCACCAGGCTGCAGGGGACGAGCAGATTTTAAAGGAACTAATCTCTGAACTGGAGCGGGATAAAAAAAACCTGCCGCCGGAACTGTTTAAAGACGGAGAGATAGACCCTGGTGATCCCGGGTACCTGCAGAAGCTTCTACCCGAAGTGGAAGAATTAATCCTTTCCCGCTTGATGAGAAAGGAGGGGCTTGGCCAGTGAGAATAATACAGCTCAACCTGAAAGCTTTTGGACCTTTCAGCAATTTCGTGCTCAATTTTGAGAATAAAGGGTTTAACCTGGTTTACGGCTTAAACGAAGCCGGCAAGACGACAATACTACGGGCTATCCGGGACTTCTTTTTTGGGTTTCCCCATACCAGTCCCGATGCATACCTTCATCCATCCAGCAAACTGCGTATTGAAGCGGTCCTGGAAGACAGCAATGGAAATCAATATCAGCTAACACGCCGCAAGGGGACGAAAAACACTCTTTTAAATCAAGAAGGCGGCGCCGTGGATGAGAGTTTCCTGCAGCAGTTCCTGGGATCACTCAACCGGGAGTTTTATTCCCTCATGTTCGGCATGGACCACCAAAGTTTGCGGGCCGGAGGGGAAAATCTTCTCAAAGGGCAGGGTTCCCTGGGGGAGGCTCTTTTCGAGGCGGCTTCAGGGATAGGCAGTTTGCGGGAGGTGTTTCAAGAACTGGAAAAAGAAGCCGGCGAACTTTATAAGCCCAGTGGCTCCAAACCTCCAATCAATGCCAGCATTGAGCGCTACAGGGAGATCAACCGAAAAAGTGGCGAACTGTCCCTGGCACCCAGGAAATGGCAAGAGCTGGAACATAAGTACCTGGAAGAAAAAAAGCAGGTAGAACAGCTCCAGGAGGAAGAAAAATATCTGTCCATGAAGAAAGCCCGCCTGGAAAGATTGAAAAATACCCTTCCTTTGCTGGCCCAGCGGCAGCAGCACCTGGAAGAAATTAATGCCCTGTCGGATATTCCTTTGCTTCCCACTTCCTTTAAAGATCGGCGTATCGAACTGGAGAATAAGCGGCTAGCGGCAAAAAACCTGGTCAAGCAGGCGGAAGATGATCTGGAAGAACTGAAAAAAGCGATGGAGCAGATAACGGTTCAAAAGGAATTCCTGGAACATGGCGGGGATATATCATCCCTGCAGGAACGCCTGGATACGTACCGCAACTACATCCAGGAGATACCTACTCTGCAGGGTGAGAAAAAGGAACTGCAGGAAGAAGCTCTTGCGCTGTTACGCCACCTTCAACCTTCATTAACTACACTTGAAGAGGCGGAATCTTTAAGGCTGCCTTTGCCCCGGGCTGAAGAAATAAAAAAGCTAATCAGTGAATACCCCCTGTTGCAGAATAATTACCGCACTGCGCAAAAACAGGTTAAAGAACTGGAAGTTTCCCTGCAGCGACAAGAACAAGAAAAGGAAAAGGCCGGCCCTCAAAAAGATGCAAGTGCCCTGTTAAAGGCAGTCAACAGGGCCAGAAAAAAAGGGGAGCCGGAAAAAGAACTCCGGAAAATTCGTTCCGTTGCTGATACACGGGAGTCAAAGCTAAAAAGCAAGCTGGACTCCCTGGGGCTGTGGTCCGGCACTTTCAAGGAATTGCTGAGCCTGTCTTTACCTCTCGTAGAAACGGTTCGCTCATTCGAACAAGAATTCAAGGAAGCGGATGAGCGGATCAAAAAAATTAATGAACGCCTGGAAGAGGAGGAACAAAAACTTACGGCCAACCAGGAGCAGCTTACCAGCGGGGAACTGGGCGCTGATGTCCCTACGGAAGAAAAACTGGAAGAGGCCCGGAAACACAGGCAGTTTGGCTGGCACCTGGTGCGCCGGGCCTGGCTGGAAGGACAGCGGGACAAAGAGGAAGAACAAGCATTTCGTGCCGGACATCCGCTGGAAGTCGCTTACGAAATGAGCGTTACCGCTGCCGATGAAATAGCCGACCGCCTGCGCTATGAAGCAAGCCGCGTAGAACGAAAAACCATCATCTTATCGGAAATAAAAAATTGTCGCGAAAAAATCACAACATTAACCCGGGAAAAGGAGACAGCGGAAAAGAAGCAGCAGGAACTGAATAGCCGTTGGGTCCAGGCCTGGGAAAAGACCGGGATTACTCCTTTGAAACCATCTGAGATGCTGCCCTGGCTGGAGAAGTGCCAGGAGATTATTGAAGGTATTTACAGCGTAAAAGAAGAACGTGCCCTGGAAAAGGAACTGGCACGTGCCATTCAAGAGCACCGGGATGAAATTGGCCGACAGCTTGAAGCACTGGGCGAACCCGGCCCGGGGCAAGAAGAATCCCTGGAAACTCTACTGGACAGGGCCCAGGATATTGGTGAACAATACCAGGCAGTGGCCAACAACCTGCAAAGCATCGAAAAAATATGTCAAGAAATCAAAGATAACCTGGCCAGCTGCCAACGTCAGGTAAATGAAAAAAAACATTCGCTGGACAACTGGATGCAACAATGGTCTGCAGCTCTTGCCGAAGCTGGCCTGCCTGATAAAACAACAGTAGAGGCTGCTGCGGCTTACCTGGACAGGCTGGAAGCCTTGTTTCAAAAAAAAGCAGAGATCTCCCGGAAAGAGGCTGCCCTGGAAAAAATGCAGGCTTATTCCAGGGACTTTGTCTCCCGCCTGCAGGGTTTAGTAGACAAGTTGGCCCCCGACCTGGCAGAAATGCCGGCCGATTATGCTGCTTCACAGCTCCAGGCCCGGGCAGCCGAAGCAAGGCAGGCAAAAGATCGGCTGGACAACCTGGAGCAGCAGCTGAAGAAAGTGGAAAACACAGACAAAAAGGCGAAAAAAGCTTATCAAGAAGCCGATTCCGGCCTGAAAGAACTGGTCAAGCAGGCCCGCTGCGCTCAAGAGGAGGAGTTGCCGGTAACAGAGGAAAAATCTGAACGCTTGTCCGAATTGAAAAAAAACCTGGAGGGGCTGGAAAAACAACTTCTTTCCCTGGGTGGCGGGCTGACCCTGGAAGAAATAATTGCAGAAGCCAAAGGCGTTAACGGGGATGCCTTGCCCGGTGAACTGGAAGAAATAGAGCAGGCCCTGGAAGAAAACCGCCAGGCCCGTGATTCCTTAAACCAGGTCTTCGGTGTGACCAGGAGGGAATACGAAGAAAAGATCGAGGGCGCCTCCATAGAAGCCCTGGAGGCAGCTGAAGAAGCCCAGGGCTCCCTGGCCCGGCTGCAGCTGCAGGTTGAACAGTACCTGCGCCTGCGCTTGGCTTCCACAATTCTGCGCCGGGGGATTGAACACTACCGGGAAGCAAACCAGAGCCCGGTGATCAATCTGGCAGGAGGGTTCTTTTCCCGCTTGACAAACGGGAATTTTGCCGGCCTTAAAACCGACTTCGATGAAAAAGACAACCCCGTTATTATCGGCTTGCGCACCTCAGGAGAAGAAGTCAGGGTTGAAGGCATGAGTGACGGGACCCTGGACCAGTTGTACCTTTCTTTACGCCTGTCCGGCCTGGAAAGGTACATGGAGCAGAACGAAGGGCTGCCTTTTATCCTGGATGACCTGCTGGTTAACTTCGACGATATCCGCGCCGAGGAAGCCTTGAAAGTGCTGGGCCAGTTTGCAGAAAAAACCCAGATTCTATTTTTCACCCATCACCAAAGTTTCGTCAACCTGGCAGAAAAAGCAATTCCCGGCAGCGGTAAAATCCAACACTTAAGCCAGACAGGACAATAGTCTTTTTCAATCGAACTATGGCGTTGTGATTCTTCGACGGGGCAGTATGGACTTTCAAAAAACCACTCTGCTGCAAAGGAATGGCAGCTCTTTTGTCGAATAGAAGATGTTAGAGATTCTAGCATTTTTGTGTAAGCAGCGAGGCAAGAAGCGGGAATATAATAGAAGCTTTATGCTATAATGCACTGGTAGTTATCGCATTTCCAGGGACCTTGGTGCTCACAGGGCACGTTGGCTTCCGCCTCTACACAAAACAGTACTTTCTAAGCAACTTAAAGGTGCCTGGTATCTTTTTATGGGGCTTATTTTTTTACTTGTTGGATATACCGTAATAAGAAATATTTCTTTTTAATGGGAGTGTAAAAAAATGAAACAAAAGCCCGATAAATTTCACAACGCTATGGAAGCTCAAAAGTTCGAAGGAAGAGACCTGAGTTTTATGGAACATTTGCAGGATATGACAGGGAGGAAGAAAACAGAAGAGGCACTGCGAAAAAGCGAGCAAAAATATCGGCAGCTCTTCGAAGCGTCTCCCATTTCTTTGTGGGAAGTGGATTTTTCTGCAGTAAAACAGCGAATCGATGAGTTGAAAAAGCAGGGAATTAAAGATTTTCGTTCTCACTTCGAGGCCCACCCGGAGTTGGTTCAGGAGTTGGCCGGCAAGGTTAAAATCGTTGATGTCAACCTGGCCTCCCTGGCGCTTTATCAAGCAACAAGCAAAGAAGAGTTATTCGCCGGGTTGCCCCAGTTATTCGCCGATGAATCTTATTCAGACTTTATGGAAAAGCTTTTAAACCTTGCAGAAGGGAACACCAAATATCAAGCAGAAAAAAAACATCTTACCCTGGCAGGAGACCCCATAGATGTCCAGCTTTACTGGTCTGTTGTGCCGGGACATGAAGAAACCTATTTCCGTGTCCTGGTAAGCATTATTGATGTTACGGAAGCGAAACAGAAAGAGGAAGAGCTGCAGCGCTCCCAAAAGCAGCTGCAGGAACAAAAGTATTTTCTCGAATCCATTCTGGATCATGCACCGATAGGCATCTGGCTGGTCGATACAGAACAAACCCCCATTATTGTGAATAAATCTTTTCAGGATAATACAGGCTTTGGGACAGACAACCCCTCCATGACAGAGGAAGAAATCGCAACCTGCAAAGAGACAGATGAAAAAACATTATCCCGGGGAGAACCACAGCTATATGAAGAAGTTATCACTTTTAAAGACGGGGCAAAACACGTCCTGCAGACCATTAAAACTCCACTATACCGGAAAGATGGCGGTATTTTGGGTGTTCTAGGGCTGGGCCTGGACATTACCGGGCGCAAACAAACTGAAGAAAAGCTGGCCGATTACACACGCCAGCTGGAAAAACTCAACCGCCAGCTGGACGAAGAAATGAACAAAGCGCATCGTATCCATTCAAGGACCCTGCCGGCTAAGCTCCCCGAGGTGGAAGGGGTTTCCCTGGAAACCTTCTACCAGCCGGCCCAGCGCCTGGGCGGGGACTTCTATAATCTGATCAAGTCGGATAATAAACTTATGCTCTATTTTTCCGATGTGATGGGCCACGGCGTTGATGGCGCCATGCTCAGCATTTTTGTTAAGGAAGCCATTGACAGCTATGTGAGCTTAAATCCAGCTGAATTGAAGCCGGAGAAAATCCTGCGCCACCTGGACAGGCAGTACCGCAGGGAAACCTTTCCCGAGGAATACCTGATTTGCATTTTCCTGGCTGTCCTGGACCTGGAAACCCTGGAGCTCAGCTATTGTGGCGCAGGCTTTCAGAGCTCTCCTCTGGTCCGAACTCCTGATGGTGCGATGTCTCGGCTGACCTGCAGGGGGCTGCCCATCTCATCTGTCATTTCTGCGGAATTAATGCAGGTTACTATAGAACATCTAACTTTGACTCCCGGAACGACTATTTTATTTGCCACCGATGGATTGACGGAACAGAATGTAAATGGAGAATATTATAATGAACACCTTCCACGGGTGTTTCTGGAGAACAGCAACCTGCCACCATCGTTGATTGCCAAGGCCATCAAAGAAGATTTCCGAGCATTTAACGAGGGCTCACTGCAGGGCGATGATGATCTTACTTTCTGCGTGTTACAGGTCGATCCGGAGAATAAAGATACCATGAAGCTGGAACTGAACAGCCGTTTGGAAGAGCTGAGGTATCTGCATGAAAGGTCCAACGCCTTTTTACCAGAATCTGAAAAAGCCTACTGCTTGATAGGCGGGCTACATGAGACAGTTGCCAACGCTATGGAGCATGGTAACCAGCTGGATCCCAACAAAAAAGTTTTTGTGGAGATTGCACTAACAGATGAATATATGGCGGCTATTGTTGAAGACCAGGGAGAAGGTTTCAACTGGCAGGATAAACTAAATGATTTACTGGACTTGCGTGGCGCGCAGGATAGGGGGCGGGGAGTCTTGATGACCAATATGTTTTGCGACCGGTTTTTTTACAATGAAAAAGGCAACCGGGCTCTATTACTTGTGAAAGGGGATGCTTCAAAGTGCAAATAGAACACAACGGGGAAGAGGTAAAGATCATCCTGCCTAAAAGAGTCGTTAATTTTGAAAATGCCGAAGAGTTCAAGCAGACTCTATACGACCTGTGCGAGCAGGGTTACAGGAAGATTGTGCTCGATTTTTCCCATGTCCAGATGATCGATACTGCCGGAATAAGCCCGCTGTTGGTCTCCCAGAAACGGTTAAAAGAACAGGGCGGCGGGTTAAAAATCATCCAAATCAGCAGCGATTATATTCGGGAAATGTTTGATACCATTGAACTCTACAAAGTTATTGAGATCGAGGGCCTTGGGACGTAAAAGGTTTGGCAATTAGAATTGTTTATTAAAAACTCATACCATGAAAAGTGGGAGGCTGTGACCTTGCAAGAAAAACAGGCGTTTTATTCCGGGACAAATGACTATATCGCATCTGAAGAACTGCAGAACAGCGTCAATGTGGCCGCAGCCCTGGGCAGGCCCTTGCTGATCAAGGGCGAACCGGGTACCGGGAAAACCATGCTTGCCCAAAGCATCTCCGAAGGGCTGGGGAAAAGGCTGCTGATCTGGAATATCAAATCTACAACCAAAGCCAAAGATGGCCTTTATGTCTATGACACAGTCCAGCGGTTGTACGACAGCCAGTTTGGCGACCATGATGTCTCCGATATCAGCCAATATATCAAGTTGGGCAAACTGGGAGAG
>Ga0207421_10000294_pt1 | contig 62720 bp, 54 predicted proteins | sample SodLakKL_010_SED_4_FD_187542 | JGI IMG/M metagenome (GOLD analysis project Ga0207421, IMG submission 187542) | Alkaline sediment microbial communities from Lake Tanatar, Kulunda Steppe, Russia - 8KL_010_SED (SPAdes) (version 2) | ecosystem: Environmental > Aquatic > Non-marine Saline and...
CCGGAACCACCCGACGACGAACCCCCACCACCCATGCAGCCCACCCTCGACCTCTAGAACCCCCCATCCCCCCTCGCTGCGCCCCGGCGACCCCCCGGGGCGCACACCCACGCCATCCGATAGCACGAAGACGGCGAGGCCAAGGCGCCCGAGCGAGACCGGAGTGAGGGGCCGTCACCGGGGCACAGACCCCCGGTTGGGAAGAAAGATCAGACCCACGGTCCTAGGGATCCTCAGGGTCGCCACCGAGGTCGCCGAGGAGGCCCTCGAGCAGGCCGCGCAGCTCCTCGGAGGAGACCTCACCGCTCGCGAGGAGGTCGAGCAGGAGCGCGATCCCCTCCCGCTGCGCGGGCGTCTCGGCGGCCTCGGCCTCGGCGAGTGCGGCCTCGAGCTCGGCGACCTCCTCCCGCAGCGTCTCGACCTCCCCGGCTAGGCGCTCCGCGCGCGCCTCGGCGACCCGCGCCTCGGCCAGGGCCTCGTCCCGCTCAGCGGCGAGGGCGACTGCGAAGCTGGCGGCGCCAACGAGCGCGGCGAGCAGCAGGGCGAGCGCGAGGACCTGCGCGCGGACGGACACGGCCCCTCCTCTCAGGTGTTGCGCTCCCAGACCATCCGCAGGCCCTTGAGGGTGAGCCAGGGGTCGTGGTGGGTGATGCTGCGGCACGCGGCGATGATGTCGGGGGCCAGCCCACCGGTGGCCACGACGACCGGCGCTGCGGCGAGCTCGGCGCTCGTGGCCTCGACGATGCGGTCGACCGCTCCGCTGAAGCCGTGGACGATGCCCGAGCGCATCGCCTCGACGGTGCTGCGACCGATCGCGTGCTCCGGCGCAGTGAGCTCGATGAGCGGCAGCTGCGCCCCGCGGCTGGCGAGCGCGGCGACGCTCGTGGCCACCCCGGGGGCGATCGCGCCGCCGAGGAAGTCCCCCGCCTCGCCGTAGACGTCGAAGCTCGTCGCGGTGCCGAAGTCGACGACGATGCCGGGGCCGCCGAGCTCGGCGTGCGCCGCAAGGGTGTTGACGATGCGGTCGGCGCCGACCTCGCGGGGATTGTCGACGGCGATCGGCACGCCGGTGCGCACCCCGGGCCCGACGACGAGCGGCACGGCGTCGATGTACTTGTGCGCCATGACCCGCAGCATCTCGGTGACCGCCGGCACGACCGAGCTGACGACGAGCCCGTCGACGTCGTCGGGAAAGGTGAGGCCGGCGTAGCGCATGAGCCCGCCGATGAGCAGCGCGAGCTCGTCGGGGGTGCGCTCGGACTCGGTGGAGATCCGCCAGTGGCGCGGAAGGTCGTCACCGTCGAAGACCCCGACGACGGTCTGGGAGTTGCCGACGTCGACGGCGAGCAGCACGGCGGCCTCCTCGGGCAGCGGGCGGGCGCGGGAGTCTACTGCCGCGGGGGCACCGCCTCGGGCACGGGCAGCGCGGCGTTGTCGATGAGCCGGGTGCCGGCCAGGCGCACCGCGACGAGCGCGCGTGCCGGCTCGGGCGCGCGACCCTCGCGGCGTTCGAGGGTGACGGGGTCGACGACCTCGGCGTAGTCGACGGCAACGCCGTCGACGTCGAGGACGGCGCGCATGCGCGCCCGTGCGGCCTCGGCGTCGCCGTCCCAGCCCTCGGCGGCGGCGGCGAGGGCCGCCGGCACGACCCTGGCGCGCGCCCGGTCCTCGGCGTCGAGGTAGGCGTTGCGGCTCGAGAGCGCCAGGCCGTCGGGCTCACGCACCGTCGGGCAGGCCACGACCTCGACGGGCAGGTGGAGGTCGGCGACGAGGGCCCGGATGACGAGCAGCTGCTGGTAGTCCTTCTCCCCGAAGTAGGCGCGGTCGGGGCCCACCGCGCCGAGGAGCTTGGCCACGACGGTGGCCACCCCGTCGAAGTGCCCCGGGCGCACGGCGCCCTCGAGGGTCTCGGTGATCCCGCGCACCCGCACCTCGGTGCGGCGCTCCGGTGGCGTGAGGTCCGCGGCGGCCGGCGCGAGGACGACGTCGACGCCGTCGCGCTCGAGGGCGGCGAGGTCACCCTCGAGGTCGCGGGGGTAGGCGTCGAAGTCCTCGCCGGGACCGAACTGCAGGGGGTTGACGAAGACGCTCGCCACCGTCGTGGCCGACGCGGCGACCGCGGCGCGCACGAGCGCGCGGTGCCCCTCGTGCAGCGCCCCCATCGTCGGGACGAAGCCGACGGGGCGCGCGGCACCAGCGAGCACGCGGCGCAGCTGCGCGACGGTCGTGCAGACGTCCATGTCAGCCTCCGTGGGCGGCAGGCCGCGCGTCGTCGAGGACGCGCGCGACGGCCTCGGCGGCCTCCGCGTCGAGGCCGGCCCGGCGGGCATAGCCGAGCGCGAGGGCCGACAGCTCGGCGTAGACCGCGCTGGCCTCGGGCAGGGCGACGGCGAGCTCGCGCAGGTGCGCGGCGACGGTGCCGGCGTCGCCGCGGCGCACCGGACCGGTCAGCGCCGCCGCTCCGCGCTGGGCCGCGCCCTGCACCGAGGTCGAGGCGATCGGCGCGAGCAGCGCCGCGGGGTCGGCGACCCCGGCGCCGAGGAGGAGGTCGCGCGCGAGCGCGGTCACCGCGACGGTCGCGTTCGAGGCCAGGGCCATCGCGAGGTGGTAGCGCGTGCGCGCCTCCTCGGCGACGAGGAAGGCCACGCCGCCGAGGTCGGCGACGAGCTCGATGGCCCAGCCGGCCTCGCCGGGCGGGGCGGTCACCCCCCAGCCCGCGCCGGGCAGGCGGCTCGCACCGGTCTCCGGGTCGGGGAAGGACACCGCCGGGTGGCAGGCGGCGACCTGCGCGCCGGCGAGGCGCAGCGGGCGCAACGCCCCGGCCCCGCGGCTGCCGGCGGTGTGGACCCAGCGGCTGCCGGGGGCCACGGCGTCGGCGAGGGCGAGGTCGGCGACGACCCCGTCGAGGGCGTCGTCGCCGACGGTGAGCAGCACGAGCTCGGCAGCCGACGCCGCCTCGGCGGGGCTGCGCACCGGCACCGGGCCAAGGTGCTCGGCGAAGCGCGCGAGCGCCTCGCCCCCGCGCCCGGCGACGGCGACGAGGCGGTACCCGCCCGGCAGGGCGCGGGCGAGGCTCGTGCCGACCCGCCCGGGGCCGATGATCGCGACGCGCGTCGCCTCCGCGCTCACGTCGAGGGCTCCCGGCTGGGGCCGGCCTCGCCAGGCGGGCGCACCTGGGCGCCGACCATCGTCACGCCGTCGATCGGCGCGAGCGCGGCGAGCAGCGAGGCGATCGTCCGCCCGTCGGGCAGCGCCTCGGCGTGACCGACCTCGAGGAGGGGCACGAGGGCGAAGGGGCGCTCGGGGAGGCGGGGATGGGGGACCTCGAGCTGGCGGGTGAGGACCCGGCGGCGTTCGTAGAGGAGGATGTCGACGTCGATCGTGCGCGGCCCCCAGCGCTCGACGCGCACCCGCCCGAGTGCCTGCTCGACGGCCTGGCAGGCCGCGAGCAGACGCTGGGGGCTGCGGCGGGTCGCGACCCGCACGACGAGGTTGAGGAAGGGTCCCTGCTCGGGTCCCCCGACCGGCGCGGTCTCGTAGACGCTCGAGACCGCGTCGACGCGGATGCCGGGGCGGTTCTCGAGGAGGTCGACCGCCGACTGCAGGGTCTCGAGCCGGTCACCGACGTTGCTGCCGAGCCCGAGGAAGGCGAAGGCCTCACGGCCCCGCGGGGGCAGCACCGCTGCGCCGACCTCCCTGGCGCTGCCCCGACGGCCCTCAGCCGGCGGAGGGGTGGGCCCCTGGGCGGTCATCGCCGCGCGGACCGCTCGAGCTCGACGGCGACCTCGTCGAGGGCGACGCGCACCGGGGCGTCGGGCTTGGCCACGCGCACCCGCACGCGCTCGACGCGGGCCTCGGCGAGGCAGCGCTCGGCGAGGTGGCCGGCGAGCGCCTCGATGAGGTCGAAGCGGGTCGCGGCGACGGCCTCGGCGAGGTCGGTGGCGAGGGTGCCGTAGTCGACGGTGTCGTTGAGGTCGTCACTGGCCGCAGCTGCGGTGAGGTCGACATCGAGCCAGACGTCGACGACGAACTCCTGGCCGCGTGCCTGCTCGGAGGCGAGGACGCCGTGGTGACCGAACGCGCGCAGTCCGCGGATCTCGATGCGGCTGGCGCCGCGCTCGCCTGTTGCCACCGGGGCCACCACCTCTCGGAATGCTCCGCCTGACGGGCGGGGCGCCTCCAAGCCTACCGGTGACGCTCAGCGGCGAGGCCCGAGCGCGGCGCCGACGCGCGCGGTGCGCACCGTCGCGGCGACGTCGTGCACGCGCAGGATGCCCGCGCCGTCGGCCGCGGCCACCGCGGCGACCGCGAGGCTGCCCTCGAGGCGGTCGGCGACCGGCGCGCCGTCGAGCAGCGACGCGAGGAAGCTCTTGCGGGAGGCGCCGATGAGCACGGGCCGTCCGAGGCCCCGCAGCCCGGGCACCGCGCGCAGCAGCGCGACGCTCTGCGCGGCGGTCTTCGCGAAGCCGATCCCGGGGTCGACGGCGACGCGCTCGAGGTCGATGCCCGCCGTGGCACAGCGGTCGAGCCCCTCGGCGAGGAAGGCGGTGACCTCCGCGACGACGTCGTCGTAGCCGGTGAGGTCGCGCATCGTCGCCGGGGTGCCGCGGGAGTGCATGAGCACGTAGGCGCAGCCGCTCTCGGCGACGACCTCGAGCAGGCCCGGCTCGCCGCCGCCGACGTCGTTGACGATCTGCGCGCCCGCGGCGATCGCGGCGCGCGCGACCTCCGGCTTCGTCGTGTCGACGCTCACGACCGCGCCGTCGGCGGCGAGCCCTTCGACGACGGGGACGACGCGCCGGGCCTCCTCCTCGGCGGCCACCGGGGCGGCGCCGGGGCGGGTCGACTCGCCACCGACGTCGATGACCGCCGCCCCCTCGGCGAGCAGGCCGCGGGCGTGGGCCAGGCCCACCTCTGGGTGACCGTCGGGGTAGAGCGCGCCGCCGTCGGCGAAGGAGTCGGGGGTGACGTTGGCGATGCCCATGACCGCGGGGACGGGGGCGCAGGCGAGCTCGCCGCGCGGCAGCCGCAGCGGCGGCGTCGGCGCGAGGGCGTGGCCCACCGCGGCCGCCCTCGCCACCTCGTCGCTCACCGCGCCCCTCCCCGGCCCGCCACCGCGGGCCGTGCGGCGGTCAGTGCAGCCCCGAGCGGTTGGCGCCCATCGCGAGCGACATCGCCTCGGCGCGGGTGGCGGGATCGTCGCGCATGATGCCACGGACCGCGCTCGTCACCGTTACCGAGCCGGGCTTTCTGACCCCGCGCATCGACATGCAGAGGTGCTCGGCCTCGATGATGACGATGACCCCGCGGGGATCGAGCACCCGCTCGAGGGTGTCGGCGACCTGGCTGGTGATGCGCTCCTGGAGGTTGGGCCGCTTCGCGACGAGGTCGACGAGGCGCGCGAGCTTCGACAGTCCGGTGACCTGCCCCTGGGCGTTGGGGATGTAGCCGACGTGCGCGCGGCCGATGAACGGCACGAAGTGGTGCTCGCACATGCTCGCGAAGGGGATGTCCTTGATGAGGACGAGTTCGTCGTGGCCCTCCTCGAAGACGACGTCGAGGACCTCGGCGGGGTCGACGAGCAGCCCGGCGAAGACCTCGTCGTACATCTGGGCGACACGCTTGGGGGTGTCGGCGATCGCGGGGTCGCTCACGTCGAGGCCGAGGCCCTCGAAGACGAGGCGCATGCCCTCGCGCAGCTTGTCGTGGTCGAAGGCCGCGGCCGGCTCGACGCCGGTGAAGGTCCGGATGCGGTCCTCGCTGGCGCCGTAGCGGCCGATCGAGCCGTTGGACTCGTGGCCGTCGATGCGCTGCGCGAGATCGGTCATGGACGCACTCCTCGCGTTCGGCTGCCTCTCTTGAGGCAGAACTGGCCCCGCCGCCGGCGCCAGGGTGCCCACCCCGGTCCTGGGCCACACCCCCGTGGCGTACCGCGGGGACGCTCAGCCCTCGCTCGGCGCGCCCCCGCCGGGCTCGGCCCGGGCCTCGACGACGCGCCGCAGGCTGCGCGCCGCCCCGTTGCCCCCGGCACCGTGACCGTCCGCGACCGGCGGCAGCTTGCGGCTCGGTCGTGGCTCGACGCGGTCGAGGAGGCGGGTGAGCTCTGCGCCCTCGACGGTCTCGGAGGCCATGAGCGCGTCGGCGAGGTCCTCGAGCACCGCGCGGTTGGCGTCGAGGATCGCGAGGGCCTCGTCGTGGGCCTCGTCGAGCAGCGCGCGGATCTCGCGGTCGATCTCGCCGGCGAGGCTCTCGGAGTAGTCGGGGCGGTGGCCCATCTCCTTGCCGAGGAAGGGCTGGCCTTCGGCGTCACCGAGCTTGACCGGCCCGAGCCGGCCGCTCATGCCGTACTGGGTCACCATGTCGCGCGCCGTGGCGGTGGCCTTCGCGATGTCGTTCGACGCCCCGGTGGTGACGTCGCCGATGGTGAGCTCCTCGGCGACGCGCCCGCCGAGCATCATCGCGAGCTGGTCGATGAGCTCGCCGCGGCTCACGAGGTACTTGTCCTCGGTCGGCAGCGACAGCGTCCAGCCGAGCGCCTGGCCGCGCGGGATGATCGAGACCTTGTGCACGGGGTCGGCGTGGGGCAGGGCGTGGCCGACGACCGTGTGCCCGCCCTCGTGGTAGGCGATCGTGCGCTGCTCGACGGTGCTCATCACCCGGGTCTTGCGCTCCGGGCCGCCGATGACGCGGTCGATGGCGTCCTCGAGCGCGGCGGTGGAGATCTCGGTCTGCCCGCGGCGGGCCGACAGCAGCGCCGCCTCGTTGACGAGGTTGGCGAGGTCGGCGCCGGTGAAGCCGGGCGTGCGGCGCGCGATGACCGCGAGGTCGGCGTCCTCGGCGAGCGGCTTGCCCCGGGCGTGCACCGCGAGGATGCGCTCGCGGCCGGCGAGGTCGGGCCGGTCGACGACGATCTGCCGGTCGAAGCGCCCGGGCCGCAGCAGGGCGGGGTCGAGGATGTCGGGGCGGTTCGTCGCGGCGATGAGCACGACCCCGGTCGTGGCGTCGAAGCCGTCCATCTCGACGAGCAGCTGGTTGAGCGTCTGCTCGCGCTCGTCGTGCCCGCCGCCCATGCCGGCGCCGCGGTGGCGGCCGACCGCGTCGATCTCGTCCATGAAGACGATCGCCGGGGCGCTCTCCTTGGCCTGGCTGAAGAGGTCGCGGACCCGGCTCGCGCCGACCCCGACGAACATCTCGACGAAGTCCGAGCCCGAGATCGAGAAGAACGGCACCCCGGCCTCGCCGGCCACCGCCCGGGCGAGCAGCGTCTTGCCGGTGCCGGGCGGGCCCACGAGCAGGGCGCCCTTGGGGATGCTCGCACCCATCGCCTGGAACTTCGCGGGGTCGGCGAGGAAGTCGCGGATCTCGCCGAGCTCCTCGACGGCCTCGGCGGCGCCGGCGACGTCGCTGAAGGTGACCTGCGGCTCGTCCTTGTCGACGAGCTTGGGCTTGGACTTGCTGAAGCTCGCCATGCGCCCGCCGCCGGCGCCCCCCATCGACAGCATGATGAAGATGAAGAGCCCGAAGATGAGCAGGAACGGCAGGACGTTGAAGAGCACCTGCAGCGCGGTGCCGGTCGAGGGGTCGACCTCGGCGCGCTCGACACGCCCGTCGGCGCGGGCCTCGGCGAGCAGGCCACCGAGCTCCTCGCCGTTGAGGTCGGGGTTGTAGTACGTCTCGTACTCGGCGCCGTCGGCGAGCTCGCCGACGAGCTGCTGCTCGGAGGAGCGGTCCTCGTAGGTCGTGACCTCGCCGGCCTCGAGCCGCTCGAGGAACTCGCCGTAGGCGAGCTCCTCGGGGTCCTCGCCGCCGAGGGCGAAGGGCAGGGCCGCGGCGAGGGCCAGGACGAGGACCCCGGCCCACAGCCACGGCTTGCGCAGGAGACGCTTGACGCGCATGGCCACCTCAGAATGATCGACGACGCGCGGAGGCGTCGACCCCCGAGGCTACCACCGCCCACCCGAGGGCCGGCCGGTCCCGCGCTGGGGCGGGGACCGGCCGGGGGTCATGCGAGGGGCGTGGGCTCAGGGCAGCGCACCGGCGCGCTGGAGCAGCTCGACGGTGCCCTGCAGGTCCTCGAGGTCGGAGAGGTCGACGTCGGGCGTCTCGATCTCCTCGATGTCGGGCAGGCGCGGCTCACCGGGCACGCCGGGCACGAGCGGGAACTCGAAGACCTCGTCGGCGAAGTACGCCTGGGCGTCCTCGGTGAGGAGGTAGTCGACGAGGTCGAAGACCGCCTCGGGGTCCTCGGCGGTGTCGAGGACGCCGACGCCGGCGATGTTGACGAGGTTGCCGATGTCCTCACCGGTGAAGAAGGCGTTCTCGACGGGGAAGCCGGGGTCCTCCTCGAGGAAGCGGTAGAGGTAGTAGTGGTTCGTGACGCCGACGTCGACCTCGCCGCGACCGAGGGCCTCGACGATCGCGGTGTTGTTCTCGTAGGCCACCCCGACCTCGTCGAGACCGGCGACCCACTCCTCGACGACGTCGTCGCCGAGCTCGACGCGCATGCCGGTGACGTGGGCCTGGAAGGAGCCGTTCGTCGGCGCCCAGCCGACCCGGCCCTCCCACTCGGGGTCGGTGACGTCGAGGATCGTCTCGGGCAGGTCCCCCTCGTCGACGGCGTCGGTGTTGTAGGCGATGACGCGGGCCCGTCCGCTCGTGCCGACCCACTGGCCGTCCGGGTCGGCGAAGCGCTCGTCGACGCTGTCGAGGGTGGCCTCGGGCAGGTCCTGCAGGCGTCCCTCGCCCTTGAGCGCGCCGAGCGCACCGGCGTCCTGGCCGAAGAAGAGGTCGGCTGGGCTGTTCTGACCCTCCTCGAGGATCGTCGCGGCCATCTCGGTGCTGTCGCCGTAGCGCACCTCGACGTCGACGCCGGTCTCGGCGGCGTAGCCCTCGAGGATCGGGCCGACGAGCTCCTCGCTGCGCCCGGAGTAGACGGTGATCGTCGGGGACTCCGCGGTCGCCTCGGCGTCGTCGGGGCCCTCGGCCTCGTCGGGGTCGTCGGCCTCGTCGGGGTCCGCCTCGGCCTCCTCGGGACCGGCCTCGTCGGGCCCGGCCTCGTCGGGCTCGTCGGCCTCACAGGAGGAGAGGACGAGGCCGAGCGCGAGGAGCGCGGCGAGCAACGCGGGCAGCGCGAGGCGCGCGGTCGAGCGGGATCGTGGTCGCATGGGTTCTCCAAGGGTGTCCGTGCGCCGGCAGCGTTGCGGTGAGGGAGACCTCACCCAAGCCGCACGGCCGTCGACGGCGGTCGGGGCACGAGATGACGGTCGGTCAGGTCTGCAAGGCAGGGCCGTCGGTCCCGCGGGGCGGGGGATCGAGCACCCCCGGTGGGAAGGCCTGCACCGGCCGGGCGACGTCGACGCGGCAGCGGTCGCCGATGCGCAGGTGCGCGACGGAGCCGAGCCGGGCGCGCACGACGCGCCCGGAGTCGAGCTCGACGGCGAGGACCTGGTCGTGGCCGTAGAACTCCCGGTCGACGACCCGGCCCTCTCCCTCGGGGTCGGCGTGCAGGACGAGGTCCTCGGGGCGGACGAGGACGTCGACCTCACGGCCGAACGCCGCGAGCGGGTTGACGAGCTCGAGCTCGCCGAGGTCGGTGCGCACCCGGTGGCCGCTCTGCACGCCCGGCACGAAGTCGGCGTCACCGACGAAGGCGGCGACGGTGCGGTCGGCGGGGCGGTGGTAGAGGGCCTCGGGGCGGTCGAGCTGGTGGACCTTGCCGGCGTGCATGACCGCGACCTCGTCGGAGAGCGAGAGGGCCTCCTCCTGGTCGTGGGTCACGAAGACCGCGGTCGTGCCGGCCTCCTTGAGGATGCGCCGCACCTCGGCGCGCACCTGCCCGCGCAGCGCGGCGTCGAGGTTGCTGAACGGCTCGTCGAGCAGGACGACCGAGGGCCGCGGCGCGAGGGCGCGGGCGAGCGCCACGCGCTGCTGCTCGCCGCCCGAGAGCTCATGCGGTGCGCGCTCGCCCTTGCCGGCGAGGCCGACGAGGTCGAGGACCTCGGCGACGCGCCGGCCGTCGGCCCGCTCGGCGCGGGAGAGCCCGAAGGCGACGTTGCGCGCGACGCTCATGTGCGGGAAGAGGGCGTAGTCCTGGAAGACGACGCCGACGCGCCGGCGCTCGGGGGGCACCGAGCGGCTCTCGTCGGCGACGAGCCGGCCGTCGATCTCGATCTTGCCGGCGTCGGGGTCCTCGAAGCCGGCGACGAGGCGCAGGAACGTCGTCTTGCCGCAGCCCGACGGCCCGAGCAGCCCGAGGATGCGGCCGCGGGTCACCTCGAGGTCGACGCCGTCGACCGCCCGCACGCCGCCCGGCCCGCCGAACTCGCGCACGACGCCGTGCGCGGCGATGACGACCTCGTCCACGTCGACGGCTCCTTGCTCCTCGCTCATGCGCCGAGCCCGTGTCGCCGCCTGAGGAGGATCGCCATGGGGATCCCCGAGATGAGGACGAGCACGAGCGCCGGCGCAGCGGCTCTGGCGAAGAACGCCTCGGAGGTGGCGTTCCAGATCGCCGTGGCCAGCGTACGGTCGCCGGTCGGCCCGAGCAGGAGCGTGGCGGGCAGCTCCTTCATCGCGGTGAGGAAGACGAGGGCGCCGCCAGCGAGGAGGCCGGGGCGCACGAGCGGGGTCGTCACCCGGAAGAGCACCCGCCAGCCCGGCTCGCCGAGACCCTGCGCGGCCTCCTCGACCGAGGGTGGCACCTGCAGCACCGACGCGCGCACCGCGCCGACGGCCTGGGGCAGGAAGAGGACGACGTAGGCGGCGACGAGCATCGCGAGGCTCTGGTAGAGCGGCCCGGCGAAGCGCGCACCGACGAAGACGAGCGCGAGGGCGATGACGATGCCCGGCAGGGCGTAGCCGAGGTAGGTCGCGCGCTCGAGCGCGACGGTCGCCCGGCTGCGGTAGCGCACCGAGAGCACGCCGACGGGCAGTGCGAGGGCGGCGGCCACCGCCGCGGCGAGGGCCGAGGCGCGCACGGAGTTCCAGGCCGCCACCCACGTCTCGGCCGCGAGGCGCAGCGGCTCGCCGGCCGCGACCCCCCGCAGGAGCCAGAAGACGAGGACGCCGACGGGCAGCAGCAACGAGACGGCGACGACGAGGACGACGAAGGCCAGCGCCGGCCAGCGCCAGCGCCCGAGCGCGATCGGCCGTCGGCTGCGGCGCACCCCGGTGCCGACGCGGTGCGCGGCGACCTTGCCGCGCACCCGCGCCTCGATGACGAGCAGCGCGACGGTGAAGGCGACGAGCAGGAGGGCGAGCACGACCGCGCCGGTGCGGTCGAACCCCGCGCGGTAGCTCGTGTAGATCGTCCGCGTGAACGAGTCGAAGCGCAGCAGGCTCACCGCGCCGAAGTCGCTGAGGACGTAGAGGGCGATGAGCAGGGAGCCGGCGCCCACCGCCGGGCGCAGCAGGGGCAGGGTCACCCGCCGCAGCGTCTGCGCGGCGCTGTGGCCGAGGCTGCGTGAGGCCTCCTCGAGTCCGGGGTCCAGGCCGACGAGCGCGCCCCTCACGGTGAGCAGGACGTAGGGGTAGCTCACGAGGACGAGCACGAGGGTGGCGCCGCCGAGCCCGTAGATGCTCGGCAGGGTGATCCCCAGGGTCGACTCGACCGCCCCGCCTGGGCCGAGCGCGCCGATGTAGGCATAGGCGGCGACGTAGCTCGGGATGACGAGCGGCAGGGCGCCGAGCAGCGCCCAGGTGCGCCGCCCGGGCAGGTCGGTGCTCGTCGTGAGCCACGCCATGGGCACACCGACGAGCAGCGAGCCGGCGACGACGAGCGCGACGAGCACACCGGTGTTCGCCAGGACCTCGGCGGTCGAGGACGACCACAGGAGGTCGAGGGCGCGCTCGGGGGCCTCGGCGGCGCGTACGACGAGGTAGCCCAGCGGCAGGGCCGCCGCCCCCGCGGCGATGAGCGCGGGCAGGACGAGGTGGAACGGCGGGCGTCCCGAGCGCCGGCGACGGGCCGCGGGCATCGGGGGCACCGGGGTCGCCGACGCCGGCGGGGTCTCCGTGCCGGCGCGCATGCGAGCCTCCGAGCGAGGTAAGGGAAGCCTAAGCCATCCCCATGCTGCCCGCGGCGACGGTCGCCCGCAAGGCTCCGGGCCGCGCCGCCGCGCGCCCGAGGCCCTCGGCGCTCAGGCGTAGATCTCGGGCTTGAGCACGCCGATGTAGGGCAGGCCCCGGTAGGCCTGGTCGTAGTCGAGGCCGTAGCCGACGACGAAGCGGTCGGGCACGGCGAACCCCTCGTAGAGCGGCACGTCGGGGCGCAGCGGGTCGGGCTTGGTGAGCAGCGTGATGACCGCGAGCGAGGCGGGCTTGCGCGCCCCGAGGTTGCGCACGAGGTACTGCAGGGTCAGCCCGGAGTCGAGGATGTCCTCGACGAGGAGCACGTGGCGCCCGCTGATGTCGCGGTCGAGGTCCTTGAGGATCCGCACGACCCCGGAGGACTGCGTCGAGGAGCCGTAGCTCGACACCGCCATGAAGTCGACGTCGGTGGGGGTCGACAGCTCGCGGGCGAGGTCGGCCATGAGCATGAAGGCGCCCTTGAGCACGCCGACGAGGAGGATCTCCTTGCCGGCGTAGTCGCGGTCGATCTCCGCGGCGAGCTCGCGGACGCGCCGGGCGATCGTCTCGGCGTCGTGGGTGATCTCCTCGAGGTCGGGGTGCACGGCCGGGCTCCTCGATCGGTGGTCGGCGACGGTCGCGGTCACGGCCCGCTCGCCCGCTCAGGGTGCCGCAGCGTAGCCGCCCGCCGCGGCGGCCGGAAACGCCGACGCGGCGAGCCACAGCCGGCAGCCGGCGAGCGCGTCGGCGTCGTGGCGGCGCACCGCGACGCCGGCGACCCACAGCGGGGCGTCGTCGGCGTCGACGACGACGGGCACGAGGTCGCGCAGGGCGCGGGGCACCCGCGCATCGACGAGGACGTCCTGGAGCTTGCGCGCGCCGCCGGGCAGCGCGAGGCGGTCGCCGTCGCGGCGCGCCCGCACCGCCGCGGGGGTCAGCCCGGCGGGCAGGACCGTCCACGCCGCGCCGGGGGCGCCTGCGCGCGGGGGGACCGGGCCCAGCGGACCGGGCGGGGGCTCGACCTCGCCGACGCGCGGGGCGGCCGACCCCCCGAGGTCGAGGGCGGTCTGCCCGGGCGCCTCGCGCCCCTCTCCCCAGGGCCAGTCGGCGTGCAGGCGCAGGTCGAGCTCGGGCAGGTCGACCGCGCCGGGCAGCGCGAGGGGGCGCACCGGAAGCCCGGGCTGGCCGACCGGGGCGGCGGCGAGCCAGCCACCGCCCCGGGTGACCCACGCGCCGCCGCCGACGTGGCAGGCCTGCCCGGCGTCGAGACCGAGCACGGCGGCGACGGCGTCGGCCCCGAGCCCCTGGGCGCCCCCGCGCACCCCCGCGAGGGCGAGGCGCACGACCCGGGAGGTCAGGGCCGAGGGCAGCGCGTCGAGGTCGGCAGTGCGCACCGCCCGGCCCGGCCCCCAGCGGGCGACGAGGTCGCGCGCGGCCGAGGCGGCGAGCTCGTCGAGGGCCTCGGCGTCGTCGGTCGCGAGGTCAGCGAGGCGGTTGAGCACCCCGACGGGGTCGCCCGGCCCGCCGGAGAGCCGGGCGAGCGCCGGCAACACCTCCTCGCGGGCGCGGCGTCGCCGCTGGTCGTCGTCGCGGTTGGTGGGGTCGGCGACGGCGTCGAGGCCCTCGCCGTCGACGAAGCCGCGCACGTCGTCCCGCCGCAGGCGCAGCAGCGGGCGGACGACGCGGAGGTCGCCGGACTCCCGGCGCTCCGGCGCGATGCCGCCGAGGCCACGGATGCCGGTGCCCCGGGCGAGGTTGAGCACGACGGTCTCGGCCCGGTCGTCGGCGGTGTGACCCACGAGGATGACCCCGGCGCCGGCGTTGCGGGCGAGCCGGGCGAGGGCGGCGTAGCGCGCCTCGCGGGCGGCGGCCTCGAGCCCCTCGCCGCGGTTGGCCACCGCGACCTCGCGCTCGTCGTAGGGCAGGCCGAGGGCCGCGGCGTGGGCGGCGGCGACCTCGGCGTCGGCGGCGTCGTCACGCAGGCCGTGACGGACGTGGGCCACGCGCAGCCGCAGGTCGGGACGCGCCTCGGCGCAGAGATGGGCCAGCGCGGTCGAGTCGGGCCCGCCCGAGCAGGCCACGACCGCCCCGGCGCCGTGGCCGAGGCCGGCGAGGCCCTCGGTCACCGCGGCGAGCAGCGCGTCGCGGTCGAGCCCCGCCGGTGCCGCACCCCAGCGCACCGGAGGCTCAGCCCCTGCCGGCGGCCACGCGCGCGACCCAGGCGTCGGGGTCGTCGAGCTCGGCGCGGCTCGGCACGTTGGCGGGGTCCTGCCAGACGCGGTCGAAGGCCTCGCGGCCGTGGCGCTCGGCGACGCCGAAGATGAAGCGCTCCCCGAGGCGGTACTGCTGCGCCTTGAGGCCAAGGCCGAGGAGCTTGCGCAGCGCCTGGTCGGTGGCCTGCTGCCGGCGGCGGTTGAGCACGCCGCGGACCCTGCCGGGGTCGACCTCGAGGCCGTCGCGCGCGGCGATGACCTCCGCGCCCCAGTCCATGACGACGTTGCCGTGGCCCTCGAGCAGCGACATGAGCGACTGCGCCTCGTCGAAGAGGCGGCGCTGGGTCGGGGTGAGCACGACCGCGAGCAGCGACTCGCGGTCGGTGAGCCGGGAGGGGTCGGCGAGCAGCCGGCGGGCTGCCCCCGCCGCCTCGCGGACCTGCTCGGGCTCGAGGCGGGCCTCGCCGAGGTAGCCATCGACGATCGCGCGCAGGCGCGGCCGCAGCCACGGCACGCCCTCGAACTGCAGCCGGTGGGCGACCTCGTGCAGGCACAGCCCCATGCGCAGCTCGGCGGGGCTCACGCCCGACCCGGGCAGCACCGTGCGCTCGAGCTCGACGAGGTTGGGCCCCACGAGGGTGAGCCGGCCGGGACCGGGCCGGCCTCCGGCCTCGGCCTCGGGGTGGAAGACCTCGTACTGGCCGAGGACCTTCGTCGAGAGGTAGCCGAAGACGACCCCGAGCTGCACGGCGATGCCGCGGCGCGCGACCGACCGGGCGAGCCCGCTCGTGCGCACGAGGCGATCGGCGACGGGGTCGGTGAGGTGGGCCATCGCCGCGAGGTTGTCGCGGATCCACGCCCGCCGGCCGATGACCCTCGCGCCGGCGGGGTCGAGGCCCGCGCCGAGACCGGTGACCTCGCGGGCGACGGCGTCGGCGCGCGCGACGGTCACGCCGAGGTCGGCCCGCAGGACCGCGACCTCCGAGGGCGCGACGTCGGGCAGCCCCGAGGAGCCGACGGCCCAGCCGAGGCGCTCGGCGAGCCTCCAGTCGGCGAGCGGCTGCTGGCTCACCCTCCTCAGTCCTGCGGCTCGCGCTCGCGGGCGAAGCGCGGCTGCCAGACGAGGTAGAGCAGGACGAGCAGCGTCACGACGAGGAGCCCGACGCCGAGCAGGGGGTAGAGGATGAACTGGAAGAACGCCGGCTGCTCGTAGAACTCCGGGCAGAACTCCTCGGCGATCGTGCCCTCGCGGCAGAGCTCCTCGATGTCGGGGGGCGGCTCCTCGTCGGCCTGCTCCTCGAGGACCTCGGGGTCGAGCTCGTCCTCCTGGGCGGCTGCCGGCGGCGCGAGCGCGGCGGCGAGCAGCGCGAGGGCGGCGAGCAGCGCGACGAGCAGCGCCGGCGCGGCGGCGAGCAGCGGACGCGGGGACATCGGTTCCTCCAGGCGGGTCCTCGAGGGGCGGCCGGGCATGCGCGCGGAGTGTAGCCAGCCCCGGGCCCGACCGGCGAGCGCCACCGGCCCCGCCGTAGCCGGTCCCGCGGCCGCCGTCGAGCCCGGGGCCTGCGCTCAGCCCTCGGTGTCGGCGACGAACTCCTCGAGCAGCGCGGGGAACTGCTCCTCGCCGATGCCGCCGGGGATGCGGGCGATGACCGTGCCGTCACCGTCGACGAGCACCCAGTAGGGCGTGGCGGTCATGCCGTAGGCGTCGGCGGCGGAGAAGTCCTCGTCGTCGGCGAGGTTGGTCACCGTCCACCCCTCGGACTCGAGCCAGGCCTGCGGGGGGAACTCCGCGCGGCTGTCGTCGGTCCAGGTCGTGATCGAGACGAGCTCGATCTCGTCGGGGATCTCACCGGCGTCGACGGCGTCCTGGATCCACGGGACCTCGGCCTGGCAGGCGGGGCACCAGTGGGCGAGGAAGAGCAGGAGCTTGGGGGTGCCGTCCCAGGTGACGTCCACGGGCTCGCCGTCGTGGTCGGCGCCGGAGAACTCGGGCGCGGTCTCGCCGATGACGGGGTCGTCGAGCGGTTCGCCGTCGTGCGGCGGCAGGGCCTCGCCCTCGATCGTCGGCTCGCCGAAGGCCGCCTCCGCCTCGGCGCCACTCGGCCGCGTGCTGAGCACGAAGGCGGCGATGAGCGCGATGACGACGACGACGAAGACGATCGGCACGACGGGCACCGACGAGCGTCGGCGGGTCTTGGTGGCCATCTAGCGGTCCTCTCGGGAGGGCGTGAGCAGGAGCATGCTGACGAGGGCGAAGCCCGACAGCGCCATGAACGGGATCGACACGAAGCCGAGCTCGCGGAAGCTCGGCACGCCGCACGGGGCCTCGGCGGCGCACAGGGCGCTCTGCTGGACCGGCGCCCACTCGAGGGCGTAGTGCCCGAGGGCGGTCGCGGCGCCGATGACCGCCAGTGGCAGCGCGTAGCGCCGGACCCCGGGGTCGCCGCGCAGCGCGGCGATGCCGAGCACGACGACGAGCGGGTACATCGCGATGCGCTGGTACCAGCAGAGCACGCAGGGCACGAGGCCGACGACCTCGGAGTAGTAGAGGCTGCCGAGCGTCGAGGCGAGCGCGACGAGCCAGGCCAGCAGCAGCGCCGAGGGCCCCACGGCATCGGCGACGGCCTGCCAGGCACGCGGCGCGCCGAGCGCCGCGGCCAGCCGCAGCCCGCCGAGCGCGAGCGCCGACGCCCCCGCGATGAGGGTCAGCAGCGTGAAGAAGGTCGTCGCGGTCTGGAAGTCGGGCATGGCTCCGGTCCGGCGCGGGGGACCGCTCCACGGTAGCCGCCGCCCCACGCGGGCGTCGGGGCGCCGGCAGGGACAACCATGCCTCGCCCCTCGTCCGCGGCGCCGCGAGGCCTCGGGATCGGCGGGCGCCGGCATGCGCGAAGTACGCTCCTTTCGTCACACACCGCCGACTGCCGTCCCCGTCGGCCGGGCAACGTCGCTACGAGGGTGAGGCCAGGGTGCTCAACGTCCGCGACTACCTGCCGTCGGACCTCACCTCGGCGGTGCGGCTGCTCGAGGCGGTCCAGGATCGAGAGGACACCCCCCGACTGGATCCGTCCCGCTTCATCGCCGAGATGACCAACGGCGGGTTCGCCGTCGTCGCGGTGGTGCAGGAGGAGGGTGTCGGGGAGGAGGTCGTCGGGCTCGTCACCGCACACGCGGCCGGCGCCGAGGCGTGGATCTACGGCATCGCCATCGCCACGCCCTGGCGGCATCAGGGGATCGGCTCGGCGCTGCTCGACCGGCTCGAGCAGCGGCTCCTGCATGGAGGCGTGCGCCGGATCTCGGCCCTGCTGGCCCCCGGACAGGTCGGCGAGACCGCCCTGACCAACCGCGGGTTCGTCGCGACCGACGGGCTCGTGTTGCATGAGAAGACCGAGCCGCTCGCACCCCGATCCCTCGAGGTCGTCGAGCAATGGGGTGGGATGCTCCTCCCCGAGGGGCTGTGGGAGCAGGCCGCCGGCATGGAGCGCGAGAAGCAGGTCATCGAGTCGCGGGTCGTCGACCCGCTCGCCTCGCCCGAGCTCGCCGAGCGCATCGGGCTGCGGCCCCCCTCGGCGGTGCTGCTGTTCGGACCGCCGGGCACCGGCAAGACGACGTTCGCGCAGGCGGTCGCGAGCACGCTGCGCTGGCCGTTCGTGGAGCTGCTGCCCTCCAAGCTCGCCGCGGCCGAGGGCACGCTCGCAAGCGAACTGCGCCGGGCGTTCGTCGAGCTCGCCGAGCTCGAGCACGTCGTGCTCTTCATCGACGAGTTCGATGAGCTCGTGCCTGCCCGCGAGGGCCGGCCCGCCTCGGCCGGGGTCGTCAACGAGCTGCTCAAGTCGATCCCGGAGTTCCGCAGCCGTCCCGGCCGGCTGCTCGTCTGCGCGACGAACTTCGTCGACACGATCGACCCGGCGGTGCTGCGCCCAGGCCGCTTCGACCTGCTCATCGGCATCGGCCCGCCCGACAAGGCCGCCCGGGCCGCGTTGTGGGGCCGCCACCTCGAGCAGATGGACGTCGCCGAGGACGCCGACCCGTCGACGCTCGCCGACGTCTCAGCAGGGTTCACCGCCGGCGACATCGACCTCGCCGCACAGCGCGCGGCGGTCGCGGCGTTCCAACGCGCCCGAGGCGGGCAGGACAGCACCCGCATCGAAGTGCCCGACCTCACCAGCTCGGTCGCCGCGACGAAGCCGTCCATCTCGGCGTGGATGCGCGAGCGCTTCGCCACCCAACTCGAGGAGTACAGCCGGGTGTAGGCAGCCGTGCGTCGGGCCGGCCTCGCCGCTCACCCCTGCCCGCTGCCCACCGGGTGCGTCGAGCAGGCCGGCGCACTGCCCGCCGACCCGGCGGCGCACGCCGTGCTCAGCGGCGGCGGGGAGGGTGGCCGGCGAGGGCGGCGCGTGCGGCGCGGCGGGCCACGGCCGGCTCCCAGGACCCGGCGGTGGCCTCGACGACGAGCTCGACGGCCCGTTCGGCCTCGGTGGCGGGCACCGGCAGGACGGTGGGGGCGCCGAGGCGCACGGCGAGCCCGGCGACGGCCTGGCCGACGTCGTCGACGCCGAGGTCGGTGGCGAGGCGTCGGGCGGTCGGCTCGGGCAAGGCGGCGAGGGCGTGGGGCAGCAGCGCAGCGTGGGTGGCGGCGTGCGGCGCCCCGAGGGCGCCCCCGAGGGCGTGGCAGGCCCGGTGGTGCGCCGCCGCGCCGGCGAGGGCGAAGCCGCGGGCGGTGAGCTGGGTGGCCCACAGGGCGTGCGCCCTGGCGTCGGCGTCGCCGGCGACCGCGTCGGGCAGGACCTCGAGCAGCAACGCCGCGCCGTGGCCGCCCGGCAGACGCGAGGCCGGGCTGGCCTCCGGGCCGTCGTAGGCGGCGAGGGCGTGGGCGAGGGCGTTGAGCCCGCTCGCCGCGAGCGCGTCGGCGGGCAGGCCGGCGCCGGCCTCGGGGTCGGCGAGGACGACGCGCGGCAGCGCGAGGGCGTCGCGGGCGGTGCGCTTGACCCCCTCACGGGTCACCGCCCACACCGGCGTGGCCTCCGAGCCGGCGAGGGTCGTCGGCACCGCGACGATCGGCAGGCCGGTGCGCACGGCCGTGGCCTTGGCCAGGCCCGTGGCCGCTCCGCCGCCGACGGCGAGCAGGGCGTCGGCACCGTCCTGGGCCGCGCGGGCGGCGGCGTCGTCGACCGCGGCGAGGGGCACGTGGGCCCGCGCCTCGGCGAGCACCCCGGCCGGCGGGGCCTCGAGTCCCGCGGCGAGCTGCCAGGCCAGCGTCGCCGCGGAGGGCGAGGCGAGGACGAGCGGGCGGCACGCGCCGAGGCGGGCGAGCTCGGCGGCGAGCCGGCGGCGCGCGCCGCGGCCGACCACGAGGCGCTGGATGCCGTCGTCGGCGGTGAAGGCGAGGGTCATGGCGACACCACGAGGTGGACGAGCCCGCCGACGGCGAGCGCAGGGACGAGGGTCACCGCGCTGGCGAGCACGGCGGCGCGCCGGTCGGCGACGAGCAGGGGCAGGAGGGCGTCGCCGTCCTGGCTCACGGCGTTGGCGACGAGCCCGGAGACCGGCAGGAGGCCCTGTGCCCAGAGCCCGGTGAGCGCGAGATGCGCACCGCAGCCGGGCAGCAGCCCGACGAGCGCGCCGACGCCGACGGCGAGCAGGCCCGCGCCCGACAGCGCCGCGAGGCCGAGCCACCCCGCGGCGAGGAGCACCTCGACGGCGACGAGGATGACCGCGACCCAGGCCACGACCCCGGCGGTGTCCCGGGCGATCGCGTCGAGGTCGAGCGCGCCGGGCCGAGCCCGCTCGCAGGCCACCCCGCGACGGCGGCTCCGGCGCTGCGCGAGCGCGGCGGCGAGGCTCAGGCCGACCCCGGCGAGGCCCACGGCGAGCGGCAGCTCGACGCCGGCGACGACGACCGGCTCGGCGAGCTGCAGCGTGACCGGCACGGCGGTGACGAGGCCGAGGAGGACGAGCAGGGCGAAGGCGACGGTGCTCGGCGCGGGCCCGGCGCGCCGGCGCTCGCCGAGCAGGCCGCGCTTGGCCGCCGCGGCGCCGACCGTCGAGCCGGCGAAGGCCGCCGTGGTCGGCGCGGAGGCGAGCGTCGCGCGAGGACCGCCGCCGGCGGGCGCGAGGGCGGCAGGTGCGAGGGGGGCAGGCGCGACGGGGGCAGGCGCGAGGGCGGCAGGCGCGAGGGCGGGACGGGTGGCCGGCGCGAGGCCGAGCGCGTCGACGGCGAGCCCGGTGGCGATCCCGACGGCGAGGAGGCCGGCATGCACGGCGAGGCCGAGCAGCGGCGCGGTCGCGAGCAGGACGAAGGAGCTGTCGCCCATCGTCGCGACGAGCGCGGCGGTGAGCGCACCGAAGGACACGCTGCCCCCGAGGTAGAGCGGGACGACGAGCAGCGCGCCACCGCAGCCCGGCACGGCGCCGAGCGCCGCGCTCGCGAGCACCGCGCGGGCCCGCGACCGGGTGGCCGCGGCGAGCAGCCGTCCGCCGGTCAGCCGCTGCACGACGCCGACGGCGACGAGCAGCGTCGCCACCCAGACCCCCACCTCGGTGAAGGCCTCCGCGGCCGGGACGAGGACGACCTCGGTCACGGCAGGTCGGCCCCACCCGTCGCGGCGTGGAGCTTCGCCAGCCACGCGGCCGCGGCGCGCACCGCCTCGAGGCGCACCTCGTGGCCGCCCTCACCGATCGCGACCTCGACCGCGGCGCCGCGCTCGTCGAGGGTGCCAGCGAGGCGCTCGACGAGCGCGGGCGTGGCGATGGGGTCGGCGCGGCCGGTGCCGAGCCACGCCGCGCTCGCCGAGAGGTCGGCCGCGGGCGGGGCGTCGAGCACCGGCATCGGCGCGAAGGCGACGACGCCGCGCACCGCGCCAGGCACGAGCAGGAGCAGCGCCGTGGCGATGTTCGCGCCGTTGGAGAAGCCCACGGCGTAGCGCGGGCGCCCCTCGAGGCCGTGGGCGGCGACGGCCTCGTCGAGGAAGGCCGCGAGCTCGGCCGCGCGCTCGGCGATCTCGGCGTCGTCGAAGGTGAAGGGGTAGGCGCCGGGGCCGCCGGTGGGGATGCGACGGAAGAAGCGGGGGATGCCGTCGCCCTCGACCACGGGGCCCCGCGGGGCGATGAGCGCCGCGCCGGGCAGCAGCGCCCGGCCGACCGGCAGGAGGTCGCGCTCGCTGCCACCGGTGCCGTGCAGGGCGAGCAGCACCGGGGCGTCGGCCGAGGACGGCGGCTCGACGAGGTGGACGAGCTCGCTCACGCCACGCCCCCACCGCGCGGGCCGTCCTCGCGGCGCGCGTAGGGGTCGTCGGGCTCATCGGGCAGCTTGAGCTCGGGCAGCGCCGCGGCGATCTGCTCGCGCCGCGGCTCGAGCCACGGCGGCAGGCGCAGGCTGCGACCGAGCTCGAGCAGTGGCTCGTCGACGGTGAAGCCCGGAGGGTCGGTCGCGATCTCGAGCAGCACGCCGCCGGGCTCACGGAAGTAGATCGAGTGGAAGTAGTTGCGGTCGATGATCGGCGTGACGTCGACGCCACGCCCGGCGATCTGCTCCCGCCAGGCCGCCTCGGTGTCGTCGTCGGGGGCGCGGAAGGCGACGTGGTGGATCGTGCCGGCCGCGACGAGGCCCTGCGGGGCGTCGGGCTCGGCGAGCACGTCGACGCGGCGGCCGGGACCGCCCTCGCCGACGTCGAAGCGGTAGCGCCCCTCCGCCTCGTCGACGAGGCCGAAGCCCATCATGTCGGTGAAGAGCTCCGCGGTGGGGTCGAGACTGCGCTCGCTCATCGTCACCGAGTGGAAGCCGCGCACCTGGTGCTCGGGCGGCACGGGGCTGTGCTCCCACGGCGCGATCTGCGGGGCGTCGGCGTGGGCGACGAGCTCGATGACGAGCCCGTCGGGGTCGTGGAACGACAGGGCCTCCTCGTCCATCCGGCTCACCGGGTCGCTGACGTCGACGCCGAGGCGGGAGAGGCGCTCGCGCCACCACCCGAGCGACCCCTGCGGGATCGACACCGACATCACCGTGGCCTGGCCGGTCCCGCGCCGCCCGCGCGGCACCCCCGGCCAGGGGAAGAACGTGAGGACGCTGCCGGGCGTGCCCTGCGCGTCGCCGTAGTAGAGGTGGTAGGTATCCGGCGCGTCGAAGTTCACCGTCTGCTTGACGAGGCGCATCCCGAGCGTCGTGGCGTAGAAGTCGACGTTGCGCTGGGGGTCGGACGCCACGGCGGTGACGTGGTGGATGCCGAGCGGCTGGACGGGCATGGCGGCTCCTGGGGGTGCGGTGGGCGTCGCCGCGGCGCGGCGGGGGATGCCGGGCAGCGTTCCTCGTCGCAGTCATTCGTAACCTAATGATCTTGGCGGCCCCGCCGCCCACCTGTGGCTCGCTGCCGGCAACGCGGGTGCTAGCATCCGGTCCGTCCGCGGGCCACATGGTGGCGCCGCGGCCCGCCGGGATAGCTCAGTCGGCAGAGCGAGTCACTCGTAATGACTAGGTCCGGGGTTCGATTCCCCGTCCCGGCTCCATGACGCCGGCGTGCCGCGCGCCCCACGGCGGTCGGCACGCCCCGACCGGGAGGGCCGTGATGGGTACTCCGACGTTCGCTGGCGCACTGCAGGCGGTCCGCGAGGATCCCGACGCCCGCTTCGCCGCGCTGCTCGCCGGGGTGTTCGCCTTCGCCCTGGCCTTCGCGCTGGGGTTCGCCATCGGCACCACGGTGGCCGAGGAGGAGCAGGAGGCCTAGCCCCCGCCCGGTCGCCCGCAGCGCTACGGCGCCCACTTCGGCACGACGACCACCGGGCACGTCGCGTGGTTGACGACCTGCTGGCTCACCGAGCCCAGCAGCAGCCCGGCGAAGCCACCGTGACCGCGCGAGCCCACGACGATGACGTCGGCGTCATCGGCCCGGGCGAGGAGGGCCTCCGAGGCGCGCCCACGCGTGACGACGGGCTCGATCGGCACGTCGTCGCTGGGGACGTCGGCGAGCAGGCGCTTGACGAAGTCCTCGGCGGCCTGGCGCGCCTCGTCCTCGATGCCCGCGCGCAGGTGCTGGCCGTCGACGGCGGAGTAGGGGTAGTAGCCCGACAGTGGCTGGTAGGCGTGGACGAGCACGACGCGCCCGTCACGTGCCTCGGCCTCGCCGACCGCCCACTCGAAGGCCTTGCGGGCCCCGTCGGACTCGTCGACACCGACTACGACGGTGTACATCGCCGGCCTCCCTTCGCCTCGAGGGTCGCGACGCCGACGACGGCGGCGCCGACCTCATGGCAGGAGCCTCCCGACATCTCCGGCGCCTGCCACCGGCCTGTCGTCCCGGCGAGGAGGGGTCGCTCGACCCCGGCGGGGCCTAGGCGAGCTCGACGAAGCTGCGGCGGAAGCGCTCGAGGTTCTCGGTCGCGCCGGGGGCGTCCTCGCCGTCGATGACGCAGTGCTGCAGCCCGCTGACGGCGAGGTTCACGCCGACCTTCTTCAGCGCCTTCTGCGCCGCGGCGACCTGGCGCAGGACGTCCTCGCAGTCGCGGCCCTCCTCGATCATCCGCTGCACCGCGCGCACCTGGCCCTCGACCTTGCGCAGGCGGCGCAGGGAGGCGGCCACCGACTCCTCGCCGAGTTCGTTGACGTCCATCTCATCCCTCCACATCAGGCGGGCGGTGCCCGTGGCCGAGCCGACCGCTTACCCCACAGGGTACTGTAGTGACGCCGCGTTCACGCTCACACGAGCCCGGCTGGCGCGCGCTCCCCCTGCGCCGGGGCGAGCAGGGGGCTCGGGGGGTCGACGACGGCGAGGACGGCGTCCTCGACCGTGGCGTGCCAGCGGTGGTGGTCGGCCAGGCTGGCCTCGTCGGCCCGGTCGAGGACGTCGCGCACGGGGCCGCGCACCGTGGCGAGGTGGACCTCGACGCCGGCGTCGTCGAGCTCGGCGAGGGCGCTGGCGACGTCGTGCGCGGCGCTCGCATCGATCCCGGAGACCGCGCTCGCGTCGAGCACCACCGCGGTGAGCTCGGGGCGCGCAGCCGGCAGCGCCCGCAGCGCGTCGGCCACCCTGGCGGCGTCGGCGAAGTGCAGCGGCCCGTCGACGCGCAGGACGGCGACGCGCGGGTCGCGGTGGGTGGGCCAGCGCGCGGTGCTGCGCAGCAGGGTCGTGCCCTCGACCCGGCCGAGCTCGGCGATGTGCGGCCGTGAGACGCGCCAGAGCAGGACGCCGAGGCTCGCGGCCACCCCGAGCAGGAGGCCGAGCTCGACGCCGAGGAGGACCGTCGCGAGGAACGTCACCGCGAGGGCGCCCCCCTCGGCGCGGTCGGTGCGCAGGACGTGACGCGCCTCACCGACATCGATGAGCCCCACGACGGCGACGAGGACGATCGCCGCGAGCGCCGCGTAGGGCAGGGTCGACAGCAGCGGGGTGAGCAGCGCGGCGACGAGGGCGACGGCGAGCGCGGCGATGGCGCCCGCGGCGGGCGTGCGCGCCCCCGCGTCGGCGGCCACGGCGCTGCGGCTGAAGCCACCGGCCACGGGGAAGGCCGCGAAGAGCCCGGCGGCGACGTTCGCGCCCCCGACCGCGCGCAGCTCGGCGTTGTCGCCGATGCGCTGGCGCGCGCGGGCCGCGAGCGCCTTGGCGACGCTGATGCCCTCGGCGTAGGAGATCACCGCGATCGCGGCGGCGGCGGGCAGGAGCGTGACGACGTCCTCGAGCGGCGCCGCGGGCCAGGTCGGCAACGGCAGGCCGGCCGGCACGTCGCCGAGCACGCGGACCCCGGTGTCGACGGTGGCGGCGAGGGCGGTGCCCGCCGCGACGACGAGCAGCGGCCCCGGCAGACGTGGCGCGAGGCGCTTGAGCGCGAGCAGCGCCGCGACCGCGCCGACGGCGAGCACGAGGGTCGGCAGATGGGTCTCGTCGAGGGCGCCGGCGAGGGCCGCCACCGTCCCCGGCAGGGCATCGGCGCGGGCGGCCTCGACGCCGAGCGCGTCGCGCAGCTGGCTCGCGCCGATGAGCACCGCGGCGCCCCCGGTGAAGCCGACGATGACCGCGTGGGAGAGAAAGCTCACGAGCACCCCGGCGCGCAGCAGGCCGAGCAGGAGCTGGATCGCGCCGACGAGCAGGGCGAGCAACGCGGCGAGCGCCGCGTAGCGGCTCGGGTCCCCCTCGGCGAGCGGCGCGACCGCCGAGGCGGTGAGCAACGCGGTGATCGCCACCGGCCCGACGGCGAGCTGGCCCGAGGTGCCGAGCAGGGCGTAGACGAGCAGCGGGACGATCGAGGCGTAGAGGCCGGTGACCGGCGGCACCCCCGCGAGCGCGGCGTAGGCCATGCTCTGCGGCACGAGCATGACCGCGACGGTGAGCCCCGCGGTCGCGTCGGCGCGCAGCGTCGCGCGGTCGTAGCCGTGCCGCCACGACAGGGGTCGCGGCGGCGCGGGTTGCCGGCCGACGGTCATCGGGCCCTCCTCGTGATGCTCGTCCTCGTCATGGCGTCGCGCACGGTCTCCGCACCCTACCCCCCGGGGTAGATGACCGCACCCCACGCCTCGCGGCGCCGCGCAAGGACCTTCGGCCCGAATTGTTGCGACGGAATACCCTGGGGGGTAGGGTCGTTGACAAGCGACAGACCCGGGCCAGACCCGCGACATCCTCGAGCGAAACGGAGCACCTGCCATGGAGATCACCAACCTCCGCACCCCCGGGCTGGGGGACGCGACCTACGTGGTCACCCACGAGGGCGTCGGCGTCGTCGTCGACCCGCAGCGCGACATCGCGCGGTTCGAGGACGTCCTCACCGATCAGGACGCCGAGCTGCGCTACGTCCTCGAGACCCACATGCACAACGACTACGTCTCCGGCGGCCCCACCCTCGCCGAGCGCCGCGGCGGCCAGATCGTCCTGCCCGCCGGGAGCGGCGCGGCGATCGACCACGTCCCCGCATTCCACAACGAGGAGCTCGAGCCCGCCGGCGGCCTGCAGATCCGCCCGATCCACACCCCCGGCCACACGCCGGAGCACGTGAGCTACCTCGTCCTCATCGACGGCGAGCCGGTCGCGGTGTTCTCCGGCGGCAGCCTCCTCGTCGGCTCCTCGGGCCGCCCCGACCTCCTCGGCCCCGAGCGCGCCCGCTCGCTCGCGATGCTGCAGTACATCAGCGTCAACCGCCTCGCCGAGCTGCCCGACGACACCGGGCTCTACCCGACCCACGGCGAGGGCTCGTTCTGCACGTCCTCGGGCGCGGGGCGCACCACGTCGACGATCGGCCTCGAGAAGGCCGAGAACCCGGTGCTCGCCCAGCCCGACCAGGAGTCGTTCGTGAAGTTCACGCTCTCGGACCTCCAGCCGTGGCCGACGTACTACCAGCACATGGGCCCGGCGAACCTCTTCGGCCCGAAGCCGCTGCCGAGCCTCGAGGTGCCCGAGCTCTCCGTCGCCGACGTCGCCCGCCGCGACGACGACGTCGTCGTGCTCGACGGCCGGCCGCGGACCGCCTACGCCGAGGGCCACGTGCCCGGCGCGATCGGCATCGAGCTCGGTGAGCAGTTCGGCGTCTGGGCCGGCTGGGTGCTCGACTTCGACGTCCCCGTCCAGCTCGTCCTCGACGCCGACCAGGACGCCGAGGAGGCCGCGGTGCAGCTCGCGCGCATCGGCTTCGACAACGTCACCGGCGTCATGCGCGGCATGGGCGCCTGGGCGGAGGCCGGCCACGATGTCGCCCGCTTCGAGGCCGTGACCGTCCCCGACCTCGTCGCCGCCGTCGAGGCTGGCAAGGACGTGCAGATCCTCGACGTCCGCGCGCCCAACGAGGTCGAGGCGACCCCGATCGAGGGCTCGATCGCCCGCTACGTGCCCGAGCTCGTCGACGGCCCCGGCGAGGACCTCGACCCCGCCCGCCCGGTGTGGGTGATCTGCGGGTCGGGCTACCGCTCGGCGATCGCCGCGAGCCTCCTCGAGCAGCACGGCTTCACCCCCGTCCTCGTCGACGAGGGCGGCGCCGACGACTACCTCGCGGCCCGCGCCGCATAAGCACCGTTCACCCTCGCGGGGCGCTGCACCCGAGCCGCGCCCCGCGGCAGCCTGGAATCACCGCGCAGAAAGGCCCCACGATGACCGACACCGCCACCCTGCCCAACCGCGTCGACCCGACCGCCCTTGCCGAGCTCCGGGCCGACGACGGCTCGCCGCGCGTCCTCGACGTCCGCACCCCGGCGGAGTTCGAGGCCAGCCACATCGACGGCGCGATCAACGTCCCGCTCGACACCGTCGGCGAGGACCCCGAGGCCATCGCCGAGGCGCTCGCCGCCCCGACGGTGCTCGTCTGCCGCTCCGGCGCACGGGCCTCGCAGGCCCACGAGAAGCTCTCGGCGACCGGCGCCGCCGACGAGCTGCGCGTCCTCGAGGGCGGCATGGTCGCCTGGGAGCAGTCCGGGTTCGACGTCAACAAGGGTCGGGAGCGCTGGGACCTCGAGCGGCAGGTGCGCTTCGCCGCCGGCTCGCTCGTGCTCGCCGGGATCGTCGCGAGCGTCTTCTTCCCGCCGGCGCGCTACTTCTCCGGCGCGATCGGCGCGGGACTCGTCTTCGCCGCGGTCACGAACACCTGCGGGATGGGGCTGCTCCTCTCGAAGATGCCGTGGAACGGCACCGCCGAGAAGTGCGACCTCGACATCGCCCTCGGGAGGCTGCGCTGACGCCCGAGGACTGGGACACGCGCTACGCCGGCGCTGAGCTCGTCTGGTCGGCGAGCGCCAACACCTTCGTCGCCGCCGAGGTCGAGCGCCTCGCCCCCGCCCCGGGGCGGGCGCTCGACCTCGCTGCGGGTGAGGGTCGCAACGCCGTGTGGCTCGCCGAGCGCGGGTGGGCGGTCACCGCGACGGACTTCTCCCCCGTCGGCCTCGCCAAGGCCAGGGCCCTCGCCGAGGCCCGCGGCGTCGCGCTCACGCTCGTCGAGGCCGACGCCACCCAACCAGTGCCCGACGCCACACCGTTCGACCTCGTCGTCGTGGCCTACCTCCAGCTGCCGGCCGAGCCGCTCGGGCGCGCGCTCGGCCACGCCGCCGACGCCGTCGCACCGGGCGGCACGCTCATCGCCGTCGGCCACGACGTCGACAACCTCGCCCACGGCCACGGCGGCCCACCCGACCCGACGTTGCTGTGGAGCGCCGAGCGCGTCGCCGCGGCCCTCGACGGCCTCGCCCTCGAGCGGGCCGAGCGGGTCACCCGCGAGGTCGCCACCGACGACGGGCCACGGCAGGCCATCGACACCCTCGTCACCGCGCACCGGCGCTGAGCCCGCCCGCGGTCGTCGGGGCCCTCAGGGTGCCGAACCACGGGAGGTCCTGCGATAGTGGGGCACCCCGCCGATGGAGGTACGCATGTCCCTGAACAGCTTCGGTGCCCGCGACACCCTGAGGGTCGGCGACGCGCGCTACGACCTCTACCGCCTCGACGCCCTCGACGGCGTCGCGCGTCTGCCCTACAGCCTCAAGGTCCTCCTCGAGAACCTCCTGCGCAACGAGGACGGGGAGAACATCACCGTCGAGGACATCCGCGGGCTCGCAGCATGGGACCCCGATGCCGAGCCGAGCGAGGAGATCCTCTTCACCCCGGGGCGCGTGCTCCTGCAGGACTTCACCGGCGTGCCGGCGATCGTCGACCTCGCCGCGATGCGCGAGGCCATGGCCGACCTCGGCGGCGACGCCACCAAGGTCAACCCCCTCATGCCCGCCGACCTCGTCATCGACCACTCGATCGTCGCCGAGGTCACCGGCGTGCCCGAGGCGTTCCTGCGCAACGCCGAGATCGAGTTCCAGCGCAACCTCGAGCGCTACGCGTTCCTGCGCTGGGGCCAGCAGGCCTTCGACGGCTTCCGGGTCGTGCCGCCCAACACCGGCATCGTCCACCAGGTCAACCTCGAGTACCTCGCGCAGGTCACCTGGACCGACGACGGGGTGGCCTACCCCGACACCCTCGTCGGCACCGACAGCCACACCCCGATGGTCAACGGCCTCGGCGTGCTCGCCTGGGGCGTCGGCGGCATCGAGGCCGAGGCGGCGATGCTCGGCCAGCCGATCTCGATGCTCGTCCCCCAGGTCGTCGGCTTCAAGCTCGAGGGCGAGCTGCCCGAGGGCGCGACGGCCACCGACCTCGTGCTCACCGTCACCGAGATGCTCCGCGGCCACGGCGTCGTCGGCAAGTTCGTCGAGTTCTACGGCCCCGGCGTGGCCAACATCCCCGTCGAGAACCGCGCGACGATCGGCAACATGAGCCCGGAGTACGGCTCGACGGTGACGATGTTCCCCGTCGACGACGAGACCCTGCGCTACCTCTCCTTCACCGGCCGCAGCGACGAGCAGGTCGCGCTCGTCGAGGCCTACGCCAGGGCCCAGGGGATGTTCCACGACCCCGCCGCCGAGCCGGACTACTCCGAGCGCCTCGTCCTCGACCTCTCCACCGTCGTGCCGAGCCTCGCCGGGCCGACCCGCCCGCAGGACCGCGTCGCGCTCACCGACGCCGCGACCTCCTTCCGCGAGGTCCTGCCGCGCTACGCCAACGACACCGACGCCGCGCTCCAGGACACCTTCCCCGCGAGCGACCCCGTCGCGACCGACCCCGCGAGCCGCGCCCGCGCGGCGGTGCCGGTGACCCTCGCCGACGGCACGAGCTTCGAGCTCGACCACGGCGACGTCGCGATCGCCGCGATCACCTCGTGCACGAACACCTCGAACCCCTCGGTGATGATCGCCGCCGGCCTCGTGGCGAAGAAGGCCGTCGAGCGCGGCCTCGACAGCAAGCCGTGGGTCAAGACCTCCCTCGCGCCCGGCTCGAAGGTCGTCATGGACTACTACGAGCGCGCGGGGCTGCTGCCCTACCTCGAGAAGCTGCGCTTCCACCTCGTCGGCTACGGCTGCACGACCTGCATCGGCAACTCCGGGTCGCTGCTGCCGGAGGTCTCCAAGGCCGTCAACGAGGCCAACCTCGCGGTGGCGAGCGTGCTGTCGGGCAACCGCAACTTCGAGGGGCGCATCAACCCCGACTGCAAGCTCAACTACCTCGCGAGCCCGCCGCTCGTCGTCGCCTACGCCATCGCCGGGTCGATGGACGTCGACCTCTACCGCGACCCGCTCGGTGTCGACAGCGACGGCAACGAGGTCTACCTCGCCGACATCTGGCCGACCAACGCCGAGATCACCACCGTCGTCGACGACGCCGTGCGCCAGGAGATGTTCACCGAGCGCTACGCGAACATCTTCCACGGCGAGGACCGCTGGGAGCAGCTCGACGTGCCCACCGGCGAGCGCTTCGCCTGGGACGCCGACTCGACGTACGTGCGCAAGCCCACGTTCTTCGAGGGGATGACGCCTGAGCCGGCGCCGATCACCGACATCACCGGCGCGCGGGCGCTCGCCAAGCTCGGCGACTCGGTGACCACCGACCACATCTCCCCAGCCGGGGCGATCAAGAAGGACTCGCCCGCCGGGGCCTACCTCCAGGCGCAGGGCGTGACCCCCGCGGAGTTCAACTCCTACGGCTCACGCCGCGGCAACCACGAGGTCATGATCCGCGGGACGTTCGCGAACATCCGACTGCGCAACCAGCTCGCGCCGGGCACCGAGGGTGGGGTGACCCGTCATCTGCCCTCCGGCGAGGAGATGTCGATCTACGACGCCCACCTGCGCTACGCCGAGGAGGGCATCCCGCTCGTCGTGCTCGCCGGCAAGGAGTACGGCTCGGGCTCGAGCCGGGACTGGGCGGCGAAGGGCACGCGCCTGCTCGGTGTCCGCGCGGTGCTCGCCGAGAGCTACGAGCGCATCCACCGCTCGAACCTCATCGGCATGGGCGTGCTGCCGCTCGAGCTGCCGGCCTCCGCCGACGACCTCGGCCTCACCGGCGAGGAGACCTTCGACGTCGCCGGGCTCACCGTCGAGGGTGACGGTCCCGGCGGCCTGCCGACCGAGGTCGTGGTCACCGCGACGCGCGACGACGGCGAGGCGACGACGCTGCGGGCGCGGGTGCGCATCGACACGCCCAACGAGGTGGCGTACTACCGCCACGGCGGGATCCTCCACTACGTCCTGCGCCAGCTCCGCGACCGCCGCTGAGCCCGCGGGCGCTCACCCACCCGCGCGGGGCTCGGCCCCGCGCGGGGCGCCGACGGCGGCGAGGTCGGCCATCGCCCGGTAGCGCCCGCCCGCGGCGAGCAGCGCCTCGGGGCGGCCGCGCTCGACGACCCGACCGGCCTCGAGCACGACGACCTCGTCGACCTCGTCGGGCTCGGGCAGGTCGTGGGTGATGAGCAGGACGCCACGGCCCCGGGCGGCGTCGAGCATCTCGCGCCGCAGCGCCCGTGCCGTCGTGCGGTCGACGTTGGCGGTCGGCTCGTCGAGGATGAGCAGCGGCGCGCCGACGAGCAGCGCCCGCGCGAGGGCGATGCGCTGGCGCTGCCCTGCCGAGACCCGCACGCCCTCCTCGCCGACGGGCGTGTCGAGCCCGTCGGGCAGCGACGCCACCCAGGCCTCGAGCCGGGCGCGCCCGACCGCCTCGGCGACCTCGTCGTCGCTGGCGTCGGGCCGCCCGAGCCGGACGTTGGCCCCGATCGTGGTGTCGAAGAGGTGGGCGTCCTGCTCGACGAGGCCGACGACGCGACGGACGTCGGCGGCGGCGTAGGCCTCGAGGTCGACGCCGTCGAGGAGCGCCCGGCCGCCGTCGAGGTCGCGGAAGCGCAGCGCGACGTGGGCCAGCGAGGTCTTGCCCGCCCCGCTCGGGCCGACGAGCGCGACCCGGCGCCCGCGCAGGAGGGTGAGGTCGACGCCGTCGAGGGCCGGCGGCTCGTCGGGGGCGTAGCGCAGCCGCGCGGCCTCGAAGCGCAGCTCCCCGCCCGCGGGGGCGGGCCGCGGCGTGGCCGGCTCGGCGACGGGGTCGGGCGCGTCGGTGAGCTCGAACACCCGTCGGGCCGCCGCGAGCGCCCCGCTCAGCTCCTGCGCGGCGGCCGGCAGCGGGCTGGTCGCCTCGAAGGCCGCCATCGCGGTGAGCACGACGAGGGCGAGGTGGTAGCCCGCGAGGTCGCCGGCGGCCACCGCGGGGACCCCGACGACGGCGACGAGCCACACCGCCCCACCGGAGACGAGCGTGCCGAGGGCGGCGACGAGCCCGGCCCGCCACGCGCCGGCGCGCTCGAGCGCCACGAGCTCGGCGTCGGCGGCCTCGACCTCGGCGAGGGCGTCGTCGACGCGGCCGTAGGCCAGCAGCTCGCCGGCGCCCTCGAGCAGGCCGAGGACCTCGGTGGCCAGCAGCCCGCGCGCGGCGGCGAGGCGGGCCTGCGTGGCCCGACCGAGCCGCAGCGCGAGCAGCGACACCCCGAGCCCCGCGCCGAGCAGCGCCGCGGCGAGCACGAGCGCCGCGGTCGGCAGGAAGACGGCGAGCAGCCCGGTGGACAGGGCGAGCACCCCTGCGGCGACGACGGGCGGGGCGATGCCGCGGATGAAGACCGTCTGCAGCTCGTCGACGTCGTCGACGAGGCGGCTGAGCAGGTCACCGCGACGGCGGCGCTCGAGCCCGGCGGGCGCGAGCGCCTCGAGCCGCTCGTAGACGGCGACGCGCAGGTCGGCGAGCAGGCGGAACGCCGCATCGTGGCTCGCGAGGCGCTCGAGGTAGCGCAGCACCCCGCGGCTCACGCCGAAGGCCCGCACCCCGACGACGGCGGCGAGCAGCTCGAGGATCGGCGGCCGCAGCGCGGCGTAGGAGATGAGGAACCCCGAGGTCGCCATGAGGCCGATGCTCGCGCCGACCGTCGCGAAGCCGAGCAGCATCGACAGCGCGAGCCGGCCGCGCTCGGGGCGCGCGAGACGCAGGAGACGGCCGAGCACCTGCCGGTCACTCATCGCGCGCCCCCCACGCCCGAGCCCGCGCGCAGCTCGGCGTAGGGTCCGCCCGCGACGGCGAGACGGCCCGGCGGTCCCTGCTCGACGACGCGACCGTCGCGCAGCACCGCGACGCGGTCCGCGCGCTCGGCGAGCGCGAGGCGGTGGGTGACGACGACGAGGGTGCGCCCGACGGCGAGGCGCGCGAGCGCGGCGCGCACTGCCTCCTCGCTGTCGACGTCGAGGTCGGCGGTGGGCTCGTCGAGCAGCACGAGGCGGGCGTCGCGCAGGAACGCCCGGGCGAGGGCGACGCGACGACGCTGGCCGGCCGACAGGCCCGCGCCGCGCTCGCCGAGCAGCGTCGCGGCCCCCGCGGGCAGGTCGTCGACGAAGTCGGCCCCGGCGTCGGCGAGCGCCCGCGCGACTGCGGCGTCGTCGGCGTCGGGGTCGGCGAGCCGGACGTTGTCGGCGAGCGAGCCGGCGACGAGGTGCGGGCGCTGGGGCACCCAGGCCAGTTGGGCGCGCCACGCGTCGAGGTCCACCGCGCCGAGCTCGACCCCGCCGCTGCCGGGCTCGAGCAGCGTGAGCCGCCCGGCGCTCGGCGCGGCGAAGCCGAGCAGGAGGCTGAGCAGCGTCGACTTGCCGGCGCCGGTCGGGCCCACGAGCGCGAGGTGCTCACCGGGGTGGATCGTGAGGTCGGCGCCGCCGAGCGCGCCCTCCTGCCGGCCCGGGTAGGCGTAGGCCACCCCGTCGAGGCGCACCGTCACCGCCGCGGCGTCGGGCGGGGCGGCGCTGCCGCCCGGAGCGGCCGCCGGGGCCTCGAGGACGTCGAGGAGCTCGGAGGCGACCTCGAGGCCCTCGGTCGAGGCGTGGAACTGCTGGCCGAGCATGCGCACCGGAAGGTAGATCTCCGGGGCGAGGATGAGGATCGCCAGCCCGGTCTCGAAGTCGATCGTGCCCTCGAGCAGCCGCAGGCCGATGCCGACGGCGAGCATCGCCACGCCGATCATCGCCATGAGCTCGAGCCAACCCGAGGACAGGAACGCCACGCGCAGCGTCCGCAGCGTCCGCTGCCGGAGGTCGTCGGTGACCCGCGCGATCTCGGCGCGCTGGCGCTCGGCCCGCCCGTGGGCCTTGAGCGTCGGCAGCCCCTGCAGGACGTCGAGGAAGTGCCGCCCGAGCCTCGTGAGCGCCTGCCACTGCCGCCTCGTCCGCCCGCGCGCGGCGAGGCCGATGAGGACCATGAAGAGGGGGATCGTCGGCAGGGTGAGCGCGAGGATGCCGACCGAGACGGGGTCGCGCGGCCAGATCCACGCCACGGCGAGCAGCGGCACGAGAGCGGCGAGGGCGAGCTGGGGCAGGTAGCGGGAGAAGTAGGCGTCGAGCGCGTCGATGCCGCGGGTCGCGGTGATCGCGAGCTCCCCGCGGCTGCGCCCGGCGAGGGCGACGGGGCCGTCGCTGGCGACGCGACCGAGCAGCCCCTGACGCAGCTCGGACTTCACCCGCGCCGACGCGCGCTGGCTCGCGACCTCGCTGCCCCAGGCCAGCCCCGCCCGCGCGAGCACGGCGACGGCGAGCAGCCCGAGCGCACCGGTGAGGTCGTCGAGGCCGGCGCCGCCGACGAAGGCCCCGGCGATGACCTCGGCGAGCGCGGTCGCCTGGACGATGACGACGACCGCGGTCGCCAGCCCGAGGCCGACGGTGAGCGCGAGGAAGGACCGTGTCGACCGCGCGCGGCGCAGCAGGCGCGGGTCGAGCGGCTTCACGAGCCTGCCTCGGCCTCCCCTGCGTCCTCGTCGCCGGCCACCGTCGCCGCACTGACGAACTGCTCACGGCTCACGCGCTTGCGGAAGACCCAGTAGCTCCATGCCTGGTAGGCGATGACGACCGGCGTCATGATGAGCGCGACCCAGCTCATGATCGTGAGCGTGTACGTCGTCGAGCTCGCGTTGAAGATCGTGAGGCTGAAGTCGGGGTCGATCGAGGAGACCATCACCCGCGGGTAGAGGTTGAGGAAGATCGTCGCCATCGTGAGGAGGATCGCGGTGCCGGTGGCGAGGAACGCCCAGCCGTCGAGCTTCTCGGCGAGCAGCCAGGAGACGACGAGCACCGCCGCCAGCGCGGTGATCGGCACGAAGTCGGGGACGATGCCGCGGTCGCCGGTCGTCGCCGCGGTGTAGTAGCTCCACGACAGGAAGCCGAGCGTCGTCGCCGCCGCCGGCCACCAGATGCGCCGCGCGTAGGCGCGGGCCCGGTCGGTGATCTCGCCCTCGGTCTTCAGGGTGAGGAACACCGCGCCGTGGAGGGTGAACAGCGACAGCGTCATGAGCCCGCCGAGCAGGGCGTAGGGGTGCAGGAGGTCGAAGAAGGTGCCGACGTACTCCCCCGAGGCGTCGATCGGCGTGCCGCGCAGGATCGACCCGAAGGCCACGCCCCACAGCAGCGCGGGGATCGCCGAGCCCCAGAAGATCGCCTGGTCCCAGCGCGCACGCCAGCGGGCGTCGTCGCGCTTGCCCCGGAACTCGAAGGCGACGCCGCGGGCGATGAGCGCGAGGAGGATGAGCAGGAGCGCGAGGTAGAAGCCGCTGAACAGCGTCGCGTACCACTCGGGGAAGGCGGCGAACATCGCGCCGCCGGCGACGAGCAGCCACACCTCGTTGGCGTCCCACACCGGGCCGATGGTGTTGATCATCACCCGGCGGTCGACGTCGTCCTTCGAGAGGAACGGCAGCAGGGTGCCGACGCCGAAGTCGAAGCCCTCGAGGAAGAAGTAGCCGAGCCAGAGCACGGCGATGAGGGTGAACCAGAGCGTCTCGAGGTTCCAGAAGTCCATGGCGAGCCCCGTCTAGTACTGGAGGGAGGCGCCGACGTCCTCCGCCGTGCGCTCGTTGGTGAGGCCCTTGCGGCCGTAGTGCAGCAGCAGGCCGACCTCGACGACGATGAGCACGCCGTAGATCGCGACGAAGGCGAGCAGCGAGGTCAGGACGTTGCCCGCCGAGACCGTCGGGCTCACCCCGTCGGCGGTGAGCAGCACCTCCTGCACGACCCAGGGCTGGCGCCCCATCTCGGTGAAGATCCACCCGGCGGAGTTCGCGACGAACGGCAGGACGATGAGCGGGACCGAGGCCTTGAGGAACCACCGGCTGTGCTCGAGCCGCTTGCGACGCACGAGGTAGAGCCCGAGGGCCGCCACGGCGATGAGCAGGGTGCCGATGCCGACCATGATGCGGAACGTCCAGTAGAGGACCGGCACGTTCGGCACGTAGTCGCCCGCGCCGTACTCCTCCTCGTAGCGCTCCTGGAGGTCGTTCATCCCGACGACCTCGCCGTCGATGGTGTTCGTCGCGAGCACCGACAGGAGGTAGGGCAGGGTGAGGTTGATGTAGGTCCGCGAGCCGTCGAGCGGGCCGACGGCGAACAGCGAGTAGCTCGCCGGCGCCTCGGTCTCGTAGAGCGCCTCGGCCGCGGCGATCTTCATCGGCTGCTGCTCGGTCTTGAGCTGCGCCTGGCTGTGACCCGCCCACGCGGTGCCGAGCGAGGACGCGAGCATGATGACGAGCGCGATGACCGCAGCGGGGCGGAACACCTCGACGTCGTTGCCCTTGAGCAGGTGGTAGCCGCAGACGCCGAGGACGAAGACCGCCGCGGTGAGCAGCGCCGCGAGGACGGTGTGCTGGAACTGCACGAAGAGGTTGGAGTTCGTCAGCACCGCCGAGAAGCTGTCGAGCTCGGCGCGGCCGAGCTCCTCGTTGATGCGGAAGCCGACGGGGTTCTGCATCCACGAGTTCGCCGCGAGGATGAAGTAGGCCGAGAGCCACGTGCCGAGCGCGACGAGCCAGATCGTCGCGAGGTGCACGCCCTTGGGCAGGCGGCTCCACCCGAAGATCCACAAGCCGAGGAACGTCGACTCGAGGAAGAACGCCGCGAGCCCCTCGATCGCGAGCGGCGCGCCGAAGATGTCGCCGACGTAGCGGGAGTAGCTCGACCAGTTCATCCCGAACTGGAACTCCTGCACGATCCCGGTGACGACGCCGAGCGCGAAGTTGATGAGGAAGAGCTTGCCGAAGAACTTCGTGAGGCGCAGCCACTTCTCGTCACCGGTGCGGTAGGCGATCGTCTGGAAGATCGCGATCATCGGGGCGAGGCCGATGGTGAGGGGCACGAAGAGGAAGTGGAAGACCGTCGTGGCCCCGAACTGCCACCGTGCCAGCTCGAGTGCGTCCATCGCGGGGTGCTCCTGTCTCGGGCCGGCCGGGGCATCCAGCCGTGCGCGGGCGCCAGGCAGCAGTATCGCTGCCCGCGGCATCCTCAGCGCGTGTTAGCGGGGGTGCTGAGGCCCCCGGACCCGCGACTGGCGGGACGTTGGTCCCGACCCGCCACGACGCGACGTGCGGACGGGCTCAGCCGCCGTCGCCGAGGGCCTCGAGGTAGGCGGTGATCGCCTCGACCTCCTCGGCGGGCAGGTCGGGGAACGCCGGCATCCGCGCGCCGTAGTCGGCGCGGGAGCGCGAGGAGGGGTCGGCGAGCACCTCGGCGACGTGCTCGGCGTCGAAGACGACGACCCGACCGTCGTCGAGCTCGCGCTCGGTGCCCCACTGCCCGAGGAACGTCGGCCCCGTGCGGTCGCTGCCGTCGGCGGAGTGACAGCCGATGCAGCCGTGGACGGCGACGAGCTCCTCGCCGCGCTGCGCGGTCGCGTCGAGCTCACGCTCGTCGGGCTCGTCGGCCCCGCAGCCGGCGAGCGCGAGCGCAGCGGCGAGCAGCAGCGGCGTGAGGGTGCCGGCGGGCAGCGGTCTCATCGGTCCACCTCCGGGGCGGGGCGCATGCCCTCCTCGTCGAGGAGCTCGTCGAAGTCGAGGTCGGGCGAGGTCACCTCGTCGGGCCGCTCCTGGCTCGCCGCCCAGCGGAACCACAGCACGGCGATGCGACCCCAGAGGATGAACCCGGCGACGATCTTCATGATGAGCCCGGCGTTGCGCTGGTCGAGCGTCGGGTCGATCGTCCCGACGCGCGGCGCGAGCTCGAACGTCGAGTACAGGGGATACTCGGCGAAGGTGAGAAAGGACGCCGGGATCGTCGGCAGCACCGACTGCGCGAAGAGGTAGGCCATCGCCACCGGTGTCGACAACCGGGGCACCTCCGGCAGCGGCGAGAGCACCGGCATCCACAGGACGAGACCGCCGAGCAGCCACGACAGGTCCATGACCATCGCGCCGACCGGGCTCGACAGCAGCGGGTCGGCGAAGGCCGGCGCGTGGGTCGACAGCGCGATGGCGTTGAAGATCACGAGCGCGGGCAGGCCGCGGGCGAGCATCCGCGCGGCGTCGCGCACCCGGCCCTCCGGCAGCAGCCGGCGGGCGAGCCACACCGGCGTGCCCTTGAGCAGCAGGGGGGCGACGACGAGGGTGATGAGGATGAAGCGCAGCATGCCGACGCTCGCGAGGTAGCCGGCGCCGAGCGTGCCGATGGGCCAGTCGACGCTCGCGTGGAAGACGAGCGCGCCGACGACGAAGGCGGTGATCTTCCGGCGGTTGCGCCGCCGGCGCTCCTCGCTGACCACCGGAGGGGCGAGGCGCCGCCATGCGAGCGCATAGGCCCCGAGCAGGCTCAGGGTGAACAGCCACGAGCCGAGGTAGAACCGCGGGGTCCAGTCCCAGGCCTGCTCGGTCGCCGCGCACCACCACTCCATCGGGGCCTCGCTCCTACGGTCGGGCGGCCGCGGCGCCGTCGACGAGCGCGCGGAGGTCGTGGGTGAAGTCCGACTGGCGGGTGCCCCAGGGGTAGGCGTAGTGCGCGTGGTCGTCGTCGGGCAGGAACGCGAGCACCTGCGCGGGGTGGCCGACCTCGTAGAAGCCGTCGTCGTCGGGCTCCTCGAAGACCGGCCGCGGCAGGTTGAGCTCGGTCATGAGGTCGACGATCTCGTCGAGGTCGCCGGTGAGCCCGACGAAGTCGCTGTCGAAGGAGCCCATGAAGACCTCGAGCGCCTCGGGGGTGTCGCGCGCGGGGTCGGTGGTGACGAAGAGGACGTTGATGCGGTCGGTGACCGTCGAGGGCAGCCGGTCGAACACCGACGTGAGGTTCGCCATGTGCACCGGGCAGATGTCGGGGCAGCTCGCATAGCCGAAGAAGGCGAGGGTGAGCTCGCCGTCGGTCTCGGCGCGCAGGTCGAAGGGCTCGCCGTGATGGTCGGTGAGCACGACGTCGGGCTTGGCGACCGGCTCCTCGAGGGGCACGCCGAGGATCCCGTCCTGCCCGGCCTCGAGCGCGTCCGCGCCGCCGGTCTCGCAGCCGGCGAGCAGGAGGAGGCCGAGGCCGGCCAGCGCGAGGGCGAGCGGCCTAGCCGTCATCGTCACCGTGCGCCTCGTCCTGGCCGCCGTGGCCACCACCCCCGTCGTCGCCGCCGACGGTCGGCACGACGTCGACGTCGACGGTGACCTCGCCACCGCGCTCGAACTCGAGGGTGAGCTCGTAGCGGTCGCCCTCGGCGAGCTCGGTCTCCAGGCCCATGAGCATGACGTGCAGCCCACCGCGCTCGAGCACGACCCCCTCACCGGCGGCGACGTCGATGCCGTCCTCGAGCTCGACCATGCGCGCGGAGCCGTCGTCGTCGATCACCGACTCGTGGAGCTCGACGCGCTCGGCGACGTCGGTGCTCGCCCCGACGAGCGTGTCGCCGTCGGGGCCGGGGTCACCGATCGTCGCGTAGACCGCGGCGACGTCGGGCGCGGCGGGCTCGGGCGTCTCCGCCCCGGTCACCTCCGGGGGCGCGGCCTCGGCGGCGTCGTCGTCGGCGCAGCCGACGGCGGCGACGAGCAGGGCGAGGGCGACGAGCCAAGGGGAGACGCGCGTCATGAGGGGACCTCTCCTGCGACGAGGCGGGGCAGGTCGGCGACCCAGCCCTCGCGGCTCGTGCCGAACGGGAAGACGAGGCGGGCGCGGTCGTCGGGACCGAAGGCGAGCACCTGTGAGGGGTGGGTGACCTCGTAGGAGCCGTCGGGGCGCTCGCCGAAGACCTCCGCAGCGGGCTGGCCGAGCGCGGCGAGCGCGGCGTCGACCTCCTCGGGGCTGCCCGTCAGGCCGGTGAAGCCGTCGTCGAAGGCGGCGAGGTAGCGCTCGAGTCGCTCGGCGTCATCGCGCGCGGGGTCGGCGGTGACGAAGACGACGCGCAGCTCGTCGGTGTCGAGACCGGCCTCGGCCATCGCCCCGGCGATCTGCGCGAGGTGCGCGGGGCAGATGTCGGGGCAGCTCGTGTAGCCGACGTAGAGCAGGGTCGGCTCGCCGGCGGTCTCCTCGGCGAAGTCGAAGCGCCCCCCGTCGGTGTCGGTGAGCGCGAAGTCCGGTCGCGGGATCGGCTCGGCGAGGACGGCACCGTGGAAGCCCGTCGCCTCGGGGTTGGGCAGCGGGTTCTGCAGGAGCTGGGCTCCGGGGTGGTCGGCGAGGGCGGCCGTCGACGGGGCCTCGTCCGCGCCACCGGCCAGCGTGGCGCCGAGGACCGCGAGCGCCCCGACGGTGAGGAGGACCGCACCGGCGGCCAACGCCCGCAGTCGCGGCGGCAACGCGCGGACCCGACCCATGAGGGCGAACGGTACCAGCGCCCCTGGGGGCCTTCACCCGCCGCGCAGCGCCGAGGGCCCCGCGCGCGTCGGGGGCGGGGCGAGGACGCGCCGACCCGTCCCGGCCGGCACCGCGGCGCCCGCCGGGACGGTCGGGCTCACGTCCGGAACGGGGTCGTGTAGGACGACAGCGTCTCGATGTAGTTCGCGCGCTCGAAGGCCGCGGGGTCGGCGGTGGCCTCCTGGCTCACGCTGCCCTTGAGCTGGGTGACGCTCTCGTACTCCTCCTCGGCCATCCAGTGCTCGAGCTCGCGCAGGAGCACGCCGACGTGGGCGGCGCCGTGCTTGAGCACCGCCGAGGTCGTCATCGCCACGTCGGCGCCGGCGAGCAGCGCCTTGGCGAGGTCCTCGGAGGTGTGGACCCCGCTCGTGAGCGCGAGCGAGGCCTGGACGCGACCGTAGAGGATCGCGATCCAGCGCATCGGCAGGCGCATCTCCTCGGAGGTCGACAGCACGAGGTTCGGCGTGACCTCGAGGGTCTCGAGGTCGATGTCGGGCTGGTAGAAGCGGTTGAAGAGCACGAGCCCGTCGGCGCCGGCGGCGACGATGCGCTGCATGCTCGCCGGGATCGACGTGAACTGCGCACCGACCTTGACCGAGAGCGGCACGGCGATCTCGGGGCGCACCGCGGCGACGAGGTCGGTGTAGCGGGCCTCGACCTCCTCGGTCGTGGCCTCGGCATCGGCGGCCACGAGGTAGACGTTGAGCTCGATGGCGTCGGCGCCGGCCTCCTCGAGGAGCTTGGCGTAGCGCACCCAGCCCCCCTCGGTCGTGCCGTTGAGGGAGGCGATGACCGGGCAGGACAGCCGCTCCTTGGCGTCGGCGACGAGGTCGAGGTAGCGGTCGGGCCCGGTGTTGTAGTCGCTGAGGTCGGGGAAGAACGACATCGCCTCACCGAAGCCCTCGGCGCTCTGGGAGAGCATCGCGTCGATCTCGAGCTGCTCGTGGGTGAGCTGCTCCTCGAACAGCGACGGCAGCACCACCGCGCCCACACCGGCGTCGTCGAGCTCGGCGAGCGTGTCGAGCCTGCCGGTCAGCGGTCCGCAGGAAGCCACCACCGGCGAGCGCAGTGCCAGCCCGAGGTAGCGCGTCGAGAGGTCCATCACGCCTCCTGTCCCGTCGCAGCGTCGTCGTCCTCGGCGAGCTCCTCGGCGAGCTCCGCCGGCATCTTGCGCTTGACCTCGGCCATCTGCTCGTAGAGCCGCCAGCGCTCGTCGATGTTCGCCTGGGCCATCGCCAGCAGCCGGTCGGAGGTCTCGGGGTCGGTCCGCTGCAGCATCGCGAAGCGCGCCTCGGAGAGCGCGAAGTCGCGCACCGGTATCGTCGGCGCCTTCGAGTCGAGCCGCAGCGGGGTCGTGTCGGCGTCGTCGTCGGGGTGGTAGCGGAACAGCGGCCAGTACCCGCTCGACACCGCGTCCTTCTGGTGGGTCATCGACGTGCCCATGTCGATGCCGTGGGCGATGCACGTCGAGTAGGCGATGATGAGCGAGGGGCCCGGCCAGGCCTGCGCCTCGGTGAACGCCCGCACGGTGTGCATGTCGTTCGCGCCGATCGCGACCTGGGCGACGTAGACGTGGCCGTAGGCCATGGCGATCATGCCCATGTCCTTCTTCGGCGTGGCCTTGCCGCTCGTCGCGAACTTCGCCGAGGCCGCCAGCGGCGTGGCCTTCGAGCTCTGCCCGCCGGTGTTGGAGTACACCTCGGTGTCGAGCACGAGCATGTTGACGTTGCGGCCACTGGCGAGGACGTGGTCGAGCCCGCCGAAGCCGATGTCGTAGGCCCAGCCGTCACCGCCGATGATCCACACCGACTGCTCGACGAGGTCGTCGGCGAGCGTGGCCAGGCGGTCGGCCCGCGGGTCGTCGAGGTCGGCGAGGCGGCCCTTGAGCGCCGCGACGCGCTCACGCTGCGCGCTGATCTCGTCGTCGGTGCCCTGCGGGGCCTCGAGCAGCTCGTCGACGACGTCGTCGCCGAGCTCGCCGGCGAGGCTGCGCAGCAGCGTCTTGGCGGCGTCGGCCTGCGCGTCGAGGGCGACGCGCATCCCGAAGCCGAACTCGGCGTTGTCCTCGAACAGCGAGTTCGACCACGCCGGGCCGCGCCCCTCGGCGTTCGTGCTCCAGGGCGTCACCGGGAGGTTGCCCCCGTAGATCGACGAGCAGCCGGTGGCGTTGGCCACGACGATGCGGTCGCCGTAGAGCTGGCTGAGGAGCTTGAGGTACGGCGTCTCACCGCAGCCCGAGCACGCGGAGCTGAACTCGAAGAGCGGCTCGAGGGCCTGCGAGCCCTTGACCGTCGCGAGCTTGAGCTGCTCACGGTCGATCTCGGGGATGTCGAGGAAGAAGTCGAAGGCCTTGCGCTCAGCCTCGCGGTGCTCCTCGGCGGGCTCCATGTTGATCGCCTTGTGCCCGCTGACCTCCTTCGACTTCGCGGGGCAGACGTCGACGCAGATGTTGCAGCCGGTGCAGTCGTCGGGCGCGACCTGGATCGTGAGCTTGTGGCCCCGCAGGTCCCGCGCCTTGTAGTCCTTTGACTTGAACTCCGGCGGCGCGCCCTCGAGCTCGGCGGGATCGAAGATCTTCATGCGGATCGCCGCGTGGGGGCAGACGATCGCGCACTTGCCGCAGTCGATGCAGAGCTCCTCGTCCCAGATCGGCAGGTCGAGGGCCAGCGAGCGCTTCTCGTACTTCGAGGTGCCCGTCGGGAAGGTCCCGTCGACCGGCAGGGCGCTGACCGGCAGGAGGTCGCCCTCACCGGCGATGATGCGCCCCAGGACGCGCTGGACGAAGTCCGGCGCGTGGTCGGGCACCGGCGGCAGCCGCCGGTGGTCGCTGCTGATCTCGGCGGGGACCTCGACGCGGTGCAGCGCCTCGAGGGCGGCGTCGACGGCGGCGACGTTGCGCTCGACGACGGTGCGGCCGCGCTTGCCGTAGGTCTCCTCGATCGTGTCCTTGATGCGGCGGATGGCGTCGTCGACGGGCAGGAGGTCGGCGAGGGCGAAGAAGCAGGGCTGCATCACGGTGTTGATGCGCCCGCCCATGCCGGCGGCCCGGGCCACGGCGACCGCGTCGATGACGTGGACGTCGAGCTCGCGCTCGATGATCGTCTGCTGGATCTCCTCGGGCAGGTGGTCCCAGACCTCGTCGGCCCCGAACGGGCTGTTGAGGAGGAACGTCGCGCCGTGCTTGGCCTTCGCGAGCACGTCGGTGCGCTCGAGGAAGCCGAACTGGTGACAGGCGACGAGGTCGGCCTCCTCGATGAGGTAGGTCGAGTCGATCGGCTCCTCGTCGAAGCGCAGGTGGCTGACGGTCACCGCCCCCGCCTTGCGGCTGTCGTACTCGAAGAAGCCCTGGGCCTGGAGGTCGGTGCCCTGCCCGACGATCTTCACCGAGTTCTTGTTCGCCCCGACGGTGCCGTCGCTGCCGAGGCCGTAGAAGACCGCGCGGACCTTCACGCTGTCCTGCTCGAGGGTGTCGTCGCGGTCGAGCGAGAGGTGGCTCACGTCGTCGCGGATGCCGACGGTGAAGGGGTTGCGCGGGACGTCGGCGTCGAGCTCGGCGAAGACCCCGCCGACCATGCGCGGGGTGAACTCCTTCGACGACAGGCCGTAGCGACCGCCGATGACCCGCGGCATCGCGGGACCGAGGCGCTGGGCGAGGACGTTGACGACGTCGAGGTAGAGGGGCTCACCGGGCGCGCCGGGCTCCTTCGTGCGGTCGAGGACGGCGACGCCGCGCACGGTGTCGGGCAGCGCGGCGACCAGCGCCTCGGCGGGGAACGGCCGGTAGAGCCGCACGGTGAGCATGCCGACCTTCTCGCCGCGGGCGTTGAGCGCGTCGACGGCCTCGCGTGCCGCGCCGACGCCCGACCCCATGAGCACGACGACGCGCTCGGCGTCGGCAGCGCCGTGGTAGTCGACGAGGGAGTACCGGCGCCCGGTGCGCTCGGCGAAGCGGTCCATGACCTCGCCGACGATGCCCGGCAGCGCCTCGTAGAAGGGGTTGCAGGCCTCGCGCGCCTGGAAGAACACGTCGGGGTTCTGCGCCGTGCCGCGCAGTACCGGGCTCTCGGGGGTCAGCGCCCGCGAGCGGTGCGCCTGCACGGCCTCGTCGTCGACGATCGCGGCGATGTCCTCGTCGGACAGCAGGTCGATGGTGTTGACCTCGTGGGAGGTCCGGAAGCCGTCGAAGAAGTGCAGGAACGGCACGCGCGACTCGAGGGTCGCGGCGTGGGTGATGAGCGCGAGGTCCTGGGCCTCCTGCACCGAGGAGGACGCGAGCAGCGCCCAGCCGGTCTGGCGGCAGGCCATGACGTCGGAGTGGTCGCCGAAGATCGACAGCGCGTGGGTCGCCACGGTGCGGGCCGCGACGTGGATGACCGCCGGGGTGAGCTCACCGGCGATCTTGTACATGTTGGGGATCTTCAGCAGCAGACCCTGGCTCGCGGTGAACGACACCCCCAGCGCGCCCTTCTGCACCGCGCCGTGCAGGGCCCCGGCCGCGCCGGCCTCGGACTGCATCTCGACGACGTCGGGCACCGCGCCCCAGAGGTTGGGACGACCCTGGGCCATCCAGGCGTCGCAGAGCTCGCCCATCGGCGAGGAGGGCGTGATCGGGTAGATCGCCGCGACCTCGGACAGGGCGTAGGCGACGCGCGCGGCGGCCTCGTTGCCGTCGATCGTCGCTCGAGTGGTCGTCGTTGTCGGCGCCGCCATCGCTGACCTCCGGAGACAGTGGGGCACTGCGCACGCGGTCACAACGCCGCAGCAGGGTGGCGAGCGCAACGTATGCGCGCCCCCACGATGAGGATCATGCCGATGGTCCCGCGCCTGCGGGGACGATCGTCGGCGGTGCGGGCGGCCCTACCGACCGAGCGCGTCGGCGGCCAGCCCCATGAGCAGGGCCTCGACGGCGAGGCGTGGCTGGGCGTTGGCGGCGAGCGCCTCGCGCGTGGTGAGGATCGCGTCGAGCCCGGCCAGCAGGGCGGCCGGTGGGATCGCCGCGGCGTCGGCGGCGAGGCCCTCGGGATCGTCGGCGTGGACCGCCTCGGCGGGGTCGCCGCCGGTGGCCACGAGCAGGACGTCGCGGTACCACGACGCGAGGTCGTCGAGGGCCGCGCGCACGACCGCGGTGCGCGCGTCGCGCTTGCGCCGGTTCTCGGCGCTCTCGAACTCGGCGGTGAGCTCGCGGGGCAGCGTCCCGCCGTGGAGCTCCTTGAGCTCGTCGCGCTGGTCGGCGAGGTCCTTCGCCGCAGCCTTCGCGCGGGCCTCGGCGCGCTGCTCGATGGCGAAGGCCTCCTCGATAGCGACCGCCTGGGTCTCGGCGCGCATCCGCCGCGGCACGGCGCGGTGCGCCCGCAGCGCGGCGAGCCCGCCGTCGGCGAGCTCGGCGAGGCGGGCCGGTGAGCCCAGGCACGCGCGCACCGCGAGCGCCCGGTCCCCCTCGTCGTCGAAGGGGAGGTCGGCGGCGAGGTCGGCGAGGGTCGCGGCGTCGAGCGCGGCGAAGCGCAGCGGTCGGCAGCGCGAGAGGATCGTCTCGGGCAGGGCGTCGGGGTCGGCGAGGTCGAGCAGCCACACGGTGCGCGGCGGGGGCTCCTCGAGGCCCTTGAGGAAGGCGTTGGCCGCAGCGAGGTTCATGCGGTCGGCCAGCCGCACGTGCAGGACCTTCCACCCGCCCTCCCCCGCCGACAGCGAGGCCGCGGGCAGCCAGCGGGTGCGGACGTCCTCGACGCGGTGCATCGCCCCGGTCGGCGCGAAGGCCTGCAGGGCCGGATGGGTGCCCGCGAGCGCGCGCTGGCAGGGATGGCAGGCCCCGCAGCCGGCGGGCTCGTGGGGGCAGACGAGCGCCGCGGTCAGCGAGCGGGCGGCGTGCTCCTGGCCCACCCCCTCGGGTCCGGTGAAGGCCCAGGCGTGGCCGAGCTCGCCGGTGGCCACCGCCCGCTGGAGGACCTCGACAGCGCGCGGCTGGCCGGGGATCTCCCAGATGCCCCGCGGCGGGGCCTCGGAGGCGGCTGCGCTCATCGACGGGTGCCCTCCGAGAGCTCGTCGTCGGGGGCGCTCGCGGGCCCGGCGGCCGCGTCGGAACCAGCCGCGTCGGGGCCGGCCGCGTCGGCCTCACGGGCCTCCAGCGGCAGCCACGGGTGCAGGCCCACACGGACCTGCCGGGCGACCTCGTCGGGTGCGCCGGAGGCGTCGAGGACGACGAAGCGGTGGCGGTGGAGCTTCGCGAGCCGCAGGAACCCGCGCGCGACCTCACGGTGGAAGGCGATGCCCTCGCGCTCGAGCCGGTCGCCGGCAGCCGCCTCGCCGGCCCCCTGCTCATGCTCCTGGCCGGTCTCCGGCCCGCCCGCCTCGCCGGCCCCCTCGTCGCCGTGCCCGGCGCCCTGACGGGCGCGCGCGTCGGCGGCGGTGCGCCCGCGCGCGCGGCGCAGCCCCTCGTCGACGTCGAGGGTGAGCAGGACGACGGCGTCGGGCACCAGGCCCTCGATGGCCCAGCGGTTGATCTCGCCGACGTTGTCCTCCCCGAGGCCGCGGGCCATGCCCTGGTAGACGAGCGAGCTGTCGAGGAAGCGGTCGGAGATCACGACCTTGCCCTCCTCGAGCGCGGGGCGGATGACCTCGGAGACGTGCTCGGCACGCGCGGCGGCGTAGAGCAGCGCCTCGGTGCGGGCGTCCATGTCCCCGGCGTCGGGGTCGAGGAGCACCTCGCGGATGCGCTCGGCGACCGGCGGGCCGCCGGGCTCGCGGGTGACGACGACGTCGTAGCCCTCCGCGCGCAGCGCCGCCGCGAGCGCACCCACCTGGGTCGACTTGCCGGTGCCCTCCCCTCCCTCGAAGGCGATGAAGCGCCCGGTCGTCGCCAGCGGCGCGCCCCGCAGCAGCCGCACCGGCCGGTCCTCCTCGCCACCGACCCGCCACAGCGCGCGCCCGGAGACGAACGCGGCGACGAAGGCCACGAGCCCGGCGAGGATGATCGTGATGCGCACCCCCGACATCGTCACGATCCCGCCGCCGACGATGAGCGTGCCCTGCCCGATCGCCCCGGCGACGAACGGCGCGAGCCCGAGCGAGGCGAACATCGCCACCCGCGTCGAGGTGTAGAAGGCCGCGAAGGTCTTGCCGCGGATGTCGTTGCGGGTGTGCTGCTGCAGCAGCGTGTAGCCGATGACGAAGCTGAAGCCGGCCGCGAACCCCAGGGCGGTGCCGCCGACGAGCACCGGCAGGTAGGACTGCAGCACACCGATGAGCACCGCGATCGCCGCCGTCGAGGCGAGCCCGACGGCGAAGGCCCGCTCGTTGCGCACCCGCCGGGTGAGGAACGGCGAGGCGGCGAGCCCGGCGACGAGGCCGGCCCCGACGGCGGTCATGAGGGTGAACCAGTCGGTCTCGGGACGACCGAGGGTCTGGCTCACGAACGCCGGCCCGAGGGTGATGACCGCCCCGGCGCCGAAGAACACCCCGACCACACCGGTGATGAGCGCCCGGATGACCGGCAGGTCGCGGATGAAGCGCAGCCCCTCCTTGAGCTCGGCGAGCACGCCCGCGCCGCCCTCGCGGGAGGCCTGCGCACGGCGGGACTGCGTCGTCAGCCGCAGGCGGCTGAGCAGCGCCGCGGCGACGAGGAACGTCAGGGCGTTGACGAGCAGGGCGGCGACCGTCGGCTCGATCGTCACGACGCCGAGCGTCTCGAGCGCCCCGGCGAAGAGCACCATGAGCGTGCCGAGGAACGCGCCGAAGGGCAGCGTGCCGTAGGTGACGAGGAGGTTGAGCTGGTTGGCCTGCGGCAGGTAGCGGCGGTCGACGAGGTTGGGCAGCAGCGCGTCCTTCGCCGAGAGGAACAGCAGCGAGAAGGTCTCGACGGCGAAGGTCAGCGCGAAGAGCGCGACGAGGTCGCCGGTGAAGGCGATCACCGCGAAGAGCGCCCCGCGCATGAGGTTGGTGACGACGAGCAGGCGCTTGCGGTCGTAGCGGTCGGCGAGCACGCCGGCGACCGGGCCCATGAGCAGGCTCGGCAGCAGACGGGCCATCATGATGCCGCCGAGGGCGAAGAGCTGGAGGCGGGCCTGCCCGGCGTCGGCGGAGAGGCTGATGACGAGCGCCTGCAGGGCCACGAGCCCGATCCAGTCGCCGAGGCCCGACGACAGCGCCGCGAAGAACCACAGCCGGTAGTTGCGGTTGCGCAGCAGGGCGCGGTAGGCGCTCCTCGCGCCGACCGTGCCCTGCGTCGCGCTGCTCGCGGTGGCGATCGCTCGGCCCCTTCGCTCGCCCTGCCTCGGACTCGGCGTCAGCGCCGCCTCGCCCGCAGGGTAGCCCCCGCCGGCGGTTCCGACCCCGTGGGCCGTCCGCGCGCTAGCTGCGCGCGGCGCTGCGCCGGCCGGGCACGAACTCCTCGGGCTGCACGCGCTCGGGGTCGGGGTCGACCTCGACCTTCTCCCCGCAGTGCGCGCACGTGCCGGTGGGGACCTTGGCGTTCTTGCGCGGGGGCTTGAGCGGGCCCCCGCAGGCGGGGCAGGGCCGCGCGAGCGGCTGGGTCCACAGCGCGAACTCGCAGTCGGGGTAGCGGTTGCAGCCGTAGAACGGCTTGCCGTAGCGGCTCGTGCGCTGCACGAGATGGCCCTCGCCGCAGGCCGGGCAGGCGAAGCCGATGCGCTGCTCGACGTTGACGATGCCCTTGCAGGAGGGGTAGTCCTGGCAGCCGTAGAAGGGCCCGAAGCGGCCCTCGCGGCGGATCGTGCCCTTGCCGCACTCGGGGCAGGGCACGTCGTCGTCGGGCTGGAGCTCCTCGACGGTGGTGACGTTGCCGTACTCGTCGAGGGGCAGCGTGCCCTTGCAGTCGGGCCAGCGCTCGCAGGAGGCGAACCACTGCCGCGACTTGCCGCTGAAGACCTTCTCCATGCCGGCGCCGCACTCCGGGCAGGCCACGCCCTCGATGGGGATGCGCGGCCGCTCGGGCTTGCGCTCGGCGATCCAGCCGTCGACCTCGTCGAGGAAGCCCGAGACCATCGGCTCCCAGCGCTGCGAGCCGGCGGCGACCTCGTCGAGCTCGGCCTCCATGCGCGCGGTGAAGGAGACGTCGACGACCTCGGCGAAGTGCTGCTTGAGGTAGGCGGTGACGACCTCCCCCAGCGGGGTGGGGAAGAAGCGGCGGGACTCGAGGCGGACGTACTCGCGCTGCACGAGCACGGCGATGATCGACGCGTAGGTCGACGGCCGGCCGATGCCCTGCTCCTCGAGGACCTCGATGAGCCGCCGCTCGGTGAAGCGCGGCGGCGGGGAGGTCTCGTGGCCCTCGTGGCGGGCCTCGAGGAGGCTCAGCGCCTCGCCCTCGGCGAGGTCGGGCAGCTGCCCGCCGGCGCCGGGGTCGTCCTCGTCGCGGTAGACCTTGAGGAAGCCGTCGAACTTCAGCACCTGCCCGGTCGCCCGGTAGACGGGGCCCTGCCCGTCCCCGGCGTCGGCGTCGACGAGGTCGGCGCGGAGGTTGTCGAAGACCGCAGGCGCCATCTGCGTGGCCATCGTGCGCTTCCAGATGAGCTCGTAGAGCGCGCGCTGGTCGGCGTCGAGGCGACCGGCGAGGTCGGCCGGGCCACGCGCGACGCTCGTGGGGCGGATCGCCTCGTGCGCCTCCTGCGCGCCCTTGGCCTGGCGGGTGAAGCGCCGCGGGCCATCGGTGGCGTAGCGGTCGCCGTAGCGCCGGCGCACCTCCTCGCCGACCTCGCCGAGCGCCGAGGCCGAGAGGTTGACCGAGTCGGTGCGCATGTAGGTGATGAGTCCGACGGTCTCGTCACCGATGTTGATGCCCTCGTAGAGCTGCTGGGCCACGCGCATCGTCTTCGCCGCGGTGAACCCCAGCGCGCTCGACGCCGCGCCCTGCAGCGTCGAGGTGATGAACGGCGGCTTGGGGTTGCGGGTCGTCTCGCGGCGGGTGACGTCGCGCACCTGCCACCGGGCCGCCGCGCGGGTGCGCGCGAGGACCTCCTCGGCGGCCTCCTCGCTGCCGAGCACGACGACGCCGCCGTCGGTGCCCTTCTCGCTGCGCTCGTCGCGGGTCTTGGGGTCGACGACGCGCCGGCCGTCGAGGGTGTGCAGCTTCGCCGTCACCGTCCCCCCGTCGGCGAAGTCGGCCTCGACGCTCCAGTAGGCCTCGGGGGTGAAGGCGCGGATCTCCTCCTCGCGGTCGACGATGAGCCGCAGCGCGACCGACTGCACGCGGCCGGCGGAGATGCCGCGGGCGACGTTGCGCCACAGCGTCGGCGACAGGCGGTAGCCGACGATGCGGTCGACCGCCCGGCGGGCCTGCTGGGCGTCGACGAGGGAGCCGTCGATGCGGCGGGGCTCCTCGAAGGCCGCGAGGATCGCGTCGCGGGTGATCTCGGAGAACACCACCCGGTTGGCCTCGTCGACGTCGACGCCAGCGAGCTCGGCGATGTGCCAGGCGATGGCCTCGCCCTCGCGGTCGAGGTCGGTGGCGAGGTAGACCTGCTCGGCCTCCTTGACGGCCTTCTTGATCTGACGGACGTGCTTCTCCGCCGAGGACGGCACCTCGTAGCGCAGCGCCACGTCGCTGCCGTCGACGTCGACGGCGAAGTCCGAGCGCGGCAGGTCGCGCACGTGCCCGTAGGAGGCGAGCACCCGGAAGTCCGACCCGAGGTACTTCTCGATGGTCTTCGCCTTCGCGGGCGACTCGACGATCACGACATTCTTCGCCACCGGTGGCGTCCCTTCGTCTGGCGTGCGATCCCCCCACAACTACTGCCCGGGGTCCCCCTCTGGCAACCTGCCCTCGCGGCGAGGGCTCAGCCGAGGGTCCGCCGAGGCTCCTCGAAGAGCACCGGGCGGAAGAGCTCGTCGTGGCGTGCGAGGGCGTAGCGATCGGTCATGCCGGCGACGTAGTCGACGACCTGGCGCAGCGTGTCGGCCCCGTCGTCACGGTAGCTCGCCGGCACCTCGCCGGGGTGGCGCAGGTGGTACTCGACGAGCTCGTGGAGCACGCGCCGCGCCGCCGCGGCGCGCGAGGCGTTGGGTGGAGCCTGGTAGACCCGCTCGAACATGAACGCCCGCAACTCGGCCATGACCTCGCCGAGGGCGGGGTCGAGCTCGACGGCGCCGACCGCCGCGGAGCGCTCGACGACGCCCCGCACGAACGCGTCGATCCACAGCCGTCCCGGCTCGCCGAGCGCCGAGCGCACGTCGGCGGGCAGCGAGGCCGTGGTGATCATGCCCGCCCGCGCGGCGTCGAGAGCGTCGTGGGTGAGGTAGGCGATGCGGTCGGCGTAGCGCACGACCTGCCCCTCGGGCGTGCTCGGCGGCGGCTCGATGCGCCAGGTGTGCGAGCGGATGCCGTCACGCACCTCCCAGGTGAGGTTGCGGTCCTCGAGGACCTCGTAGATGCGCACGCCCTGCGCCCCGTGGTACCAGCCCTCGGGCACGACCTCGTCGAGCACGTCCTCGCCGGCGTGGCCGAAGGGCGTGTGCCCGACGTCGTGGCCGAGGGCGATGGCCTCGGCGAGCGGCTCGTTGAGCGTGAGCGCTGCGGCGATCGCCCGCGCGATCTGGGTGACCTGCAGCGCGTGGGTCAGCCGCGTGACGTAGTGGTCGCCCTCGGGGTTGATGAACACCTGCGTCTTGTGCTTCAGCCGCCGGAAGGCCTTCGAGTGCAGGATCCGGTCGCGGTCGCGCTCGAAGGGGGTGCGCAGCGCGTCGTCGAGCTCGTGGCGGGCCCGCCCCCGCGAGGACGCCGAGCGGGTCGCCGCGGGACTGAGCCGCTCCTCCTCGGCGAGGCGGTCGGCGAGGCGGCGGGTGCGCAGCGGGGCGTCGTCGGGAGGCATCGCCGCCAGCGTAGACCCCTGCCGCGCCGACCCGTCGCACCCGCCCGACCGGCCTGTGGAGCGCCGGGGCGACCGCGGCCGGCGCCCCTCAGCGGGGCGGGGCCGGCTCCGAGGCGTCCTCGCCGCCGGCCCCGGCGGCCGGGCCGCGCCCACGGCGGCCGCGGGCGAGGCGCACGAGCAGGAGGACGACGAGGACGATGACGAGCGCGGCGGCCAGCAGCGGCGCGCCGCCGACGGTGACGACGAGCAGCATGCCGGCCACGGCCACGAAGGCCTCGAGGGCCTGCTCCCAGTAGCCCGCCAGGCCGGCGGGCACCGGCTCGTCGAGGTCGGCGCGCTCGTCGACGAGCTCGACGCGCAGCGTCGAGGAGGCCGACCGGCGCTCGAGCGCGTCGAGGCGTCCCTGGACCTGCTCGCGCCGCTCCTGGACCTCCTCGAGGTAGCGCGCGACGGCGAGCGCGTCCTCGACGGTCTCGGCCTCGTCGAAGAGGTCGAGGTAGAACGCCTCCTGGCGGTCGAGGTGCCGCAGGCGGCTCTCGAGGTCGACGTAGGCCTCGGTGACGTCCTCGGTGGTGATCTGCCGGCGCACGACCTCGCCGACGTCGGCGGCCTCCTCGACGAGCTCGTCGAAGCGGTCGACGGGCACCTCGACGGTGACGACGCCGCGCGTGAGCCCCTCCCGGGTCGTCGCGTCGACCTCGACGACGACCCCGCCGAGGTCGGAGGCGAGCGCGGCCACCGCGTCGTAGGCCGCGTCGAAGTCCCCGCCGTAGCGCACCGTGAGGGTTCCCTGGCGCACGATGCGTCGCGCGTGGTCGGCGTCGTCGAGGTCGCCGAGATCGACGGCGCCGTCATCCACGGCACGCTCCTCGGCCGGGGCCTCCTCGGCGACGTCGGGCGCGGGCTCGGTGACGGCGTCCTCGGTGGGCCCGCCACCGACGAGGTCCTCCGCGGCGCTGCAGGCGGCCAGCGCGAGGAGGCCGGCCAGCAGGAGGCCGAGCGCGGCGAGCGCACGCCCGGTGCGGGCGCCCGCCTCCGGGGCGGTCGGCCTCGGCCTCGCCCCGCTCGCCAGCCTGCCGCTCACCCAGCGCTGACCCGACATGGCCACCCCTCTCCCTCGTCTCGCCGGCCCTGCGCCGGCCCGTCGCGCGAGCCGTTCCACCGCCTCCGACGCGCTGCCCGCCCGCCGGGTTCCGCCGCGGCGTGGTTGGCCGGCCCTCCGGCCGCTGCCTATACTCCGCGCCGATCGCCTCCCCTGCGTGGCGCTCGTCGCGTGCGCTGCCGCGCCACCGAGCACCGCACGGGGGCCCCGGGAGCCACCAACCACGGAGCCCGTCCAGCGACGGTGCCCCCACAGCCTTGGAGCCCAAGATCATGGATGGATTCGTCGACGGCACGGTCATCGCGCTGCTGAGCGCCCTCGCGGCCGTTGCCGGCCTCGTGCTCGCCGCGTACTTCTTCGGCGTCGTGAAGAAGGCCGACCCCGGCAGCGACCGCATGGTCGAGCTCATGGGCGCGGTGCAGGACGGCGCGCGCGCCTTCCTGCGCCGCGAGTACACGTGGATCGCGGTGTTCGTCGTCGCGCTCACCGTGCTGATCTTCGCCCTGCTCGACTACGGCAGGCCATGGGGCGCGATCGCCTACGTGCTCGGCGCGGTCTTCAGCGGCCTCGCGGGCTTCATCGGCATGACCGTCGCCACGATGGCCAACGCCCGCACTGCCGAAGCGGCGAAGACCGGCCCCCAGCTCGCGCTGCCACTCGCCTTCCGCGGCGGGGCGGTCATGGGCTTCAGCGTCGCCGGGCTCTCCCTGCTCGGCCTCTCCCTGTCGTACCTCTTCTTCGTCGAGATCCTCGCCGTCGACGACGCCTTCCAGGTCGTGACCGCCTACTCCCTCGGCGCCTCCTCCATCGCGCTCTTCGCGCGTATCGGCGGCGGGATCTACACCAAGGCCGCCGACGTCGGCGCCGACCTCGTCGGCAAGGTCGAGGCGGGCATCCCCGAGGACGACCCCCGCAACCCCGCGACGATCGCCGACAACGTCGGCGACAACGTCGGCGACGTCGCCGGCATGGGCGCCGACCTCTTCGAGTCCTACGCCGGGTCGATCATCGCCCCGATCGCCCTCGCGGGCTTCGCCTTCGCCGGGCTCGAGTTCCAGGAGCCCGCCCTGCTCTACCCCCTCGCGATCGCGGCGTTCGGCATGCTCGCGGCGATGATCGGCGCCTTCACCGTCAAGACCTCCCCGGGCGCGAGTGGCCACGCCCTGGCCAAGGCCCTGCACCGGGGCACGAACACCGCCGCGGTGCTCACGGTCGTCCTCGCCTTCGTGCTCGGCTTCCTCTTCTTCGACGGCATCGATGGCGTCGACTTCTGGTGGGGCTTCCCCGTGGCCGTCGTCGCCGGCCTCTTCGTCGGCATCGGCATCGGCCGGCTCTCGGAGTACTACACGAGCGACCACTACAAGCCGACCCGCCGCATCGCCGAGGCGAGCCAGACCGGCGCCGCGACGAACATCCTCGGCGGGATCTCCACCGGCATGCTCTCGGTGGCCGGCTCGGTCCTGCTCGTCGTCGCCGCGATCGGCGTGGCCTTCGCCGCCACGGAGTTCGGCGCGCCGGGCATCGACAACTCCGGGATCTACGGCGTGGCGATCGCCGCGATCGGCATGCTCGCCACGCTCGGCGTCGTCGTCTCCACCGACGCCTACGGCCCCATCGCCGACAACGCCGGCGGGATCGCCGAGATGGCCCACCTCGACCCCTCGGTGCGCGAGGTCACCGACGAGCTCGACGCGCTCGGCAACACCACCGCCGCGGTCGCGAAGGGCTTCGCGATCGGCTCGGCGGTCATCACCGCGCTCGCGCTGTTCACCGCCTTCCAGCAGGCGGTCGTCGCCGCCGGCGGGGAGATCTTCCTCGACATCTCCGCCGTCGACGTCTTCCTCGGCCTCTTCATCGGCGCGATGCTGCCGTTCCTCTTCGCGGCGCTGACGATGAACGCCGTCGGCCGGGCCGCCAACGAGATGATCGAGGAGGTCCGCCGGCAGTTCGCGACCATCCCCGGCCTGCGCGAGGGCAAGGAGGGCGTCAAGCCCGAGTACGCCAAGTGCGTCGACATCTCGACGAAGAGCGCGCTCAAGGAGATGGTGCTGCCGGGCTCGCTCGCGGTGCTCGTGCCCCTCGCCGTCGGGTTCCTCAGCGTCAACGCCCTCGGCGGCCTGCTCGCCGGCGTGCTCGTCACCGGCTTCGCCATCGCGATCTTCATGGCCAACGCCGGCGGTGCCTGGGACAACGCGAAGAAGTACATCGAGGCCGGCAACTACGGCGGCAAGGGCTCGGACCCGCACAAGGCCGCCGTCGTTGGCGACACCGTCGGCGACCCGTTCAAGGACACGAGCGGGCCGGCGATGAACATCCTCATCAAGGTCATGACGATCGTCTCGCTGATCTTCGCATCGGCGTTCGTCGACCTCGGCCTCTTCGGCTAGACGCGGCCCCGCCCTGGCGTCCGCCGCGCGCGGGCGTCAGGCCAGCAGCCGCCCCCACCCGTAGAGCCACCGCACCCCGGGGCGACGGGCGGGGTCGGCCCGGCGCTCGACCTCGACCTCGCGGTAGCCCTGGTCGAGCAGGAGCGCCCTCAGCTCGTCCTCGCTCACGCGGGTGACGTGCACCTCACCGGCCGGCGGGTCCTCGAGCGGGTCGAGGTCGCCCCGGCCCTCGGGGAACGACACGAACACCGGGCCGCGGGCGTGGACCCGTCGCAGCTCCCCCAGCGCGGCACGCATCTCCCCGCGCGGCAGGTGCTGCAGCGCCGCGGGGGCCCAGACACCGCCGAACGTCGCATCGGCGAAGGGCAGCCGCCGGAAGTCCCACACCGCGAGCGGCTTCTTCGGGTGCAACGTCGCGGCGATGGCCATCGCCCGCGGCGCGCGGTCGCCGGCGACGACGACGAGCCCGGCGTCGCGCAGCGGACGCACGTCGAGGGCAGGCCCCGAGGCGGCGTCGAGGACGGTGGCGCCGCGGCCAGCGAGGCGGCTGAAGGCGCGCACCGCGTCGAGTGGGCGCTCGCGCCACCAGCGCTGCTGATAGGCCTCCGCCGCGGCGTCGTAGGCCTCGATGCTCTGTCTCGTGCGCGGGTCCAACGCTGCTCCCGGGTCGCTCGCCGGCGACGGGGATCGTAGCGCCGGCGCCGGCGCCGGCGCGCCGGCACCCCCCGGGCTGGCGGCGGCGCCGGTCAGGCGCTCGCGCCGTGCTCCTCGATGGTCACCGCGAAGGTCATGTGCACCGCGGTGCCCTCGTCGTGCTGGAACGCGACGTCGTCGGCGAGCCCGCGGATGAGCGTCACGCCCAGCCCGCCCTCCTGGGTCCAGTCACGGGTGTCGGCCTGCTCGATGGGCGGCGGCTCGAAGCCGGGGCCGGCGTCCTGGATCGTCACCTCGAAGCGTCCGTCGGCGGCCCCGAAGGCGAGGACGACGGGCCTGGCGACGTCGACGCGCTGGTGGGCGAGGATCGCGTTGGTCGTCGCCTCGGACACGGCGATCTTCAGGTCCTCGACGCGCCCGTCGTCGAGCCCGCACTGCCGCGCCGCGGAGGTCACGACGAGGCGTGCGATGCCGACGTGGGCGACATCGGGAGGCAGGTGGAGCTCGACGTCGTCCATCACTCGTCGTGCTGCATGGCCTCGTCGAGGCTGTCGTAGATCGGGAAGACCTTCGTCAGACCGGTGATGCGGAAGATCTTGAGGATGCGCTCCTGGTCGCAGACCAGCGCGAGGCTGCCCTCGTTCGCGCGCACCCGCTTGAGCCCGCCGACGAGCACACCGAGGCCGGTGGAGTCGAGGAACTCGACCTTCGTCATGTCGATGACGAGGTGGTAGTGGCCGTCGCCGACGAGCTCGACGAGCTTCTCGCGCAGCTTCGGCGCGGTGTAGACGTCGACCTCGCCGCCGACGTCGAGGATCGTGTGATCCCCGTCGGTACGGTGCTCGAGCGTTAGCTCCACGGTGACTCCTCGCTGCCGAACTTGGTCGTGGCTCGACGGGCGGTGGCGACGCCACGCACCTCCGCGGGATGTGCCCCAGCCACAAGGCCGTGAAACCTTCTCCCGAGGCGCTCGCTAGCCTGGCCAGGCGATGCCCAGCCCCGCCGACGCGCGCGCTCCGGGCCGTCGGACCCGCCCTCCGGGCGCCCGGCGGCGATGAGGCAGGGCGCCGCGTCACTCGAGGCCCTCGCCGCCGACCTCGCAGAGCGCGAGGGCGACCCCGGCGGGCGCCCCCGCATCGCCCACCTCCACCGGCTGCCGGCCCGGCCGGCGAGGACCGCGCCGCTGCCCGACGACCTGCCCGCGGCGCTGACCGACCGACTGCGCGCGCTCGGGGTGGCGAGCCTCTACCGCCACCAGGCCACCGCCCGCGCCCTGCTCGCCGAGGGACGCCACGTCGTCGTGGCCACCGGCACCGCGAGCGGCAAGAGCCTGTGCTACCAGCTGCCCTTGCTCGAGCAGGCCCTCGCCGACGACCGCAGCACCACCCTCTACCTCGCGCCGACGAAGGCCTTGGCGCGCGACCAGCTCCGGGCGCTGCGCGCGCTCGGCCTGCCGCAGGTGCGCGCCGCCGCCTACGACGGCGACACCGAGCGCGCCGAGCGCGAGGCGATCCGGCGCACCGCCAACGTCGTGCTCACCAACCCCGACATGCTCCACGCCGGCATCCTGCCCAACCACCGCCGCTGGGCCGACTTCCTGCACCGCCTCGGGCTCGTCATCGTCGACGAGTGCCACGTCGCCCGGGGCATCTTCGGCGCCCACGTCGCCGCGGTGCTGCGCCGCCTGCGCCGCCTCGCGGCCTTCTACGCCGCCGCGCCGACCTTCGTCCTCGCGAGCGCGACGATCGCCAACCCCGCCGAGCATGCCGCGGCGCTGTCCGGCCTCGAGGTCACCGCGGTCACCGAGGACGCCTCCCCGCGACCGCCGATGACCATCGCACTGTGGGAGCCGCCGATCACCGACCCCGACGCTGGCACCCGCCGCTCCGCGCTCGCCGAGGGGGCCGACGTGCTCGCCGGGCTCGCCGCGCAGGGCCCGCAGACGCTGGCCTTCGTGCGCTCCCGCAAGGCCGCCGAGGTCGTCGCGGCGGTGACCCGCGAGCGTCTCGGCGACCCGGCGGCGGTGCGGGCCTACCGCGCGGGGCTGCGCGGCGAGGAGCGCCGCGCGGTCGAGGCGGGCCTCACCGACGGGACGCTGCGGGCGGTGGCCGCCACCGACGCCCTCGAGCTCGGCGTCGACGTCGGCTCGCTCGACGCCGTCGTCCTGCTCGGCTGGCCGGGCACCGTCGCCTCGCTGTGGCAGCGCGCCGGGCGGGCGGGCCGCCGCGGGAGGGAGGCCACCGTCGTCTTCGTCGCCGACGACGACCCACTCGACCACTACCTCCTCGCCCACCCCGACGAGCTGCTCGGCCGACCGCTCGAGGCCGCCACCGTCGACGTCACCAACCCCTACGTCGCCGCGCCGCACCTGCGCTGCGCCGCCGCGGAGCTGCCGATCGAGGACGGCGAGGAGGTCCTCGGCGCCGGCGACGCCGCCCTGCTCGACGCCGAGGAGGCCGCCGGTCGGCTCCGTCGCCGCGGCCCCCGCCGCTACCACGCCGGCCGCGGCTCACCGGCCCGCGACGTCGCGCTGCGCACCGCCGGGGGCGAGCCCGTCGCCATCGTGGAGGAGGCCACCGGCGCGCTCGTCGGCGAGGTCGACGAGGCACGGGCCCCCCGCACCGTCCACCCCGGCGCGATCTACCTCCACCAGGGCGAGACCTACGAGGTCTCGAGCCTCGACCTCGAGCGCGGCGTCGCCCTCGTGGCCCGCACGACCGCGCCGATCACGACGACGCCGCGCACCGACACCGACATCGCCGTCGTCGCCGAGGAGGATCGCGTCGCCTGGGGCCGCTGTCGGCTCGCGGTCGGCCGGATCGAGGTCGCCTCGCAGGTGCTCGGCTACGAGCGCCGGCGCCTGCCGAGCGGCGAGTCCCTCGGCGTCGTCGACCTCGACCTGCCCCGGCGCCTGCTCGACACCCGCGCGGTCTGGATCGCCATCGGCGAGGAGGTCCTCGAGGCCGCGGGGCTCGCGCCACACGAGGTCGCCGGGGCCGCGCACGCCGCCGAGCACGCCGCGATCGGGCTGCTGCCCCTCGTGGCGATGTGCGACCGCGGCGACATCGGCGGGCTGTCGACGCCGTGGCACCCCGACACCGCCGCAGCGACGATCTTCATCTACGACGGTCACCCCGGCGGCGCGGGGGTGGCCGAGCGCGCCTTCGCCGCCGCCGTGCGCCACCTCTCCGCGACGCGCGACGCCATCGCCGCCTGCCCCTGTGCGACGGGCTGCCCCTCGTGCGTGCAGTCGCCCAAGTGCGGCAACGGCAACGAGCCGCTCGACAAGGCCGGGGCGGTGGCGCTGCTCTCCGCGGTGCTCGCCGAGGGCGGGCACCGCTAGGGCTCACCGGGCGTCCTGCTCGGCGCGCCAGCGCCGCAGGTCCGCCCGCCAGCGCCGCCGCGCCTCCTCGGCGGCCTCCGCGCGGCGACGCGCCTCGTCGAGGTCGTCGCCGAGGTCGCCGAGGTCGGCGGCGAGCAGGCGCCGCAGCCGTCGCAGCTCGTCGAGGGCAGCCTCGAGGTCGCGATCGAAGCGCTCCCGGGCCAGGCCCTCGAAGCCGGGCCGCACCGCCGCGGCGGCGTCCTCGTGACGGCGGACGGCGAGGTCGATCTCGTCGATGAGCGCGCTCACCGAAGCCATCGCCGCCGAGGCCTCGGCGAAGGGGAACCGGAAGCGCGGCGGCTCGGCCCCGGGATGGACGGCACCGCGGCCCACCGGGCGCTACCGGAAGGCGATCGAGCGGTCCGCGGCCTCGAGCTGCTCGGCGAAGGTCCGCGAGGCCGTCGCGAGCTCCTGATAGCTCGCGTCGACGTCGGCCATGACGCCGCCGAACTCCCCCTGCACCTGGGCGACGAACTCCTCGGCGCGGGCGAGCATGAAGTGCTTGTAGGCGTCGACGCTCGCGAGCGCATCGGCGAGGACGCGGTCGACCTCCCCGGACAGCCGCGCCTCGGCGGCGTCGGCGGCCGCCCGGCTCTGCCCCTCCCAGTCGGTGGCCCCGAGCCGCTCCTTGGCCTGGTTGATGCGCGTGCGCAGCTCGTCGGCAACGCCCGTGACGTGGGTCCGCAGCGTCGTCGTCGCGGCGTCGAGCTCGCCCTCCATGCGCGCGGCCACCGCCGTGGCCTCCTCGCTCGCGGCCGTGGCGGCGGTGCCGGTGTCGGTCATGATCCCGGCGGTGCGGCCGATGTCCTCGAGGTTGCCGCCGATCCGTGCGCTCATCGTGTCCCCCTTCCCGCCGCGGCGCGGCGGTCGTCTCGTGCCCGCCGGCCCGCAGCCGTGGGGCACCTCGCGTCGGCCACGGTGCCCCACGGGCCGACGCCGAGGCCGAATCGGCCGGCGCCGCCTGTGGACGACCGCCGCCGGCGTCGCCCGACACGCCGGGCCGGCGGTCAGCGCGCCTGCGGCAGCGCGACCTGGACGAGATCGGCGCGGCCCTCGACGACGAGGAACCCCCGCCCGGGCAGCAGCGGCAGGGCGGTGCGCCGCGGTAGGCGCACCCCGAGGAGGTCGCCGTCGGCGGTGAGGTCCGGGCGCAACAGCAGCCCGCAACGGCTCGCGCGCAGCTCCCGCGTCCAGTGGTGGTAGGCGCGGCGGAGGTCCTCGCTGCGCGCGCCCGCAACGAGGTGCAGCCCGGGTGGGGCCTGCCGGGCGAGCGTGACGAGCGCGGGATGGTCGACCCCTGGCGCATCGTCGACGAGGACGACCCAGCCCCGTGGGTCGGTGGCTGCGGCGGTGAGGACCCCCGCGAGGTCATCGGCCGGGCCGACCGCGTCGAGCGCCTCGCAGTCGCGCAGGGGTGAGCGCGGCCCGGCCACACCGACGAGCACGAGGTCGGCCGCGCCCGCCCGCAGGCGCTCCGCGAGGGCGCACAGGGCGCTCGACACGCCGCTGCGCGGCGGACCGGCCACGAGCGCGTGGGTGCCCGCACGCAGGACGAGACGCGCTGGGGCGAGATCGTCGTCGCGCAGTCCCACCGCGACGTCGAGCCCAGCGGAGAGGTCGCCCTCGGCGGGCACCGCCCCGGCGGGCAGCCGCTCGGGCAGCACGCCGACCGGCGCGGGGCCGCCGGCCGCGGTGGGCAGGCGCGCAGCGAGCGCGGTGAGGTCGCCGGGTTCGGCGACGTGGGCCACGAGCCCGTCACTGGCGCGCACGAGCCGGCCCGGCGGCAGCTCGGGCACCTCCCGGGGGCGCAGCCCCGCGGCGGCGTACTCGCCCGGATCGGGCAGCCGCAGCAGGAGCCGCTCGCCGACGAGCGGAGCGAGCCGGGAGGGCAGCGCGCCGGGCCGGTCGGCGGCCAGGGCGAGGACGACGCCCACGGCGGGCCCGTCGGCGAGGACCCGGCGCAGGTCCTCGCCGGCGTCGCCGAGCTCGGGGGCCTCGAAGGCGTCGAGGAGGGCGCCGAGCCCGTCGACGAGGCCGACGACCCGCGGCAGGCCCGCGGCGCCACCCTCACGCGCGCGTCGCCGCGTCACCTCGGCGCGCAGCCGCCGCACGACGCGCAGCTGGCGCTCCGGCTCGGCGGCGGAGGCCACCGCGCCGCAGTGCGGCAGGGCCTCGAGGCCGCCGAGCGCACCGCCACCGGCGTCGAGGCCGTAGAGGTGCAACGCCGACGGCTCGTGCGCGCGCGCCAACGCCGCCGCGAGCGAGCGCAGCGCCGTCGACGTGCCGCTGCCGACCATGCCGAGGATCGCGAGGTGGCCGTCGTCGGGACGCCAGCCGACCCCGACGCGCCGCTGCCGGTCGGGGTCGTCGCCAAGGGCGAAGACGACCTCGCCGGCGTCGTCGGCGGGCACGAGATCCTCGGGCCCGAGCCGGGAGGGCAGCATCTCGAGCCATGGGGAGCGCGAGGGCAGGAGGTCCTCGGCGATCGCCGCGGCCCGTGCGGCCTCGACGAGGTCGTCGACGTCACGAGCACGCTCACCCACGAGCCCTCCAGCGGGATGCTCGGCACCGTCGGGGCCGCGGGGGCCGTCGGGGCCGCGGGGGCCGTCGGGGCCGTCGACGTCGCCGGGGGCACCGCGCGGGCCCGGCCGGGGCCGCAGCCGCACCCGGGGACC
>Ga0207421_10000296_pt1 | contig 62596 bp, 51 predicted proteins | sample SodLakKL_010_SED_4_FD_187542 | JGI IMG/M metagenome (GOLD analysis project Ga0207421, IMG submission 187542) | Alkaline sediment microbial communities from Lake Tanatar, Kulunda Steppe, Russia - 8KL_010_SED (SPAdes) (version 2) | ecosystem: Environmental > Aquatic > Non-marine Saline and...
GGGCCTGCAATTATCGGTGATCGCACGGAAATCAGGCATGGTGCTTATCTTCGCGGTGAAACCCTGGTGGGAAATGACTGTGTGGTAGGTCACACCACCGAAATGAAGTCTTCGATAATGCTGGGTGATAGCAAGGCCGGGCATTTTGCCTATATCGGGGATAGCATCCTCGGTAAGGTTAATTTGGGGGCAGGCACCAAGCTGGCTAATTTAAAAATGGTGGATTCTCCGATTCTGGTGAATATCAACGAGATTGAATATCAGACCGGTTTACGTAAATTCGGGGCAGTGCTTGGAGACGGGGTAGAAACTGGTTGCAACAGCGTAACTGCTCCGGGCACCCTGATCAGTAAAAATTCATTGCTTTACCCCAATGGGACTGCAAGAGGTTATTATCCACCGGGGACTATTATTAAAGTAAAACAGCAGCAAGAAACTATCGAAAGGGACGGTTAAGATAATTACATCAAAACAAAGCATGGAGCAACTGCTACTAGAATTACTAAAAAATGAGGGACCTTTGACCGGCAAAGATATTGTCCAGAAAACCGGCCTGGAAACTTTTAAGGCCTGGAAGACTTGCCGGCTTGATGAAAATATTGCGACCTATGTGGTGGGCAAGCGGTATCTCCGGTTAGATCAAAAAGTGGATCGCTTTGCCCGGTTGTCACCTTCGATCATGCGAGAGTTTTTAAATTACACCGTAATCGGTCTGAAGGAAGAGGAAGAGGCCGCAGTTATAAAAGCAGATGAAATTACAAAAGCAATTACTTCGATTAGCAGGAATAAGTTTGATCTGGCGAAAGAGGCTGTGGCTCGCATTATTGAACAGGGCATTGTAAGTAATACTATTGCTGAGGATATTGTTTTTATTATTGCCGGTGATGTAGTTTTTAATATGGCTCATGCAGAACCAAGGCCAGAGGTTTCAACCGGTGAGCTGGTTAGAGGATCTGACTTAGATATTATAGTAGTTACCGAAGGAATTCCTGCCAGTGAAGTTAATCTATTAGACAGGCTGATGTACATGGAAAAATATAATTTACTGGTTAACCCGGCATTAAAAGAGGAGCTTGATTATGTAGTGAAAGACATAGAAACAGTTAAAGAGCAGCTGCAATTTTGTGATTTCAAAGGGATGGTTGCCTCGAAGATACTGGACGAAGGTGCTTATCTTTATGGGAGTTATGACCTTTATTGCCGGATTAAAAAACTATTGAAAGAGCATGGCATTAGCGATAAACTTAGTAGACTTGAAGAAAAAGCCCACCGGGATAGAAATGAAGCAGAAAAAACCCTGCTTTCTGCTCCTGAAACTGCCTGCCGGGATGATTTAATGCTGTTGTTTTACACCACCGAAGAAAAAGAAGAAATTTTTTAATGGACGGAGGTAGCGGTAAAATTGGAAATTCACATAGTCGATGATTACCGGGAAATGAGTGAAAAAGCAGCAGCCTTTGTTGCCGAACAGCTCCGGGATAAAAATAATTCTGTGCTGGGTTTGGCCACCGGATCCACTCCTGAGGGCATGTACAAAAAATTAGTTGAAATGTATAAAAAAAGCTGTCTTGATTTTAGTATGGTGACAACTTTTAACCTTGATGAGTATGTTGGCCTTTCTCCCGAACATCCCCAGAGCTACTATGCATATATGCATAAACATTTTTTGAATCATACTAACATAAAGCCTGAAAATATCAACTTGCCTTGTTTGAATGAAAATGAGGCTGATATAACCAGGGTTTGCCGGGATTATGATCAGAAGATAGACCGGGTGGGAGGAATAGATTTACAAATCCTTGGTATCGGTGTAAACGGGCATATCGGGTTTAACGAACCTGCCAAAAGTCTACCTGTAGGGACTTACCTGGTGGAGTTAAGCGCCGAGACCATCGAAGCTAACAGCCGCTTTTTCAGCTCGCCTGAGGAGGTGCCCCGTAAGGCGATTACAATGGGGATAGGGCCGATTATGCACGCAAAAAAAATTTTACTGTTAGCCAGCGGCAAAAGTAAAGCTACAGCGATCAGGGATTCATTTAAAGGGTATGTAACCACGGAAGTCCCCGCTTCTCTACTTCAACTGCATTCTAATTCAATTATCCTTATCGACAAAGATGCTGCTTCCCTGCTTTAATATAAATTACTTCTAATGCACTGCTATGTCCTATGAAAATTTAGTATCTTTATAAGCACATTTCAAATTTGGAAGGATTTATGGTAAATATAGAGAAAATAAATTAGCAGCGGGTATTAATTTCCCCATAATTTTACCGGCGATTATCAGGGTGGATGCTGTTCGTTTGGAAGTAGAGTATTACCGGGGTCCAGGGAGGGTATCCTTTTGGCTGCGAAAACGAATCGTTTTCAATCATTACTGGAGAATATTAATGAAGGACAGCTGCAGTATTATGCCGAAGTTGCCCCGGTTGGTGTGGTAATTGCCGATAAATATCATAATGCAATTTATATAAACCAAAAGTTTACCGATATTTTTGGGTATACGATCGAAGATGTGCCTACCCTGGATAAATGGTTGCAGCTGGCCTATCCAGACGAGAAACAGAGGGAAGAAGTGCGCCTGGCCAGCATGAAGGCATTTGCAAAATCGGCCCAAGAACAAACTGAAATTGGCCCCATCGAATACAAGGCTTGCTGCAAAGATGGAACACAGCGGGATGTTGAACTGCGTCTTTCTTCTATAGGAGAAGTCCATGTACTTCTATTTGCAGATATTACTGATCGTGTTGAAGCTGAGCAGGAATTAAAAGAAAGTGAAGAAAGGTTCAGAACCCTGGCGGAAAATTCGCCGGTAGCGATCATGATTTACCAGGATGATTACTTTGTTTACTCCAATCCTGCCGGTGAAAAAATTTCCGGTTACACCAAGGAAGAACTGTGCAGTATGCAGTTTTGGGAGATTATTCACCCTGATTTCCAGGAATTAGTCAGGTCCCGGGGGCAGATGCGCCAGTCTGGTAAACAGCCACCTCAACGCTATGAATTTAAAATTGTTACCAAATACGGGGAAGAAAAATGGGTGGATTTTTCCGGCTCTGCTACCTTGTACCGAGGTAAGCCGGCCGGTTTTGTCTTGGCCATCGATATTACCGAACATAAAAGTACAGTTGAGATGCTACAATTCCAGTTAAAATTTGAAAAATTAGTAGCCGATGTTTCAGCGGCCCTGGTTAATGCCACCCCTGAAGATCTTGATTATAGGATTGACCGGGTGCTTAAACTTTGCGGAGAATTTTTGGGAGCTGATCGCAGTTACCTGTTTAATTTTGCTAGCGATGGCAAAAGTTTAGACAATGTTTATGAGTGGTGCAGGGAGGGAGTTACACGTCAATCTGAGCGAGTTAAAGATTTGTCGATGGATCTCAGGAAATGGTGGATGAAGCAGATTCTACAGCATGGGATCATCAATGTGTCCGAGGTTGATGAACTGCCTCCGGAAGCTTCCGCTGAAAAAGAAGAGTTTAAACGGCAGGGAATTAGTTCATTTTTGGCTGTTGCTGTGCAAAGAGAGGGGCTTTTGGGGCAGGTGCTTGGCTTTGATTCCGTTGTTGAAAAGAGAGAATGGAGCGATGATCAAATAGCCCTGCTGAAAGTGTTGGCTGAAATATTAAGCAATACAGTATCGAGGCAACTTGCTGAAGAATCCTGGAGGGAATCTGAAGGAAAATACCGGGAAATCCTGGATACCATGGAAGAAGGATACTACGAAGTTGACCTGGCCGGAAATTTTACCTTTGTAAACGATTCAATGTCGAGAATTATCGGTTATGAGAAAGAACACCTTTTGGGGCAAAGCTACCGCATCCTTTACCGCGATCCAAATATAGTATTTGAACCTTATAACCGGGTTTATCGGACCGGACAACCTGAAAAGGCAGCTAATATTCCGGTAATTAGAGGTGATGGCCGGGAGATTTTTATCGAAGTTTCGATTACCCTGCGCCGAGATAACTATGGTGAACCGATTGGTTTCCGTGGTGTTGTGCGGGATGTAACTATGCGCAAACAGGCTGAAAAAGAGCTTGAAGAAGCTCATCGCCGGTTGTCGGAAATCATTGAATTTTTACCGGATGCCACTTTTGTCGTTGACAATGAAGGTAAAGTTATTGCCTGGAACCGGGCCATCGAAGATATGACCGGAGTGCCTAAAGAAGAAATGGTTGATAAGAGTAACTATGAATATGCCTTGCCTCTGTATGAGGAGCGCAGGCCTATCCTGGTGGATCTGGTCCGTGATCCTGACAAAAAGCCTGAATCGAACTACTATACCTACCTCAACCGTGAGGGAGATACTTTATACGGTGAAGCTTACGCCCATAACGTTTATGGGGGTAAAGGCGCTTACCTGTGGGGTGCTGCTTCAGTGCTTTATGATACTGCCGGCAATCCTATCGGTGCGATTGAAACGATGCGCGATATCACCGACCGAAAACTCTACGAAGAAAAGCTCGAGTACTTAAGCCTTCATGATCAGTTGACCGGGCTTTATAACCGCGCTTATTTTGATGATGAACTAAGTCGTCTTGATGAAAGCAGGGAGCATCCAATCACAATTATTGTCTGTGATTTAGACGGGTTGAAGTTAATTAACGATACCCTGGGGCATGACAGCGGTGACCAACTGCTGGTTTCCTGCGCAGGCTTGTTAAAAAACACCCTTCGCTCCTCGGATGTGCTGGCCCGGGTGGGCGGTGATGAATTTGTGGCCATTTTGCCCAGGATAAACAGTGAATGCGGTGAAAAAGTGGTTAAACGGATCATGGAGGCCGTGAGTCGGCACAACGATGCCAATAATCATCTGCCGCTGAGCATTTCTATCGGTTTTTCCACCCTGGAGGACAGTTCAGGCTCATTATGGGAAGTTTACAAGGAAGCCGATGACTTGATGTACCGGGATAAGCTGCATAAAGGAACGGGGGCAAAGTCGCAGATTATCAAATCGCTGATGGCCGCCCTGGGTGAGCGCGACTTTATAACCGAAGGCCATGCCAACAGACTTGAAGATTTATGCCGGAAGATGGGCGAAAAGCTCAACCTTTCTCAAAAGCAGCTTTCCGATCTGGCGCTTCTGGCGAAGGTCCATGATTTGGGCAAAGTGGGGATTCCCGATTACATCTTATTCAAGGAAGGGCCCCTGGATGATGAGGAATGGCATATTATGCGCACACATCCGGAAAAAGGGCACCGCATTGCTTCGGCTTCTTCGGATCTCTATGGTATTGCCGACTTAATTCTACTCCACCATGAACGCTGGGACGGATACGGTTATCCATCAGGGCTCTCCGGTGAAGAAATTCCTGTAGAATGCAGAATATTAGCTATAGTGGATGCTTTTGATGCGATGACCAGTGACAGGCCTTACCGGAAGGCTATTAGTGAACAGGAAGCAATAAATGAACTTAAGGATAAAGCAGGAAGCCAGTTTGATCCCAACCTGCTGGAAATATTCCTGGGCATAATTGAATAAATAACCCGGCTTCATTGATGCGTGCAAGTAGCACATACAAAAGGTGTCCATCTGTGCCATTAGATCATGCCGCTATACCTGTAATCCATGGACAAATAATGATATACTATAGGTAGCCTGGCAATTTTCTTGAGGTGAGCAGATGGATGCCCAGTTCAAATCGGGAGCGCTCGAAGTAAACCTGGCCCAGACAAAACAAGAGCATAAAGAGCTTCCTCAGAAACATAGATGGTTTGTTTCCCTTTCGGCTTCCTATTGGGGGATTAACAAAAGGACGGAGGAACTTTTTGTTGAATATAACCACCCCCATCCCAACTATAGCTTTATTATTGGAAGCCTCCACACGATCAGTTTGAATGACCTGTGGTTATACAGCTCAATCGAAGAATCTGAAGAAGCACTTTTATTCCTGGTTACTATTTTCGAAGACTTGTTTAACAAGGAATTGGAGGAAAGTCAGCGGGAGCAGCTGGTTAAAACCTTGTTTAAGTTTATCGACCGCCTGCTTAACGAAGGCAGTTATCCACCCGGGGTAATAAACCGGGCTATGGTTTTGATTGAAAAAGGTATGGAGAAAGATGAAGAAATATTTCTGCGTAACGCCGGTTATTTTAAAAAATACCTTTACCGGGCAGCAGCTTTGCCGGAGTTCAATAAAGAAGTATGCCGGCTAACCAAGGAAGTTTTGCGTAAAAGTTGTGATTACTGGGAAAAGACTACTGATGCAGAAACCTGGTTTGAAAGTAAGGCCCATTTATTCAAACCTATTTACCAGGACAAAATCAAATTGATTGGCAAAGAATTCTTCGACGAGTTATCAGAGCGTATAGAAAACTCTCATACCTGGGAAGAAATACAATCCAACCTCTTTTATAACGATATTGCCAACCATTTTCGTCATTTTAGCGAGGAATTTGAACTTTCCGTAGAAAAGGTTTATTACCTGGTTTATGCCCTCCATATTCCCGGTATGGCTCAACTGAAAAAGCACTTACTTTACGATCTAAACCGCCTGCTTAAGACTTCCCTTATAGAATTGGAGCATGCACAAGTTTATCACTTTGTGGATATGCTTTTTGACTTTTTCAGTGAACTGAAAGAACAGCAAACAGACACAGTTTTGGACTGTATTTTCACCCTGGGAAAAGAAATAGTCAGTATGGATGATGAAAATATTACCGCCTATTATATGCAGAAATTGATCGAATTCGGTTTTGTTTATCCGGGAAAAGTTGAGTTTAGTAACAACTGGGAAACAAAAGTCAATGCCGATCACGTGAAAAATATTCGGATCTGGCTGGACCTGATTGAGACTTCCCCATACAAATTCAAAAAGCTTCTTTCCGCCCTGGTGGTCAACTTAAAGCTGGGCGGTATTTTTATTTCCGATACCGATCTTTTTCAACGTGATGTAACCAGGCTTTTGAATGCTGATATTGCTCCTGTTTATAAGCAGGTCAAACAGCTGGCTCGCTTCTTCCCGGTTTATTTCAATGAAATCGGGGCGGAAGGGAAATTGCGAGAAGTTAGCACCCTGATCGATGAAGTGGGCAGCAGGAAAGATAAAGTGATTCATTTTGTCCGCAAGCAGGTTCATGCTGAAAGCAACAATACCCATATTGAACTGGTAAACCGGGTTGCCGGTTACTGGTTGACAGGTGAAAAGGCGCCCCTGGAAGAATTTCTCCCCTCAGATGTTGCGTTTACGCTTGATGAGAACAACGATTTATTTAAAGGAGTCAACCGGTTGATGGTTGCCGCCTGTGAACATTTTCAGGTTGACCACACTGAACTGCTTAAACAGCCTGAAGAAGAGGTGGCTGCCTACCTGGATACTTTAGCGCAGGTCCGTAACAAAGATAAAAAACGCCTGCTTTACCTGATCCAGCTAAATCAACTCTTGCTGGAGAAATATTCGTTTGAAACCCGTAACATCAAGGGTTTGCTTTTAAACAGCCGTTTTTTCAATCGTGATGATATCGACAACTTTGGTGAACTGCTGGAGCAAAGTCGTTACCATGAAGCACTGGAGCAACTTTATTCCTTCATGTCCCTCCTTAAAGAAGTGATTTTAGACAATTCGCAAACCGAAGCGATTGAAACGATTTACTACAAGCGTCATATTGCTGCAGGGATTCCTTCCATGTATGGTCAGTATAAAGAGCCGAAATTTGAAGCCCTCGGGTTGATGTACAGACTTGAACAGGTAGCTTCAAATTTAATTGAGAAAATTCTCCACGAAGTTGAATTGCAATACATTTCGGCCAAGACATTACAGAAAATCTACGATGTCCTGGTTTTATTTCAAAAAGGATTGGAACTGGATGGCATGATCAACCAGAATTTTAATTCAACTTTGGAAATGTTTCGCTATAGCCTTACCTCAACCAGTGTCACTTTAGGCCAGTATATGAATATATTCCAGTTTATGTCCCAGCATATCAGGGAACTGATCAACGAATATTTTATCAGGGTTTACGATGAAACAATCAACGTAGTAGTACCCCAAATTTTTGACGGTTCCCCGGAAACGGTTGCCCGCGAATCAGAAAAGTTTTACCGAGATATTCTTTCTTCCGCTTTCCTGGTCCAGGAGTTGGACCAGTTCATTACCAATGCTTTAAACATGATTGATAGCATGCTCGAAAACTATTCGGAAGAGCATATAAACAATATGATGAGCTATAACCCCGATTTGGCAATCAGCCAGCTTGACAGGGAAACAGTGGAGATGGATAACCAGGTATTTCTTGGAGCCAAAGCTTACTACCTGAAAAAGTTAACTGCATTTGAATTGCCCATTCCACCCGGGTTTGTCCTTACTACAGAGGTTTACAGGCACAAGGAAACAATTTTTAAACATCCCTACATGAGCATGGAACTGCATAAGATGATTGCACAACAGGTCGAACGGATCGAGAAAAAAACAAACCTTAAGTTTGGCTGTCCCAGCCGTCCAATGCTTTTGTCGGTCCGCTCCGGGACGGCGATATCCATGCCCGGGGCTATGAGCACCTTTCTCAATGTAGGCATGACCGAAGAAATTGCTCGCTCCCTCGATCAGAACCCGGAAACAGCCTGGATGGGTTGGGATTCTTACCGCCGCTTTATCCAGAGCTGGGGCATGTCACATGGTATTGACCGGGACCACTTTGACGAAGTGATGATCAGAGTTAAATTAAAATACGGAGTGGAACGTAAATCAAATTTTAATGCGGAACAGATGAAAGAATTGGCCCTTGAATACAAGAAAACCTTGAATGATCATGGTGTTTTTATCGTTGAAAATCCTTTCGATCAACTGAAGCAGGCAATCAACAATATTTTTAACTCTTGGTCGTCTGAAAGGACGGTAGCTTACCGGAGACATCTGCAGATAGCTGATGAGTGGGGAACGGCGGTATTGGTTCAAAAAATGGTGATGGGGAACCGGTCCAAACGCTCCGGCTCCGGCGTTGTTTTCACCCACAACCCCAAGTTGAAAAAACCGGGAATTAACCTGTACGGCGATTTTACCCTCTGCAGCCAGGGAGAAGACATTGTTGCAGGTCTGGTTTATCCCCTGCCTATTTCAGAAAGCCAGCGCAGTGACGATTATCCGGAGAGCGATATATCTTTAGAGTCTGCTTTTCCCAGGATTTATGAGCGGTTGCGTGAAATTGCCACTGAGCTGATCGAAAAGTATAGCTTCAACAACCAGGAAATAGAATTTACTTTTGAATCTGAAGATCCTGAAGATCTTTATATTTTGCAGATTAGAGAGCAAAATATTGTTCAGCAGGAAAAAACAGCTGTTTTTAGTATCTCGGATGCTGAAATGGCCCCGCTCGGTCGTGGTATCGGAGTTGGTGGAGGAGCCTTAAGCGGGGTTGTCAGCTTTGATATGGAAGACCTGAATGAGAATAAACGAGGCCACCCTGACAAGCACCATATCCTGATCCGGCCTGATACTGTTCCTGATGATATCCAGATGATATTTATGTGCGACGGATTAATTACAAGCCGCGGCGGAGTTACTTCTCATGCTGCCGTAGCAGCTGAAAAATTAGGTAAAGTTTGTATTGTTAATTGTAAAGAACTGGTCGTTGATGAGCAGCAAAAACAATGTTCGATCAATAATACTTTAGTTCGTAAGGGCGATTTGCTCTCGATAGACGGTAGGTTGGGAACTATATATTCCGGCAGTTACCCGGTCGTGTATGTCTGACCGGGGATCGTTATCAATCATTCCTTGAAGGAGGATTAAAAGTTGAGTAGTTATCTGCAGAGCAAAAAAACACTGGGTATCAACGGCGCCGGGAGGATCGGTAAACTTACCCTGTGGCATCATCTAAACCACGGGCATTTTGATTACTTTGTCATCAACACCGGCCGTAAAGCAGGCAAAACCCTGGAGGATGTTATCGATTACCTGATTAAAGATTCTACTTTCGGCTCCCTGGATCGTTTTTTGTATGGTTATTCCGGCAAAACCTGCAGAATAGAAATAACTGATCGGGAAGCAAACTTATTTACGATCAACGAAATTCCGGTTAAAATAACGACTTATTCCAGGAACCCGCGTGAAATAAACTGGGCCAAAGAAGGGGTCCAGCTGGTTATAGAATGTACCGGGGGCTATGTTGATCCGACCGCCCCGGCTGATCAACCTAAAGGTAGCGTCCGTGGACACCTGGAAGCCGGTGCAGAAAAAGTTATTGTCAGCGCTCCATTTAAAGTGGCAGATGGTCCCCAAAAAATGCCACCGGATAGCTGTATGTTTGTTTACGGGATCAACCATGACAAATATGATCCTTCCGCCCATCATATTTTATCCGCGGCCAGCTGCACCACCACCGGATTGTCGCATATGATCAAGCCGCTTTTAGAAACAAGGGAAACGGCTGAAATCATTACCGCTTCGATGTCTACTGTGCATGCTGCGACCAATAATCAAAAAATCCTTGATGCTTTACCCAAGTCGGGAACTTCCGACCTGCGCAAGAACCGTTCAATATTTAACAATATCATTCTTACCAGTACCGGTGCCGCCGATGCCCTGGAAGAAATTATGCCGGAGATTAAAAACGTTGGCTTCATGGCTGATTCAGTTCGCATTCCTACTAATACCTCTTCGTTGATAATGCTCAATGTTACTTTCAAAACTGCTCTTAATGAATCCGGTGAGCCCAGGGTAACCAGGGATTTAATCAATGATATTTATGAAAAAGCTGCTGCTGGTGCGCAAAAAGAAATGGTCGTTTACAGCGAAAAACAAAATGTTTCCACCGACCTGGCCGGTTTTCCGGCGGCAATCGTGATTGAAGGGGTAGAAACCCATTCTCGCACCGGTTTTATCAGGGTTAATACTGCCACTATGCAGGAACACGGAGTAGAAGCGCCTGCCGATATTAATATACCGGTTACTCATGCCAAAATATTCGGGTGGTACGACAACGAACTGGGTAGCTATGTCAACCTGCTGGGCAAACTGGCCGTCTATGTTGATAAAAATATGCCCTGATCCAAAAAAGGAGGCGGGCAATGGTTAATCCAGGGTCCCAGCTTACAGTTGCAATAGAAAAATGTTCGCTTTATAATTTGCAAACAGTGCGCCGGAGTCTAATCCAATTGTTGGACCGTTTGGGTGGGATAAAAAGCCTGGTCTCTCCGGGGCAGAATGTTTTGCTCAAACCAAACTTGCTCTCGGCAGCTTCCCCGGTTGAAGCGGTAAGCACCCATCCCGTGGTCATGCAGGCAATGGTTGAAATAGTCATGGAAGCAGGAGGTAACGTTTATCTAGGTGACAGTCCCGGAAGTGATTCTCAAGAAAAGGCTATGCAAGTTTGCGGGATGAAAGCAGTAATTGAGAAAACCGGGGCACAATACTTAACTTTTAGCGATAACACCGGTGTGGAAGTAAACAATTATAAAAAAAGAATTATCCCCCTTGCTTCTACCCTTGCGCAAATGGATTTAATTATAAATATGGGCAAGCTGAAAACTCATGCATTTACCGGCATGACCGGGGGAGTCAAAAATGTATTTGGTTGTGTTGTGGGGGCTAAGAAGGCGCGTTTCCACTTGGACTATCCTCTGCCTTTAGATTTTTCACGTTTGTTAATTGATGTTTATTTGGCAGTAAAACCCTCTTTAACTATTTTGGACGCAGTTATTGCCATGGAAGGCACCGGTCCGCGGCGTGGTAGACCGCGGCAGGTGGGGCTTCTTGTTGCCTCGCCCTGTGCAGTGGCCCTGGATCGGGTTGTCGCAGAAATCACAGGCTTTTACCCTGAAGAGGTAACTACTTTGGTTGCGGCCAGTGAATTAGGCCTACCCGGAACGGAATTATCTGAAGTTAGGCTTGAAGGAATTTCTCTGGAGGAGGCCAGGGTTTCCGGTTTTGACAAGGGGCCTGCCGCAGGCGGGAAGTTGAGCCGCCTGGTGGCGCTGTTTCCGGTGGCCCGGATCAGAGATATGCTTTCAGCCAGGCGTCCCTATCCAAGAGTTAATCCTGAGATTTGTACCGCGTGTGCGGTGTGCCGGGACAACTGCCCGGCCCAGGTAATAGAAATAGCAGATGCCCTCCCGGTGATTGATCATAAGAGCTGTATTCGCTGTTACTGCTGCCAGGAGTTTTGTGCTTATGGGGCAATTGATCTTACCGGGTAGCAGCCAAATCATCTTGCCGGTGGCGCATTTTAGTAGCGGACTGCTATTTGCCCGTTTCCCCAACGAATAACCTCTATTTTTACAGAAAGATGAAGCTTTCCTTTGGACTTCGTAATAATTTATGATATAGTAATCCTAAATTGCTATGATTAAGAAACATAGATTTTGCCGGAGGTGTTGAAATATTGAGGGTTTTGGTCAGTGATTCCTTTTCCCCGGAAGGATTAAAAATACTTGAAGAGAATGCAGAAGTCGATTATAAGCCGGATATAACTCCCACGGAACTGGAGGCACAAGTGGGGAATTATGATGCCCTGGTGGTTCGAAGCCGTTCCAAGGTTAATGCTAAAGTGATAGAATCAGGGAAAAACCTTAAAGTGGTAGGCCGGGCAGGGGTTGGAGTTGACAATATTGATGTGGAAAAAGCCACAGAAAAAGGCATTGTCGTGGTAAATGCACCCCATGGCAATACTATATCAGCCGCGGAACATGCTATTGCCCTTTTAACTTCACTGGCCCGGAATATAGCCCAGGCGAATTATTCAATTAAACAAGGCGAGTGGAAAAGATCTGAGTACACCGGGGTTGAATTGAACCGCAAAACCCTGGGGGTAATCGGTGTAGGGCGCATTGGAAGCGAAGTTGCTCGCCGGGCACGGGCGATGGGAATGAAGGTTAGCGGTTACGATCCTTATATCACCCCTGAACAGGCTGAAAAAACAGGTATTGAACTGGCTTCTTTCGAAGAGCTTTTAAAGGAATCAGATTTTATTACCCTCCATCTTCCCATTAATGCCACTACCTATCACCTGATAGGCGAGAAAGAGCTAGCCATGATGAAACCAGGGGTCCGGATTGTAAATTGTGCCCGGGGAGGGTTGGTTGATGAAGATGCTTTATGCAAGGCTATCCAGGATGGTAAAGTAGCGGGAGCGGCACTGGATGTTTTTGAACAAGAACCTCCGGATAAATGCAAATTATTGGAATTTGATAATGTAATTGCCACACCACACCTGGGCGCACTTACCCGTGAAGCCCAGAGTAACGTGGCCCGCCAGGTTTCTGAGCAGGTGATTAGAACTTTGCAGGGAGAGCCAATTGTATCTGCTGTAAATGCCCCGGTATTGATGCCGGAGACGAGAGCCGCCCTGGGGCCTTTTCTACCCTTGATGCGGGTAATGGGCAGTTTTTATTTGCAGATGTTCGGCGGTTCGGTGGATGAAATTGAGATTACTTACAGCGGTGAAGTAGCCTCTATGCCGCTTGCTCCCCTGACAATATCCTGTTTGATCGGTTTTTTGCGTCACATTATCGGTGAAGAAGTTAACTGGGTCAACGCTTCATACATTGCTAAAAGCAGGGGTATTGCAGTGAAGGAAACTTCAACTACTGAGGTTAAGAATTATAGCAATATGATTACAATAAAGGGCAAATCGGGTGATGAAGAACATTACCTGTCCGGGACCCTGCTTAACAGTGATATGCGTTTAGTCAGAGTTGATGATTACAGGATCGAAATAATCCCGGCTAAATATATGCTGGTGACTACCCACCATGATCAACCGGGGGTGGTTGGAAAAATCGGCACCCTGTTGGGCAATGAAAAAGTTAATATAGCCTCCATGCAGCTTGGACGGCAAAGCGCAGGGGGAGAAGCGATGATGGTCTTACAGGTTGACGAGGAAATGAGCAGGGAAACGTTGAATAAGGTTTTAGAGCTTGACGTTATTTCTTCGGCCCGTTTTGTGAACCTGCCGAAAAGCGTATTTTATGGAGAATAACTTTGAAATGAGGTGTGATTATGGTCAAGGTTTATGCTTTAAGCACGTGCCCCTGGTGTAAGAAGGTGAAGAAATTGCTTGATGATCGTGGAATCGAATACGATGTCATCGATGTTGACCTGGCACCGGGCGAGGAACAAAAAAAAGCCCTCAAGGAAGTAGAAGATCTTACCGGGAAACGATCCTTTCCGGTAACGGTAATTGATCAAAAGGTTATCCAGGGCTTTAAACAAGAAGAAATTGAAGGAGCGTTAAAAGGTGAAGAGTAAAATATTTTGTGAAGTTTGCAGAGCTTCTTTTGTTTATCAAGGGGATCTCAATCCCGGGGTTCATGTGGTTTGCACTATTTGTGGTGCCGAACTGGAAATAAAAGAAACCGAACCAGAAATTAATGCATCCCGCCTGTCTCAGGATCCCGAAACCGAGATCCGCAACCGGGTAGAAAATTATGCCAGGCTGCGTGATTATACTTTTAACGAGGACAAGGAGCTTGTTTTGGAAGGCCTGGTGGAAAAAAATAGGTTGTTCGGTGATTTTTATTGCCCCTGCCGGTTTGATGCAATACCTGAAAATGTTTGTCCTTGCCTGGAAACCCGCATGAATGAAGTGCGCAAAAATGGCCGATGTTACTGAAACTTATTCCATTTAAAGGAGTGAGGATCACTCCTATTGAAACATGGAGGGAAGAACCGGATGAAGCTTGATTTTGTACGTGGACACATGGGGGGTAACTTGATAGTTCTGGTGAAAGGTGAACAGATCCCCGAAGGAGTGGAATTGGAAACGGGTTTAAAGTTGTTAAGCCCCAACTACCTTTATGCTCATGAGGTGGGGATTCTTTATCCAACGGAGAGCCCTGGCGAATTAAAGGTAAAAATTGCTGAACCAACATCAAATTGCTTTATCAGCGCCTGCGGTGGTTTTACCCAGGTATTGGGTGCAGCCCTGGTGGAAACTGAGCTGGGCGACTTATTTGGTGTAGAAAAGAAAGAGCCTTTTACTGACGTCCTCCTGCATACAGAGGGAGGGACAGTAGCCTTGAAAATTGAAACCAGTGGTGGAAAGGTTACTCGGATTAAAACCGATATGAGCAGTTTTGTCCGGGAAAGCTATGAACGAGGAGTCCAGAAATTAGAATTTGAAGGCCTGGAAGTTATGCAGGCGGGTAAATTTCTGGTGATTAACGCAGATTGGTTTAAAAGTGCTTATCCCTGGGCCGATTTTGAAAAGTGGGATCAGCGGACCAGGGAAAAAATTATTGCGATTCAACGTCGTTTTATAGAGGTGACCGGAGAGGATGAGTATAACTTAGCCTTGTATGATTGGAACCCCGAGCATGGAAAGGATATGAGGATTGTTTTTCCTCACAGCCTGGAAGCTGAATATTTTGAGCCGTCCTGTGGTACAGGTACTGTAGCCCTGGGGATTGCCGTATTGGCTCAGGGGGAATTGGCTGCACAAGGAGTTAGCAATTCCGGAAATGTTGTTTTGAGAATTGAATGTGGTGGGGGGAAGGAACTGGGTGGCCCGGAAGTTACTGAACTGGAAATGAACCTGGAAGAAGGTGGGGTTAACGAAGCTTTCCTCTCACACAGTAACGTTGAAATTACTGCTGTAGGAGAAGCCTGGTTGTGATATTCGCCTGAAATAAGCTGTGCTTGATGGAGCCTGTACTGACTTTAGGGTTGGTGCCGGTTCAATGCGGGCAATGGCAGCGATTCAAGCTGCAGGTTTTTCACTTTGGTTATCCTCGGCATTTGCCATCTAAAGATAGAAATCTAACTAAATCTTGAATGGAAAAGAAGCACCCTTTCTCATTGCCTTAAGCATGTTCAAGGGTGCTTTCTTTATTATGGTTTGTTTACCGGTTATCTTCTTTGCTTTCTTCAATACTTTTGCCGAAATTTTTCATCCGGTGGGCATAAGCCTGGAGGGCTTGCTCCACCTTGTAATTGATAGTGCCTTCCTCAAAGGTCCCATCATCTTTTCTCTCTCCAGCCTTGAGGCCGGTTAATAGTTCAATGCCTTCTTCTATTGTGCTTACAGCATATATGTGGAACTCGCCCCGGCGAACCGCTTCAACAACTTCCTCTTTAAGCATCAGGTTAGGTTGATTGCTCTTAGGGATTATAACTCCTTGATCACCGGTCAACCCCCGCGCTTTGCACAGTTCAAAGAAGCCTTCCACTTTTTCATTGACCCCACCGATGGCCTGAACTTCTCCCATTTGATTGATCGAACCGGTAACAGCTAGATTTTGTTTTAGGGGCACATCCGCCAGTGAGGATAAAATCGTGTAGAGTTCAGTGCTAGAAGCGCTGTCGCCTTCTATTTCTGAATAACTTTGTTCGAAGACAAGCCGGGCGGAAAGGGTTAAGGGCATATTCTTGGCATACATCGAAGAAAGGTAGCCGCTTAAAATCATTACCCCCTTGGTATGCAGGCGTCCCCCGAGCTGGGCTTCTCTTTCGATGTCAATAATCCCTCCCCGGCCCATTCCCAGGCTGCAGGTGATCCGGGTTGGTTTGCCAAAAGAATACTCGCCGATTTGCATTACCGAAAGCCCGTTAATCTGGCCCACCTTATCTCCCTCTGTATCGATCAACAGAAAGTTTCGCTCTATTGATTCCTGAAGTTTTTCCTGGACCAGGTTGGAACGGTATACTTTTGATTCAATCGCTTGATTAATGTGTTCGTCCCGCACATGTTCTGCAGAATCGGTTTGTGCGTAATAACAAGCTTCTCTTACAATGTCAGCAATTTCCGAAAAACGGGTGGACAATTTGTCCTGGTCTTCGGCTAACCTGGATCCATGTTCAACTATTTTGGCGATCGCGCTGTTATCTAGTTGCTTTAAATTTTCTTTTTGGCAGAACGAATTGGCGAAGGAATAGTAGCTGGAGATGTTTTCTTTGTTCCGCTCCATGATTGTGTCAAAATCTGCTTTAACTTTAAATAGCTCTCTAAAGTCTAAGTCAAGGTTGTAGAGGAGGTGGTAAAAAATCGGGGGGCCGATGATAACAATCTTGACATCAAACTTCACCGGTTCCGGGCGCAGGGATTTTGTCGCTACAAAACCTAGTTTTTCTCCCGGTTCCTCAATTTCCAGTTCGTTGCTTTTGATAACCCGCTTCAGACTTTCCCAGGTAAAAGGATTTTTTAGCAGTTCATCAATTTTTACAACAAAGAATCCGCCGTTAGCTTTGTGCAAAGACCCCCCGCGGATCATTGTAAAATCGGTAACCAGGCCGCCAAATTGGGTTTCTTTTTCAATGCGTCCAAAGATATTGTTGTAGGTGGGGTTTAGTTCCAGCACTACCGGCGCACCTTTTAGTTCAGAATTATCCACAATTACGTTGACCTGGTATTTTTTAAAGCCTGATTCCTGGTCTCCGGGAACGGGGAAAGGAAACGGTTGTTGCTGCTGTTGTTCTTGCTGCCTGAAAAGGTTAATGTTTTCCATCATGTCTTCTTGCATTTCTTTGAGGAAGTCGATAACTTTTGGTATTTCGTTGAACTTCTCTAAGAGATCCTGGAAAAGGTGTTCTACTGCAAACAGGGCTACTTTACGGTCTAATTCTTTTATTTCATCGGCGAGTTTTTTATCGATATTTCTGATTTCCCGCATCGTGCTTTTCAACTCATCTTCAAGTTTTCTCTTTTTCTCGAAGATGGCATTCCTTTCATCCTCGGAAAGTTCGTTTAAATCTTTATCCTGAAGGGGTTTCCCGTCTTTCTGAGGGAGCAGTAAAAACCCGCTTGGGGTGCTCTGAATGATAAATCCGTTTTCCGAGGCTTTTTGATTTAGTTCATTGAACATTTTTTGTTTTTCTTCGTTATACTGGCTGGCCAGACTTTCTTTTTGGGCTATATAGTCGTCACTTTCAAAAGCACGTGGGATTTCTTGGCGCGCTGTTTCCACCAGGCGCCTAACATCTTTTTCCAGCTCCGGACCCTGGCCGGCCGGCAGGACCAGGTTGCGCGGTTGGTAAGGAGATTTGAAATTGTTTACGTAGCACAGGTCGGAAGGAACAGGAGCACCGGCTGCAATTTGATCCACGTAATTTTTTACCGCTGTTTCTTTGCCGGTTCCGGGCATACCCGCTGCATATATGTTAAATCCGTGGCTTTTAATATTTAATCCAAATTCCAGGGCGTGCAGGGCCCGGTCTTGCCCGACAATGCTGTCGCTACTTTTTTCCCTGTCCTCAATACCTGCAGGAGGGAAGTTTTCATGGCTATATTCCAGCCTCAGTTTTTCTGCCGGAACTTTTAACTTTTCCATTAAGAGAAAGCCTCCTTTTAGAATATAGTATTTAAGTGTTAGCAAAGCTTTTAAGAATCAGTCAAACCAGTGTGACCAAAACTGCCTGTTTTATCTTACACAGGTGATATTACCGGGTAAAACAGAATTGCCAGTGAGTAGAAATAATTTCTCAGGCTTTGCTTAAGCTAAATCTAAAAATTTTTCCAGGTGTCCCGGCATTTCTTCAGGTTTGAGCACCTGGCTGTGTTTTTCCGGTTTGTTTTCCAGTTTTGCCAGGCTTGCCGGTACCGATATGCCGGTTTCCTGGTTTAAAAGTCTAATCAATGCAAATTCACTTGATTCACTAAGCACATCCTTGTTGAACAAAGCTTGAATTGTGCTTCCGGCAAATTTGTAAGGGTTTGCTGTAGAAAGGATTACCGGGGTGTAACTGTCTTGTTCCTTTTCCAGGTACCGGTCAAGGACGAATTTACCCACGGCGGTGTGTGGGTCGATTAAATAGTTATATTCACGGTAAGCAGCGGCTATGGTGTTAAGGGTTTGATCATCATCAGCATAGTCAGCCCAAAAAATTTCCTGCAGGTTTTTAAGAGTCTCCCGGTCAATTTTGTAAACGCCTTCATCGGTAAGCTGCTTCATCCAAAATGAAATTTTTTCTGCGTCATGGCCGGTCAATTCGAACAGCAATCTTTCCAGGTTGCTCGACACCAGAATATCCATGGATGGAGAAAAGGTCCTGAAAAAGGGCCTGCGCCGATCATAAACTCCGGTGTTGATAAAATCCGTAAGTACATTGTTTCGATTAGCGGCACAAATAAAGCGATTTACCGGCAGACCAAGACGCTTAGCATAGTAACCGGCCATAATATTGCCGAAGTTGCCGGTGGGTACGACGAAATTAACTTTATCCCCGAAAGCGATAACATCTTGATCGATTAATTGCCGGTATGCTGAAAAATAGTAAGTTATCTGCGGCAACAGGCGCCCCCAGTTGATAGAGTTGGCTGAAGACAGCCGGTAGCCTGACTTTTGCAGCTTTCCGGAAAAATTTTGATCGCTAAAAATTTGCTTGACCCCTTTTTGGGTGTCATCAAAGTTCCCCTGCACAGCGAATACTCCTACATTATCGCCTTCCTGGGTGGTCATCTGCATTTTTTGGATCTCACTGACTCCTTTTTCAGGGAAATAGACAACTATTTTTACCCCGGGGACATCGCGGAACCCTTCAAGGGCTGACTTTCCGGTATCGCCCGAAGTTGCTGTCAAAATTACAATTTCTGAAGCTTGGGCGTTTGTTGCAGCAGCTGCGTTAAGCAGGTGTGGTAGGATTTGTAGGGCGATATCTTTAAAAGCACAGGTCGGCCCATGCCAGAGTTCAAGAAAACATAGCTGGTCCGATAATTTAACCAGGGGGGTTACTGCCGGATTCTCGAAAATACCCCGGTTATAAGCAGAGTTGATGGCATGTTCAAGTTCTTCCCGGCTGTAATCACTGAGGAAGGGGGAACAAATTGCAGTGGCTATTTCCCGGTAATTTCCTTTAGGCAGTTTGTTCGAGGCAAATGCATTAACCGGGTCGGCCGGCACAAACAACCCGCTGTCTGGCGCCAGGCCCTTTAAGATTGCATTTTTAGCGGTAACATATCCAGATTGTCCCCTGGTGCTGTAATATCTCAACAGCAGACCCCTTTCTCCTGTGAAACTTTACATCTGCTTACGCGCTTCTACTAAACCCGGCAATTTAATTGAGGGTTAAGTAGTTTCTGCCAGATAAATTTTAGAATGCATGGTAAATAAAAATTCGTCATATCAAGGGTTAAATCCTTTATTATTGTTTTGTTTTTGTGTGTTAGTAATTCTTTCTAACTTTTATTGCTCTCAGTGCCCTTGACAAAAAAGACTTAAAGGTATATTTTCATGGCACAGCTTACGGATTTTGTTAAATTTTGCCTGTACCGGCAGCTTAAAAAAGGAGCGTGATTTATACTTGAAGTACATAGTAATTGTTGGAGATGGCATGGCTGATTATTCCGTAGAACAGCTGGGCAATAAAACAATCCTTCAGTATGCCCATACCACTACTTTTGATCGGCTTGCTAGTGAGGGTGAACTGGGGCTGGTTAAAACAATTCCCGGTGATTTGCCTCCGGGTAGTGATACGGCCAACCTTTCGGTGATGGGTTATGATCCGCTTACGTACTATACCGGGCGTTCTCCTTTTGAAGCGGCCAGCCTGGGGGTTGAACTCGATCCTGCGGATGTTTCTTTTCGCTGCAACCTGGTTACTCTTTCTGACGATGCGCCTTACGAGAACAAGGTAATGAGCGATTACTGCGCCGGGGAAATTACAACCGAAGAGGCCAAAGAATTGATCGCAGCGGTAACTGAACAGCTGGGATCTGAAGAAATAGACTTTCATAACGGTTTTAATTATCGACATTTGATGGTATGGCATAATGGCCCTGAAAAATGGGAATTAACTCCGCCGCATGATATAAGCGGGCAAAAAATAGGTGATTATCTTCCCGGTAGCGAATCTGGCAAAAGGATTAAGCAGTTGATGGAACAAAGCTACAATATTCTTGCCGATCATCCGGTGAACCGTGAACGGGTGAAAAAGGGATTGAACCCGGCCAATTCCATTTGGATATGGGGAAATGGCAAGAAACCTCTTCTACCTTCATTCCCTGAAAAATACGGGCTTAAAGGTTCGGTGATTTCAGCTGTTGACTTGGTTAAAGGAATTGGCCTTTTTGCCGGTCTTGATTTAATCGAAGTTGAAGGAGCTACCGGTAACATCGATACGAATTACAGTGGGAAAGCACAGGCAGCAATCAATGCTTTAAAAGAGGGGCAAGATTTTATATATCTCCATATTGAGGCCCCTGATGAATGTTCCCACCGGTTTGAAATGGAAAACAAGGTTAAAGCTGTGGAACTGATCGATCAGGAAGTGGCAAATAAGATAGCCGGCGAACTGGATAAGAGCGGGTTTGCTTATAGCATCTTGATGATAACTGATCATTATACCCCGCTATCCCTGGGAACTCATACCAGGGAACCGGTTCCTTTTGCTATTTTCCGCAGCGGTGAACCCGGTAACAACCAGGGACGAAAGTTTGATGAGTCCAGTGCGGCTGATACAGGTTTATTTATCGAAGATGGCTATCGCTTGATGGATCGCTTTATTAAAAATGATGAAAATTAACCGGGGCAAGCAATCAGCAAAAATTGCCGGCAAAGAAAAAATAATTACTTTTAATTTCATGGCCCTGTTTGGAGCGGTTTTTTCTCTTTTCTTTGCCCTTGATTTCTTTATTCCCGTTCTGCCCTTTTATGTTATCGAGGTCGGAGGCAGAGAAGCGGCCGTAGGAATGTTAATGGGCCTGTTCACATTCTGTTCCGTTATCTTACGGCCTTTTCAGGGGCGCAACCTCAACCGGCGGGGGCGAAAAAGGCTCCTTGTTACAGGAATAGCCCTCTACGCCGCAGCAGGGGTGGGTCTTATGTTTTTGCCCCCCTTACCCCTGGTTTTTGTATTCCGCGCTGTCCAGGGATTTGGCTGGGGTTCCTTTCTCCTGGCTTATAATACGCTTACCCTTGACCTTGCGCCGGAAGGTAGAAAAGGAGAAGCTCTTGGCTTGATGGGGATGGCTCCGCCGTTTTCCCTGGCTGCTGCGCCGCTTGTCAGTGAACATTTGAGAATAGTAACAGCGGAGAATTACCTCCTATTATTTTTTATTGCTACCGGTGCCGCTGTGGTGGCCCTTTTAAGCGGATCCCTGGTCAGGGAGCCCTTGCTGGATAAAAGTGAAGAAAGCTGGGGAAAAGCAGGACCGCTTTTTTCGCGAAAAGTATTATTTCCTTCCCTGATAATATTTTTCATGACTTTTAACCTGGGCAGTATCCTTACTTTTTTACCGTTATTAGGGGAAGCCAGGGGAATCCAATCCGTAGGTTATTTTTTCACTGTATTTGCCTTAACTACGGTATTTTCGCGCCCGGCAGCCGGGCGACTTTCCGATCGCCTGGGGCGGCCCCTTGTTTTTCTCCCTGCCCTGGTCATTGCTTCAGGTGCCCTGGCGATGATTGCCATGGTTCATTCCCCGCAGCTTTTGCTGGTTAGCGCTTTTATTTTGGGGCTTGGGTTTGGAGCAGGCCACTCTTCGGTTTTGGCTATGGCTGCAGATAAATTATCAATCATAGAGCGGGGCACCGGGATGGCTACTTTTACGGCCACCTTTGACCTTGGTATTGTGGCTGGCGCCAGTACCCTGGGGATTCTTTTGAACTGGTTTGATTTTAGAGCAGTGTTTTTCCTATGCGCCCTGGTTATGTTTACTCCGGTTTTGATCTATCTGTTTAAGGAGCAGTTAAAAAGCAATTTTACCCGGTAGCCGGCATATGCGAGATCAGACCGTTTTAGACAGCGCTTTGCAGGCAATTTCAAACTTTTGCTTTATGCTTCCGAGAAATTTCATTTCAGGTTTACCTGGTTTGGTGTAAAATAGTTTAAGCAGTCATAGAATATTTTTTTAAACAGCTATGTTTAATTATCCTGGGAGGGACAAAAAATGGCAGAAACCTTGACTTATAAGATTTTAAAACAACACCTTGTGGAGGGACAGCTGGAAAAAGGCTCTGAGATTGGTATCCGCATCGATCAAACCTTAACCCAGGATGCCACCGGAACAATGGCCTATTTACAGCTGGAAGCGCTGGGGATTGAGCGGGTCGAAACAGAGCTTTCAGTCAGTTATATAGATCATAATACCTTGCAAAACAGCTTTGAAAACGCCGATGATCATCGCTTCCTCCAATCGGCGGCGGCCAGGTTTGGAGTGTGGTTTTCGCGCCCCGGCAATGGGATTTGTCACCAGGTGCACCTGGAACGCTTCGGGGCCCCGGGGAAAACTCTGCTTGGTTCAGACAGCCATACTCCCACAGCCGGCGGACTGGGAATGCTCGGCATTGGCGCCGGCGGGCTCGATGTGGCCGTAGCAATGGCGGGCGGCCCGTTTTACCTGACCGTTCCGGAAGTGCTTAAAGTAAACTTGAGCGGTAGCTTGCCTCCCTGGACAGGGGCAAAGGACATCATCCTGGAATTGCTGCACAGGCTTACGGTTAAAGGCGGGGTGGGAAAGGTAATTGAGTATGGCGGACCTGGTGTGGAGAATCTTTCGGTCCATCAAAGGGCTACTATTACTAATATGGGGGCAGAATTGGGGGCGACTTCATCATTGTTTCCCAGTGATGATTGTACCCGCGAGTTTTTAAAAGCGCAGGGCCGGGAGGATGTGTTTGTTCCGCTGGAAGCCGACCCAGGAGCTGTTTATGATAAGGAAGTGTATATAAATTTAGATGATCTTGAACCGATGGCTGCGGCGCCGCACAGCCCTGACGCTGTAAAACCGATCAGGGAAATCGAGCCCCTAAAAGTGGACCAGGTAGCGGTAGGCAGCTGCACCAACGGTTCATATTATGATTTGCAATTGTTGGCCGAGGTGCTACGGGGCAAAGTAGTCCATCCTGGAATTAGCCTTGTGGTTGCCCCCGGTTCAAGGCAGGTGCTCATGGCCCTGGCCCGGGAAAGTATTATGGAGAGCCTGGTGGAATCGGGGGCAAGGATCTTGGAATCAGCCTGCGGTCCATGTATCGGAGTGGGCCAGGCGCCTCCGTCAGGGGGAGTTTCAGTGCGCACTTTTAACCGGAATTTTGCCGGCCGCAGCGGAACGCCCGATGCCATGGTTTATTTAACCGGGCCCGCTGCTGCTGCTGCAGCCGCACTTAAGGGCGAATTGACCGATCCACGCGAGCTTGGCGAGTACCCAGAGGTCTCTCAAAGTTACCTGCCCCCTGTTGACGATCGCATGCTGATTGAGCCACCCTCTGATGGAAAAAACGTGCAAATCATCAAGGGTCCAAACATCAAGCCGCTTCCCCTTAACGAGGCCCTCCCGGACAAGCTGGAATTAAATGTCCTTTTAATTACCGGGGATAATATTACTACGGACCATATTTTGCCCGGCGGTTCAAAAGTACTGCCGCTCAGGTCGAACATTGAAGCAATTAGCAATTATGTTTTTGCTTCCCTGGAGCCGGATTTTTCTTCCAAAGCCCGGGAATCGGGCGGTGGCCTGGTAGTGGGAGGAGAAAATTACGGCCAGGGGTCAAGCCGGGAACATGCAGCCCTGGCGCCTATGTATCTGGGAGTAAAAGTGGTTTTGGCCAAATCCTTTGCCCGCATTCATCACGCCAACCTGGTTAACTTTGGGATTCTACCCCTTGTCTTTACCGATCCAGCCGATTACGAGAGAATATCTGAAAATGATGTGTTGATCCTGGAGAATTTACCGGAGCAGTTAAATAATAATGAAATCGTTATTCAATTAAGTTCCGGTAAAGAAAAGATCAAGGCAAAGCATTTGCTTTCGCCGCGCCAGGTAGCAGTGGTTAAAGCAGGCGGTTTGCTCAATTATGCCCGCCGCTAAGGGAGTAAGCCGCGGCGATGGCGCAGGCGAAGGGGTATTCATGGGAGAGGGACACTGTAACTCCTGCTATATTTTTTTCACCGGCCAACTTTGCTGCATGACCGGATAGTTCCACCTGGGTAGGTTTACCCGGTAAAGCAAGTATTTCCACTTCCCGCATGGCTGCCGGGCCGATACCACAACCGATCGCTTTTAAAACAGCTTCCTTGGCTGCAAAGCGCGCAGCCAGGGATGTTGTTTTTTTTCGGTTTTCAAGAAAAAGGCTTTTTTCCCGTTCTGTAAATAGTCTTTTCAGGAAGCGCTCAGGGTATTTTGCATATATTTTATTAATTCTTCCGATGGCTACCAGGTCAACCCCTACACCAATAATCATTTACTCCACCTCCTGGGAAACAATTATACCATGGAAATAATGCTTGCCGTTGAGCAAACTCTGCTGGTTGCTTTTTTGCAAATTTTGTGTTAATCTTTAGACGATATTACGCTCTGATTATCAGGGCAATTTTAGGAGGTAATTTTTTAATGCAGGGAAAGGTAAAATGGTTTAACCCTGAGAAGGGGTACGGCTTCATCGAAGTCGATGAAGGTAAGGATGTCTTCGTTCACTATTCAGAAATCCAGGAAGAAGGATTTAAGACCTTAGAGGAAGGCCAGGAGGTTGAATTTGAGATTGTCGAAGGCAGCCGTGGCCCGCAGGCAGCTAATGTGGTGAAGATGTAACAGGGGGTCGCTCCGGATTTATATAAAAAAGTTTGACCTTGATTCCGGCTATTTAGCCGGTTTTTTTATTGATATACTAAATTTTAAAATCTTCATTCTCTGCCTCTGCAGCTTAAATATCCGCTACAGGTTGTTGATTTTTTTTTAAGCTTGATGCTTTTTCCAGGGCTGCATTTCCCCTGGTTTCCTTAATTTTTTGATAATAATCCTTGGGGAAAAACTAGTTTTTTACCATTGACACTCATGAATACAGGTGTTATGCTTTTTCTTGGTTGATATCCGAGTTATTTGGTCGGGATTAAAGGAGCTACAGCAATAATATGAAACTTTCAGCCAGGGTTGAATATGGGGTCAGGGCAATGGCCATGCTTGCAGTGTATTATCAAACCGGGCCTTTGCCTCTGCGGGAAATTGCAGAGGAGGAAAAAATATCTTTGAAGTTTTTAGAGCAGATCTTCCCAGCTCTTCGCCGTGCAGACTTAATTGAGAGTGTGCGCGGAGCCCGCGGAGGTTACGTGCTTTCCCATCCGCCTGAAAGAATCAAGGTGGGGGATATTGTGAGGGCAGTTGAAGGACCGATAACCCCCGTAGACTGCCTGGCAGAGGGGCATGATCATTCCTCCTGCCACCATAAGAATGGCTGTTTGACCAGGCAGGTGTGGGAACGGTTGCGCGATAAGATCAACGATGTTTTAGACGAAGTTTCCCTTAATGAGCTTATTACTATTGATGCCGACCCATATACTGTAACAGCAGGGAGGTATAAAGCATGACCAGTCAGCTGGTTTACATGGATCACGGGGCGACAAGTCCGCTGAGGGAGGAAGCCTTAGAGGCAATGCTTCCTTTTTTGAAAGAACAGTACGGCAATCCTTCCAGTCTTCATGCACAGGGAAGGGAAGTGCGTAACTCGGTAGAAGAGGCCAGGGAAAAAACAGCCCGGGCAATCGGGGCTGAACCTGAAGAAATATATTTTACTTCCGGAGCCACGGAAGCCAACAATATTTCTTTAAGAGGAAAGGCAAAAACAGTTACCGGTAAAGGTCATATTATTACTTCAAGCATTGAGCATCATGCAGTGCTTGATGTCTGCCGCGATCTAGAAAAAGAGGGCTTTGCAGTTACATATGTGCCGGTGGATGGTTATGGCCGGGTTGATCCGGAAGCAGTGGAAGAGGCGATCAATGATAACACATTCATTATTTCTATCATGGCCGCCAATAATGAAATTGGCACACTCCAACCGGTGGAGAAAATAGGCAAAATAGCCAGGGAACACGGAGTGTTATTTCATACAGATGCCGTTCAATCGGTAGGGCAGCTTCCTGTTGATGTAAATAATTTAAACGCTGATTTGTTATCGCTTTCGGCCCATAAATTTAACGGACCCAAAGGGATCGGGGCTTTATATATGCGCAAAGGGATCAAAATAGCGCCTCTTTATCATGGAGGAGGTCAGGAAAGAAAATTGCGTCCGGGAACTGAGAATGTGCCCGGCATTATCGGCCTGGGACGGGCCCTGGAATTGTCCGTGGAAGAAATGTGGGAAAAGAAAAAACATCTTGAGTCGCTGCGAGATCGTCTGATCAAGGGCTTGCTCGATATCGAAGAGGTTTATTTAAATGGCCATCCCGAAGAGCGCCTGCCGGGCAACGTAAATGTAAGCTTTAAATATATTGAAGGAGAATCCATCCTTCTCAGCCTGGATATGGAAGGAATTGCCGCTTCCAGTGGTTCGGCATGTTCCTCGGGTTCTTTAGAGCCTTCCCATGTTCTTTCCGCGATCGGGCTGGACCATTCTATTGCTCATGGGTCAGTGCGTTTTAGCCTGGGCAGGGGTAACAGTGAAGAAGACATTGATCTGGTTCTGAAAAAAATTCCTTCTATAGTGGAACGATTAAGAAGTATGTCTCCGACATATAAATCCCGGTAATAAATAATCAATGTAACCTAATAGAGAGGAGCCCGGTATATGTACAGTGATAAAGTTGTTGAACATTTTACAAAACCCCGCAATGTCGGAGAACTGCCTGATGCAGACAGTGTGGGGGAAGCCGGCAGTTTTAAATGCGGTGATACAATGAAATTATATCTCAAAGTCAAAGATGATCGCATTGAAGACGTAAGGTTCCAAACATTTGGTTGTGCAGCGGCTATTGCCAGCAGCAGCATGCTGACCGAAATAGTTAAGGGTAAAACCCTGGACGAAGCTATGCAGGTAACTAATGAGGATGTAGCGGAAGAACTTGGCGGGCTACCCCCATTGAAGATGCACTGTTCCAACCTGGCTGCAGATGCCCTGCATAACGCGATTGCCCAGTACCGAGAAAAGCGGGAAGTCGGTTAAAGCTAAAGGATGGACTGGTGGATTGCCCCTGGCGGTTAACTTGACAAACCCCTGATTAGAATGTTATTTTCTTATTAGCTTTAGCACTCTTAACCGTGAGAGTGCTAAAGAGCAGAACAGGGGGATTCATCATGACAGTTTCACTTAATGAAAGAAAAAGAGAGATTCTTCGCGCTGTAGTGGTCAACTATGTCAAAACTGCAGAGCCGGTCGGCTCAAGAACGGTAGCCCGCTCTTACCCGGTAGGGCTGAGTTCGGCTACAATCCGTAACGAGATGGCCGATCTTGAGGAAATGGGGTACCTGATCCAACCCCATACCTCTGCCGGGAGAATCCCTACTCAGCTTGGCTACCGCTATTATGTCGACAACTTGATGGAAGATGAACAGGCAGGTGACGACAGTGCACTTGATATCAGCAATTCATTAAGCGCAGAGAAAATGCGGGAAATCGAACAGATTATCACCCATTCAACCAGGGTATTATCACAGGCTACCAACCAGACCTCTTTGATTATGGGGCCGCAGTTTAAAAAAAGTGCATTCCACCAGATGCGGATCTTACCGCTTGACGAGGAACGTGGTTTGGTGGTACTGATTACCGATACGGGCTTTATCAAGAACAAGGTGATCAACCTTCAACAGCAACTGAGCCAGTCGGAATTGCACCAGGTTGTTTCCTACCTTAACCAGAAACTATACGGCCTGACCATAGACCAGGTTACCACTTCCCTGATTAACGAGTTAAAGCGGGATTTGTTCAGGCGCCTGGAAATATTGGAGCAGGCGTTTATTTTGCTTGAAGAAAGCCTGAAAGAGGAAAAACAGATCCGGGTCTTTTTAGGTGGCACCACCAACATTCTTAATCAACCAGAATTCAGGGATGTTGATAAGATCCGCAGGATGTTGAATTTATTTGAGCAGGAACCGCTATTGTTTAAAATATTGGAAGACACCTCCAGCGAGGATGATATCGTGGTGAGAATTGGCACAGAAAATCAGTTTGAAGATATTCAAGAGTGCGCCCTGGTAACCGGAACTTACCGGATTCATGATAAAACACTCGGGACCGTTGGTGTTCTTGGACCCACTCGAATGGATTACGGCCGGGTAATTAGCGTAATGCGACGATTGGTCGATCATTTGAATAAAAGCCTCAGCAGTTCATAAGTTTTTTTAGGTAAGTGATTTTAATGAAAATTAGATTATGGAAATGAGCAGGTGAAATACTTTATGGCCGGTAAAAAAGAGGGAAAAAAGCAGGAAAAAACGACAGAAGAGCAGGATCAACAATCATTGGAAAAAACAGAAATGGGAGAAACAAAAACGGAAAAAACAGAGCCAGCCGGTAGTGCGGAAGCCAGAGATGAGCCGGATGAAGCAAAACAAAGCGACGATGCTTCAGAAGAAAGCCCGGAAGTCCGGCCGACAGAAATAGTGGAGGAAGAACCGGGTGAACAGCCGGAGGAAGAGACATCGGCTGATTCGGAAATACAGGCTTTAAGAGAAGAAAAAGAAGAACTTTTGGAGCGAATCAAGCGCAAGCAAGCTGAAATGGACAACTTGCGGCGCATCAGTAAAAAAGAACAGAATGAAGCAAGAGAGTATGCTTTATATGATTTCTTAGGCAAACTGCTCCCGGTTTTGGATAATCTTGAGCGAGGGTTGGAAACAGCTCGCAACGACAAACAAGTTCCCGGGTCATATACCGATGGCCTCGAAATGATTTACAGGCAGCTATACGAAGTTTTGGAGCAGGCAGGTGTCTGTGTCATGGAAGCTGAGGACATGCCGTTTGATCCTCATTGCCATCATGCTGTGATGGAGGTAGACAGTGAGGAAACTGAACCGGGCAACGTAGCTGAAGTTTTGCAAAAAGGTTACTGGCATCACAATCGGGTCCTTCGTCCTGCAATGGTGAAGGTCTGCCGTGAATAGGTGATATAAGCAAATTTTAGAATTTGGGAGGAAGTAAAAAATGGGAAAAGTATTAGGAATTGATTTAGGCACAACCAACTCAGCAGTCGCAGCGCTGATCGGCAGTGAACCGGAAATTATCGCCAACGCCGAGGGTAGCAGGGTCACTCCCTCAGTGGTTGCGTTTTCAAAGGATGGTCAAAGATTAGTCGGGCAGGTTGCCAAACGCCAGTCTATAACCAACCCGGAAAGGACCATTCTTTCAATCAAACGGGAAATGGGGACCGATTATAAAGAAACAATTGATGACAAAGAATATACGCCCCAGGAAATATCGGCAATGATCTTACAAAAACTGAAGGCTGATGCGGAAAGCTACCTCGGCGAGCAGGTTACCCAGGCAGTTATTACCGTTCCTGCATATTTTACCGACAGTCAGCGCCAGGCTACCAAAGATGCCGGCACGATCGCCGGGATGGAGGTCCTGCGCATTATCAATGAGCCCACTGCGGCGGCGCTTGCATACGGCCTGGATAAGCAGGGCGAAGATCAAAAAATCCTGGTATTTGACCTTGGTGGTGGCACTTTTGATGTTTCGCTGTTAGAGCTCGGCGATGATGTTGTTGAGGTCAAGGCCAGCAGTGGCAACAACCGCCTGGGTGGTGATGATTTTGACCAGCGCATTGTCGATTATATAGCCGAAGAGTTCAAAAAAGATCAGGGGATTGATCTCCGCCAGGATAGGATGGCCTTACAGCGGCTGATTGAGGCTGCTGAAAAAGCTAAAGTGGAACTATCTTCGGTTCCTTCTACCGATATTAACTTGCCTTTTGTTACGGCGACCCAGGAAGGACCGAAGCATTTGAACATGAGCTTGACCAGGGCTAAATTTGATGAATTGACCAGTGACCTGGTAGAAAAAACGATGGGGCCAACCAGACAGGCCCTATCAGATGCCGAGCTTACCGCCGATGATATAGACAAGATTATCCTGGTGGGCGGATCGACCAGGATACCGGCGGTTCAAGAAGGTATCCGGAAACTTTTAGGTAAGGAACCGCATAAGGGAGTTAATCCTGACGAAGTGGTAGCTATGGGTGCTGCTTACCAGGCTGGAGTGCTCGGCGGAGAAGCAAAAGACGTGCTTTTGCTTGACGTTACCCCTCTGTCGCTTGGCATTGAGACTCTCGGCGGTGTGTTTACCAAGATTATTGAGCGCAACACCACTATTCCGACCGAGAAAAAACAAATATTTTCTACCGCCGCCGATAATCAAACCAGTGTAGACATCCATGTGCTCCAGGGCGAGCGAGCCATGGCTGCCGACAATAAAACCCTGGGACGGTTTATGCTCGATGGTATTCCGCCGGCACCGCGTGGTGTGCCACAGATTGAGGTTAGTTTTAATATTGATGCCAACGGGATTGTTAATGTTTCCGCCAAGGATCTGGCCACCAACCGGGAGCAGAAAATAACAATAACCGCTTCCAGTGGCCTGGAGCAGGATCAAATTGACGAGATGGTTAATGAGGCGGAGAAGTTTGCCGAGGAAGACCGTAAGCGTAAGGAGTTGGCCGAAGCTCGGAACCAGGCCGACTCTCTGGCCCATAGTGCAGAAAAAGCCTTGAATGACCTTGGGGATAAAGTCGAGCCGGATAAAGCAGAAGAAGTTAAGAAAGCGGCTGAAGAACTGCGTGAAGCTGCCCAGGGCGATGATTTAGACCGGATCAAGGAAGCTACCGAAAAAATGAACGGGTATATGCATGAGTTATCCTCAAAGCTATATGAACAACAACAGGCGGAAACCGAACAGGCCGCAGGAACAGCCGGTGAAGCAGGAGATGCAGGAGAAAATCCCGGCGAAGAGGAAAATGTAGTAGATGCCGAATATGATGTCAAGGATGAGGAAGAGAAGAAAGAATAATAATTCATGGTTTGACTAAGTAGCCTTAATATGTTGAATAGGACCGGGCTTTACAAGCCGGATAAGCTGCTGTCTGCACTTTCCGGTGGGCCTGGTCCAGAATAAGTCCTTGACAAGGTTGTTTCTTTTGATAAATTGATAACGAATAATTATTGCTAGAAGGGTGATATCCGCATATGAGCAAAAGGGATTATTATGAAGTGCTGGGTTTGGACCGCAGCGCTTCCAAGGAGGAAATAAAAAAAGCATACCGCCGCCTGGCTAAACAGTATCATCCCGATTTTAACAAGGATGATCCTGATACAGAAGAAAAGTTTAAGGAAATAAAGGAAGCATATGATGTCCTGGGCGACCCGGATAAACGGGCACAATATGACCGCTTTGGCCATCAAGCCGGAACTGGCAGCGGTGGTTTTGGTGACTTTGGCGGCGCTGGTTTTGGCACCGCCGGATTTGGCGGTATTGATGAAATATTTGAGCAGTTTTTTGGCGGAATGGGCGGCATGGGGACCCGCCGCCGCTCACCGGGTCCCGAGCAGGGAACCCATTTGCGTTATGATATGGAAATTACCCTTGAAGAAGCCTTTTATGGTGGCGAGAAAGTAATCACCATTCCGCGTACGGAAGACTGTCCCGATTGCAATGGTAAAAAGACCAAATCTGGCCTGGAAGGTGATAGTTGCCAGTCCTGTGGAGGTAGTGGACAGCAGCAATATGCAAGGAGCACTCCTTTTGGCAGATTTATTAGCATGGAAGTTTGCAGGAATTGCGGGGGTGAAGGGAAAATTATAAACGATCCCTGCCCTACCTGTAACGCCCAGGGGAGAATCGTCCAGGAAAGAAAAATAGAAATTAAAATACCACCTGGTGTGGAAGATGGATCCAGGCTGCGGGTAAGTGGAGGCGGTGAAGCCGGCCTGCGTGGAGGCCCTTCCGGGGACCTCTATGTGGTTTTCCGTATTCGACCGCACAAGACTTTCCAGCGCAAGGGCAGCGAGTTATGGTTGGAAGAAACAATCAGCATCAGCCAGGCCACCCTTGGAGTGGAAAAAGAAGTCCCCACTTTAGAGGGCACTACCACCTTGAGAATTCCTGAAGGGACTCAGCATGGCGATACTTTTCGCCTCAAGGGTCATGGCATGCCACATCTACGTGGCTCAGGGAGAGGCGATTTACGGGTAAAAGTAAAAGTAAGTGTACCCAAGCGCCTCACGGCAAAACAAAAAGAGCTGTTGGAAGAGTTTGCCCGGTTAAGTGGCGAAAATGTTGGTCTGGAAAACAAAGGGTTTTTTGACCGAATGAAGGATGCCTTCGGTAGCGGGTAAATTTTACCGGGTTGGAGGTAAATATGCCCTATTTTTACGTGGATAAAAACCTGCCGGCCGCCGGTGAAGAAGTAGGATTGGAAGGATATGACAGCAGGCATGCTTACCGGGTTCTGCGCCTTAAACCGGGCGACGAAACAGCTATTTCCAATGGCCGGGGAGAGGTAAAGAAAGGCTTGGTTACTGTTTCCGAACCCGGCAATGTCAGGGTGCGTCTGCAACAAGACCTTCCGCCTGCAGAGTCTTCCCTGGAAATTACCCTGGTTCAGTCCCTGGCAAAAGGTGAAAAAATGGAGCAGGTGCTCAGGCAAGTGGTGGAGCTCGGGGTTAAAAAGATTGTGCCGCTTGCTACTGCTCGCAGTGTTCCTCGCTGGGATAAACGCAAAGAGAAGAAAAAAATTGAACGTTGGCAAAGTATTATCCGCTCTGCAGCCGGGCAATGCCGCCGTGCTTTTATTCCTAACCTTGAACCTCTGCACGACCTGGAATCGGTTTTAAGTCTGGCTACTGAGGCAAAAATATTGGTGCCTTTTGAAGACGAAGCCAATACATCGTTGGTAGAAGTTTTAAAACAGCCACCTCCTGCGGTTAAGGCTGTTTTGCTTTTTATCGGCCCCGAAGGAGGGTTTAATAACAAAGAAATTGAAACAATCGTTCGAGCGGGCGGAGTGCCTGTGCATCTCGGCCCGCGAATTTTAAGGGTTGAAACCGCGGCTGTTACGGCAGTTTCCATGGTCCAGGCTGCATGGGGTGATTTTTCTACGAAAGGAGCGTGCTGTTGAAGAAAAAAGCTGCTTTTTATACTCTCGGTTGTAAAGTCAATTATTGTGAATCCGAAGCGCTTCAAGTTCTTTTTGAAAAGGCCGGTTACCACATCACTGATTTTGACGACCAGGCTGATGTCTACGTTATTAATACCTGCACTGTGACAGGTAACAGTGACCACAAATCAAGAAAAGCAATTCGCCGTGCAAGGCGCCGTTCCCCTGGTTCAGTGGTGGTAGTTACCGGTTGTTATGCTCAAGCGGTGCCTGGAAAAGTAGAGCAGATGGAGCAGGCGGATTTGATTATTGGCACCCACAACCGGGAAAATCTTCCTGGAATCGTGGAATCGCTGGAGCAAGGATCGGTACTCAACCTGGTTTGTGAGCATCCTGAGGGTAGTAGTTTTGAAATGCTTCCCCCGGTTAAAAGAAGACGGGGGCGAACCCGCGGTTTTCTCAAGGTCCAGGAAGGCTGCAACCAAAATTGCAGTTATTGTATCGTCCCCCGCGTAAGAGGTCCTTTACGCAGTTTGTCGCCTGAAGAAGCTGTTTCACGGGCTAAAGCCTTAGTTGAATCGGGTTGTCGGGAAATTGTCTTAACCGGTATACATCTCGGGCTTTACGGAGTTGATTTAAACGGGTTTTCATTAGCCGAGCTTTTAAAGGAGTTAGAAGAAGTGCCCGGCCTTTTACGGCTGCGGTTGAGTTCCCTGGAGCCCTCTGATATCACCCCGGAACTTGTCCAGCAGGTCGGCAATTCTTATATAATCTGCCCCCATATTCATATGCCCTTGCAAAGTGGAGACAGTGAAATTTTAAAGTTGATGAACCGACCTTATGAAGCGATCGAGTATCTTTACCTGGCCAAGTGGTTAAAACAAGAAATACCCGGCCTTTCATTAAGTACTGATGTTGTTGTCGGTTTTCCCGGTGAAACTGAAGAACATCACCGCCGCAGCTTAAAATTAGTCGAAGATATCGGTTTCAGCAGGCTCCATGTTTTTAAATTTTCACCACGTCCCGGAACCCCGGCAGCGAATTTTAAAGACCAGCTTCCGGGAGATGTAAAAGACAGGCGCAGCAAAGAGATGATCGCACTGGGAGAGAAAATGGCCTCGGAATACAAAAGAAATTTTTTAGGTTCGGTCCAACCGGTGCTGGTGGAAAAAGTGGTTCCCTATTCTTATGGGGAGGGCTTTACTCCCCATTATCTGCGGGTCAGAATTTCTTCGAATATAAAAGGACTGCACTGGCGGGGAAAAATAATCAATGCCAGGTTGGAGGAAGAAGACGGCCCTTATGTTAAGGCCGTCCATGTGAAAAAAAAGAAACACTGAGTATTTCTTATCACCATTATGTTCTACCTGGTTCAAGTTTATCAATAAATGTGGCCAGTTCTTTTAAGCTGCCCCGGTATGTGGGGTTAGCACTGTTACTACCACGATCTAAAAGACAGTCTTCCACCAGGAATGTATCCATCCCTGTTTCTGAGGCGCTTAAATCTTCAAGTGTATCATTCCCGACCATCAGGCAGTTTTCCGGTGAGCAGTTGATCTGCTGGGATATTTCCTGGTAATATTCCGGGTTTGGTTTGCAAAAATGCATGTTTTCCATGGTTGTCACCAGGGAAAAATCTCTTTTGGATAACCCGCTCCATGACAAACGCTGCAGGATGGCAGCAGCAGGAAAGATGGGATTGGTAGCCAGCACCAGGGTCAGATGTTTATGTTTGGCTTTTTCAACTACCGCGCGGGCATAAGGCAATTCTTCGCCCCAATAGCTCAGTTTAGGGAAAACATCCCGGTAAAAGCTGTCTACAACCGGCTTGATCCGGTCAAATGGTTGTTCGGTTAAGCGGCAGAACTCTTCGTAAAACACGGTTTCGTTGTTTTTTAAAGGATCCCGGTTGCGTACCATTATATTTGTCGCTTCAAACAAGAACCGGGCGAAATCATTCTTCTCGATGTAACCGGTAAATTTTTCGGAAAGAGCTTCAATGTATGCCGGGACGAACTTTTCGATATCCAGGCCTAAAAGGGTTCCATCCAGGTCAAACAAAAGAGCCCGGTAATTATTTGTGGTGTGCTCGCTCATGCCTGCTGATCACCTTCGTCTTCTGGTTGGCCCATTAATTCAGAATCATATATTTCACTTGTTGCATCCCCGATAATTTTTTGAATATCTTGCAAGAGCACGGCCATTTTATATTCTGCCTGTAAATAACGTTTGGCTGTTAAATTCATGTTTACTACTTCAAGCAGCTTTTCCAATTTTTCTTCCTGTTCCTTGGATACTTCTACTCCGGACATCTTTTGTTTCTGTAGTTCCAACTGTTTGTTTCGAAAATCCATTAGCATTTGCTTGGCAGATTGGTCTGTTTTAAGCGCTTCGGTGGCATCTTTCATTTCTTTAAATTCAGCTGATTCCCTCAAAGCCTTGGCCAGATTATGAGCGGCATTGTAAGGGTTCATGAAAACTAACACTCCTTCCTTAAAACAATTTTTTTCAATTCAATTATAGCTGATAGCACCATAAGTGTAAAAACTTTTCCAGATTAAAAGGTGATAAGCTCTTTTTTAGCGAAGTATAAAAAAACCAAAGCACAGTTCTCAGCCGGAGTTTGCTTCTCAATATAAAAGAGCTGTGTTATAATACCGGTCAGGAGGAATCATAATGCCTGATGACTGCATATTTTGTAAAATCATCAACCGGGAGCTGGATGCGGATATAGTTTATGAAGATGAACACGCCGTAGCTTTCAAAGATATTAACCCTGCGGCTCCCGTGCACATCCTGGTGGTTCCGCGCAAACATATCCCAACATTGCAGGATCTTGAAAAAGATGACGAAGCGTTGCTTGGGCACCTGCATTCAGTGGCCAATGAAGTAGCCAGGGCTTTTAACATTGACAAAAAAGGGTTCCGGGTTGTGATCAACTGCGGCGCGGACGCAGGGCAGATAGTTTTTCATCTTCACCTCCATCTTCTGGGAGGAAGACCTTTGCTGCAAACCATGGCCAAAGGGAGAGGGGTCTAAATGCAAACCTGTAAATTCCTTAGTCAGTGGTTTAAGGAGAGGGGGGAAGAATTATGGCAGAAGTAAAAATCGGTAAGAACGAAAATTTGGATAAGGCCTTAAAGAGGTTTAAAAAGCAGTGTGCCCGTTCGGGTGTCATTTCCGAAGCACGGCGGCGTGAGCATTACGAAAAACCCAGTGAGCGCCGCAAAAAGAAAGCTGATGCTGCCCGTAAAAGGCGCCGCTAAGCTTATACAACTAGGAAGGGGTTCCCTGCTATGGCTGAACAATCCTTAACGGATAAACTCTATGAAGAACAGAAAAAAGCATCGAAAGCCAAAGATCGTTTTCGCCTTTCGGTAATTCGCATGCTGCGTTCGGAATTGCAGAACGCAGCGATAGCCAAAAAATCGACCCTCGATTCGGACGAGGAAATGACCGTGTTAAACCGGGAGGTTAAGAAAAGACAGGAATCCCTGGAGGAGTATAAAAAGGCGGATCGGCAGGATTTGGTGGACGACCTGGAAAAGGAAATAGAAATCCTGCAGAAATACCTCCCCGAACAGCTGTCTGAGGAAGAGCTGAAAAAAATGGTGGAGGAGGCAATTGCCGAAACAGGCGCTGAGTCAAAGCGAGAAATGGGCAAGGTAATGGGTTTACTTATGCCCAAAGTTAAAGGCAAAGCAGATGGGAACGTGGTTCGCCGGATTGTAGAAGATAAACTGCAGTAGTGGTAGCCCGGCTATTCATTGGCCGGGCTTTCATTTTTAGGAGGAAAGATTGTTGTCAAGATTATTTAGGGTTTTGCTGTGGACAGCCTGCCTGATTGTCGGGCTGGCTATTTTTATCCCGGGAGCTTTTGGTACGGAGAACAATTCGCCGGTAGCAGTGATTGAAATATCTGGCACAATCGACCCGGGAACAAAAAGTTATGTCAGCTATGCCCTCCAGGAGGCGGAGGCGATAAATGCTGCCGCTGTGATCATGAAATTCGACACTCCCGGGGGTTTTATTGACTCGGCTGAGTCGATCAGGCGTTTGATGGATGATTATGATAGTGATATTTATGCTTTTGTCAGTCCCAATGCCATTTCGGCAGGGGCTTACCTGGCCCTTGCTGCCCAGGAGATCTACATGGTTCCCGGAAGTACACTTGGTGCTGCGGAATTGAGCATCCTGGGAGTGGGGGAAGTGGATGAAAAAGTTGTCGATGTATGGGATAAAGAAATGTCCGCCATGGCTGAACGCAGAGATAGAGACCCGGAAATAGCTTCCGCTATGGTTCGGCGCGATATGGCAATAGATGAGCTGGTAGAAGAAGGGGTTTTACTTACCCTGACAGCCGGTGAAGCCCTTAATGTGGGTTACAGCGAAGGCACAGTGGAGGACGAGAGTGCCCTTTTAAATGAAGTCGGCCTTGAAGGTGCAGAGTTGCGCCCGGTTGAACCGCGCATAACCGATGGCCTCGTCAGCTGGACGACTAATCCCGTGGTAGGGACTATTCTTCTGATGATCGGCCTTGGTGGGCTGGCGCTGGAGGTAATTACCGCCGGCTTCGGCGCTGCCGGGGTCCTGGGGCTGGCTGCGTTTGCCTTTTATTTCGGTGGCAATATTGCAGGTGGGATGGCTGAATACTGGGTTTTGATGCTTTTTGCGCTTGGGGTTGGTTTGATGCTTGTCGAAGCGGTGATGCCCGGTTTCGGTGTGTTTGGTCTTGCCGGTCTGGTTTCTACTGTCGCTTCAATAGTTTTGGCGGCTGCATCGGTGGAAACCGGCTTGGTAATGGTTTTAGTTTCATTTGTCCTGGCCGGTATTTTTTCCGTGTTGGCTTTTCGTTTTTTTGCCCGCAGGGGAGCTTTGCGCCATATTATTCTTGCCGAAGAAGAGAAAGCAGATCTTGGTTATGTTGCCCCGCGCGATCAGAAGGATTTGACCGGCAAAAAGGGAGTTGCGGTTACCTCGCTGCGTCCTTCCGGAGCGGTTAATATAGAAGGCAACCGGATTGATGTGGTCAGCGACGGTGCTTTTATTGCCGAGGGAGAACCGGTAATTGTCGACAGGGTTGAAGGAGTCCGCGTGATCGTGCGCCGCCCTGAAGATAATGCATGAATTATTTTCCGGTAAAGAGTTTCTCCGGAAAAAGAAATACAGATCATTAAAATTTGAATGGAGGTTCTTGGATGACTATTGAAGGTATCATTCCGATTCTGGCGCTTGTTGTTGTTGCAGTAATCTTTTTAGCCGTACTTTTCAGCTTTATTCCGGTGGGCTTGTGGATTTCTGCCCTGGCAGCCCGGGTGCCCGTGGGAATTTTTTCGCTGATTGGGATGCGGCTGCGGCGGGTAATTCCGGCGAGGATAGTAGCGCCCCTGATCAAGGCCACCAAGGCGGGGCTTGACCTGGCGGTTAATAAGTTGGAGGGCCATTTCCTGGCCGGGGGTAACGTAGACCGGGTGGTAAATGCCCTTATTGCCGCCCAGCGCGCTGAAATTCCCCTCCAGTTTGAAAGAGCGGCAGCAATTGACCTGGCCGGCAGAGATGTTTTGGAAGCTGTCCAGATGAGTGTTAATCCGAAGGTAATTGAAACCCCGGTCGTAGCTGCCGTAGCCAAAGACGGTATCGAAGTAAAGGCCCGTGCCAAAGTAACGGTGAGGGCAAATATTGACCGCCTGGTAGGTGGTGCCGGTGAAGAAACCATTATTGCCCGGGTTGGTGAAGGCATTGTTACTACCATCGGGTCTTCGGACAATCACAAGGTAGTCCTGGAAAACCCCGACAAAATTTCCAATACAGTTTTGAACAAAGGACTTGATTCGGGAACTGCATATGAAATCCTCTCCATTGATGTGGCCGATGTTGATGTTGGCAAGAATATTGGTGCCCAGCTGCAAACCGATCAGGCTGAAGCGGATAAGCGGATTGCCCAGGCGAAAGCGGAAGAACGCCGGGCTATGGCTGTAGCCAAGGAACAGGAAATGATTGCTTCGGTCCAGGAAATGAAAGCCAAGGTTACCGAAGCGGAAGCAGAAGTGCCGCGTGCACTGTCCCAGGCTTTGCGAGAAGGAAACCTCGGGGTGATGGACTATTACCAGCTTAAGAATGTGATGGCCGATACTGATATGCGTCAGAGTATCAGTAAGCTCGGAGAGGATGAGCAATCTGAAGAGGAAGAGGATGAACACAGCTAAGCGGGAGGCTTTCTTTTATGGAAGGCATTATATTCTTCATAATCATCATTGTGGTTCTTAACCTGCTGGGACGTATAATGGGCGCCGGAAAGCAACGGCAGGCTCCCTCCCGGCGCAGGGGTCAGATGCCGGGTGAGAACAGGGTCGAAAAGTCTACTGAAAAAATGACTTATCACCGTTCAAGCAGATCCTTTGATCGTGATTTTGGGTTTGCCGATGAAACCAGGGAAGAGGAAGATGGACCGGATGAGGTGTGGGCAGAGGATTTCCCGGAAAAACCGGTTAGGAGGAAAAAAATAAGAACTACCGGAGGATCCGGCAGCCGGGAAAAAACGAAAACCGGAACTACCGGTTCTTCTGTAAATCTGCGAAGCATATTTAGCAATAAAAATTCGCTGGCAGCTGCATTTATTTTTCATGAACTGCTTGAACCGCCCCGTGCATTGAAGAAAAAACGAAGTAAAGTCCGGTAAAGTAAAGCAGGCTTTTTAGAAGAAGGTGAATGCGAATGGTTGAAAAAAGATCCTGGCGGGGATTAAAAACGGGGGAACCCGCAGAGGGTGACATCTTGATCCTGGGCGTTCCTTTTGACGGGGCAGTCAGTAATGCTCGCGGGGCTGCAGAAGCCCCCGCAAATTTGCGCAAGCTTACGGCGATGACCCCGCCTGTTTCAGAAGAAGGCCTTGATTTAAGAAAGCTTATCATCGCTGACCGGGGAGATGTGAACCTTGATCCGGAAGGTGGCAGTTATTTTGGAAGAGTGGAAAAAGAAGCGGCTGCATTGATCGCAACCGGGAAACCCGCACTGTTTCTCGGTGGCGACCATTCGGTGACGATCCCTTTAGGCAGAGCATTCGCCGGACATTATTCTCCCAAACCGGTGGGGATGATCCATCTAGATTCACACTGTGACTTGATGGATTCTTACGACGGCCAGCGTTGGTCTCATGCCTGCCCGCAGCGGCGCTTTCTTGAACATGAAAATGTATTGTCAAAAAATTTGGTTATGGCAGGGATCCGGAATTATGAAGTTGAGGAAATGGAATTCCTCAGGGAAAATTCCGCCATCACTGTAATCAACTCCCGGGAGTTTTATACTCGGGGCCATAAAGAGATTCAACGTCAGGTCATTGAAGTGCTGAAAGATGTGGAGGCGGTTTATCTTTCATTGGATATCGATGTCCTTGATCCTGCTTATGCTCCCGGGACCGGGGTGCCTGAAGCAGGGGGACTTTCTACAAGAGATGTAATCGAACTGGTCCGTGAAATTATGTGCAATTTGCCGGTAAAAGCGGTTGACCTGGTGGAGGTAGCCCCGGTTTTGGACCATTCAGATATAACTTCCTGGGCTGCCGTTAGAATAATTTATGAAATTTTTGCTACCCTTGTTGCCACAAAACAGTAATAAATTGTAATAGCTTCCACTTGTCCTGGACTTTTTTACCGGGGCCTCTGGAAGTTTTTTTACAGCTATCATAGTATAGCTTCAAATGATAAAATATAGTAGAGTCATTTGCAAGTTTTCTATTTGCCTGTTATCATCGGGTGAGGTTTCCCGTGGTCACAGGTAAGCATAATTATTAAGATTCAGGTGTAAAAGAAGGGGGATTTCTGCTTATTGGCAGATAATGTAGCAAATCGCACTGTCATGCTCGAAAGCGGTGAAGAAGCAGTTCAGTTGTTGGGAAAACAGGATCGGCATTTTAGTATGGTGGAGAATAAGTTTGACGTTCACCTGGTCCCGAAAGGAAATGAACTGGTTATCGAAGGGCCGCCTGAAGATGTAGAAGTGCTCTACAAGATGTTTCAAGAACTGCTTACTCATATCCGCAAAGGGCATTTTTTGACCAGCCGGGAATTTGAATATGCTCTCAAACTGGCCGCCCAGGGAGATGTAGGTTCAATTCGTTCTCTGTTTAGCGACCTGGTGCTGGTTACACCCCGTGGTAAACAGATAAGGCCTAAAACAATAGGCCAGAAAAAATACCTGGAAGCCATTCGCAACTGCGATATTGTCCTGTCCATCGGGCCGGCTGGTACAGGGAAAACTTACCTTGCCCTGGCGATGGCCGTTGATGCTTTAAAAAGTAAACAGGTTCAAAGATTAATCCTGACCCGACCGGCGGTGGAAGCGGGAGAGCACCTGGGTTTTCTTCCCGGTGATTTCCAGGAAAAAGTGGATCCATACTTGCGCCCGATATATGATGGGCTCTATGACTTGCTGGGAGTGGATGTTTTCCAGAAATACAAGGAAAAGGGGATTATTGAAATAGCACCCCTGGCATACATGCGGGGGCGGACCTTAGATGATGCCTTCGTGATCCTTGATGAAGGGCAAAATGCTACATCGGAACAAATGAAAATGCTCTTGACCCGTCTTGGGTTTGGTTCAAAAGCGGTGGTTACCGGGGACGTAACCCAGGTTGATTTGCCCAAGGGTCGTTATTCAGGTCTGGAAGAAGCAGCAAAAATCTTATCAGGTATAGAAGGAATTGCCAGGGTTTACCTTAGCGAAAAGGACGTTATCAGGCATCCGCTTGTCCAGAATATAATCAAAGCCTATGAAGAGCACGAGGCTTTGCAGGAGAGGGATGGCAATGAAGAAAAAAACCACAATCGGTGAAATATTTAACCGTTCGATTTCTTTTAAAGAAAACACCCGCCTGCAAAAAATCGTCCTTGTAGCCGGCCTTTTTGTGGCTACATATGTACTGCTGGTTTTTGTCAGTATGCCGGCGCGCCTTGATATTTCGGTTGGCCGTCCCAGTCCTGATACTATTTTTGCCCACCGCGACGAAGTTGATACTTATGTTACCGAACAGCTGCGAGAAGAAGCAGCGGAAGAAGTGGATCCCGTATATGATTACAACCCGCAGGTTTTAGAAGATGCTCTTGAGGAAATCGGTGATTTTTTTGATCGGATAGTTGCCATCAACGAAGAAGGGGTAGATGTAGAACTGGGCGAGGATGAAGACTTCAGTGAAGAGGAATTGGAAGAGTTAAGTGATGAAGAAAAAGAGCAATTAAAGGAAGAACTGGCAAGGGAGAAAAAACTGGAAAAAATCCAGGATCTTTTACCCGAAGAAATGCCGGAAGAAATTGCTGGTTCATTGCTTACTGATAACGATGACTTAAGAGATTTGCAGGAAAGGTTAAACAATTCTGTTAGGGAAGTTTTTGAAGATGGCATCAAAGAAGATGAAATAGATTCCGCCATTAACCGCTTAAAGGATAAGATTGCCCTTTATCCTTTCAGTTCCGAACATAAACAGATCGCAGAAACTTTAGTAGAACCGCTGGTGGCGCAAAACAAGTTTTACAATGAACAGGCGACAGAAGAAAAAAGAATGCAAGCCCGGGAAGACGTGGAACCGGAAATTATTCTACGCAACACCCTCATTGTTAGCGAAGGAGAACCGGTCAGTGAACATCAATATTCTCAACTGGAGGACCTGGGATTAATTCGGGGACAGCAAGCCGACTATCCCGCATACCTGGGATTGTTCCTGTTACTGGTGATAATATTTATTCTGGTAGGCATATACCTGTCAATATTTGTGAGAGATGTTTATGCCAGCCCCAGGCTTTTGCTTTTAACCGGCTTAATATTTTTGATAACCCTGGTATTTTGTGTGGCGGCCAACTATTTTTCCGGTTACTTGATCCCGGTGGCGATCGGGGTAATCCTGATCACTGTAATGTTTGGCTACAAACTGGCCCTGATTATAAACTTCGTCCTGGCTGTGATGGTAGGATTGATTACCGGTGGCGATTACTCGTTTATCCTTGTGGCTTTAGCAGGCGGCCTGGTTTCCATTTATGCTATCACCAGGCTGAGCCAGCGTAGCGACCTGGCCCGGGCAGGTTTCTACGTTGCCGTAACCAATGTAGTGGTTATAGTAGCTACCTACCTCTTTTTTGGCAATGTCAGCCTCGAATACGATTCGCTAATTAATTTCAGTTACAGTATGATTGCCGGTGTGGGTAATGGTATTTTTTCTGCCATAGTGGCCATCGGTTTATTGCCGTTTCTGGAGAACTTCTTCGGGGTCACTACTGCAATTACCTTGCTGGAGTTATCCAATCCCAATCATCCTTTGCTGCGCGAAATGTTAATGAAAGCACCCGGCACTTACTATCACAGCATGATGGTTTCTAATTTATCCGAGGCTGCGGCGGATGCTGTCAACGCGGACTCTTTATTGACCAGGGTAGGTGCTTACTATCATGATATTGGCAAGTTGAAACGGCCTTACTTCTTCTCTGAAAATCAACTTGCCCAGGAGAACCCGCATGCAAAACTTTCTCCTAACTTGAGCGCTCTAATTATCGGGGCTCATCCAAAGGACGGCCGTGAAATTGGTCAAAAACATCGCCTGCCGGAAGATATCATTGATATTGCGCATCAGCATCACGGTACAAGCATGATTTCATTCTTTTACCAAAAAGCGCTGGAAAGTAACTGCCGCGAAAATATATCGGCCGATAATTTCCGCTATGAAGGCCCCAAACCACAATCCAAGGAAGCGGCAATCGTGATGCTTGCCGATGCGGTCGAGGCCGGAGTGCGCTCTCTCTCCAAGCCGACCAGCAACCGGGTTGAGGCAATGGTGCGTCGCATGATTAAAGAAAAACTTGACGATGGCCAGTTGGACCAGTCCGATCTGACCTTGAAAGAACTAGACCAAATCGCCGAGGCATTTATCTATATAATGGCTGGTATATACCACCAGCGGATTGAGTATCCTGAAAAAGCCCTCAAAGCTGAACTTGAAAGGAGTTCTGGTAGCAAGTGAGTGTTTCTGTTACTTCATTATCTCATGAATTTCCCTTACCCGATCATTTTTGCACTAAGCTGGCTGAAGTCATAGATGAAGTTTTGACAGAATATGATTTGACCGGTGGTGAAGTGGCAGTGGTATTTACCGACGATCAGTATATCCTTTCTTTAAATAAAAAGTACAGGGGTAAGAATGTCCCCACGGATGTACTCGCATTCAGCTACCTGGATGCCGGAAATGATGGTAGCAATGAAACCGGAGAATTCCCGGTGGGAGACATTTATATTTCTTTGGACCGGGCCCGTGAGCAGGCCTGGCAGGCTGCTCACTCTCTGGAAAAGGAAGTCCTCTTACTGGCTGTTCACGGAACATTACACCTGGTGGGATATGACCATTTTACAGAGGAAGAAGCAGGGGTAATGAGAAAGCGGGAAGAGGAGATAATCAAGATATTTGAGCATAAATTTCCAGGTGAAGATTAAATGCACAAGGTAATTGCCAGTCTTAAATATGCATTTCTCGGACTGCGATACTGTTTTGTCACTCAACGCAACATGATGATCCATTCAGTTATTGGGGTTTTGGTTTTAATCGCTGCCCGGGTTCTACAGGTTTCCTGGGTTGGTTTTTTGTTTTTGTTGACCGCTATTTTTTCAGTGCTTGTGACGGAAACTTTTAATACAGCTCTGGAAAAATCGATCGATCTTTTTACCGGTGAAAGGAATAGGCTTGCCCAGAGTGCTAAAGATATTGCTGCTGGAGCGGTTTTGCTAACCTCGGCGTATGCAGTAATTGTGGGATTGATGGTGCTCGGGCCCCCGTTATGGACACTGCTTTTATCCATACTGGTTTCGATTCCGGCAGCTCCTGGATAGATTTTAAACTTCTTAAGATTACGGAAAACCCTTTTAAAGTGTATAATAGTAATGTGGAGGCTGGAACAAATGGCTGAGCGGATGGAACGGCGGTCTTTTTTTAGGGACAGGTTCCAGGTTGTTGTGATCGCTATTTTGATTTTCAATACAATCCTGGTTGCCCTTGGTTTTTTATTGCTGATGCAGCAAGACACTGCCGATGATTCAACTCTGGCTTACCAGCAGGAGCTCGCCGCTGATTTGGCTGATTTCAACAGGAGATTGGCATCTGAGTATGAAGTCCTGGATGCACCGGGAGTAAAAGCAGCACTCGCTGATTATAATCATGAAGTTAGTCTTTCTTCCACCAGCGATGAATTGATCCGGGTAATATTTGACCAGGGTCGCAGGGTCCAGGAAACAATTTTTAATGAGGCCGACTTGAGACTGCAGGAAGAAGTTTTGAATATGATCAATAAAGACAGAAATATCAAGGAAATTACCGAAAAAACTCATTTATTTATTCGCATTGCGAACGGAGAGGTAAATATTTATCCAGATCAACTGCTGGAACCGGTTACGTTGCAGCAGGTTAAAAAACTGTTGTCTCCGGATCAATATCACGGCCCCCAAAGAGTAGATGTAGTGATAGAGCAAGGAAGGGGTAAGCTGGTAATGCCCCAGACTGTTGATGAACAGTTGCATGCTCTCAATGAAGATCTTAATTCTATGCGTCTTCGCCTTCATGAGATCAGGGTTCAGGCGGGCCTGGCTGAAATGGTTGGTCCGGGGATTACCCTGAATATATATGATGCTAAGGGTTCGACCCAAAGTTCTGCAATAGTTCATGATGTGGATATCAGGGATATAGTAAACGAGCTTTTTAGTGCCGGTGCCAAAGGAGTAAGTGTAGGTGGACAGCGTTTGACTTTAACCAGTTCGATTCGCTGCAGTGGCCCCCTGATAATGGTCAATTACCAACAAATTCCTACTAACCCGGTAACTATAGAAGCAGTTGGTGATCCTGACCTTTTAGTCAGCGGCTTAAGTATTATTAAAAATGAAATGTCTTTGCACCGGAGCCTTAGGTTTGAAATCGATCAATCCGGGTTCATCAAGTTGCCGGCTTACGCAGTTGAAGAATAAACTATTATATTAAAGTAAGCAGTTAGGAAAGGATCGGTAATTAAGTAATGCATAAATCCGGGTTTATAGCCCTTATTGGAAGGCCAAACGTTGGTAAGTCAACGCTTCTTAACTCCCTGGTCGGAGAAAAGGTTGCCATTATTTCCGAGAGGCCTCAGACCACCAGGAACCAGATCCGGGCCATTTTAACCAGGGAAGAGGCCCAGTTGATCTTTATAGATACTCCTGGACTACACAAACCGAAACACAAACTGGGGTCTGCGATGGTTAAAATGGCTCGCAATACAATGCGGGAAGTTGATCTTATCTTTTACATGGTGGAAGCGCATCATCCGCCCGGTTATGGAGATAAACAAATAGCCGCGCTTTTGCAGAAATCTGAAAGTCCTGTTTTTCTAATTGTTAATAAGGCAGATCTGGCAGCACCGGAGAAACTCGCAGCGCATAAAGATTTTTATGAGAAGCTTGGCTCGTTTAAAAACCACTTTGTTCTTTCCGCTCTAAAGGCCGATAACCTGGATTATTTAATAGATGCTGCTGTGGCAGAGCTGCCGGAGGGACCGCAGTTTTATCCGCCGAACATGGTTACCGACCAACCAGAAATTTTTGTGGCAGCAGAAATCATCAGGGAAAAGATAATTCCACTTACCAGCCAGGAAATTCCATTTTCTGTAGCAGTGGTGGTGCAGGATTTGAGTTTTCGGGAAGAAAGTGAGCTTATTGATATCAGGGCTGAAATATTTGTTGAACGTAAGTCCCAGGTGGGTATCATCGTTGGCAAGGGTGGAATGATGCTGAAAAAAATAGGCACTCTGGCCAGGAAAGAGCTTGAAGCGCTTTTTGGAGCCCAGGTGTTTCTTGATCTACGGGTTAAAGTAAAAAAGGATTGGCGCAGCCGGGAAAAAGATCTGCGTCGCCTGGGCTACGCAGACTAGACTTCCGGGGAGAATTAGTTTTTTTATGCAGAAAACCTTTAAAGCCGAGGGGCTGGTTTTGCAGACTCGTTCCCTTGGAGAATCAGATAAGCTGATCACCTTGCTCACCAGGGAAGAAGGTAAATTTACAGCGGTTGCCAGAGGCGCTCGCAAAATGAAAAGCAGACTTGCCGGGGGAGTGGATCTTTTTACACGGGGACAATACAGTTTTCACCGGGGCCGTACCTGGCCAATAATCACCGGGCAAGAAGTTTGCGAGCATTTCTCTCGTTTCCGGGAGGATCCGGATCTATACCCTTACGGGCTGTATTTATCCGAATTAACCGACACTCTGATTGCAGGTGAGGAGTATTGCCCTGAAATATATTTTTTATTGCTTGAAGGATGGCGCTTACTTTCCCAATGCAGGGAACGATTATTGCTTTGCCGGGCTTTTGAGTTGAAATTGGCTCATTTAACCGGTTATAGTCCTAGCTTGCAGCGCTGCGCGGTTTGCGGTTCTGAAAAATTTGGCGAAACTAAAACTTTTATTTTTAGCCCCCGTGAGGGTGGCTTGTTATGCAGTAATTGTCTGGGCGGGGAATCGATAAAACTTGATTATGGGACGGTTGTTTTGGCTCGAAGGTTGCTTGAAGCTCCGCTCGAACAATTAAATATCATCTGTCCATCAGTTCTCCAGAAGAAAGAATTGGACAAAACCATCAGTTCATTCTTGGCCTATCATCTTGATCTTAATGATTTGAAGTCAAAGCGCCTTTTAAAAGAATAATTTTTGGATAATCTTGCCGGCTTTAAGCGTAAACGGGGAAGAGAGGTGTTTATGAACGATTTTGCATTAATTGCAGACCTGCACACTCATACAACTGCCAGTGGGCATGCTTACAGTACTATAACAGAATTAGCGCAAGAAGCTGCTAATAAAAATTTGAAAGCTCTTGCTGTTACTGATCATGGTCCGGCTATGCCGGGCGGACCTCACCGTTATTATTTCGGCAATCTCAGGGTTTTACCTGTAGATATCAATGGAGTCAGGCTAATTCGAGGTGTGGAGCTAAACATTTTGAATGAAGCGGGAGAAGTGGATTTGCCTAACCGTTACCTGTCTATGCTCGATGTGGCCTGGGCCGGGCTCCATGCTCTGTGTTTCGACGGTTCGGGAGAGGAGAGTTATACCAAAGCGGTACTTAAGGCGATAAAAAATCCTTATATCGATGGTATCGTTCACCCCGGGAACCCTGATTTTCCACTTGATGCGGAAGAGGTAGTGCTCCAGGCCAGGGAATATGGTAAGATTTTAGAAATCAATAACAGTTCATTTCAGGTCCGCTACGGCAGTTATGACCCCTGCCTGCGGTTTGCCTCCCTGGCTGCACAACACGGAGTAATGATCGCTGTTAACAGCGATGCCCATTTTGCTTTTGATGTTGGCAGAAAAGAAAAAGCTGTTGAAGTATTAGTGGAAGCAGCGCTGCCGGAGGAATTGATCGTAAACAATTCTCTGGAAAAAGTCGAAGCAATATTGAAGGCCAGGCAAAACAGGTTAGAAAATATGTAAGGTTCTATTAGTTATTATAGTGCGTTATAGTGGAAAGTTGTTGCGGATCAAGCCATAAAAGGGTCCTTTATTAAATTGTCTGAAATGAAAGCTGTGCTCACCTGAGGCGACGCCATTGCTTGCGATGAGGTGCTGCTCTGGAGTGCGGCATAGCTGAGCAAAAACGAAATTGGAGGGGTTGCTGTGAAGATCGGCATTATCGTTTATTCCCAGACTGGCAACTCAAATTATGTTGCAGGTATTATCCAGGAGGAACTGGCAAAGAAAGGTCACCAGGTTGATGTGGAAAGGGTAGAAATTGAAGGTAAAATACCTGTTGAGCCCGAAAAATTCTCAATTACTGTAGCACCGGATGTTACTCCTTATGATTTTATTGTTTTTGGCTCCTCGGTTCAAGCATTTTCTTTGAACCCGGCCATGGCGACTTACCTGGAAAAACTGCCTTCGTTAAGCGGAAAAAAGGCTGCTTGTTTTGTGACGAAACGGCTGCCGGGAAAGTGGACCGGAGGAACGCAGGCGTTGAGCAAAATAAAAGAAATTTGTGAATCAAAAGGTGCTGTAGTGAAAGCTGAAGAAATATTTTTATGGAATAATAAAAAACGTGACCAGATGATTCAGCAATTAGCAGAAAACATTGGCAAACATATTAACGGTTAGCCTCTTGTTTGAAGCAATTTTGTTTAAAGGTTTGCCTCTGACGATGAGGAGTAACCCACAGCAGATTGTTTCTCTAAATTTCGTTTTTTGCCGAAATACTTGCTGCTTCTATCTTGACAATTAAAGGCGTGCTTGTTACTATCTTGTCAATTGAATAGCCCGAAAAGCAATGAAGGAAAGAAGTAGCCGGATTATTCTCCTTTAATTTAGGCAGCGAGTCGGGGGCGGTGCAAGCCCGGCGGGAGCTCCGGTGAATGGCGTTCCTGAGCTTTTGTATAATTAAGCGGGTCCCGGTTTTTTATATTTGGGACCAAGTAGGGTGGAACCGCGGGAATACCTCCCGTCCCTATGGTTATGGCAACCAGAGGGAGGGAGGTTTTTTGATCGAAACTAAACCGTAATAAATAAGGTGGTAATAATTCATTTAACCCGAACACAAGGAGGAGTTGTTTTTGGACTTACAAACAGTGATGTTTAAATTTCAGGAATACTGGGCATCTCGGGGATGCTTGATCTGGCAACCTTATGATGTAGAGAAAGGTGCAGGAACCATGAACCCGGCTACTTTCTTAAAATCACTGGGACCGGAACCATGGAAGGTGGGTTATGTTGAACCTTCGAGAAGACCTGCAGATGGCCGTTACGGCGAAAACCCGAACCGGCTTTATCAACACCTGCAGTACCAGGTAATTATTAAACCTACCCCGCCCGACATCCAGGATCAATACCTGGACAGCCTTGCTTATCTCGGGCTTGATCCGCTGGAGCATGACATTCGTTTTGTCGAAGATAACTGGGAAGCGCCCACCCTTGGAGCCTGGGGGCTGGGTTGGGAAGTTTGGCTCGATGGAATGGAAATAACCCAGTTCACCTATTTCCAGCAGGTAGGAGGATTCGATGTAGAAGAAGTGCCGGTTGAGCTGACTTACGGCCTGGAAAGAATTGCTATGTACTTGCAGGACCGGGATAATGTTTTCGATTTAATTTGGACCGGTGATATCACTTATGGTGAAGTATACAAGCGAGTGGAATGGGAACAGACAAGCTACAGTTTTGATTACGCTGATCTGGACCTGCTGTTTAACCTTTTTAACCTGTATGAAAGGGAAGCGAAACGATTGCTTGAACTTAACCTGATTTACCCGGCTTATGATTACATTTTGAAATGCTCCCATACATTCAATAATCTTGATGCCAGGGGAGCGATCAGTGTTACCGAGCGAGCTGCTTATATCGGGCGTGTTCGCACCCTGGCCCGGCTTTGTGCGGAACGTTACCTTCAACAGCGAGAAGAAGCCGGTTACCCCTTAATGTCTGGAGGTGGAGTGAAATGAAAAAGCAAAATGATCTCTTAATGGAAATAGGTTGCGAAGAAATACCTTCGAGATTTTTACCGGGGGCGCTTGAACAATTAAGAAACGGAGCGGCATCGCTTTTAGATGAACACCGGTTGGGCTATGGAGCAATAACTACATATGCTACTCCCAGAAGGTTGGTTGTTTTGGTCAAAGGGTTGGAACCTGTGCAGTCCGACCTGGTGGAAAGAGTCAAGGGCCCTCCGGTTGATCGGGCTTACGATGAAGAAGGACAGCCTACCAGGGCTCTCAGTGGGTTTATCCAGTCTCAGGGAATCAACATGGATCAGGTAGAAGAAGAAACCATAAAAAATGCTAGCTATATTATTGCCCGCAAGGAAGTTCCCGGTCAAGCGGCGAAAAAAATACTGCCGGAACTGCTTCCACAGTTGATTCGCAAACTGAACTTCCCCCGCCCCATGTACTGGCAAAGCAAAGAGGTTCGTTTTGCCCGGCCGATTCGCTGGTTGTTGGCACTTTATAACAGTGCAGTTCTGCCTTTTGAATTTGCCGGGATTGTTGCAGGCAATAAAACTTTTGGCCACCGTTTCCTGGCTCCCGGGCCTTTTGAAATAAAGGATATCGATCATTATTTCCACTGCCTGGAAAATAGTTTTGTCATCTTAGACCAGGATCGAAGACAGCAAATGATCCGTGAGCAGCTTGAGGAAAAAGCAGCGGAAAAAGGTGGAGAGGCTTTGATTGACGAGGATCTCTTGGAAGAGGTTACCTATCTTGTTGAGTATCCAGTGGCTGTTGACGGTTCCTTCGACCGGGCTTATCTTGATTTGCCCCAGGAAGTGCCGATTACATCGATGCAGAACCACCAGCGTTATTTTCCCATCGTGGAAAGGGAAAGTGGGCGCTTAATGCCCTATTTTATCGGGATCAGCAATAACAAGTTTCACTCGAACATACAGAAAGGATATGCCAAGGTATTGCAGGCCCGCCTTGCTGACGGTAGGTTTTTCTTTGATGAAGATCGCAAGGTCCCGCTGGAAGAGTACGTCAGTCAGTTGAAAAACGTTGTTTTCTTGGAATCCCTGGGCACACTGGATCAAAAGCGCATCCGCCTGGTTGAACTTTCCGGGAGGCTTGGTGAAACTCTTGGTTTGCCGGCGGAAAGAGTTGAAAAAACTAAGCGTATTGCTCACCTTTGCAAGGCTGACCTGGTAACCGGTATGGTCGGTGAATTTCCTGAGCTTCAGGGTGTCATGGGTCGTGAATATGCCCGGCTCAGTGGAGAAGCTCCGGAAGTTGCTACCGGGATCTACGAACATTATCTGCCCCGATATTACGGGGATGACTTGCCTTCGCAAATAGATGCGGCTCTGGTGTCTCTAGCTGATCGCATTGATACTTTGGCCGGCTGTTTTGCTGTCGGCATCCAACCCACGGGCTCTCAGGATCCGTACGGACTGAGACGGCAAGCCCTGGGAGCGATTAATATCTTCCTCGGCCTGGAGTTGAATATATCCCTGCAGGTTTACCTTGATCATGCTCTTGATCTAATATCTGCCGAATTGGAACTTGAATCCAAAAGCAGAGAAAAAGTTAAGGAGAGCTTGCAGGAATTTATGATCCAGCGAATTCGCTATATTTTCCAAGAAAGAGGGACCAGCCAGGATCTTACTGAGGCTGTACTGGCTGTGCCTTTCGAGACCGTGGGAGAACTTTTTAACCGGGCCGATACCTTGAACGATTACCTCCAGGGGCCACTGCTTGATGAAGTAATTGCTGCTTATAACCGGGTGGCCAACCTGGCTGGAAAAGCGCCGGGAAGAGATATTGATTCCTCCCTGCTGGTTGAATCTGCTGAAAAGGAACTTTACAACAAATATCTCTCGGTCAGGGAGGAAATTACAGGAGAAAGTGATCCGGCAATTATCTTGGAAAAACTGCAGTATTTAAAGGAGCCGGTTGATAATTTCTTCGATCATGTAATGGTGATGGTTGATGAAGAGCAAATCCGGGAAAACAGGTTGAATATGCTTCAGGCGATTAAAAACTTGTTTAACCGATTGGCGGATTTTTCTAAACTGCAGATTCCATAAATTTCTGTTTGCCGGCAGGAACAAGCACTAACTATATCGTATATTAGTTTATATCTGGAGATTTGGATAATGCCGGGTAAGCTGCTGTCTGGCAGCTGCCCGGCATTCGTAGGAGAGGAGTTTGTTGATGGAAGATTTCACCGGTAAGCCGGTTGTCTATATAGTTTCTGATTCAATCGGCGATACTGCAGAATTTGTGGTAAAAGCGGTAGCCAGCCAGTTTGATTCTGGACAGATTGAAATGCGCCGGGTCCCTTTTGTTGAAAACAAATCTCAGATCAGGAAAGTTTTTGAAGAGGCTTCTGACGATAATGCCATTATTGCCTATACCCTGGTAGTTCCCGAACTGCGCAGGGTTATGGCTGAAGAAGCAGAAAAACACTCTGTTCAAACAGCTGATATTCTTGGGTCGCTAATGGGCGCTTTCAGCAGGGTTACTAAAAAAGAACCCCACCTTGAACCGGGAAGAGTGCGACAGCTCGATGAAGCTTACTTTCGCCGAGTTGCCGCGATTGAGTTTGCAGTAAAACATGATGACGGCAAGGATCCCCGCGGTTTGATGAAGGCTGATGTGGTCTTGGTCGGTATTTCAAGAACATCTAAAACTCCATTAAGCATGTACCTGGCTCACCAGGGTGTCATGGCTGCTAACCTTCCGCTGGTTCCCGAAGTAGAACCTCCGGAAGAGCTGTTTTGGGTTCCACCTCATAAAATTATTGGGCTGGTGATAAATCCTGATCAGTTGCAGCAGATCAGGCTTGAACGTTTAAAAAGTCTTGGGCTTGATGAAAATGCCGATTATGTGTCTGTGGAAAGAATCGAGGAAGAACTGACTTATGCGCGCCGGATCATGAAGAAACTGGGCTGCACTGTTTTTGAGGTTTCTGACAAGGCAGTCGAAGAAGTGGCCAACAGAATTATTCAGGTAATCAAAGGAGGAGAACAAATCTGATGACCGGGCAACATGTCTATCCATTTGAGCAGGCTGACAGGTCGATGAAGAGTTTGCTTGGCGGAAAAGGAGCTAACCTGGCGGAGATGGCAAGCATCGGCCTGCCGGTACCTCCGGGATTTACTGTAACTACTGAAGCTTGCAATCGCTACTTGAGCAAAGGTGAAGAATTATGGCCTGAACTTAAATCAGAAATACTTGATCACCTGAAAAGCTTGGAAGAAAAAACAGGTCGCAGTTTTGGGGGCGAACAACCGCTGCTGCTTTCGGTCCGTTCGGGTGCTGTTGTCTCGATGCCCGGAATGATGGATACAATCCTTAACCTTGGACTGAATAATGAAACTGCCGAAAAGCTGGCCACAGAAGCCGGTGATCGCCACTTTGCCCTTGATTGCTATCGCCGGTTTATCCAAATGTTTGGCGATGTGGTCTTAAAGATTGGCCATTACAATTTTGAAAATATCCTGACCGAAGCAAGGCAGAATAAACAGGTGGCTACCGATGCTGAACTGGATGAAAAAGCCCTGGAACAGGTGGTGGCAGATTTTTTGGAAGTAGTCCGGAAAGAAACCGGGCGTGATTTTCCCCTCGACCCTGAAGAGCAATTGTTTATGGCAGTTGAGGCAGTCTTTAAATCATGGAACACGGACCGGGCAGTAGTTTACCGTCAGGCCAATAAAATTCCAGATGATCTGGGAACGGCGGTTAATGTCCAGGCCATGGTTTTTGGAAATCTTGGTGAAGATAGCGGCACCGGGGTTGCTTTTACCCGCAATCCTTCCAACGGAGAGCCTAAAATATATGGCGAGTACCTGCTCAATGCCCAGGGTGAAGATGTAGTGGCGGGCATCCGGACTCCCCGGTCTATCGAAGGCTTGAAAAATGATATGCCCGAGGTTTACGACCAGCTCATTAAAACCTGTCGTTCTTTGGAACAACATTACCGGGATATGCAGGATGTCGAATTTACAATTGAGAGAAAGAAGCTATACATGTTGCAGACCCGCAGCGGTAAAAGAACTGCTAATGCCGCTTTGCGCATAGCTGTTGACATGGTAAACGAGGGACTAATCAACAAAACAGATGCTTTAGAGCAGGTGGAACCGGCCCAGTTGGAACAATTGCTGCACTGGCGGATAGATCCAGAAGCTAAAATGAATTACATTGCCCGCGGGCTGCCGGCTTCCCCGGGAGCTGCTTCGGGAAAAGTTATATTTGACCCGGACAAAGCCCAGGAGATGGCCCAGGAAGGAGAACAAGTTCTTCTGGTGCGCCCTGAAACCACTCCTGATGATATTCACGGGATTATTGCCGCCCGGGGAGTATTAACCAGCCGGGGTGGGATGACCAGTCATGCTGCTGTTGTCGCCCGGGGAATGGGCAAGCCTTGCGTGTGCGGTTGTGATGCGCTTAGAATTGACTTGAATAAAGGCTTCTTTTACGTAGATGAACATAAGTACAAGGAAGGGGAAGTGCTTTCCATCGATGGAACTACCGGGCAGGTAATCCTGGGAGAGGCTCCCCTGATCGAACCTCAATTTACCGACCAATTTTACAAACTTTTAAACTGGGCTGATCAAGTGCGGCGATTAAGAATCCGCGCCAATGCAGACAACCCGGAAGATGCTCGCAAGGCTATAGAGCTTGGGGCCCAGGGCATTGGGCTTTGCCGGACAGAGCACATGTTCATGGCTGCTGATCGAGTGCCGGTGGTCCAGAAAATGATCCTTTCGTCGGATCTGGATAAAAGAAAAGCAGCCCTCGAAGAACTGCTTCCCATGCAGCAAGAAGACTTTAAAGGGATCTTAAAAGCAATGTCCGGTTACCCGGTAACTATTCGCCTTCTGGATCCCCCTTTGCATGAGTTTTTGCCGGATCGTGAAGAATTGCTGTTGGAAGTGGACCGCCTGCAAAGAGAAGGAAATGATCCAGGCAAGCTTAAGGAAAAAGATTATCTGCTGCAAAAGATGCAAATGCTTTCAGAGTACAACCCGATGCTGGGGCACCGGGGTTGTCGTCTTGGCCTGGTTTACCCGGAAATATACCGCATGCAGGTAAGGGCGATTTTCCTGGCTGCTTTTGAGCTTTTAGATGAGGGGCTTCCCCCGGATAATTTGCTTCCCGAAATAATGATTCCGCTTGTCGGCCACCGGGAAGAAATGGATCGAATGAAACAACTGGTAGAAGATACTATAAAAGAATTATTTGAAGAAAAAACAAGGGAGCTTCCCTATCTTGTCGGTACCATGATCGAGCTGCCCCGAGCCTGCCTGGTTGCTGATAAATTAGCCCATTCCGCCTCATTTTTCTCTTTTGGAACAAACGATTTGACCCAGACTACGCTTGGTTACAGCCGTGATGATGCGGAAGCAAAGTTTTTGCCATTCTACATCCAGCAGAAAATATTAAAGACCAACCCCTTTGTTGAAATTGATGTAGAAGGAGTGGGCTCACTGGTGGAAATGGCAATTGAAAAAGGCCGAAATACCAGGCGCGACTTAAAAATTGGCATATGCGGAGAACACGGAGGGGATCCCGAATCAATCGGCTTTTTCAATAAAGCAGGACTGGATTACGTGAGCTGTTCTCCCTACCGCATTCCGATTGCCCGCCTTTCGGCGGCACGGGCAGTGCTGGCGGAAAGTGATAGGGTAAAGTGAAAAAGCAATTTTTACGATTACAGTTGGAGATAAAACAGGAGAAAATAAATTTATGACGAATACTAGTAAAGTTAAAATAGTAACAAGGAGTGATCTAATTGACTCAGCATGAAAACCAGGATTTGACTTTGGAAAATATCCATCCGCCCTGTCAATCGGCCTGTCCGTTGCACCAGGGTGTTCGCGATTATTTGCTGGCAATTGCCACCGGTGATTTTGACCGGTCTCTAGCGATAATCAAAGAAACAAACCCTCTTCCCTTTGTCTGCGGGACTATCTGTGCTCATCACTGTGAAGACGAGTGCCGCCGTAACGATGTGGACAAACCCCCTTCAATTCGTGGTTTGAAGCGTTTTGCCATAGAATACGGCAATGCCAAGGCCGCTCCTCCGGAAGATGATTCACAAATCAGCGGTAAAGTTGCCGTAGTCGGAGCAGGTCCCGCCGGACTCACTGCTGCTTACGACCTGGCCCGCATGGGAGCCGATGTAACTGTTTTTGACAATGAGCAAAAAGCCGGTGGTGCGGTGCGTCATTATATACCTCTTTACCGTCTGCCCGATGAAGCTGTCGATCAAGATATCACGGAAATTGCCGAGCAGGGGGTTAAGTTTGAATATGGCGTCGAACTGGGTAAAGATATAACCATTGAACAGCTGGAAAAAGACGGTTACCAGTCGATTCTACTGGCCATGGGTCTCCCGGTAAGCCGCGGTCTTAATCTGCCCGGGACCGAAGGAGAAGGTATCCTTTATGCCCTGCCGTTTTTGAAGCAGGTTAAACGGGAAGGGTTTAAATTTGAGGGCAACCCGACCGTAATCGTTATCGGCGGTGGCAATGTGGCCATGGATGTTGCACGTTCAGCCCTGCGGGCAGGGGCCGGCAAGGTTAAGTTGGCCTGCCTTGAATGTGATGAAGAAATGCCCGCTTTTAGCTGGGAAATTGAAGAAGCCCATGAAGAAGGCGTTGAAATGAATCCCTCCTGGGGCCCTGATTCTATTATCAGGGAAAATGGAAAAATAAAAGGACTTCAACTGGTTGAGTGTACCTGTGTGTTTGATGAGCAGGGTCGTTTCAACCCTGAATTCAACAAGGAAAACAAGGACATGCTCGAAGGCGATATTGTTATATATGCCATTGGCCAGGGCGGAGATCCGGAACCGGTTCGTGGCGAAGTGGATCTTGACGAACGCGGCAGGGTGATTTTTAATCACCGGACCATGCAGACAAGCCGCCCCGGAGTTTTTGGCTGTGGTGAAATGGTTACAGGGCCTGGAACAGCCGTGCAGTCAATGGGAAACGGCAGGGTAGCGGCTAAAGCAATTGCCAGCTATCTCCAGGGAATTCCTTTTGACAGCGAAGCGCTTGAGGAAACACCCGAACTCGAGAAACTGGATGAAAAAGTGGCCGAGGAAATTGACCGGGTGGAACGTAATTCCATTCCGATGATGTCACCCGAAGAAAGGGTTCGCCATTTCAAACAGGCCGAGTACGGCTATGATCCGGTAACCGCAATTTGTGAGGCACGCCGCTGCCTTACCTGTGCTGCCGGAGCTCAACGCATCGATGAATTATGTGTCAATTGCCTGACCTGTGTGCGTACCTGCCCGTACGATGTCCCGGTGGTAAACGAAGAAGGCACGGTAACCATTCGCAACGAACAGTGCCAGGCTTGTGGCCTGTGTATGGGGGTTTGCCCGGTATATGCTATTAAGTTCCGTTCTTCTTATGTTGATGAAGCTGCAAAATCAATTGAACCTGCCGTGCAGAAGCTGGTTGCCGGGCGTAATGGAGAGCCGGCCATGCTGGCAATTACATGTGCTTACGGAGCTTTTGCTCTGCCGGAATTCCTCCAGAAGGAACCCAAGAATACCGCTGTAGTGCGCTATCCATGCGTAGGAAAGGTCGATTCATTGCACATTCTGCAGGCGATTGAGAACGGTGCAGACGGCGTAGTGGTGGTAGGATGCAGCGAAAGTGATAAATTCAAATGCCAGTATAAAGAAGTCGGCCAGTGGTCGGAAAAACGGGTGAGTCGTGCCGCTGAACTACTTGAATCTATTGGGCTTGAACGCGAACGAGTTAGTTATACCAAGCTCGATGGAGAAGAAATTGACAAGTTTGATCAGTGTATCGAGGAAGCGGTCAAAAATCTTAAAGAAGCGGGATCTTCCTCGGAGGATGAGAGCAGCGATTAACCTGGTGGGACCCTGAAAGCTTAAGATGCTTAAGCCCCGGTCGATGGAAAGCTGCCGGGGCTTTTTTATGAGGCTGTCCATCAATTAATTCACTCATCTTTTTTTTAAACTCAGCCATACCCCCGTTTTCCTGCTTCCTATATGCTGAATAATTTCCCACCTTTGGACAGGAGGGATTGCTTTCGATTTCGTCGAATCAATACAAACCATAATATTATAGTAATGAAAAGGTGAAATTATTTATTGCTGTAATGAAAAGTGCCAATCAAACGAGGAAAACGATTTAGTGAAAACGAAAATAATAAAATAGTGGAACTATGAAGGGCAGTAAATTGTCTCGTACGAATGAAAAAAATCATAAAATGCAGGAACCAACAGGGTTGCCTCGTCTCATTCTGCCGGGATGGGGTTTTGTTATACTAAATCGATTAGCGGCGGAGGTTGAACCATGAGCAGAGGCATTCCGGAAAATGTAATCGAAGAAATCAGGCAGCGCACCGACCTGGTAGATCTTGTGGGGGACTACCTAAAACTTGACCGAAGAGGCAAGAATATGGTTGGTCTTTGCCCGTTTCATAGTGAAAAAACCCCCTCTTTTACTGTTTCACCTGAGAAGCAGCTTTTTCATTGCTTTGGATGCGGAGCTTCCGGTAATGTTTTTAGCTTTGTTATGCAGATGGAAAATATGAATTTTCCGGAAGCGGCAAAGGTGCTCGCCAGGCGGTGCGGGGTGAAAATACCCGAGACCGAAAGGCAGGATCGCGGACAAGAGGATTTTAAAGAAAAAATTTACCGGATCAATGACTTTGCCGCCAGGTTCTATGCCTATTGCTTAAATAATACTGAAGCCGGCAAAAAAGCGCTTGAATATTTATATAAAAGAGGGATTGAGAAAGATACCATTGAACAATTTATGTTGGGTTATGCTCCTTCAGATTGGAGAGGTTTCTTTAATGTTGCCAAAAAGAAGGGGATTGATCCGGAATCATTGGTCAAAGCTGGGCTTATATCGCCCGGCCGGGAAAAGGGTTATTATGACCGGTTTCGGAACAGGATAATGTTCCCTATTTTTGATATTAGTGGAAAGGTTTCAGGATTTGGGGGTAGACTTCTTAGCGAGGGAGGAAAAGAAGGCCCGAAGTATCTTAATTCACCGGAAACTCCGGTATTTGATAAAGGATCGATTCTGTATGGATTAAATCTTGCCAGGGAAGAAATTAGACGGGGGAAAAAGGCAATTGTCATGGAAGGATATACAGATGTTGTTACAGCCTATCAGGCGGGGATAAAAAATGCGGTAGCTTCCCTGGGAACGGCTTTAACCAAATACCAGGCTCGTCAGTTGCGATTCCAGGCTGATACGATAGTAACAGCTTACGATTCGGATATTGCCGGTGAAGCAGCGACCTGGCGAGGATTATCAATATTGCAGTCTACCGGTTGCATGGTGCAGGTTGCCGGCCTGCCTGAGGGAAGCGACCCGGATGACTATATCAGGGAGAATGGCGCAGATGCTTTTATTCACCTGGTGGAAAATGCTACTCCCTTGATGGAATACCGCCTTAATCAATTGAAAAAAAAGTATGATCTTTCCTCTGACAAAGACAGGGTTGAATATACTGATGAACTGATGTCGATCTTATTTTCTGCGATTAACCATGTTGAAAGGAACTACTACTTGAAAAAAGCTGCTGAAGAATTGGGAATAGATGAAGAAGCGCTACGCAGTGAATTAAGAAAACGGCAGAGATGGGACAATAAATATAAGTATAAGGAAAAGGACAGGGCAGTACAGCCTGGAGAACAAGATGAGCAGAACCAAAAAATCAGGATTAAACCTGCAGAAAAAATTTTGATATCTTTAATGCTTCAGAGCAAGGAAATAGCGGAACAAGGTCGAAGTGTTTTAAAACTAGATTATTTATCTGATATGCGAGTAAAAAATATTGTAGAAGCAATTTGGGAACATACCGGTAGCAAAGATGCTGCAGCAGTAGACAAATTGCTAAATAAATTTGAGGATCCACAATTAATTAATTTAATTACAGAAGCGGTAACTGATCCTGCTTTGCAGGATTTACCACCCCATACCGCGAAGCGTATGGCTGAGGATTGTCTAAACCAGCTTTACAAGAGTTGGGCCAAAAAACAGCAGAGAGAGCTGCAAAAGAAACTGAGAGAGTTGGAATTACAGGGAGCTGAAGATCAAATCGAAGAGTTATTGCGAAAACACCAGGACCTGTTAAACATAAAAGATGACAACCCTTGCCGTTTAGGAGAAGGAGGGGATATTAATGGCTAAAGACCTGGAAAAAACAATTTCCCTGGAAGATGCTCAGCAGGAGTTGATTGAACGCGGAAAAAATAAGGGTTCAATCAGTTATAAAGAAATCATTGAAACCCTTCAGCCATATGAGCTTTCAGTGGACGCACTGGATAACTTCTATGACAGGCTGGCCCAGCAGGGGGTAGATATAACTGATGAAACCACTGCTGATGTGCAGGGTTCCTCAAAGGACGAAGAAGCTGAAGATGAAGTAAAAGAAGACGATAGTGAGCTTCTTTCCGTCCCGGAGGGGGTTACGGTTAATGACCCGGTTAGAATGTACTTAAAAGAAATCGGTAAGATCCCCCTGCTTACTTCTGAGGAAGAAATAGACTTAGCTAAGAGGATTGAACAGGGAGATGAGGAAGCCAAGCGACGCTTGGCTGAAGCGAACCTGCGCTTGGTGGTGAGCATTGCCAAAAAGTATGTTGGACGAGGAATGCTTTTCTTGGATTTAATCCAGGAAGGCAACCTTGGCCTAATCAAGGCAGTAGAAAAGTTCGATTACCGAAAAGGCTATAAATTCAGCACTTATGCTACCTGGTGGATCCGTCAGGCCATCACCCGGGCTATTGCCGACCAGGCCAGGACTATCCGGATTCCTGTCCATATGGTTGAAACAATTAACAAGCTAATCCGGGTTTCCCGTCAGCTGGTCCAGGACCTGGGAAGGGAACCTTTACCTGAAGAAATTGCCCGGGAAATGAACATCAGTGAAGAACGGGTCAGGGAAATCCTGAAAATTGCCCAGGAACCTGTGTCCTTAGAAACACCGATTGGCGAGGAAGATGACAGTCACCTTGGTGATTTCATCGAAGACCATGAAGCCCAGGCTCCTGCTGATGCAGCTGCTTTCGAACTGCTGAAGGAACAGCTGGAAGATGTGCTTGATACTCTTTCAGCCAGGGAAGAAAAAGTGTTGCGGCTTCGTTTTGGGCTTGATGATGGTCGGTCGAGAACACTTGAGGAAGTTGGCCAGTACTTTGGTGTTACTCGCGAAAGAATTCGTCAGATTGAAGCTAAGGCCTTGCGCAAGTTGCGCCATCCCATGCGCAGCAAGCGCCTGCGTGATTATCTTGAGTAAGCAGATCAACGAGAAAAAATATTTCAACTGACTCTTGACTGGAGAGCGGCAATTCAGTATAATACATAATGCCGATAAGGTTCCTCAGTAGCTCAACGGCAGAGCGACCGGCTGTTAACCGGTAGGTTGCAGGTTCGAATCCTGCCTGGGGAGCCAATTTTATGT
>Ga0207421_10000297_pt1 | contig 62379 bp, 50 predicted proteins | sample SodLakKL_010_SED_4_FD_187542 | JGI IMG/M metagenome (GOLD analysis project Ga0207421, IMG submission 187542) | Alkaline sediment microbial communities from Lake Tanatar, Kulunda Steppe, Russia - 8KL_010_SED (SPAdes) (version 2) | ecosystem: Environmental > Aquatic > Non-marine Saline and...
TAACTCCTAATTTTTTAGGAGTTTTCATTATGTGATTTTTAAACACAAATCTTCATATAAACCCTCTATCAAAGCCTTTTTGTTTTTTTCAATCATTATACCGTGAAATTCTACCGTTCATCTGCAATTTCATGAAAGTCATGATTCAAAGAAATATATGCGTCGATTATATAGCCGTTTTATGCCTTGGATTCACTGAAACTCACAAATGAGAAATGGTTTACAAGCTATATGATAAATAGCAACTATTGTCATGGCGATTGTCTCAATCAAGAGAAAAAGGCTATAATAAAAAGATATTGATACTAAAAATGTGTTTGAATGTTTAGGTGTAGTATAATGGAGTATATATCCTGTGTGATAAGTTTAAAGAGAAGAGGCTAACCATGAACGGTTTAAATTTTAAACTGTATGAAAACCCATTGCCCGATCCGGAAAAAGCATCGGTCCAGTTACAAGTGGGGAAAGGAAAGAAGAACCAGCCATCAATTTATGTCGAAAGTACTGCGTTTGATTGCATTCGCGGTATCATTTGGAACAAACATCGCGAATTCAGTCATCAAAAGAAGATTAATCAAATAAGCAATGAGGACTGGGTGCGTTGTTTAAAAGGACTTAAGGATGCGGTGGGTGCGTTAGAATCTTGCGAAGATTCGAATCACTTAACAAAGATACTTTATACGCCAAACCACCTATTGTCAGAAAAAGAGCTCATGTTTGAGCATAAACATGATATTCAACAGTTTCTGAAGGATGTTATTCTTTGGGTAGAGACACATTTGAAAAAAGGGAAATACATTCTCATTATCCAACACGATTAGATTATTTGAAGACTATTTGTAATGGAATAAGCGTTTACGGATGTGAACATTACCTTGGAGTTTTCTAGACAACGGATCATTTCAGATTGTCTTGTCTGACTTAGAACTTTCCTGAGTTAAGAATTTTTAAAATTGCATGCTCACAGCGTCATTTATAGCAGATTGCTTCGTTAACTTCAATGTGTTTAACGGTTTCAGCGATGTTTTTTTTTCTTGGCAATTCAAAAATACAATTCTCGGAAATCAGAAATACAAATCATGAACAATGACCCAATAGACGATAAAACCATGTTATAATTCAGTTGAGTAAACACACTATTTCATCAGTGAATGCCAGATTCTTTGATGAATTTTTTATCTAAAATAAGGAGGAAAACATGGGACTAAAAGATAAGAAAAAAGAGGGAATTTCAAAATTGAGGAACTTGCCTCAATACCGGCGTTTGCCATGGCAACGTTGAACTATGCAAAAGACACACTTGCATTCTACTGGAACAAAACCGGTCGTTTTGACTCTATACGATGAAACACAATACCAAAGAAATTACGCAGATCTCTGATGGAGAATTACCTAAAGGCATCCGTGCAGGGTACTTATGGGGTAAAGACGACAGAACCATCTTTTTCACAAAAGACAATGATGGTGATGAAAAACACGATATTTACAGCATTGACATTCATACTAAAGCAGTCACGCAACTGACGAAAACAAAAGACGCGCAGGATATGCCTGTTGATGTATCACCGGATGGTAAATGGATGATCTTTAACGCGAACCGGAATCACAGGCAAATGAATCTGTTTCGGATGAATCTCGAAACAAAAGCAGTCAAACAACTGACCGATCATGCAAACCCGGCCATGGGTGGCATGTATTCTAAAGATGGATCGATGCTTGCCTACGGAACCAATGAAGAAGAAAACCTGGTAAACGCAGACATCTATCTTATTAAACCAGATGGAAGTGAACAAAGGCGTGTTGTACAACTTGAAGTGGGATCACAAGATAGTTTCGCTGATTGGTCTGAAGATGGCAGTTTCTTTGCTTTTACAACAGATGTCAACGGAAACAACCAAGTGGCCATATATCATCTAGAAACCGATGCAATCAAACTGTATGGCGATGGATCGCAAGCAGAAAGCGCATCCAAAGTCATCGGAAACGATAAAATTCTGGCGATTCCAATAAAAACGCCTCCTTATCCCCGATCCTTTACGACGTGAAAACGGGCGAGAAGACGACACTTGAGTTTCCACCGGGCATTTCGATTGGCTCAGAACTGATCAATGATGATGAAATCATTATGACGATTAATCGTCCACTATCACCATCGACATTGATGCGTTTTAATCTGAACACACAAGAAAGTGAAATCCTACTAGAAACAGATATGGGGACGATTGACAAGTCGTTATTCGTTGATGGGGAACATATCTTCTATCCGTCTTTAGATGGCACAGAAATTCCAGGCATCGTCTACAAACCAAGAGACTTTGATCCAAACAAAAAAAACCTGCAATCATCATGCCTCATGGCGGACCGACGGCACAGTACTTCTTATACTTTACACCGAGTGTCCAATATTTCACAGATCTTGGTTATGTGATTCTCCATCCAAATGTCCGTGGGTCTACCGGATACGGTTCTGAATTCCGTGATGCATGCATCAAAGATTGGGGTGGAAAAGACCATGAAGATTGGATTGCCGGTAGAGAATGGTTAATCGAGAACGCAGCCGTTGATCCAGAAAAGGTTGTTATTTATGGTGGGTCTTATGGCGGCTATGCGACCTTATGGGCGATGGGGAACTCCCCGGACCTATGGGCGGCCGGTGTTGCCTGGGTACCAGTCAGTGATTTACATTCCATGTATGAACTAAGCATGGAACATTTCAAGTTTTTCCTTCGCCAACAAATGGGCGATCCGGTCAAAGACAAAGCTTTATGGATAGAACGCTCACCACTCACGCATATTCAAAACATGCAAGCACCGCTATTATTGGTACATGGAAAGAACGATCCACGTTGTCCGGTATCGCAATCACACATCGTTGTTGATAAACTGAAACAATACGGGTTCAAAGAAGGACAAGGTTTTGAATATGTTGAGTATGGGGATGAAGGCCACGGCGCCTCAGGCGATATGTCCGGTGCCATCCGTTCGCTTAAATTACTCGATGATTTCTTATATCGAAAAGTTGAAAACAAATAGCTTTGCATCGATGTCATTTGAGGAAGATGGCCGGTTCATCGTGCACTTGATTTAAAATATCGGATTGAATAAAATCGGCTTCATGTTCTTTGTGATGGTCATAAAACTAAATCAACAAAACAATCCGTTCTGAAAATGAACTGTTGCATTTCAGGATTAACATGTATAGTCGACAATAAAAACAACCGCAATCAACATTGATTACGGTTGTTTTATTAATCACGGTAATTTTGTTTTCTAATCGATCCGTCCACTTTATGTATGACGACAGATGAACCACTTGCTTCAGCAAGACCTTCGGCGTAATCCACGGCTTCTTGTTGGGTTTTGAAGAACTTAATCGTTTTTGATGAGTTCTCTTTGCGCACGCGCCACATTTTATAATGTTCACTTTCCTTATCATTGTTTAAAGAAATGTGGTACTTTTGAACTTTTTGCTTTTGCGGTTTTTTGTCTGTATCTGTCGGTGCGGCTGTGTCTGCACTTTTCGGCTTGTCTTTTTTGCCAAACAACCATTGTAATAGTCCCATCCAATCTCTCCTTATCTAATTTGTCTCTAATTGTATTATACTATGAAACCAGAGTATTACCCACCGTTATATTACCATTTAGCCGCAGCAAGTGAATGACCGGTTATAAAGGAGGCCTATCTATTCTAATCGCTTTGGCTATTAGAGTTTTTATCATCGCTGTTAACGGCTGTTTGCTAATAGTAGGATTATAGTGTTTTGGTATGTCTGAATTTTGAGTTGGATAATATATTGGTGTCTCAGTGTCGGGAATAACAATCTATGAACTGAAACAAGACGATTTGGTCGTCTTTTTTATTGTGTCCAAGTGTAATGGATTCTAAAAACTTTGAAATTCAAACAAAAAAATGCATAAGTTTGGAAAAGTACTATGTTTATCTATAAACTATTCTTAAATATAAACTAAAGAGGATCCATTAAGAAAGGGAATGAGTAAATGAATAAGATTACTGGAATTGGTATTTTGTTTTTATTGTTATTGACTACCTATGCCTGTGGGAGCAATACTAGTTTAGTTGAGGTGACTCTCGTATTTAACGAGCCAGTGCAAGATGTGGTATTAGAAAGCGATTTACAACTCGAAGAAACATGGTTAAGTGATACAGAGGTTCGTATAAGTGGCTTAGCAGTAAACCAGGAGATAAGTCTTTTACACAGCGTGGCAACGTTTGATCCAGCTGTTTTCAATGTTGGAAAAGACTTAGAGACAGTACATATAACGGTTATCTGGTCAACAGTGGATGAAGGTCTCACGGAAACCGACACTGATGACGCCGGTGATAACATTGATGAAGACCCTGCGGATGACGATCCTATAGACGATGATTCTATCGATGAAGACCCTATAGATGACGATTTTATAGATGATGACGCTACGGATGATGATACTACGGATGACGAAGAAGATCTTTTTGACGATCGTTCACAAACCGTCTCGGTCGCTACAGTGAATGAACTGGAAGCGGCGCTTGATGAAATATCGACCGGAACGATTGTATATACAAACGATCTTTCCGGCAACATTACTCTTCATGGTGCCATCAATCTTGATCTAGGCGGGTTCACCCATAATGGAGATCTTGAAATCGCTACCCAAGAAAAAGGGACGGTTGTGTTTGAAAACGGGTATCTTGATGGTGATTTGGTTGTTGATGGTGAAAATATCACCTTCACTAATTATTTAACTGTTTCTGGAGATATCTTCATTAACGCTGTAGCAACGCAAAGTTTTTATGAGGAAGCAACAGGCAATACAATCATTGTCTTTGCGGACATGAGTCTTATTGAAATTAATAATGAAGCGACTAAAGTCTTTATAAAAGCATCCAACATTAGCTTAGTACTAAATGCGCCAGTAAGTATGGTTGAAACGTCAAGTAACCTTACGGATGTAACAATTATCGGAGCTCAATACATTCAGCAAGCAATCATCATGAGTGAAACCGTTTCTATGGATGGTCTTCCGGGAGCTTTAGAAGGGGACTTTTTACCGATTTTTGATAAACCAATCATGGATTCAATTATGCTGCCCTCATTAGATGCGTTACCCTATGGCGCAACATTGGAAACGTTGGAAAACAACTTGCCAACTGAAGTTACCATCACAACACTTGATGGTGATTCGTTCATTGTTACTGTGGAAGGCTATAACTTAATGAGTGCCTTTGATGAAGATACCATCGAAACACAACTAATGGTATTTGAACTGATACTAGACATACCAGAAGAAGTGATCAATGCGAAGTTTTTAGTGCCAGAGATTACCATTGAAATACGCAGTGTTCGAGATTCCTTTAGCCCCATCGATTTCATTTATGATGAGAATGATATCGAGTTTGAATATGGAGAAGTTGATGGTCTTGAAGCGATCATAGATGACCATTTACCCAGTATGCTCTGGGTAAGCTTAAACGGCGGTTGGAACTGGGCAAGCATTGAGGCAGAATGGACCTTGGTAAGTGGTACGTTCGACCCTGAAACGTTCGATGAAACGGTATTGGTCTTTAGCGGTATGGTCACTGAAGCACCAGAAGGGTATCATATTTTAGACGCAGTACCAATAGAAGTAACCGTAACGATTTTAGAGCGTGATGAAGATTATTGGGTTGAAGAACCTTATGGCGATATTCATATCCAAACTCAGTATCCTGATGCGATTACGTGGACAATCGAAGAAGAAGTGGTTGAGCATACAAGACATATTTACGTTACATTTGATGTCAATGAAGATTACCGCATTGATGCTTTAGAGTATTATCAAACAGGGTATCAAGTTACCGCAGATCTACCAACGCACCAGTTTAACCGAAGCACTACAAGTACAACACCTCTAGAGATTATTGTACGAGCTACAAAATTGGAACGCCCAGAGTTTGGTGATATTTACAGTAGTGGTACCGGAACAATAAGCAATCCTTTTGTGATTACAAACCATGAAGAACTTCAAAACATGAAGTATTATCTGGATGGCAATCGACATTTTATCTTAGGAAATGATATTATCATCCCAGAAGATTTTGACTTTGAACCGATGAGTACGCCAAATCCATATAAACCGTTCAGTGGCTCCTTCAATGGACAAGGGCATAAAATCATCGGGTATCGTGTTGTAAACGATCAACCCACGGGCTTTAACTATTCAAGTTTTATCGATCGTAGTTATGGTACGATTGAAAACATCATTTTTGAAGATGTTTATCATATAATCGAAAGTAATAGTTCATACGATGGTATTGTTACGCGTTTTAACGGTGGTACAATTCGCAACGTGACCGTAACAGGCTACCGTGAAGGTAAAGGCAATGGTTTGGTTGGACAAAATGCAGGACTCATCGATAATGTCATTGTTGATATGACAATGAAAAACGCCAATGCCGGAATAGCATACATTAATCATGGCACTTTAACAAACAGTACCGTAACGATATCCACCTTAATCACGAAGCAAAATATTGGTCGTATCGCTGGTGTCGTCGGTTCTAATACAACGCAATCTCACATTTTTGGAGAAATAAGCGATGGTCATATATCAAACGTAAACGCTACTGTTTTAATTCAAATCGATCTTGATTCGGTAAGCGGAGATTCCGGGTTGGATATTGGTGGTTTTGCTTTTTCAAATAGTGGAACATCGACACACGATGATCAAGTTCAAGCCGGCATCTATTCAAGTGGTGTTAATGTTGAAATACGCATGTTGGGTGCCTATCGAGTCGGTAATATCGGTGGCTTTGTCTCTGAAAATATTGGTGGGGGCTACATTTACGATAGTTCAGCAATCGGTGTCGTTGAAGGAAACCACTATATCGGTGGCTTTGTCGCTCAAAATCGTGGTGGCATCTTACCGGGAGAATTAGATAAAGTCTTTGCCGATGTTGATGTCTACGCTTCAAGTAACACCGCCGGAGGACTTGTTGCTTTAAATCATGGGACATCCTACAGTATCAGTGCGATTGTCCGTGATAGCGAGGCGAGAGGAAATGTGTATGGCACTACCTCTAAAGGATCCCTTGTTGGTTCTAATAGCGGGAGAATTTTTGATTCAGAAGGTTTTGGGAACGTCTTTGATTATATTGAAGATTAAAAATAAAAGGGCTGATTAAAGAAAGTATTTGATTAAAACGGACAGTATAATAAAAAAGAGTAGAGTTATGTATTTGCATAGCTCTACTTTTGTTATATAAAGGTATTGAGAGGAGGTTTTACATGTATTGTATATCAACAGAAAGAAACCCGACAAAAGCCAATGTGGGGATTATTTATTAAACATTTCTGTGATATAATAAGAACGAAATCGTTTTAGTAACTCGAAAGGTGAGGTAATGATGAAGAAGATACCGTTGGAAGAAAAAGTAAAACTGACGAGTGGTCAGGGCAACTGGCATTTTTTTGAAAGTGAGCATGTGGAAGGGCGGCGCATCAATGTGGCGGACGGCCCACATGGTGTGCGTGTCTATGCGAAGCCTGTGAAGGATGGCGATTTTCTGAGCAAGCGCTACTTGGAACCGGCGACCCTTTTCCCCTGCGCCTCGGCCATGGGCTCGACTTGGAACCGGCGCCTGATTGAAAATGTCGGGCGCACCATCGGAAAGGAATGCCGCCATCATCAGGTCGATGTCCTGCTCGCGCCGGGGATGAACCTGAAACGAAGCCCGCTAGGCGGTCGTAATTTCGAATACTACAGTGAAGACCCTTTCCTGACCAGCGAAATGGGACAGGCCTTCGTCAGAGGCGTACAAAGTGAGAACGTCGGTGCCTGCATCAAGCATTACGGTCTGAATGAACAAGAGACCATGCGCCGTTTCGTGGACGTCAGAATCGATGAACGGACGATGCATGAGATGTATCTCTATCCGTTTTATCATGTCATCAAAAAGGAAAACCCCTGGATGGTGATGAGCAGCTATAATAAACTAAACGGCGATTACGCCTCGGAATCGGCCTATCTGCTTCAGGATGTGCTGCGCGAGCGGTGGGGCTATCGCGGCGTCGTGGTGTCGGACTGGGGCGCGGTCCAGGACAAGGTCAAATCGATCAAAAACGGCATGAACATCGAAATGCCCGGGCCGTCGCACTTTGAAGACCAGGTGAAAGACGCTTTGCAGGAAGGCACGCTGACAGAAGAAGCCCTCGACAAGAGTTTGGAACCCCTGTTCGCTCTGCACGAGAAAGTGAAGCCGATCAAGCGGTTGAAGACGATCGACCTGGACGAACACCATGCGTTTGCCCGCCAAGTCGCAAGCGAGGCCATCGTCCTGCTTGAAAACGACGGCATCCTCCCTGTGAAGGATAAGGAACAGAAAATCGGCATCATCGGCAAATTCGCCAAGGAACCGAGAATCAACGGCGGCGGCAGTTCCACCGTGCAACCCTACAAACAGGAAGTGCCGCTGATCGAATTCTCGAAAATCTTTGAAAATCATGCGTATGCGGACGGCTATCACGAAAATGACACATCCGAAACGCTCATTGACGAAGCGGTCGATGTGGCACGCGAGAGCGACACCGTCTTTTTCTTCACCGGCACCACCGAAACGATCGAGACCGAAGGCAAGGACCGCGACCACATGATGTTGCCGCAAGGGCATCTCGAGGTCTTCGATGCGATCAGAAAAGCCAACAGGAACATCGTGGTCATCTTAAGCAACGGCAGTGCGCTCGATCTGCGCGAACTAAGAGCGCACAGCCGGGCGATGCTCGAGACATGGTTCTTGGGCGGGGCGGCCGCCAACGCGGTTTTGGATATCATCACCGGCAAAACAAGTCCGAGCGGCCGCCTGCAGGAAACCTTCCCTTTGAAACTGAAAAACACGCCGCACTACGCCACCTTCCCGCCGCTCATCAGCGTCGATTATCACAAGGATTTAATCATGAACGGCTACCGTCACTACGACACCCATGATTACGAAGTGCTCTATCCCTTCGGCTACGGTCTGAGCTATGCCGATATCGCCTATAAGACCATCGACTGGAAAATCAACGAACCGGATGCTCAAGCGTTCGTACGCATCGAGGTCGTCTTGGAAAACAAAAGCGATATCGATGCCTACGAGACCGTCCAGGTCTATGTCACAACCCGCATCGAGACATTGGTCAAACCGCTCAAGGAACTAAGAGCGTTCGAGAAGGTTCTGGTGGCCGCGAAAAAGACCGAGAAAGTCCGGATCACCTTGCCGCTTGAAGCGTTTGAGACCTATGACGAAACCAGGCACGACTTCGTGGTCTATAACGGCGACTACGAGATAAGCGTCGCGCGCCACAGCCGGGAAATCCACGGCACGAAGACGGTTTCCATCACGAAACAAGACACCTACCGTCCGCCGATCACGCTTGATTACCCCGTCAAGTTTCTGGAACTATATCTCCCGCAGTGGCACGAGTATATCGAAAAAAATTATAGACCGCTACGCTGGCACGAGACGGAAGAACCCATCTGGCGGATCCTTGATCGCTACAAGCGTCACAAGGCCATCAGTGAAGAGGATATGCAAGCCATCATCAGCAAATTGAAGGAGGATTTCAATGGATAAACCCGCAAAAGACCGTTATGAAAAAATGCCCTACAACCGCGTGGGCAGAAGCGGCCTCAAACTCCCGCAGCTGTCACTGGGTCTGTGGCAGAACTTCGGTGAGGAAAAACCGTATGAGGAAGTCAGAAAAATCATCCTGAAAGCGTTCGACAACGGCATCACCCATTTCGACCTCGCGAACAACTATGGCCGCCCCGCCGGCAGCGCGGAGCGCAATTTCGGTAGAATCATGCGCGAGGACCTCGCGCCTTACCGAGATGAGCTGATCATCTCGACCAAAGCGGGCTTCGGCATGTGGGAAGGCCCCTACGGCGATCTCGGGAGCCGCAAGCACCTCATGGCTTCGATCGATCAGTCCCTTGAGCGACTAAACCTTGATTATGTGGATATCTTCTATCATCACCGTCCCGATTACGACACCCCGCTTGAAGAGACCATGAAGGCGCTCGCCGACATCGTGAAACAAGGCAAAGCCCTTTATGTCGGCATCAGCAACTATCCCGCCGAACGCGCGAGAAGGGCCATCAAAATCCTGCGCGGTCACGGTGTAAAGATGCTCATTACCCAGCCGCATTTCAGCATGCTCGACCGCTGGGTCCAGACCGAAGGACTCGCGGATGCGATGATTGATGAGGGCGTTGGCATCATCCCTTTCAGCATCCTCTCGCAAGGTCTTTTGACCGGTAAATACATCGACAAAATTCCTGAGGACTCCCGTGTCGCCGATCCCGATGTCTGGTTTTTGAGCGAAGACAACATCACCGAGGATCTTCGCGACAAACTGAAGAAACTTCAGACCATCGCGGAAAAACGGGGTCAATCCCTTGCGCAGATGGCCATCGCCTGGACCTGCGTCCAAAAAGGAATCACCTCGGTCCTGATCGGTGTTTCGAAACTTTCACAGCTTGAAAACAATCTCGAGGCGCTTGAGAACCTGTCGTTTTCAAAAGACGAACTGGATGCGATCGACAGGATTTTAAACGCATAGGATCAAAAACACAATCTTCATAGGACCAGCTCGAAAGCCTTTATCACAAAGTGATTCCGTTACGCGACAAAGCGTCTGATCGAGGGTTCATGATTTCTTTCACAAGGTAGAATCCACACCCGCCTGTGATATGATGGGTCTTATGATAAAAAGGATGGAGTGTGTGATATGGATATCAAGAAACTCTACACAGACGTATTCGATGAGTACAGAAGACTCAATCATTCCCATTCGAGCAAGGTCGAATTTCTGAGCACGATGGAAGTGATCGGCGATTATCTGCATGATTCCTCGGAGATTCTCGAAGTCGGTGCGGGAACCGGAATCTATTCTTTGGCGCTGGCCGAACTCGGTCACAAGGTGACCGCGGTGGAGCTTGTGAAGAAGAATCTGCGGACCCTCGAATCAAAAATGACGGACAAGATGACACTCACGCCTGTTTTAGGGAACGCGCTCGACCTTTCGATGTTCGAAGACAACCGCTTCGATCTCGTATTGAATCTGGGTCCGCTTTATCATCTGCCCGATGAGAAGGACCGCATCAAAGCGATCAAAGAAAGCATGCGTGTCCTCAAAAAAGGCGGTCATGCCTTTTTCGCCTATATCAACAACGACATGGTCTTCATCACCGAAGCGCTGAAATACACCCCGGCGTTTCTTCTCGGTGATGAGAAAAGGTTTTATGACAAGGAAAGCTTCAAAGTCGTCGATGAGCCCTTCACCGTCATGAGTACCGACCACGTGACGGCAATGTTCACATCGCTCGGTCTCGAGGCGATAAGGCATGTGGCCACCGACGGTTTCGCCGAACTCCTGCGCACGGAAATAGACGGCCTCACGCCTGAAAAGTTCGATGCATGGTTCAATTTCCACCGCTATCTGCGGGAAAAACCGGAATTCCTCGGTGCGAGCCATCATCTGCTTTATGTCACAGAAAAAAGGTGAGGTGCCTATGGATTCCGCCCGGCCCTCGAACAAAGAAAAGGGTGTCGCGGTAAAAAGAGTGTTGATCATCGCCGGGGTTTTGCTCGGTTTGCTTCTGTTGCTCGTTCCGATTACCCTCCGTCTTCTTGCAAGAGGCCCAGAAGATAACATGAAGGACCTTCTCACCATGGACGTGCGTGAAGAAGACGGCTATCTACTTGTCGCCGCGGATGACCCGAAGGCCAATCTTGTCATCTACCCCGGTGCGCTTGTGGAGGCTGAGAGCTATCTTTATCTCGCCGATCGCATCGCAAGACACGGTGTGAATGTCCATATCCAAAGGATGCCTTTCAATCTGGCGATTTTAAACCGCCATGCCTTTTTGGAATACGAGAAGGAAGACGGGCTTCCCTGGTATCTGGCCGGTCACTCACTCGGCGGCGCGAGCGCCGCCTATGTGGCAGAAAACCACCCCGGTGAACTGAGCGGTCTCATCTTGCTTGCGGCTTACGTCCCAGCCGGTGTCGATCTTTCGGAAACGTCGCTTCCCGTGCTGACCATCACCGCCAGCCGTGATGGCGTCATCGACCGGCAGGCTTTTGAGGAAAGAAAGACGCAGCTTCCGTCTACGGCCCTGCACCGTGTCATTGAAGGCGGCAACCACGCGCAGTTCGGTTACTATGGCAGCCAACGCGGTGATAAGGAAGCCACCATCCGTGTCCATGAACAACATGCCTTGATAAAAGCACACATGGTGAATTTCATCCTCGACGAGGACTGACCAGCCGTACGCAGCCATGGACCTATATAATCCCTATCACCCAATAAGCGCGCACACTGGATGAGATCATGAAAGACGCCCCGTTGATTACAAACAAGGCGGTGGACCCGGCTTTTCAAGCATTCTGTCCGGATCTTTGAGTGGTTTATCTTCGGTGTCCGATGTAGAATGACGTCTGTGCCCGCCTCGTTACAATAACCGTATTTCTTCATCGTCTTTATCGAAACTGAAAACAACTTCCCGCGGGAAGTTGTTTTTTTCATTCACCCAAAAGACAAAGGAAACAGGAACTCCGCAAAGTCGCCCGTTTTTTTTCGATTGTGCACTGTCTTCATAAGAAAATCCCCTTGAAGATGCCGAAAAAACTTATCCGCACATCTTAAGGGGAATCAGTCATCAGATGGATGTGTATCTTGAAAGAACGAACCTGTTACTTCCGTTTCGCATTCATCCGTCCGAAAACCGGTCTGTCGATGAACCAATGCTCGAGTTTGCGTTCGAGACTCAAAACGAAATATGAACTTGTGTCCTGATCGACCGCCCCGAAACGAAGGAAGATGAAAATTTCTTCGATGAAGCCGATGACAAAGACGATCAGCACAATACTCAACAAGGCGGTGGGATTGATGAGGAAAGAAAACAACATCATGAAGTAGACCATGACCGCATTGCTTCTAAGGATGCGGGTGTGTAGGGTGTAGGGTCTTTTGAACAGGATGATCGGAATCAGGAAACTGAGTGCGTAAGCGCCGAAAGCCGCCATCAGAAAGAAACGGTTCCAGACAATCGCCTGGGGGTGAAGATAATGGATGAAATAGGCGATGGATATATAGAAAAACATATCGGCCACGGTATCAAGCGCTTTTCCGACCCGGCTGACCTGGTTCCATTTTCGCGCGAGATAGCCATCCAGGAAATCGGTGGATCCGAGAACCGAGAACGAAGCGAAAAAAAGCAAAAACTGTTCGCGCCACAGGAAAAAATAAAGCAGCGGAAGAAACACAAGCCGTGAAAGACTCAGACTGTTGGGAATCGTCAAAACTTTTTGCATGGGAACCCTCGGTTTTATGACATGGATGCATAGCGTAAGTGTACAGGATAACGCTTCATAAGTCAATCTTATTGAAGTGTTATAAAAAGACAACGGCGAAACGGGGTCCATGTTGATCAGATCGCCACTTTGCGCTTGATCACCGGTGTGACATGAGCCGGGTCTACGTCTCATCCTTTTACGTGCGACAATTCAGTGGTTTTTAAGACGAATCTTTGATAAGATAGACAGGTAGTGGACTTCCTGCTCCCGATAGCGCTCTGCGCCCTGAAATGATCAGCGCTCCCCGGATGCGAAAACCGACACAGTCCCGATGAGGTGCGAGATGAAAGATACGGACATTCTAAAAAGAATGATGAAAATATCACCGGGAGCGAAAGACTTCGTTCGCGGTGCTTATGAGGATGGGATGGTCGATGTCATCATCGATGATTCCATCACCACCTTCCTCACCGCCGTACAAGGGCGGACCACGATTCACTTCTACTATTCAAACGAGACAAGACCCACCGACGTCAAACAAGTCGTGCGTGTGCTTGAAAACTCTGATGCAAGCGCTGAGACCATCTGTTTCAATGTGTACGGTGAAAACAAAGAAATCATCGCTCTCGTGGCCGACCACGGGTTTATCTCGGATATGACAGGCTACATTCTCACGATGAAAAAGGAGCGTCACAATAAAAAGCGGTCCATCCTTTCCCGCAAAGACTATGAGGAAAAGAACCTTGCAGGACTTATCGCCCTTTTCGATGCCGCCTACCGGACAAAACATTATTCCACAAACAAGGATGCCTATGCGCTTTTTTTCCGGAAAGCCTCGGATGCCGGCGAACTAGGTCTTTTCACCAAGGCCGGCCGGCTTGTCGCGGCCTATCTGCTGAAAGACGCCTATATCCACGATATGATCGTCGACCCGTCGCATCAGGGCTTCGGTTTTGGCGATTCGGTCCTTAGTGAAGCGAAAACCGCCCTTTTCAAGACCCATGACACGATCTTTCTGCGCGTCGAAGCGGACAACGAGCGGGCCCTAAGACTCTACCGGCGCCATGGATTCGAAGTTCTTTCCCGTTTCGCGGAGCACACCAAGCCCTTGCAGTAAACAAAAACGCAGTTCGTCGAACTGCGTTTTTGTTGGACTGAGATTCCGCTTTGTCATTCATCATTTGGTTTACGGTAGTCCTCGAAGAGGATGTACCAGGCCGGTATGATTCTGCGGAAATGGTCGTAGTCTTTGAGGATTCGCCGCAATCTACGTCTTTCTTCCTCCCATGCGCCCTTCTTACCGTGGTCCTCGGCCCACTTGAAACCATAAAGGGCCGCATGCGCGGTATAGACGCTGTGGGCGTGCCAGAAATCCTTCGGGGGATCACCGTTGAAATAACCGTGGATCTGTCCGAGACAATAAGGGCGGCTCAAGCGGATCACGAAGAGTTCGAGTTTATAGAATTCCTCGTACGCATCGCCAAGATGGGAACCGTTGAAATCGATGATGGCCAGACTCATATCAGGTCTCAGAATCATGTTTCCCGGATGGTAGTCGCTGTGTTCGATCACCGCCGGGCCGTTGCCGATGATATCGATATTGTCCTTGATGTGTTTCACAATGGTTTCATCGCCCTCGATGCGAACAGAAGAATCGAGATAGGCGTTCAGTTCGTTCATTTTTTTCTTTTTCAGGTTGCGGTGCGGGAAAGCTTCGATCTCAGGTGGAATCCGGTGCAGCTCGCGAAGCTGTCTTCCGGCCTTGATACCTGATTCATACTGGTCCTGTTCGGTCATCAGGGGTAAGGCGTTATCCAGCGTGATGCCGTCGATCCATTCCAAAAGAAGATAACACTTGTCCGCCTCCGGACAAGTGTCGACTTCCTCGACCTTCGCAACGGGCATCCCCTTTTTCCTCAGCATCCTTATGAGCTGCGCTTCACCCTTCAGATCGGCGTAGCGTCCGAGAACGGCTTTACGTAGAAAAAAGGTGCGGCCGTCCGCATCGCATACCTTGTATTTCTCATCATCGGTCCAGCCGGTGCGGATCGGGTAGACCTTCTCCCAGTAATCCAGTTCGCATCTGGCATTTTCGCATGACTTCATAAGAACCTCCAGCTCAAACAGTGCGTCACATCCATTATATCGCAATCACCCCCACAAATAAAGGGTTGATGGGAACCGGACCCGTAAAAACCTGCTTGGGCGCCAAAATACCATCGTACAAGAAACCAAGGGCGGCTATTGCCTTGATGGCCGGTTCGGGGTATAATCTTAGATGTATGAAACCTCCGGCGCGCATCCGAATGCGGCCGGCATCATTTTGTACATCGACCCAAGATGAGAAGGAGAACTCCATGGCAATCAGACAATGTAAAGAATGTGGCGCCGACGTTTCCAAAGATGTACGCTTCTGTCCGCACTGCGGCGCTTCACAGAGCAAAGAGAAAACCGGGACGGAATCGGGTGCCTATGATGCGTATGAGACTGAATGGGACCAATCCGCAACCCCCTCTTCAAAACAGGGAAGTAGCGCCGCCGACAACAAGGCGATTACCGGGTTCATCCTGGCGGTCGTCTCATTTTTCATGCCGGTTCCTTTTTTGGATATGGCGATGTCCGTGGCCGGCATCGTGCTCGGATCACAGGCGAAGAATGATGAGAATCTCACGAAAGAAGGCATCGCGACCGCCTCTTTAGTCGTCGGGATCTGTACGCTCGTCTACAATATCTTTTTCTGGTTAATTCTTGGAAATCTGGTTATTTGACCGGTCATTCACAATAGATTTCCGGCGTCTTCACGCTGCCGACGAGGTGTGATTACCATGAAGAAGATCGATCTGTTCAGAACCATGGCGACAAAAATGAACCGCGACCTGGGAATCAGGCCGGTGCTTTTCGGTTCGCTCGGACTGGAAAGAAGACTCGGTGTCCCACTCGATCCGGATGATATCGATATGCTGGTCCCGGCGGTCCACATTGAAAGCCGTTGGCACGCGCTGAAAAGGTTGATGGAAGACTCTGGGTTCACTTTGGTCGTTGCGGCGGAACACGCGTTCGAAAAAGACGGTGATGTGCTGGCTTTTGCCTTGGTTGAGAGCCTGACGCCTTTCGCAGGCGTCCCCGGCGACGCCATCCCGAACGTGTATGAAAACGACGGCGCTTACCGCCTGCTTGATCTCAGGCAGTATCTCAGTGTCTACAAGGCCTCACATGAGGATGGCTACCGGCGCGAAAAACATAACAACAAGGATGCCGACAAGATCGCACTGATCGAAAAAGCGCTCGCCCAATGAAATGAACCGGAAAACAAACACACGTGATAACGGTCAAAGGCCCGATAACGATGAAACGGACCAAACCCCGCACATCGTTCACTAAACGCCGTCACTGATTCCGTGATTGACATAGGGTAATGGGTGGTGCATGCTTGAAACGAGCATGTTCGCCGATTGAACCGAGCCTGAAGGAGGCGCTGAAATGAAAACGATCACAACCAAACGACTGATTCTGAGACCCTACCGGATTGACGATGCCCCGCGCATCGAAAAACTGGTCAGTGAGAAAGACATCGCCAAGAGCACACTCAACATCCCGCATCCCTATCCCGAGAATTCCGCGAAGGATTTCGTCACGTTCGCCCTCGACATGGAGAAACAAGGCAAGATGCTCAGTTTCGCCATCATCGAAAAGGATGAAAACGTCCTGATCGGTTCGGTGAGCTTCAATCTGAAAAAGGATTTCGACCGCGGGGAACTCGGCTATTGGATCGGTAAGCCCTACTGGAACAAGGGCTACGGTTCCGAAGCCGCGAAAGCCCTCATCAGGTACGGTTTTGGGACGCTCGGTCTCAACCGCATCTATGCGGCCGCCTTCGAACAGAACCCCGGTTCATGGCGCCTCATGGAGAAAATCGGTCTCAAATACGAAGGGACCTTGCGGGAACACGTGCAGCGGGATGGCATCCATCACGACCTCAGATATTATGGTCTGCTCAGAAAAGACTATCATGACAACCAGTCGTCCTAGCCTAACTCTTATCCCGGCAATTTTGCTTTCATCACCAACGTGATCATGAAAGGAGACGCTCATGACCGAGAAGAAGACCCACATACCCGACCACGGCTTTCCGCCCTTCATCAATGGAGATAGCGAGATTCTGATCCTCGGTAGCTTCCCTTCGGTGAAATCCCGGGAACAGGACTTTTTCTATATGCATCCGCAGAACCGCTTTTGGGCGGTTCTTGCCAGAATCTTCGATGACGGGGCATTCGAAGCTGACTGCATTACAGAAAAGAAGCGGGCCCTGAAAAAACATCGCATCGCACTCTATGATGTGATTGAAAGCTGTGACATCACCGGATCGAAAGATTCGTCGATCACCAATGTGAAACCCGCCGATATCGAAACGCTCATCGCCGGGACGAAGATCCGGTTTATCGCTTTGAACGGAAAGAAGGCCGCGTCGCTTTTCAAAAAATACAACCCCGCTTTGAACGCAATGGCCGCAACCTTGCCATCGACTTCGCCTGCGAATGCGCAGTACAGGCTCGAAGACCTTGTCGAACACTGGAAGAAGATCATAGACTGAAATGAAAAAATCATGCCCACATAAGTCGGCATGATTTTTTCATTTAATGACCATATCGGTCAATCAAGTCTGTTTTTGGTAAAGCGTCTGAAGGCTTCGAGGATATCGCGCATGGGTTCATTGTAGAACGTGTAGGAGATGGTTTGGGTGAAATCCGAGTTTTTGTAATCTACGGTGTCGCCGCTGGCGCGAATGCGAATCTGGTTCTCACCGGGGCTGAGTGGGAGGCTGACGCTGTTTTGCTCGTTGAAGTAACGTATGCCATTGATTTCGATTTCGTAGCCCGAAGCATTGTCGACCGCGTCGAAGACAATCGCTTCATCTTCTGTGATACGGACGTTTTCCGGGGTAGGCAACGTTTGTCTGGTATCGGGGTAGGGGAGTTCAGCAGGGGCGGGGTCATGGGCGCCCCTCACGAAGAAAAGACCGTTGGTCACCGCACGGGGTTGACCGTCTGACGGTGTGTTTTTGTAGTGATAATCACCATCATGGTCCATGAGCAGCATCGCGGTACTGCCGCCGCCATCGAGGTTGTAGGCGTCGACGGCGCCGAAGTGGGCCATGATCTCGGAAAGTTCATAGGCGGTCACCCCATGGAAACCGTTGGAAAAATCACGACCGTCGACAGTCAGGAAGAAGACGGTGCCGTCTTCCTTGACGCCGATCGCGGTTCTCGGATGACGGAAGTTCGGTCCGGCGCCCTCGCTGTGGTATTCGGTGGTGACGCCGTCTTTGACGAGCTGTTCCCAGGCGCCCACGGCGAAACGCACATCTTCGAAATCGCCGCTCATGCGCTGTTGTACGATGACGGTGTCGGTTGCGGTGAACAGTCCGTCCGCATTGAGGGAATCACCGACGAGGATGAATCGTTGGAGGTTCACATCGATGGCATCACTCGTCTCATCGACCATGTGTCCCTTGCTGAAGAAGGTACGGTCATAATCGTCGAACTTGGAATTTGTCGCACCGATAACAACTTTGTTCGGACCTTCGGGAATGGTCTGTTCATGATTTTCAAAAAAGACGGTGAGGCCGCCTTCGGTCGCGGGCATGGTGTTGATGCCTTCGATCGGCATACGGTGTTTGATGTTGCCGTCCTCATCGAAGACGATGGTCTCATAGCCTTCGAAACCGGGGCGGCCGAAGACCACCTCGCCGTTGTCTTTGAAACCGACGACGGTCCGGTTGACGCCAAGGCCCATCGAGAGCACCTCGAAATCGCGGACATAGGCTTCAATGGGGATGCCGTTGGTGCCGTAGAAATCACCGTTCACCCCGCCTAGAACCTCATAGTCCTGGTAACGCTCATGGATATTGTCTTTCTGAGTCTCGAGTGTGCCTCTTCCCCAACCATGGTCGAGGTAATTGTCGCCGACAATGACGTGGAGGTTGTCGGACGTGGTCGGATTGCCCGAAAGGTAGTTGACTTTCTGGGAGGTGACGGTGCCGTTATAGTTGATTTCGCCGATGATGTGGGTATGTCTTAGTGCGTTGTGGTAGTATTCGGTCACTCGCTGGTCGTAATCGAATCTGAAAATCGTTCCGGCACTGGTCGACGGAATGGTGATTGTCGTCACAAACAATAGAATCAAAAGGATGATTTTTTTCATGAGCGCCTCCTATTCTTCGGGCAGTGTGATGGTGGCACTGCCGACTTCCGTGAATGTCATGGTGATGTCGATGGTCGTATCACCGTCGACGAATATCATATCAATGGTGTGGATATGGTCCAGTGCGACATCGAGAGAAAGCCTGTCGAGGCTGATGCCGCTTTCAACGGTTTCGAACAGACTGCCGACATGGGCGAGGTGTTCGTCATCAAGCACATAGCGGTCCTGTTCGACCGTGAACCAGCTGTAATCGAAGGCCCGGTAGAACTGATAACCGGCCTCCTGGTCGGGACAGTCGATCAGCTCATGGGTTTTAGTGTCAAGGGTGATATCGATAAGGGTGCAGACATCGTCATCTCTGGTATAAAAGGTTGTTGTGTTGGCGTCTTGGAACATCGATTTGCCTTCATCGAAGCGCATGGTGAAATCATAAATCACTTCGTGGTCGCTGGCGACCACCGTGATGGCGTAATGATCAAGGGCGGCCGTGTTTTCAAGCGCACCATGAAGACGTTGCTCAATATGGTTCAAGGCGATGCATTCGCCGTCGACCGGAATCTGACCGTCTTCACAGAGCAAGTCGTCTTCAGGAACGGGGTCACGGTCGCAAGCGGTGATGATGAGCAATGGGACGAATAACGAAAGTAACAGGAATTTTTTCATCGGTTGCCTCCTAGTTGGGTTTGATGCCTTGCTTTTCATGAATACTGTATATGAAAACGCTATTATTTACAATTATGAAAAATAAGATTAAAACGGATGAACTAAGGCTTTGTTGAGACGTATATCACATTATGTCACGGTGAGAAAAAGAATGCTATTTCCAAAAACGGAAAAAATAAAACCCGTTTAAAAAGCGCGTTGCTGAATAAAATTTTTAAAATCCGTAAAAAGCGGGAAATGTCATGAAAGCGGTTGAATTATAACTCTTTTGGATGTAGGATGAGAAGGTATTAAGACCATATGAGTGATTTTGAAACGTCTTGAGTCTGTAAGTGACTGACAGATTAAGACCTTTAACGGATAAGCGTTATCTCCTTCAAAAGAAACACCGCCTCATGCGGTGTTTCTTTTATTGAATGGAATTTCCCATTCCTGAAAAAGCCCATGAAAACCTTTTTATGGCGCATAAACTATGGTATCTTTAGAATGGCAAATTATCTCTATTGTACGAGGTGAAATGATGAAAATAATCACATGTATCAAACAGGTTCCGGCTTCATCGGACGTCGAGGTCGACCCCGAGACGGGCGTACTTATCCGCGATGGCAACAACGTGAAGATGAACCCTTATGACCTTTACGCGCTAGAAGCGGCCTATCATATGAAAGAACAGAGAAAAGACGTCAGCGTCCATTCAATCACCATGGGTCCGCCGAGCGCGAGCGATGTGCTTGTTGAAGCGCTTCAGATGGGTTCTGACGAGGCGTCTTTGGTCAGTGACCGCCGCTTTGCCGGCGCGGACGTCCTCGCGACCGCCTACACTTTATCACAGATGATCCGTCACATCGGCGGCTATGATGTGATCGTCTGCGGCAAGCAGACCACCGATGGTGACACGGCGCAGGTCGGTCCCGAGATCGCCGAGTTCTTAGGCATTCCGCATGTGCCTTATGTGAAGGAATTCATGGAAGTCAAGGACGGAAGCATCATCTTAAGAAGCGCTTATGATTCCTGCGATGAGATTGTCGAGGTTTCCTTTCCCGTCCTGATCACCGTGGACAAAGGCGCCTTCGTCCCGCGTCTGCCTTCCTACCGGCGACGCCTTTCCTTCAAAGATTACAAGATTCCCGTGGTGAGCCTGAAAGATTTCAATGATAAGAACCCGGACAACTACGGTCTGAACGGATCGCCGACGCAGGTCGAGGAGATTTTCCCGCCGAGCTCGACAAGTGAAACCGTACGCATCAGCACCACGCCAGAAGAATCAGGCAAGAAACTTGTGGACATTCTCAAAGAAAGTCGTTTTCTGTAGGTGATAATATGGCATACATCAAAGTGAACCAAGACAAAGTCAACGATGAAATCGCTGAAAAACTGAAGCGGGTCTGTCCATTCGACGCCTTCGACTATAACGATGCCTATCTGTCCATCAACGCCGCCTGCAAGGTCTGCAAGCTCTGTGTCACCAAAGGACCGGAAGGTGTCTGCGAATTCATCGAGGACGACCGACCGAAGATCGACAAGACCGCTTACCAAGGCATCGCCGTCTATGTCGAACAAAGAGACAACATCGCCCATCCGGTCGCCTGGGAACTGATTGGCAAGGCTCGCGAGCTGGCAAAAACAACCGGTGAGGAAGTCTATGCGCTCGTCATCGGAGACGATACAGGTGATATCGTCGATGAGGCCCTTTCCTACGGTGTCGATAAGGTCTTCGTCTATGAGGACGAATGGTACCGTGATTTCAATGTCGAACGCTACACCAACGCAATCGAAGCCTTCTATAAAAAATACAGCAACAACATCATCCTGATGGGCGGCACGACTCAAGGAAGAAGCTTCGCTCCGAAAGTGGCCGCCCGCCTCAAGACCGGACTCACCGCCGACTGCACCATGCTCGATATCACAAAGGATGGCGACCTTTTGCAGATCAGACCCGCTTTCGGCGGCAACATCATGGCCAAGATCCACACCCCGAACCACCGTCCTCAACTCGCGACCATCCGCTATAAGATGTTCGACAAGCCGCCTCAAGGTGAGAAAAAGGGCGAAGTCATCCGCGAGAACACAGCCGATATCGCGAAAGAAAGCACCATCCGGCTCATGGAAACCATCCATCAGCCGAAAGTGAACGACATCAGCGACGCGGATATCATCATCGCGGTCGGGCGCGCCTTCAAGAAGCAGGCCGACCTCGAGTTGATCGAACCGCTTCGTAAGAAACTGAACGCGCAAATCGCCTGCACGAGACCGCTGATTGAAAACGGATGGTTCGACCCCAGAAAACAGATCGGACTCTCCGGACGCACGGTGAAACCGAAACTCATCATCAATCTCGGTGTGAGCGGTGCGGTGCAGTTCATTGAAGGCATGAAGGACTCCGAACTGATCATCTCCATCAACAAAGACGAAAACAACAAACTCTTCGACATCAGCCACTACTCGATCGTCGGCGATATCTATGAGATTCTACCGGAACTGAACACCCTGGTCGACGCATTATTGGAGGAATTGAAATGAAGCGCACAATGACAGAACAGGACCATGACGCACTGAGAGCGATCGTGGGCGAAGCCAATCTGAAAACCGGCGACACGATCGAGCCCGATCTTTTCCATGATGAACTCGGCACCGTCGCCAACAGCCCTGAGGTCCATCTTACCGTCACTGAAAAAGCCATGGTCGCAAAGATCATGCGCTATGCGAACGATAGAAAGATTCCCGTGACCGTCCGCGGCGCGGGCACCGGGCTCGTCGGCGCCTGTGTCGCCGTCAAAGGCGGTATCCTGCTCGATATGTCCAAAATGAACCGCATCATCGAGCTCGACAAGACCAATCTCACCCTTCGCGTTGAACCAGGCGTGCTTTTACTCGATATCTATGAACATGTTGAAAAAGAAGGTCTTTTCTATGCCCCGGACCCCGGAGAGAAGACCGCCACCATCGGCGGCAACATCTCCACGAACGCCGGCGGCATGCGGGCTGTCAAGTACGGGGTGACAAGAGACTGGGTCCGCGGCCTCGAAGTGGTGCTTCCAAACGGTGAGACCGCGACGTTCGGCGGAAAAGTCGTCAAGAACTCGACCGGTTACGCCCTCAAGGATCTGATCATCGGCAGCGAGGGAACACTGGCGATCATCACCGAGGCGACCCTTAAACTGATGCCGAAACCCAAATATACCGTCAGTCTGCTGGTGCCCTTTGAAACAAGAGCGGCCGCGATCGACGCCGCACCGCGGCTGATCATGGACCACGTGATTCCGACCGCGGTGGAATACCTTGAAAAAGAAGCATTGCGGCACAGTGAGTCCTTTCTCGGCAAGAAACTCCCCCACAACAACCATGAATCCTATCTGCTTGTCACCTACGACGGCAACAGCAAGGCGGAAGTCGACAATGACATCGATGCGGCGAGCGCGCTTTGCGTCGAACAATACGGCGCCATCGACGCCTATCTGATTGACACGGAGGAAAGAAAAAGCAGTGTCTGGACGGTCAGAGGCGGCTTCTTAGAAGCCATCAAGGCCTCCTCGAGCGCCATCGACGAGTGTGATGTCGTCCTTCCGAGAAAAGAAATCGGCGCCTTTTTGGAATACACACGCGACCTCGCAGAGAAACTCAGTATGCGAATTCCGTATTTCGGACATGTCGGGGATGGCAATCTGCATATCTATCTCTGCAAGGACGACCTCGATGAGAAGACATGGTTGAAACGACGTGATGAAGCCTTTGGACTTCTTTATGACAAGGCGGCCGCCCACGGCGGACTGGTGACCGGCGAACATGGTATCGGGTACGCGAAAAGACGGTATATGGCCCGACAACTCGGCGAAGCACAGATGACGCTCATGCGCGGTATCAAGGCGACATTCGACCCTAACAACATTTTGAATCCTGATAAAATCATCTGAGCGACCTTTTGAAAAACGGGGGTATTGTAAACGTTTTGCTTAAGTGCTATAATATGTTGACGTAAAACGGTTACAATTCCTATTTAGAAATTATGAGGTGATTCCTATCAGCGTTATGTTGAACATGCTCAAGCACAAAGAAGACCTGAGCATGGCTGAGCGCGTTGTCCTCGATTATCTTATCGAGAATAAATCCATCATCAGCGATTTCAGTGTTGAAAAAATCGCCAAAGCGGCCTATACCTCGCCGGCTTCGGTCGTACGTATGTGCAAGAAACTCGGATATAAGGGTTTCAAGGACTTCAAGATCGATTTCATCCTCGCCAATGCCAAGGTCGATATCCCCGAAAGCCAGGAATATCACGATGTGATTTTGAACAAAGCCCTCGATTCCGGAAAATCGGTCATTGAAAACAATATCCGTGTCCTTGAAGACACAATGAAACTGCTCGATGAGGAAAAGATCCAGGAAGCCGCTGAAATCATCATGCGTGCCCGCAAAGTCCTCATTTTCGGCAAAGGTTCCTCATTCCTCGTCTGTAATGATTTGCAGATGAAACTGCGTCGCATCAACAAATTCTGTATCGCCCAGGGCGAGTCACACGATCAGCTCATCGATGCGTCGTTCATCAACCACAAGGATGTCATCGTCTTCATCTCGAACTCGGGCAAGACGAAAGAAATCATCAGCGCCGCCCTGCTTGCGAAAGAAAACAACGCCAAGATCATCAGCATCGTCAAGCTTGGCGCCTCGCTGCTCGCGGACATTTCCGATGTCGTGCTCTACACATCCTCACTCGAGGGTGAATTCAGAAGCGCCGCCATGACCAGCCGGATCTCCCAGCTCGCGATGGTCGACGCTCTATTCGCCAAATGCGCCTACACGGACATCGACCGGTCGATCAAGAAACTCGAAACCACTTTCAGGAATTTCAAGAAATACAAGAAATAAACGAAAAAGCGACGTGAAAGCGCCGCTTTTTTTTGAAACTGAAAAAAACAACCTAAACGCTTACATTCTGTCAATTTTATGATTTTATCATATATAATGGGAAAGAATTGCAAGAAGGAGGCGACCTATGAAACGACGCGGTATTGGAATCATGAGTGGCACATCACTTGATGGAATCGACGTTGTGATGGCCGATATCGAGGGCAACTTCACCGGTACGTCAATGGAAATCCTCTGCTCGACGACCGTTCCTTTTGAAAAAAATCTTGAAAAACGGCTGCGCTCGATGATTGAAAAAAAGACCGCGGCCCTGAATGAAATCTGTTCAATAAACGTGGAACTCGGTGAAGCGTTCGCCGCCGCCTGCGTACGATTGTGCGAAATCGCCGGCATCGCACTTGATTCGGTTGACTTCGTCGCCTCTCACGGTCAGACGCTCTATCACATCGGCGACGAAAAGGAAGGCGTACCTTCGACACTGCAAATCGGAGAAAGCGCCGTCATCGCCAACCGGCTGAAAAAGACCGTGGTCGCGAACTTCAGAGCGGCCGACGTCGCTCAGGGCGGGCAGGGCGCACCGCTTGTTCCCTATGCCGATTTCGTCCTTTTCGCCCACGAGGGCAGGGACATCGCCCTTCACAATCTCGGCGGAATCTCCAATCTGACCGTCGTCCCCGGCTCGAATCGCTTAGACGATGTGCTGGCCTTCGACACCGGTCCCGCGAACATGATGATCGATCAGGCCATGGGGATGCTTTATGGGAAACCTTATGACAATGACGGTGCCCACGCTGCAAAAGGTATGATGATCGATACGCTCATGGGGGCACTGATGCATCATCCCTACCTCCTCCAAAAACCCCCGAAATCCACCGGGCGCGAGCTTTTCGGCGATGACGCAACCCGCAGGATCATCACCCCCTACCTCGAAAACCATTATCCCGATGACATCATCAGGACGCTCACCATGTTCACCGCGTGCAGCATCCGCGACGCTTATGAACAATACGTTTTCCCATATTATGACATCAAAGAAATCCTCTTCTCCGGCGGCGGCGCATCCAACCGCTTCCTGATGGAGACGCTGAAAACGATGATGCCTTCGGTCCGCGTGAAGACATTCGATAAAAACGGTATCGACAAAGACAACAAGGAAGCGGCCGCCTTCATCATCCTCGCCAATGAGACTCTTTCGGGCCTGCCGAGCAATGTGACGCGTGCGACCGGCGCGAAACAGGCAGTGATTCTCGGCACAATCCATCACTACTTTGATGAAAAGGAGACATTATGAAAAGAATTATCGCGATAGACGGCGGCGGTACCAAGACCCACCTCGGCGTGTTCGACGACCGGGGCCGCCTGCTTTATGAGACGCTCGGAAAAGGAAGCAATCACGCTTCTTCGGACGGCAGACATTTCGATCGTGTGCTGAAAGGATTGTTCGATGACGCACTTGAGACACTCGGACTCGTCGCCGGGGATATCGACTATGTCTTCCTGGGGCTTTCGGGGGCCGATCTCGAATCGGACTTCATCAAGCTTGAAGCCGCTTGTGAGACTATGTTCGGCACCATCCCCTTCAGGGTGGTCAACGATGCCTGGCTGGTTCTAAGAAGCGGGCTTTCAAAACCCTATGGCGCGGTGGCGATCAGCGGTACCGGCACCAACGCCGCCGCCATCAACAAAGAAGGAAAACGCGCCATCCTACGTTCTTTGGGCTACACCCTCGGCATCTACGGCGGCGGCCTCGACATCGCCAGAGAAGGCCTCCATTACGCCTTCAGGGCCGATGAACTGACCTACCGGGACACCGTGCTCAAAACAACCATCCCCGCATTGCTCGGGGTATCATCGATGGAAGCGGTCGTCGACCTGCTTTATCCGAAGCAGAAGATAGACAAAAAGACCTACGGAAGCATCACTGGCCTAGTGTATGAGGCGGCGGCGAAAGGCGATCCGGTTTCGGTGGAGATTCTGACACGGATCGCGACCTTCATCGCCAGACAGACCGCAGGTGTGATGCGTCAAGTCGGCATCGATACCGAAAACGCCCCCGTCGTCGTCGGCGGAAGGGTCTTCGGTGATGAAAAGACACCCCTGATGAACACCTTCAGAAAAATACTCAAGGAAGAATGTCCCGCCGCCCATGTGGTGAGACCGAAATTCAACCCGATGACCGGTGCCTATCTGAGCGGCCTTGACGAACTCGGCATCAAGCAGGATAAGACAATAGAAAAAAACCTAATGGAAAGTGGTTGTGGTTTATGAAAAAAGGATTGAAAATTGCGACAATCGGTGGCGGTTCGAGCTATACGCCCGAACTGATCGAAGGATTCATCAAGCGTCATAAGGAACTTCCTGTCAGCGAAATCTGGCTTGTCGACATCGAAGAAGGCAAGGAAAAACTGGACATCGTCGGCAATCTCGCGAAGCGCATGGTCGAAAAAGCGGGGGTCCCGATCGAGGTCCATATGACTTTAAACAGGCGAAAAGCCCTCGAAGATGCGGACTTCGTGACCACCCAGTTTCGGGTCGGCCAGCTTGCCGCGCGTGTCCATGATGAACGCATCCCCTTCGAACACGGCATGCTCGGTCAGGAAACCAATGGCGCCGGCGGCGTCTTCAAAGCGCTTAGAACCGTGCCGGTCATCTATGAAATCATCGAACAGATGAAGACCCTTTGTCCCCAGGCGTGGCTGATCAATTTCACCAACCCCGCCGGCATCGTCAGCGAAGCGGTGTTCCGCCACACCGATTTCGAACGCTACATCGGCGTATGCAACGTGCCCATCAACATGACCACCCATTTCGCCGAAGTGCTGAACACGAAACCGCACCAGCTGATTCCTTATTTCGGCGGACTGAACCACCTTTCCTACGTTTTCCATGTCTATAAGCGCAGCAAGGATCAGCTGAAAAAGCTCATCGACAACGTGAAAGACAAACAGATGACGATGAACAACATCGATCCGCTCGCCTGGTCACACGAGTTCCTCACCGCGCTGTCTGTCTATCCGAGTCCCTATCACAAGTATTTCTACCGCTATGACGAGATGTTCGAAAAAGCGATGGCGCACTACGGCAAAGGCGAGACCCGCGCCGAGACCGTCATGCGGCTTGAAAAGAGTCTTTTCGAGAAATACAAGGATCTGACCCTCGATACGAAACCGAAAGAACTCGAACAACGGGGCGGCGCCTATTATAGTGACGCCGCATGCAACATCATCGATTCCATCCATAACGACAAGCGGGATTATCAGGTGATCAACACCATCAACAACGGCCATATCACCGACCTTCCCAACGGATGCGCCATCGAAGTCACCGCCCGCATCACCAGACACGGGCCGCTTCCGGTCCATATCGGCGGCCTTCCACCTTCCATCCGTGGCCTTGTGCGCTCGATGAAGGATTTCGAGGAACTGCTTTGTGATGCGATCCATGAACGCGATCTCGACAAAGCCCTGCTCGCCTTGCAAATCCATCCCCTGACAAGATCCATCGAAACCGCGAAAACCGTTTTCGAAAAACTGAAAGACGCCCATAAACCTTACCTATCCTACTACTACGAATAAGGAGTGCATGCGATCATGAAACTTTACAAGTACAAAAACGAAACCGAACCGGTCGTCTACTACGGTACCGACAAACAAGTCGAAATTCCCGGGAAATACAGTGAAAAACCCTTCCGGGCCATGTGGGTCTCGAATGTCGTCAACATCGATATGCCCACGACCGAGGACCCCGAAAAATACAAGGCCGCCGTCATCAGAATGCTTGATACCTGCGTCGAGTTCAACCTGAATGCCGTGATTTTCCATGTGCGGACCACCAATGACGCATTCTACGCATCAAAACTGAATCCTTACAGTCGTTACCTCACGGGCGAAGAGGGTAAAGAGCCGCCCTTCGACGCGATGAACTTCGTCATCAGCGAAGCGCGCCGCCGTAATCTCGAGTTCCATGCCTGGTGCAATCCCTACCGTGTATCGATGCAAAGCCAACTGGACATGGAAGACTATCTGAAAGCCTGTGACGACCTGAATTTCGCCAAGCGTCATCCAGAACACCTCCTGCTCGACACCAAGGGCCAGATCATCATGAATCCGGCGCGTGAAGCCGTCAAGCAGTTCATCGTTGATTCCATGGTCGAAATCGCCGAGAACTATGACATCGATGCCATCCACTGGGATGATTACTTCTATCCTTACGCCGGCCTCGACCCCGCCGCCGATGACAGCGCGGATTACGCAGCCCGCGATGACGAGACGCAAACCCTCGGGGATTTCAGACGCATGCACGTCACTGACGTCATCGACCGTGTCCACAAGGCCATCAAGAATGTCGACAAGAACCTGCGTTTCGGTGTCAGCCCCTTCGGTATCTGGCGCAACCGCGTGAATGATGAGAAAGGGTCGAATACCGATCCGAAGTGTTCGGAGAGCTATGACAATCAGTATGCCGATTCCTACCGGTGGGTGAAAGCGGGCATGGTCGACTATATCGTGCCGCAGATCTACTGGGAATTCGGTCACCCGATCGCGCCCTTCGCCGACATCCTCAAATTCTGGGTGGACGTCTGTGAAGACAGTCCCGTCGATCTTTATATCGGCCATGCGGCCTACCGACAGGGCCAAGAAGGTGAGTTCGAAAATCCGCGCGAGGTCGTCAACCAGCTCAAATTCACCAACGCGCACGACACCGTGAAAGGCAACGTGTTTTTCACCTTCAAGACCTTCGTCGATGAAGGCGCACCCAAACCCGGCCTTTCCAACATCAAAAAACTGCTTACAAAAGGTGAAATAAAATGAAGAAATATACAATCATGATCGCCGCCCTGCTCATCTTCATCGCCACCCTCATCGTCGGCGCGGCGAACCTGGATGCGGGCAGCACCCTCGAACCACTTGTCAGAAACGATCAAAACATCTATCACTTTAATAGCAGCGACCCGGTGATGATTCCAAAGGCCTATGAGGAACAGGATTCCGAGATGCGCGGCGTATGGGTCGCGACCGTCTGGAACATCAACATGCCGCAACACACCTCCGAGGTACAATACAAAGACGCCTATGACCAGGTGATCGCCGACATGCTCGCCAACAACATGAACGCGATCTTGTTCCAGGTGCGTCCGCAAAACGACGCATTCTACGAATCGGACTATGCGACCTGGAGCCGCTGGCTGACCGGTACCGAAGGCCAGGATCCCGGATGGGACGTGATGGAATACATGATCGAGACCGCCCATCAAAACGGCATCGAGTTCCATGCCTGGATGAATCCCTACCGTGTCGGCAACTCATCCATGAACAAAAACGATTACCTCAACACCCTTCACAATGACAATTTCGCCGTGCAGAATCCCGACCTCGTCGTTCCGAGCAAACCGAACAATGACGGCATCTATTCCTATATCCTGAACCCTGGCGAACCGGCGGTCAAACAATACATCGTTGATGTGGTCGAGGAACTGATGGATAAGTACTCGGTCGACGGCATCCATTTCGATGATTACTTCTATCCGTACTCGGGCATCGATTCCGACCACGATACCTATGATACCTACAAAGAAGACGGTCAGACGCTCGCCGAATTCCGTGTCGAGCAGGTTAACGACGTCGTCAGAGGCGTCAAAGAAGCGGTTGATGCCCATAACAACCTTCATGATGTGATGGTGCGTTTCGGCATCAGTCCCTTCGGTCTTTGGGCCAGCGATAGTCAAGTGGACGGCGGGTCGAACACCTCGCAGTTCGCCTTGTCGAGTCTGCTTTCGCAGTATGCGGATTCCAAGCGCTGGGTGGAAGAAGAATGGGTCCACTACATCAATCCACAGGTCTATTGGCCGATGAACCACAGTCTCGCACCCTATGCGGACGTGGTCGACTGGTGGGCCGATATCACCCGGGGCACCGATGTCGACCTGATCATCGGGCATTCGATCGCCAATGCGCACAACTGGCTCGACGATGAAATCGCCACACAGCTTCTTTACAACCAGAAATATCCTGAAATCACCGGGTCAATCATGTACTCGGCGTCTTTCCTGAACGGCACCAACATGAACACCGTCTCAGGTTCCTACTGGACGGAGCGTCCCTTGAGCGTGTGGCAGGAAAGTTCGGTCGAAGCGCCGACAGTCAGCCTGGACGGGGACCTTGTCAATGGCAGCTATCACAGCAACGTGACCGTGACCCTCCATTCCGAACACACCATCCACTACCGTCTCGGTTCGGGCGACTGGCACCTTTATGACGAGCCGTTCGAAATCACCGAAAACGGCAGTTACGTTCTTTATGTGCGGGCGACCGACAGCGAGGGCGAACAAAGTCTCATCCGAAGCGCCACCATCGACATCGACAAACAAAACACGGCCGTCCCCCATATCGAAGTCGTCGGCAACAGTGTCGGCGACGATTATGTCATCGGCTCCTCGCTGACTTTGAGCGCCGACATCGACACCATCCTTGTCGCCATCAACCATGGCTCAATCGGCGAGTTCCAACCTTACACCGGACCGATCGTCCTTGATTCACTCGGCAGCTATTTCATCCGTGCGAAGACCATCGACGACGAGGGTGTCGAGAGTGAAACCGTGACCTACGGGTTCAAAATCGTCGAGGAGTGTTATGCGCCGGCCACTTTCCTCTTCGACGGCGACGGCACCCATCCTTACTACAAGTCGCTCACACTCAGCATCGACCATGAGGCCCCCGCTGTCGAGTTCCGTATCGACGATGGCGCCTGGGTGAGCTATACATCCCCGCTCGTCTTCGACCAGGAGGGCACCCATACCATCACCGTGAGAAACGCCACCGGCTGTGAGAATACCGTGAGTGAGACCATCACCATCGACCAGACCCCGCCCGAACAACCCCTGATCATCACCGACGCCGATTTTGACGGCTGGTATTATACCGAGGCGTTCGATCTGGAAATCGAAAGCGACGACACCGTTTATTACCGGTTGCACAACGGTCGCACCTGGAGTTCGTGGGCCGTCTACGACGAACCGATATTCCTAGCGACCAGCGTCACCTTCACCCTGGAATATTACGCCGCCGATAAGGCCGGCAACGAGACAGAAGTCTACACCGAACGGATTCGGATGAACCTTCCGGTCTCCGAGGATATCCCCTGGGTCATCCGCAACGGCGAACAGGTCACCTACTACAATTCCGATGTTCCAATCGCCTTGCCGACCTATGCCGAACGCGATGCGGAGATCCGCGCCATCTGGGTCGCGACCGTCTTCAATATCGATATCGGCCTGCATCAGGACGAAGCGGGCTACAAAGAAGAGATCATCACCATGCTCGATCGGATCGCCGCCCACAATTTCAACACCATCTTCTTCCAGGTCAGACCGATGAACGATGCGTTCTATGATTCCGAGTACGCCCCCTTCTCAAGGTATCTGACCGGTACCGAGGGCGAAGATCCGGGCTGGGATGTCCTTGCCTTCATCATCGAACAGGCCCATCTTCGAGGCATCGAGCTCCATGCCTGGTTGAACCCTTATCGTGTCTCCTCGGGAACCGGTTCCAAGGCAAGCCAGCTTTCCGCGCTTCATGATGACAACTTCGCGAAACTGAATCCCCACCTGGTCATTCAGGATCATAACGACAGACTCATCCTCAATCCAGGCGAACCCGAAGTCCGCGAACATATCTACAACATCGTCCAGGAACTGATGGACAACTACGATATCGACGGCATCCATTTCGACGACTATTTCTATAGTTACGGCGGCATGTCCAATGCACAGGATTCCGGCGCCTACAGCCGCGAAAACCACAACAATCTCGATCTTCATGACTGGCGCCGTGAGAATGTGGATATATTGGTCCGGGACCTTTTCTATCAGATTGAGGACCACAACACCACCACCGGCGCCCATGTCAAGTTCGGCATCAGCCCCTTCGGCATCTGGGCGAGCAACCAGCAGGAAGACGGCGGCTCGAACACTTCCCCCGGCGCACTCTCATCCTACCGCGCCCAATACGCTGACACCAAGAAATGGGTGGAAGAAGGCTGGCTCCACTATATCAACCCGCAGCTCTACTGGGAGTTCGACCACAGCGTGGCCCCCTACGCCGACCTCGCACTTTGGTGGGCGCAACTGACCGAGGAACACGGTGTCGACCTGATTATCGGCCACGGCTTCTATCGCTACGCCGACGGCTCTTGGAGCGACCCGAGCGAACTCCTCGAACAACTGCGCTACAACAACCAGTTCGACAGCATCGTCGGCAGCGCGTTTTTCACCTATAACACCCTTCTGAGCCAACACACCAATGTCACCGGGTCCATCGACAGGCTGCTCACCCACTACTGGACCGATTATGTCGGATTCCCGTGGGAGAGCACCGTCGAACCTCAAGACCGGCTCGATTGCGACGAAGGTTATTACGAAGAAAATGGTGAATGCGTCCCCATCGATGGCAGCGGCGGCAACGACAACGGCGACAACGGCGGCAACGGTGACAATGGCGGCGATGACGATGAAGCACCGGACAACGACGGTGTGAGCGGCGCGCTTGTCGGTATCATCGCCGGCGTCATCGGCGTCTGGACGTTCGGTCTCGTGTTCGTCATCAGAAAGCATATCCTCAAAACATGACCGAGCAAGTGAAAGCGATTCTGGAAAAAGGGGTGGAAGAAGGCGCGTTTCCCGGCGCGACCTTCTGTCTCGTCCACCACGACGGACGCACCGAAGTGGGTGCGACCGGTCATAAGTCCCTTGTCCCAAAGAAGGAGAAGAACACGGAAAAGACCATCTACGATGTCGCGTCCCTGACCAAGGTCGTCGCGACAACGACCATGATCATGCGTCTTTTCGATACCGGAAAAGCCGGACTAGATACCCGCGTCTGCACCGTCCTTCCGCGTTATGGGCACAAGAACACCACCATCGCCGAGCTGCTCACGCACACTTCCGGTCTTCCCGCGGATATCCCCTCGCCGAGGACGCTCAAGACCAAAGAGGATGTGCTCGGCCGTATCTACGCGATGGATCTCATCTATGAGCCCGAAACCCGTATCGTCTACTCCGATGTCGGGTTCATCCTCTTGGGCGAGATCATCGAAAAAATCACCGGAAAAAGCCTCGACGTTTTCGCCCGTGAGACCATCTTCACACCGCTTGGCATGAACGACACGGGGTATCACCCCGATGTCTCACGGACCGCCCCCACGGAAATCAGGAATGACGAGACCCACCAAGGACTGCTCAAGGGGAAGGTCCACGATGAGAAAAGTTTCGCAATGGACGGTCTTTCCGGCCACGCCGGCCTTTTTTCCACCGCCTCGGATCTCGGACGGTTCGTCCTGTCGATATTGAGAAATGACACAGTACTTGAAAAACGCACAGTCGATACGCTGTTTCAAGAAACAGTCGCCCTGCCTGACCGTCAGGGCAGGATGTTGAGACGTTCGCTCGGCTGGGACAAGCCGACCCCGGGCGGCATCGGTGGCGATCATGTCAGTGTGAACGACACCATTCTTCATACCGGTTTTACCGGTTGCAGCATCGTTATCGACCGCAAGGCCGGTACCGGTATCGTCATACTGAGCAACGGTGTGCATCCTGACCGCGAGAAAAACGGGATGAATCCCTACCGGCGACTTGTCGCCGATGTAATCTATAGCAAACCAGGAGGAAACAGATGAAAAAAGCAGGGTTAATTGTATTGTTGTTTGTGCTTGGCTTCGTCGTCGCTGCTTGCAACGGCGAAGGAAACGAAGCGGTGTTTGAAGTGAATGAGTCCGATCTGACCATGAACGAGGGTGAGTCCCATGAACTCGACGTCACCTTCAGCAACACTGAACTGCATTTCGAATCATCGGACACCTCGGTGCTCACCGTCGACAGCAACGGTCTGATCACCGCCGTCTCACCGGGTGAAGCCGGTGTCGTGATCATCGCCACCGACACTGATTTCGATCCGGTCGAAATCACCATCACCGTCCTCAAAGTCATCAATCTCGATGTCAATGCGGACACGATCGATTTGACCGAAGGCGAGACAGCGGTCATCGATTACACTGCCAACACGCATGTCGTTTTCACATCTTCGGACGAATCGGTATTCACCGTGGATGAGACCGGTGCTGTCAGTGCGATCGGCGAAGGGACCGCAACATTGACGATTACCGCAAAAGACGATCCCGATGTCCAGGAAACCATCACCGTGCGTGTCGCGCGTCTGATCATTCTTGAAGGCCCCGATTCGGCGAAACTCTGGGTCGACGGGACGCTTGCGCTTGATATCGTTACCAACGACACGCTCACTTACGTCTCTTCCGACACGGATGTCGTGAGAGTCACCCAGGATGGGACCCTGACCGGTCTCGCCACCGGAGAGGCGATCATCACCATCACCGCCCATCACAACGCGGCCATCACCCATGAAATCACCGTCGGTGTCTATCTCGGTACCGAGTTGATTTTCATCACCGGTGATGAGACCGTCAATCTCGGCACCGAAGGCTTTTATGCGATCGAGGTCGCACCCGAGGAAGGCTATCCGGTTGTCACCTTCACCACTTCCGACGACTCGGTCGCCGTTATCGACGACAACGGTGTGCTGACTCCCCTTTCGACCGGAACCGTCACCATCACGGCGACATCGCAGTTCACCGGCAATGACAAGCCTGTCGAAGCCTCCAAGACAGTCGAAATCGTCCACCATCTCGCTGTCGATACGACCAGCAGCGACGGCGACACCCGTGAAGTCGGCGACTTCGTCTTCGCGCACGGTTCGACACTGTTCGACTGCATCGAAGATGCGCTTGAAAATTCGGCTGACGGTGTCCATATCCACATTCTCGAAGGCACCTTCACCAACGGCTTCACCGTCAATGTCGACGGTGCGACCCTCAGTGCTTTAGAAGGCGTCTTCATCAGTGGCGATGTCACTGTTTCCGCCAATGATGTCACCATTGAAGGTTTCATCTGGCAAGACGGCGCCACCATCACCAATGAAGGCCCAATCACCGGTTTCGCTTTCACCGGTAACACCGTCACATTGGACAACCGGGATTTCCTGGTTGTTTCCGGTTCCAAAGACATTCTGATATCAGGTAACAGCTTCACCGGCACCAACCGGACCGCAACCGGAATCACCATCACGGACGCAGAAGGGCTGATCCGAATCGAAAAAAACACCATGACGGATCTCGACCGCGGTGTCCATGTGACAATCAAACCCCAAACTGACGTCATGAACGCGCTCCAGATCGAGCGAAACACCATCGATGAGACCACACTTGCGCTTTATATCGACCTGGACGAACAGGCGATGTCCGCCTACGTCCGTTTCAATGATTTCCATGAAGTGGACAAGTTTGTCACCGTCGCCGAACAAAACAGCATCGATTTCACTTTGAACTACTGGAACGGCGACACACCGGCATCCGACAAGTTCGACAACGTGACGGATTATTATCTTCGCGGCTATTATCTTTCAGTATCGGATATTCCCAACGAAGCCGACTACAACCCCGACATTCCGGCGCAGATCATCATCACCAACCCGGTCGAGGAGCTCATCATCGGCGACAGCCATACGCTCGAATATGAGTTCCTGCCACTTGATTTCCATACCGACCGGATCCAATTCATTACCTCGAACCCCGATGTCCTGATGACCACCCAAAGCGGCGTACTTACCCCTGTGGGAAGCGGCCCTGTCACCATCACCATCCGCTCGCGTCTCGACTTGACGGTCAACGCACGCATTGCGATCGACGTCACCACGACACCCGGCATCGAGCTCACGCCGAGTCACGTGATGAACACCATCACTCCTGATGACTACTTCATTCTCGAAGCCAAGCCGTTCCCTTATGATATCCGCGATGCGAATGTTCTGTTTGAAAGCAGCGATCCCGCCCTTGCGACCATCGCCGAAGACGGCCATGTTGAAGCATACGCACCCGGTATCGTCACTTTCACAGCCCGCCTTGAGAATAATCCCGATGTCACTCAGGAGTTCACCATCGAGATTCACGAGTCACTCGATGAGAACGACCTGCTCGACCTGCTGACCAAGTATTCGGTCAGTTATTCGACCCCGCACCGCTGGACCGCCTACGGCTTCAGCTTCAATTACCAGGATTTCCGTTATGAGAGCGTCTCCCGCTTCTATTTCTCGGACCCGCTTGAAATCAACCAAAAAATCGTGCCCGTCAGCCATGGCGTCCGTCCCGGTGAACCGATGACACCGCATCCGGAAGGCGTCGAGGCATATAACGATGACAATGTCTACTGGGTGGTCATCCACGATACCGCCAACACCGCTCCGGGCGCCGGCGCGCTTTCTCACGCGAACTATCTCTATAACGCCGCCGTCAACGGGCATGAGTTGTGGGTATCCTGGCACTATACCATCGACGACACCCTGATCTATCAGCATCTTCCCGAGAATGAAAGAGGCTTCCACGCCGGCGACGGCTCGTCGCTTCCCCATCAAAGAAGCGACAGTTATCTAGGCGGCGGTAACCGCAACGGCATCGGCATCGAGATGTCCCCCAACCAAGACGGCGACATGTATCGCACCTGGCAGCGGACCGCCCAGCTTTCCGCGGATATTCTCTACCGCTACAATCTTCCCCTGGATCATCTGACCTATCACATCGATTTCAGCGGCAAGATCTGTCCGCAGACCCTGATCAGAGCCGGTTTGATTCCTGTTTTCGAAGAGATGGTCGAGATCGAATACTTCATCCGTCATAATTTCCAGGATGCAAGCATCTCTTTCGAGTCTCACAATCCTGATTATATCGATCAACACGGCCGTGTGGTCGCCATGCCGGATCGCGCGATGACCGCGAGCTACACCGTCACCGTCGTCCAAAACGGCGTTGAAAGAAGCCGGACGTTCAATGTCTATCTGCCCGGCACGATCCACTGATCATAAAGTTACAGAAACTTGAAAATTTTATCCAAAAGACGGAAAAACCGCCTGATTGATTGAATAAACACAACTTCACATTGACAGCGTTTTCACCTCTAGGTAGAATGTTTCATGAAAGGCTTTCCAAAATCCAAAACAATAAAAATTTAGGGAGGAACCAAAATTGAAAAAATTAGCTTTAATCTTCAGCCTGACGCTTCTGTTTTTCACCGCTGCGGCCATCAATCTGAGCGCGGATGAGAATGATGGAATCGTCGATCTCTACCCTTACGACCAGCCCGGTTGTATGACCGTGAGCGAACCATGTACAAGAACCCGTGTCGGAGCGGCCAACTGGACGTTTGAATACTTCGGGCACCGCTATCATTACGTGAGTAGCTCCGTGCGTTATGTCGTCGACTTCGAAGATGAAAACGCCGATGGCTACATCGACGCCACCGAGATGCCTGCGATTTCCTGGCCATCATTCGGTAGTGCTTTCATCAATGATACCGACGAAGGCGTGATCCTGAAAACCGAAAACGCCCGTACCGACCTCACCGGTGGTGTTGTCGACAGAATGTACGCCTACTTCGATGAAAACGGCCAACTCGCCATGTTCGAAGACCACCTGAACATGTATTATATCCACAACGATGGTGACGCCGAGAACCCCGAATGGCGCATGGCCACCGAAGGCGAGATCGATGCGTATGACGCATCCGATGAACCTGAGACAGACACGCCGAACACCATCACCTCGCCTATCCGTATCGCCGTTTCGGACAATGCACAAGGCTATGAGGTCGAACCAATCGGTTGGCTTTCTTGGAGAGCCCCCGGCATCGACATCAATGAAGACCCTGTCGAAGAATGGTCGCTCATCATGGACGGTGACCCTGAATATGTCCACATCCACGCCGGTTGGACGGTTGTAACCTTCGGTACACTCGACCGGGACAACAGCAATAAAGCCACCACCGAATTCATCCCGACCCTCGCTGACGCGATTCTTGATGACAGTGTCGAACCATTCACCATGAGCTATGAGGACCAACCCGCCACCTTCTTCGGCATCGCTTTATTGGATGACGATGCCAACACCCCTGGCGTCACCGCGGTTGTCGAATACAACGGCACCTTCGATTTCGACCCGAGTCTCGTCAATGCCTCTTGGCTCAACATGTTCGATGAAGAGGGCAACATCATCAATCAAACGGAATTCCTCGACTACCAGATCGTCATCGAGCAAGACGGCGATATCCTGCAGACCATCGATTTCACCTATGATGAGGGAACAGCAACCTATACCGCCAGCGAGTCCGTGAACGTCATCGACGCTTCTGAGTTCGGTAGCGGCTACACCGCGACTTTCGTCGCTGAAACCCCGCTCGGTGATATCACCGAATATCCGATCGACATCGTCATCGGTGTCATGCCTCCGACTTTCGTAGGCGTCGACCCACGCTTTGTCAACGAGAAGACGCCTGTCGACCCGCTTGAAGGCATCACTGCCGACGACGGTTACGGCAATGATCTGACTTCATCCATCGAAGTCGTCCTGCCTGCGGGCTTCAACAGATATTCACCAGAACCAGGCAGCTACACCATCGATCTTTCTTTCATCCACAACGTTTTCTTCCCCGGCGACCCTTGGACACTCACCATCAATGGTGAGGAGCAAGCCTGGGAAGGACCTGATGCGTTCAACACAGACCTAGACATCAATGTCTATGCGAAAAAACAGGTATGGGATGACGCTGAATTATTCCGCGACATCGGAAGTGCCTGGGGCTCTGTCATGATCGTCGTCGACGGCGATGGCAACATGAGCGAGCGTTATGACCGCTACAACTGGGAATACACTGATGAAAACGGCACCATTGTCGGCGACGCAGATCATTTCGCCAATTGGCAAGCGACTGTCGAACTCGATGAAGGCGGCTTCATCATCGGAGCTCACGGTAGTGTTGAAACACCACCACTGCGTGCGGCCAACCTCGATTATGGCGATCCTGTCGCTGTGGAAATCGGTACTGAGGACTTCAGTTACGACATCCTCACCGAAACCTCTTACGTCCTGACCATCGATGATGTCACCCCACCGACACCACTGATCGTCAACAGCGATTACACCATCGAAAGCGGCCAATTCACCAACATCAACAATGCGATTCTTTCCAACGTGGTCGCGGTCGATAATTTCGACACGCCTGACCAACTCGCCATCTATGTTTCAAACAACGGTGGATTGAACCTGCAAGAAGAAGGTACCTACACAGTCGAAGTGACTGTCGAGGACCGTGCGGGTAACATGGCGACCGCAAGCTTCGACGTCAACGTCGTCGCGCCTTTATTCACTGAAGACGATATGAACAACAAAGCCAACACTCAAGATGTCGAAGACATGCTGGATGCCCGTCTCCTCACAGAGGAAACCATCCAGGCGATGATCGACAGCGCGGTTCAAGAAGCAATTGACAACCTACCGGAAGACGAAACCGGCGCATCAATGGGTGCCGTTGTCATCACCGGCGCCGTCAGTGCCCTTGTCGCCCTCACCGGCGCCGTTGGCCTCATGATCAAGAAACCTTTCTAGAAGTCACGCACCTGTCATAGAAAGTACCCGTTTTCGCGGGTACTTTTTATGCCATTTAAGGCCGAAAATCCGACGGCACTGAAAAAAAATAAACAAAACTGAAAATAACGCTTCAAGGGTATTTTCTTATGGACAAAGGTAGTATAATAGCAAATGAAATCGCTTTTATAGAAAAAAGAGAGGGTATGAATATGAAAAAAATATTGAGCTTTTTCCTACTCGCACTAACCGTCGTCACACTCACCGCGTGCGGCAACGGCGAAGAACCGAACGAGGAAAACGGTGACAACGGCACCGTCACTTTCTCCGGTCTGACAGAATTGCAGATCGGCATCGGCGAAGACTATGACCCGATGGCCGCTGTCGAAGCCATCGATAGCGAAGACGGTGACATCACCGACCGCGTCAATGTGAGCGGTACCGTCGATACCGACACACCCGGAACCTACACCCTGACCTACACCGTGACCGGCAGCAACAACGAAGCGGTCACAAGGACCCGTACGGTCATTGTCCTGACGGAAGACGGTTGTGCACCGAATCAGGAGCTGAAAAACGGAGACTGCGTGGATATTGCCCCGGAAGTCATCCGCATCATGCATGGCGCGCCCCATGAGGTCGACCCGTTCCATGAGAATTTCAGCGGCACCGAACAGATCCAACGTCAAGAACGTCAACGTGAAGTTGAACAACGCCTCAATGTCGAAGTGCGTTATGTGAACTATCCCGCAAGCGCGGCATGGGGACCGAGCCGTGTCACCGCGATCATCCAGGCTTCCGTTTCAGGAGACCCCCTCGCGGATATCTACTGGTCCACCAGCGACTGGATCCAGCAACTCGCCAACGGCGATGCGATCGCACCGATCGACCAGTATCTTTTCACTCACGGCGAAAACATCCACGCCGACTTTCATACCATCGGTTCTTTCGGTGGCAAGGTCTATGGGTTCAACCCGGGCAACCTGACCATCTCGAACGGCCTTTACTATAACGCCGATCTGGTCAGAAGCCTCGGTGTCGCCAACCCGACAGAGCTCTACTTGGACGGCGAATGGAACTGGAGCCGTTTCGAACAATGGGCCTCTGACACTCAGACCGCCCTTTCCACCCAGGGCGATGACATGTTCGCACTCGGCGGTGTGCTCGCCTTCTACGCCGAGAACATGATTCCTCTGAACGGCGGAAGCCTCATCAACGCCCAGGCCGGCCGTGTGGCGTTCCATCAGAACCCCGCCCTTGAGACCTACACCTTCCTCAACAATCTCTACACCCAGGGACTCTTCGAAGAAAATCCCGCCTATGATGCGGGCAGCCCGGACTGGATGGCGGGCAAAGTCGCCATGCACCCAGGAAACTTCTGGTTCATCAATGCGGACAACCGCTGGGGCAATATCGCCTTTGAGATCGGGTTCGTCCCCTATCCCGCCGCCGACGACTATGAAGGCGAATACGTCTCTCCCGTCTCCGGTGTCGCCCTTTACCATATCGCAAGCGGCATGACCCCCGAACGTGAAGAACTCGTCTTCCAGGTGTGGAACGAACTGCAGCTTTGGAAAACAGAAGAAGAAATGCGCAACGAGTTCGAGATGACCCTGCTCACTCGTTTCGATGATGAACTGTATGTCGAGGCCTACATCGATGTCTACAACAAAATCTACCTCGAACTCATCAACGCCGTGGGCATCAGCCCATACGGCGAAAACGGCTGGCGCGCCAACATCAACGAAGCCATCCGCGAAGGCACCGCCCGTACGACCGTCGACCAGATCAAACCGATCTACGACGCAGCCGTGGAAGAATATTTCAAAGACTAACACATTTTATGTACAATCCCCCTTTGCATAAAAGGGGGATTGTATATCACAAAAGGACAATGAGGAGTGTTTTTAGTGAAAAAACTTATAATAACGGCGTCGCTTGCGCTTGTGGTGCTCATCGCGCTCGCCATCAACGGAATCATCGAGGACAACCGCGGTCCGCTTTACTACAACAGGGACAAATACAATGTCACCAGACACGCGGATCTGGATTTTGCAGCGTCCACCGATTATTATGATTATTTGACTAAAAATACTGCGCACTTTCCGCAAGACGCACGGATTGTCATTCCGGGTCACGACTACACTGAAGCGTCGGACACCGCCGAAGTCCTTGGAACCTTCGAAGGCCTCGACGATGTCCTTTTTACCGATGAGACCGGCAGTGTGACCTGGACTTTCGATGTCGATGAAGCCGGCTTTTACAACATGCGGCTCAACTACTTCCCGATCGAAGGGAAAAGCTCCATGATCGAGCGTATCCTCCATATCAACGGCGAAGTCCCCTTCGACGGCGCTCGCAATCTGACTTTCCAGAGAATCTGGGGCAACGCGAACGATGTGGTGCAAGACATTCACGGCAACGACATCAGACCTTCCCAGATCGAAACACCCTTTTGGACACAAGGGTTTTTCCGCGATTCGATCGGTTATGTGAACGAGCCCTATCAGTTCTACTTGGAAAAAGGTGAAAACACCATCACCCTCGAAGCGACCCGCGAACCGGTCGTCATCGACAGTATCGAGATTCTTTCGGTAAGCGACCTTCCATCCTACGAAGATGTCCATGCGACCTATATGGCTAACGGCTACAGTGAAACCGGTAGCGAACTGATGCTCAGACAAGCACAGATCGCCGCCTATACGACAAGCCCCACCCTCTATCCGCTCGTCGACAGTACGAGCTCCGCCACCACACCGAGCAGTCCCACAAAGGACCTGCTCAACACCATCGGCGGCAACAACTGGCGGATCGCCAACGACCGCATCGCCTGGGACTTCGAAGTCGAAGAGAGTGGTCTTTATGCCATCAGCATGCGCGTCAAGCAGAAGCTCGCCACCGGCATGAACGTCAGTAGAAACATCTATATCGACGGGGAGATTCCTTTCGAGGAACTCAAGGACTATCAGTTCCCGCATTCGCCGGATTGGCGTATCCAGACGCTCGGCACCCAGGATGAGGCTTTCTTGTTCTATTTCGAGGCGGGACGAACCTATGAGCTTTCCATGGAAGTCTCCCTCGGTTCCTACGGTGCCCTGATCGCTGAACTCCAGGCCTCCATCGACCGTCTGAACGCCCTTTACCGTGAAATTCTGATCTACACGGGCCCCGAGCCCGATCCGTTCCGGGACTATCAGCTTGAAGACCGTGTGACCGACTTGGTCGCCCGCCTTCAGACCGAACGCGAAATCCTCCAGGAAATCCGTGACCAGATCATCGAGATATCCGGGACGAAGAGTGAGAAGACCGGTATCCTCGACACCATCTTGATCCAGCTCCGTGATTTCACCCGCTCCCCCCGTGAAATCCACCGCAACCTCAATGTCTACAACCAGAATATCGCTTCACTCGGAACGCTGATCATCCTTTTGAGCCAACAACCGCTCGAAATCGACTATTTCGCTTTCCACAACCCCGAAAGCGATTTGCCGCGCAACCGTGACAACTTCTTTGCCCGCACCCTGTTCGCGGTCCGTTCCTTCATCGCCACCTATACCACCGACTACGACACCATCGGCCGGACGACCGAACCCACCGACGAGGATGTCTCCATCGAAGTCTGGCTGAGTATCGGCCGCGACCAGGCCAACGTGCTCAGGAAACTGATCGACGAGACCTTCACGCCCGAGACCGGCATCCACATCGATTTGAAACTCGTCAGCGGACCGGTCCTGTTGCCGGCCACACTCGCGGGCGAGGGACCGGAAGTCGCCATGATGGTGCAAAACGACATCCCCGTGAACTACGCGATGCGTAACGCCGTCTACGATTTGAGCCAGTTCGACGATTTCGAAGAGATCGTCAGCAGCCGTTTCAAGGAAAGCGCCATCGTCCCCTTCAACCATGAAGACGGTTATTACGCCCTGCCCGAACAACAGATTTTCCTGATGATGTTCTACCGTAAGGATATCTTCGAGGAACTCGGCATGACCCCGCCTGAGACTTGGGACGACATGATCACGATGATTCCGGATCTTCAGAAACACAACCTGGAGTTCTTCCTGCCGATTCCCATCCAGCAGCAAGGACAGGTGATCAGCCTCCCGCCGAACCCCGTCTATTCCTCCATGTTCTATCAGAATGACGGTGAGTTCTACATCGACAACAACCGCGAAAGCGGCTTCAACGAAGGCGTCGCCCCACAGATATTCGAGACATGGACGCAGTTTTATACCGATTACAGCTTCCCGGTGGAAGCGAACTTCGTCAACCGTTTCAGAAGCGGACAGATGCCGATCGGCATCGATTATTACAACATGTACAACGTCCTGAGCGTCTTCGCTCCGGAAATCCGCGGCCGCTGGGACTTCATGCCGATTCCGGGAACCCTCTCGACCGACGAGAACGGCAACCAAGTCATCCGCCGTGACACCGTCTCGACCGGAACCTCCGCGATGATTCTCGAGAACGCCGAGAACAAGGATGCGGCCTGGGAATATCTGAAATGGTGGACCAGCACGGAAACACAGGTCCGTTTCGGACGCGAGATGGAAGGCATCCTCGGTGCCGCCGCCCGTTATCCGACCGCGAACGTCGAGGCCATGCAGCAGCTGCCCTGGACCGTCGCCGAATACATGAAACTCGAAGAACAATGGAACCAGGTCAGAGGCATCCCCGAAGTACCGGGAGGCTACATGACCGGCCGCCATCTCGACAATGCCTTGAGAATGGTGCTCGAAGACAGTACGAATCCCCGGGAGACCATCTACGATTTCGTGCAGGTCATCAACGAAGAACTGGCGAAGAAACGCCGGGAATTCGGATTGGAATAGGAGGATAAATTGTGGCGATCAAATCGGATACCTACGCACTCACAAGAAAAGAACGTTTCAAGAAAAACCTGAAGAAAAACAAACACAACTATATCCTCATGTCACCGTTCGTCCTTCTGTTCATGACGTTCACCATCGTCCCGGTCTTCATGTCCTTAGGCATCAGCTTCACCTACTTCAACCTGCTTGAAAGACCGCACTTCATCGGTCTTGACAACTACCGTACCCTTTTTCTTGAAGACGAAATCTTCATCATCTCGCTCAAGAATACGCTGATCCTCGCCGTGGTCACCGGCCCCGTCAGCTATATGCTCGCGTTTGTCTTCGCCTGGCTCATCAACGAGCTCGGACCGAAACTGCGGGCGCTGATGACCTTGATCTTCTATGCGCCATCGATCTCCGGAAACGCCTTTTTGATCTGGCTTCTGATTTTCTCGGGCGACATGCACGGGTTCGCGAATTCCTATCTCATGCGGCTCGGTCTCATCGACAACCCCATCATCTGGCTCAGAAACCCCACCTACATGCTTCCGGTGCTGATACTTGTCCAGCTGTGGCTCAGTCTCGGGGTCAGTTTCCTCGCATTCATCGCGGGACTTCAGGGTGTCGACAAGACGCTTTATGAGGCCGGCGCCATCGACGGTATCCGCAACCGCTGGCAGGAACTTTGGTTCATCACTCTGCCTTCGATGAAACCGCAGCTTCTTTTCGGTGCCGTCATGCAGATCACCACCAGTCTCGCCATCGCCGAGGTCTCGATGCACCTGCTCGGGTTCCCCTCGGTGCAATACGCCGGTCATACGATCGTCACCCACCTCGTCGACTACGGGACGCTCCGTTTCGAACTCGGCTACGCGTCCGCGATCGCGACCATCCTTTTCCTCATCATGATGACGACCAACCTCGTCGTCCGTTCAATGCTCAGAAAGGTGGGAAGCTGACATGATGAAACTCTACAAGAAAATCCGTCTTCATTACAAGATCAAGAAGAAAAAGAAGCTGAACCGCTCTTTCTGGGGCAGCATGGGTCTGTTTCTCGTGCTCCTTTTCTTCGGTTCCTTCAGCGCCTATCCGCTGATCATGACCGTATCGAACGCCTTCAAACCGCTTGATGAGCTTTTCCTTTTTCCACCGAGACTGTTCCCGCGCAACATCACATTCGACAACTTCAGGGATCTCTCCGAACTGATCGGAAACTCATGGATTCCTTTCTCCCGATATTTCTTCAACACCATCATCATCACGGCCGTGGGAACGGCCGGACACGTGCTCATCGCTTCGATGTGCGCCTACCCGCTCGCAAAATACAATTTCCCGGGCAAGACCCTGATTTTCACCCTCGTGGTCTATTCCCTGATGTTCGCACCGCAAGTCACCGCGACGCCGAACTACATCATCATCTCCAGAATCGGGCTCGTCGATTCCCACGCCGCGATCATCTTCCCGGCGCTCGCCTCGAGCCTCGGACTTTATCTCATGAAACAATTCATGCAACAGGTGCCTGACGATCTCATCGAATCAGCAAAGATCGACGGCGCGAGTGAATACCGGATCTTCTTCCAGATTGTGATGCCCCTTGTCAAGCCGGCCTGGCTGACATTGATCATCCTTTTGTTCCAAAGGCTCTGGATCGAAGACGGGGGTGTCTTCATCTACAGCGAGGAACTCAAACCCCTATCCTATTCGCTCAGACAGATCGCCCAGGGCACCATCGAACGTGCCGGTACCATCGCGGCGGTATCCTTTATCATGATGATCGTGCCGGTTGTCTTCTTCATTTTCTCACAATCGCGCATCGTCGAGACGTTCAGTACGTCGGGCATGAAGTAAGAGGTGAATGGAATGAAAAAATTATACGTACTCTGTATGGGATTGCTGCTGCCTTTGCTGATGGGCGCCACCCAGTACAACTATTCACATTACGGCGAAGTGCTCCATGCCTCTCCGGGCATGACCTACGCCGCCTATTTCAACGCGACCACGCTCGGCGTACCGCTCGTCTCGCCAGAAGACCTCACCGTCTATCAAGACACCATCTACATGGTCGACTCGGGCCGTGATACGCTCACCATCGTCGACAAGACCTTCACCCTGATCGACCAGAAAGATAGTTTTCCCCTCCATCCCGATACAACACCACCCACTGATGAGGAAGGGAATCCTGTCGATGGTCCCATCACCCTCGATAGTCCCCTTGGAATCGATGTGCACCGCAGCGGCATCTACATCGCCGATACCGGCAACTTCCGGATTATCAAGCTGAACCATGACTACGAAGTGATCGGCATTTTCGACCATGTCGAGGACCTCACTTTCGAAGAGATGAACTTCGAACCCCGCAAGCTGACTGTCGACATGGCCGAACGGATGTATGTCGTCGCACGCAATGTCTATGAGGGCATCATCGAACTCGACAGCGACGGAACATTCAACCGCTTCACCGGTGTCAACCCCATCCAGCTCAACCCGCTCGAGGTCTTCAGACGCTCCCTCATGACCGATGCCCAGCTCGCGCAGCTGCAGCGTTATCTTCCCACGGAATACACCAATGTCACCATCAACGAACGCGGCTTCATCTATGCGACCAGCCGCGCTTCCGAAGGCAGCGCGGAAAACACCATCCAGCTGATCAACCCCAAGGGTGTCGATGTTTTAAGACGCAACGGCTACCATCCGCCGATGGGTGATGTCCATTTCATCGAAGGCACGAACAACCACGTCACCACCGGCCCTTCCCTGCTGATGGATATCGCCTACACCCACAACGGCATCTACACGGTTTTGGACCAGCGCCGTTCCCGACTCTTCACCTATGACAGATCCGGCAATCTCCTCTATATCAACGGTGATTCCGGTGATCAAAGCGACAAGTTCAGAGAAGGTGTCGCCATCGACTATCTCGGCGACGACCTGCTGGTGCTCGACAGAAGAACCCGCACCGTCATCGTCTATCAGCTCACCGAAATCGGTGTGGCGATCAACCGCGCCACGATGTATGAAGACGAAGGGGATTTTGACAAGGCGGCTGAGATCTGGCGCGAAGTGCTCAGACTCAACACCAACTATGAAATCGCCTATAACGGCATCGGGAAATATTATCTTCGCGCCGGCGAGTATGAAAAGGCCGTCGACTATTTCCGCCTCGGCCACGACACCTTCTATTACTCGAAAGCCTATCAGAACTATAGAAACGAATACATCAAGGCCAATTTCAGCGCCATCATGGGCGGGCTCGTCTTTGTTTCGGTCGGCCTGATCGCACTCAAGGTGAGAAAAATCCACAAGTCGGGGGGCTCGATTCTCTATGAAGACTAGATTGATCCGTTTCAAACAGAACTACCTGAGCTTTCCGAAATATCTTCTGGTGCGTCCCTTCGACGGTTTTTACGAGTTCAAACACCACAACGTGGGGCGTCTTTCCGTCGCCGTCGTCTTCATCGCATTGTTCATGTTTTTCAGGATCTATCAGTTTCAGTATGAGAGTTTCGCCATCAACCCGAACAATCCGCAGATGCTCAACAGTCTGCAAGAGATATTTTCCGCCGGCCTTCTGATTATGCTGTTCGCGGTCGGGAACTGGTCGGTGACCACCCTCATGGAGGGCAAGGGCACGTTCAAAGAAATTCTGATGATCACCGGCTACGCGCTTTTTCCAATCATCATCATCGGCTATCCGGCCGTTTTCGTCTCCAATTTCCTGACTCTTGAGGAGATGGGGTTTTACAACCTGACGATGGGTATCAGCTATTTTCTAGCGGCCTGGATGCTGTTCATGGGTATTTTAAACATCCATGAATACGGTCTCGGTAAAACCCTGATCGCCTTTCTCGCAACGTTCGTGGCGATGAGCGTCATGATGTTCTTCGGCCTGCTTTTCTTCGATCTCATCCAACAATTCATCGCTTTTGTTTCCGCAATCTATCAGGAATTAAGCCTGAGGTACTAAGGAGGATACACATGACATTGAAAAAAACCATCATCATCGCATGTCTGCTGTTGATCGGCTTTCTCTACATCGCCCTTTTCAACATGCGTGCCAGCAGTGTGTCCGCCACCGAACTGATCGAGTTCTCCACCGAAGGTTTCGTCGATGCGGATACACTAAACAACACGAACAAACTGGTCGTCAGCAACGATCATTTCGAACTCTATCTCGACGAAACCACCTCCTATTTCAAGGTGATCGACACACGCAACGGCCATGTCTGGGAGTCGAATCCGTCCATTCCCGATCCGTGGGAGACCGACATCACCAAACCCATCACCAACTCGGCTCTGGACCGTCAGAAATCCACCCTCGAGATCTCCTACTACAACCAGGCCGGTTCGATGACAAGCGTCAACAACTACAACCGTTCCATCCACCACCCACAGACCATCCTGTCCCCGGCCGGGCAGAAGACCTTCCAGATCAAATACGTCGAAAACGGCTTCCAGGTCCTCTATGAGATCGTCGACCTCGAAATCGACTATCTGCATTTTCCAAAATACATCGAGAAAGAGACCTTCGAGGCGATGGAAGATTACGGCCTGCTTTCACAGATCGCCTACACCGGTTTCAACGAGGAACTGAATGCCTACGAGATCGTCAACTACGAAAACATGTCGAGACTGGTGCGCGCCCGTCTTTTCGATGTCTTCTACGAAAAGATGGATTATACGCGTGAGCGTGCGATCAGTGAAAACGAAAGTTTCGGCTATTTCGAACAGTATGAACAGTTTTCCTTCCGTATCGGGGTTCAGGTTCTATTGACCGACAAAGGCGTGAAGACCTCCGTGATCAACGAATCGCTCACCGAGACCGAGGATATCCGCCTCGGGCGCATCACCCTCTATCCCCTTTTCGGCACCGCCGTCTCCGAGATTGACGGTGAGGCCACCGAAGGAAAAATCATTGTCCCCGACGGCAGCGGTGCCGTCATCGAATTCAACAACGGTAAAGTTTTGCAGAATTCCTATCGCCAGCGACTTTATGGCTTGGATCAGAGCCTCCTTCCCTACAGGATGCCCGAACAGCGCCAGAAGATTCATATTCCGCTTTACGGCATGGTGAAAGATGACGCCGCCTACGCGGCCATCATCACAGAAGGTGACGCCATGGCGGCGATCAACGCCGAAGTCTCCGGCCGTACCGATTCCTTCAACAAGGCCTACACGACGTTCCATCTTCGCGAAAGAGAGCGGGTTGTGATCGGCAGCGGCTTCAATACCTACGGTGTCGATCTTTGGACCAGAGACATCGTCCGCACCGACTTCACCGTCGATTACCGGCTTCTTTCCGGCGATGATGCGAGCTATGTCGGTATCGCGAACGCCTACAGGGATCATCTGATCGAGGAAAGGAACATGACTGAGAAAGACAACACCCGCGAGACCGTCCTCACCGTCGAGTTCATCGGCGCTTACGATCGTCGCAATTTCTTTCTGGGCGTCCCTTACTATTCGCTTGACACCATGACCACCTTCAAAGAGGCCCAGACCATCATGGATGCCCTGATGGAAAACGGCGTCACCAACGCCAACGTTGTTTTCACCGGCGCCCTCAACGGCGGCCTTGAAAATCAGCTTCTTTCCAATGTGTCCATCGAACGGGTCCTGGGCGGACAATCCGGTTTCGACGATTTCCAGGATTATCTGCGTGAAAACGGCATGGAACTTTATGCGGGCACCAACTTCATGTCGGCCTCATCCTACAACAAACCATTCGATAAGAACCGTTACACCGCAAGCCGGATCCGCGGTAACCACGCGATGGTGTTCAACTATCACCGCCCGACGGGACTGCCCTATTCGGAGACTTCCTATTTCCACCGTGGTGATGACTTCGTGATCAATCCCGCATTTTACGCGTCCCTTTTCGATCGTTTCAGCGGCAACTTCGATTATGACAACATCATGATCGCCGATCTCGGTGGAAGCCTCGCCGGACACTATGACCGCAATAACCTGATCTACAGACAGGACGCGCTTCGTTTCCAAGAAAGCGTGCTTTCGGCTTCCGAGTTCAACATGATGCTTTCGGGTCCGCTCGGTTTCGCCCTGCCTCATGCCGGCACCATCACCGATCTGCCCACGGTCACCACGCTCTATGCGATCGTCGATTATGAGATTCCGCTCATGCAGCTCGTGCTTTCCGGACTCGTCGACTATACCGCCGAAAGCATCAACCTCCCCAGCGAACGAAGCGCTCGCTATCAGTTCCTGAAACACTTAGAAACCGGCTCGAACCTGAAATACACCCTGAGCCATGACGACTCACGCAAATTGCTCAACACCGACTACAACCACTATATGTCGACACAATACGAGAACTGGCTTGACACCATCGCCGAACAGACGAGCGAGATTGACGCCCTCAGCCTTCACGAGGGCCGGCTTGTGGACCACGAACGTCTCAGCCGCAACCTCTACAAGGTCACCTACTCGCATGGTCTCTCGCTCGTGATCAACTACAGCCTGTCCGCGGCCACGCATGATGGCGTGACCATCGCCGGCCTCGATTACGTCGTCTGGGAGGGGAACTGAGATGCCTGATGAGAATAACGGGAAAAACTTCCCCCGCAAGAAGAAGTTCGAACTCTCCTACAGCACCCAGAAACTGATCTGGGCCTTCATCTTTCTTGCACCTTGGATCACGGGATTTTTGTTTCTGTTCATGATTCCAATGGTCAACACCCTGCGCTACAGTTTCTATGATCTCACCCCGCGCGCCGGAGAGATCATCACCGAATTCAGCGGCATCGGGAACTATCTTTACGCCTGGAACACCCATGTCACCTCGGCTTCGAGCTTCAGAATCGAACTGATCGAGACCACCACTGATGTCCTCATCAACCTCCCCGTCCTGCTGATCTTCAGTCTGTTCATCGCGGTGCTTTTGAACATGGAGTTCAAAGGCCGTGCCATCGTCCGCGCGATTTTCTTCGTCCCGGTCATCCTGAATTCGGCCGCGGTCGCCACCGCCATGGGCGGCGGCGAAGCCATGAACGAGATTCTCGCCCAACAGGGCATCGACCAGATTTTCGATCTCGAGTTCTATCTCTTGCAAGCCGATGTCCCGGCTTTCCTGGTCACCTTCATCGTCGGTCTGATCGACCGCATCTATGCGATCCTCGCCCTCGCCGGCGTACCGATTCTATTGTTTTTGGCCAGTATCCAATCGATTCCCCGCCACCTCTATGAAGCCGCGAAAATCGAAGGCGCGACCGCCTATGAGATGTTCTGGCTCATCACCTTGCCGAATGTCACGCCGCATATCATCACCGTCACTGTCTTCGCCCTTGTCAATACCTTCCTGACCTCTCCGGTGAGCACCATCATCACCGATGAGCTCAACCGCCAGAACTGGGGTCTTTCCAGCGCCATGGCCTGGATCTATGTCGGTACGGTCATCTTCATGCTCGTCTGTATCGCCCTGATCGCGAAAGGCTTCAAGATAGGAGAGAGCCATTATGAAGGCTAAAATCCTCGATAAACTGTACAGATTGCTGAAAGCAGTCAAAAAAGCCATCAATCCGACGGTCGAGAATCTCACCGATCCCACGAAGAACATCGCCCGTCAGCGTAAGGCGAAATCGATCATCCTGATCACGGTCAGAGCCGTGCTCCTGGTCGGTCTTTCCTTTGTCATCCTCTTTCCGACCATCCAGCAGATCCTCATGGCGCTGCGCGCCCCCGAAGACGTCAACAATCCCGCGGTCGTCTGGATTCCGGAGAACTGGTCTTTGATGAACCTCAGGATCGCTTCACTGGTCCTTGATTACCGCAGCGCCCTGTTCAATACCTTCAAGGTCTCCTCGATCTCGATGGGACTTCAGCTCGCCTCGACCGCTCTGGCAGGTTATGCGTTCAGCCGCCTTCGCTTCAAAGGGTCCAACCTGCTTTTTGTCCTCGTCATCATCACCATCGTCATGCCGCCGCAGGCGCTATCCCTCGCGCAATACCTCTACTTCAGGGATCTGGGCCTGATCGGCCGTGAAACGACCATCTATCTGATGAGCGGTCTCGGCATGGGCATCCGTTCGGGCATCTTCATCTATATCTTCCGCAGTTTCTTCAAAGGACTGCCCAAGGAACTCGAGGAATCCGCGCAGATTGACGGCGCCGGTGTCTTCAGGACCTTCTGGAGCGTCATGCTGCCGAACGCCCGCGGCGCGTTGATCACCGTAGGACTGTTCGCCTTCGTCTGGCAATGGAACGATGCCTACTACGTCAAAATATTCGAGGTGAGCACCGAAGAGTTCCCGCTTCTGACCATGCGGCTGATCAATGCCGCCGAGGGCATGTATGCCGCCTTGTTCTATACGGGCGGACTGAGTCTGATCGGTCAGGATGTCTGGGAGAACCCGGTCTTCCTCGCGCTCATCTCCAATGTCGCGGCCCTGCTCATGATGCTGCCGCTACTGATCATGTATCTATTCGTCCAGAAACAATTCGTCGAATCCATCGAACGGACCGGCATCGTCGGTTAGAAGAAAGGAGTGTCCGGAATGAAAGACGACAACCGTCTCATCACCATTCTCAACACCATCGCAGACTGGATTCTGAGAATCATCCTGATCAACATCATGATGATCATCATGATGATTCCCATCATTACAATCATTCCGGCGCTTTCCGCAGGCTACAACATGTTCAGAGATTATTTCGATTACGAGGATCCGCCCATCTTCAAGGGCTATTTCGGTTATCTGCGCAAACATTTCCTCAAGAAACTGAAACTGAGCCTCTTCCTCATTTTTCTGGCGATCCTCGGCATTACGAACACCCGTTACTACATGGGGCGTCTGGAAGCCGATGAAACCCTGTTCAACCTAATCGGCTACTACATCTCACTCATCTTACTCGTCGCCCTCGGCGTTGTCACGCTCTACAGTCTCTGCGTGAAACGGGTCTACCCGAGACTGAAACTCAGCCTTCATTTCAAGGTGTCATTCATGCTGGCGGGGAAATTCTTCTTCAGAACCATCCTGCTTGTCCTCAGTCTCTTCTTGCCGCTCGGACTCCTCCTGACACAGTTCACGCTCGTCCTTTTCATCTTCAGCGGCATGAGCCTGCTCATCATGCTGAACGTCTACATCACCACACCCGCTGTGGAATATCTCGAGAAGATAGGTGAAAACAATGATCAAAGTCGGAATTGAACGGTTTTTGGAAGTCAAATCCCTGTTCGAAGGCGAACGCGTCGGTCTGATCACCAACCCGACCGGTGTCTTGAAGGATTTCACATCGACCATCGACATCCTTGCCGACCACACGGACCTAAGAGCCCTATACGCCCCTGAACACGGCGTCCGCGGGGATCTACAGGCCGGTGAGCGTCTCGAAACCTACACCGACGAGAAAACCGGCGTGCCGGTCTACTCGCTCTACGGGGCCACAAAAAAACCGACCGCCGAAATGCTGAGCGATATCGATGTCCTTTGTTTCGATATTCAGGATGTCGGCGCGAGGTTCTATACCTACATCTACACCATGGCCTATGCCATGATGGCGGCCAAGGAAAACGGCAAACGCTTCATCGTCTTCGACCGACCCAATCCTGTCGGCGGCGAAGTGGTCGAAGGCAATATCCTCGATCTTGATTTCCGCTCTTTCGTCGGTTATTACGAACTGCCGCAGCGCCACGGTCTCACCGTCGGGGAACTGGCCAATTACTTCAACCAAAAATACGAAATCGGCTGCGACCTCGAAGTTGTCGAGATGGAAGGCTATATCCGGGCGATGCATTACGATATCCTCGAACGTCCCTGGGTGATGCCCTCCCCGAACATCCCCACCACCGACACGCTCTATGCCTTTTTGGCCACCTGTGTGTTCGAAGGGACCAACCTCTCCGAAGGCAGAGGCACTGCCAGACCGTTTCACATCATCGGTGCTCCGTGGCTCGACCATGAGACCGTCATCAAAAAAATCAACGCCTACGATTTGCCCGGTGTGATGTTCAGACCCCTGTATTTCACCCCGACCTTCCAAAAACACAAAGGCGAACTCTGCCGGGGCATCGAACTGCACATCACCGACAAATTCCTGTTCAACCCGGTCGAAACCGGCTTCATCCTGCTTTATCTGATCCGGGAGACGAACGATGCGTTCGCGTTCAACGCGCCCTACAAGGAAGGCATGCATCCGATGATCGATCTGCTTACCGGAACCGACAGTATCCGAAAGCACACCATCGACATCGAAGCACTGAGAAAGAAAATAAGAGAAGATGCCGTACGTTTCAAGGCAGAGAAAGTGAGCTATCATATCTATGAATGACATCAGAATGAACCTGAGCCTGGAAGAGAAAATCGGTCAACTGTTCGTTTTCGGCTTCGACGCGACCGAGGTCGACGACCATGCCATCGAACTGATCAGGAAACACAAAGTTGGCAACGTGATCCTTTTCACCCGTAACGTCGAAAGCCCGGCACAACTTTTCAAACTCAACCAGAACCTTCAGAAACTCGCCCACGAGACGACCGGCATCCCGCTATTCATCACCATCGACCAGGAAGGCGGCATGGTCACCCGCATCCACAAGGGCGCCACCTTCTTCCCCGGCGCGATGACCCTGGCCGCGAGCAACAACATTGACAACGCCTTGCGCGCCGGCAGACACATGGGCGAGGAACTCGAAGCCCTCGGCATCAACATGAACCTCGCGCCCGTCCTCGATGTCAACAACAACCCCAAAAATCCCGTCATCGGCGTTCGCAGCTTCTCTGACGATCCCGGCACCGTATCCGACTACGGCAACGCCTTCATCAAGGGAATGAGTGAACGTGTGCTCGCGACCGCCAAGCATTTCCCCGGTCACGGCGACACCCATGTCGATTCCCATTTGGCCCTGCCTAAGGTCGATTATCCGATGGACCGTCTCGAGACGATCGAGCTACGTCCGTTCAAAGACGCCATCAACGCCGGTGTCGGCGCCATCATGAGCGCCCACATCGATTTCCCCGCCATCACCGAGGACGGTCTGCCCACCACGCTGTCCAAAAAGTGCATGACCGGCCTGTTGAGAGAAACCCTCGGTTTCGAGGGACTGATTGTCACCGACGGCATGCAGATGAAGGCGATCCAGGACAACTACGGCACCGTAGAGGCGTCCCTCATGGCGATCGAAGCCGGCGTGAACATGGTCTTCATCTGTCATGCCCGCGATCTTCAGATCGAAGCGGTGGCTCATGTGAAAAAGGCCGTCGAAAAAGGCCTTATTGCGGAAAGCCTGATCGATGAGCGTCTGAACCGTGTCCTGAAAGCCAAAGCCAATATGGCGCAACCCGACCTCGAAAGAACCTATGAAATGGTCAAAGCCACAGTCGAATCGAAAACGACGAAGGATTTCGCCTACAACGTTGTAAGAGACGCCGCGACCCTGGTCAAAGGCGACAAGCTCGCCCTCAAAGACAATGCGCTTTTCATCGGCATCGCACCGGAAGCGACCACCATCGCTGATGAGACCGACGGCGAAAAAACCGCCATCGAGGCCATAAGAAACGCCCTGCCCGCTCTCTCAACCCGCACCGTCGCGACCAACCCGGACGCGGATGCGATCAAAACCATCAAAGAAGCGGCCAAAACCCATGAGCAGATCATCATCCAGACCTACAACGCCAACATCAACAAAGGCCAGATCGACCTCGTCGAAGCGGTGAGCGAGGTCTGCGAGGATGTGCACGTCATCGCGATGCGCAATCCCTACGATTTGTTCTTCACAGACAGGATAAAGAATTATGTCTGTCTATATGAATACACCCCCAACGCCATCGGCGTCCTGGTCGAATATCTGAAAGGAACCTGCCCGCTCAAGGGCGTCTCCCCCGTCAGCCATGCGTGAGTATGTGATCGCCATCGACGGCGGCGGGACGAAGACACTGGGTGTCCTGTATGACAGTGACGGTCGTGAAATCACCCGCACCGTACAGGGGTTTTCCAATTTCGCCGTCAACCAGGATCTAAGCAGGACCCACATCGCAAAAACCATCGCCCGACTGATCGAATCCATCGATGATAACGCAAGCGTCATCATCCAGATCGGCATCGCCGGTTTCTCGCAGCTCAAAACCGCATGCGCCTATGAGAAAGAACTCGAAGCGCGTTTCAACGCCCCGGTCAACATCGTAAGCGATGCGGACATCGCGCTTCACGCCGTCGCCGGCGGCACGGATGAGACCGTGCTCATGGCCATCGGTGGTACCGGCAGCGCCGTCATGGTCAAAGATGGAACCAACATCATGATGCGCGGTGGCTTCGGCCATCTGCTCGGCGACCCCGGTTCGGCCTATCATGTCGTGATCGAAGCCTTGAAGAAGGTCGTTTGTGAAGAAGAAAGCGGTCAAGAACGCTCCCTTTTGTCAGAAAGGCTTCTCACCGCCATCGGTGCCGATGACTACCGCGACATCAAGTCATTCCTATACGGCAATGACAAAAATGCGATCGCGGCCCTGTCGAAAACCATCGGTGAAGCCGCAGGCGAACATGACGCCGACGCGATTCGTCTTCTCAAAGAAGAAGGTCGCCTGCTTGCAGTTCAGCTCGTCCGCGCCGCCAAGACCATCGACAACAAAGCCACCCTCAAAATCGCCCTTCACGGCGGCTTTGTGGAACATGCACCATATGTGAAAAAAAGCGTTCTTGACGAACTCGATGAGAACCTAAACGATTATCACATCATCGAAAATACCACAGAAACAGTGAAGGGTGCCTATCACCTAGCCGTTTCAAGACTAACCCAGAGGTGACCAGACATGGTAGACATCAGCAAAATCAGCACGGAGAAAAGAAATGAAAACACCAAGAATATCGACCTGTGTGAAACAGAGGCGATACTGAAACTCATCAACAACGAAGACAAAACGGTGCCCTACGCTGTTGAAAAATCCATCCCCCAGATCGAGAAAGTGGTCGACGAGGTGACCGAAACCTTCAACAAGGGCGGACGTCTTTTCTATATCGGCGCCGGCACCAGCGGCCGCCTCGGCGTCCTCGACGCAAGCGAGTGCCCGCCCACCTTCGGCGTCGACAAAACACTCGTCAACGGCATCATCGCCGGCGGCGAAAAGGCGCTTCGTGATGCGATTGAGAATGTCGAAGACTCCAAGAAGAACGCCCGCAAGGATCTGAAGAAACACAAACTCACCGAGAAGGATTTTGTGATCGGCATCGCGGCGAGCGGGCGGACCCCTTATGCGATCGGCGGCGTGGAATACGCCAAGGAAAAAGGCTGTAAGACGGCCTGCATCACCACGAGCGAGGATTCGGAAATCGCCAAAGCCGTCGATTTCCCGATCGAGACCGTCACCGGCGCCGAACCGCTCACCGGTTCGACGCGCATGAAATCCGGCACCGCACAGAAGCTCATCTTGAACATGATCACCACGGCGAGCATGGTCAAAATCGGGAAAGTCTATGAAAACCTCATGGTCGATGTGAAGATGTCCAACGGCAAACTGCATTCCCGGGCGCACCGCATCGTTGAAGAAGTCACCGGAGCCGACGAAGCGACGATCGATGCCTACCTCGAACGGTATGATTCGGTGAAGTACGCCATTTTCGCCCTCATGTCAGGCATCGAGGACCAAGCGCGCATCACCGCGCTTTTGGAAGCCACCAACGGCAACGTCAGAGAAGCCCTCAAAAAGGTGTGAGCATATGAAAGTCGAAATCCACGACAACTATGAGACCCTTTCTGAAAGGGCGGCGGAAATCTTCAAGACGACGATTCTTTCCAACCCGACCACCGTCTTGGGTCTGGCGACCGGCTCGACGCCGCTCGGTCTTTACCGCGCGCTCATCGACACCTACAGTAATGATGAAATCACGTTCAGGCATGTCAGAACCTACAATCTCGATGAATATCTGGGCATCGACCACGACCACCCGCAAAGCTACGCTTCTTTCATGAAGCGAAATCTTTTCAACCATGTCGACATCGCCAAAAAGAACATCCATCTGCCCAAAAGCGATGAAACCCGTAAAGAAGCCATCGTCAAAGATTATAACGACGCGCTAAAAAATGAACGAATCGACCTGCAGGTCCTCGGTATCGGTCAAAACGGCCATATCGGCTTCAATGAACCCGGCACCCCGCTCAACCAGGAAACCTTCATCACCGAACTCGATGCCCAGACCCGTCTCGACAACGCCCGTTTCTTCGACACACCCGAGGATGTGCCGACCCATGCGATCACGATGGGCATCAAAAACATCATGCATGCGAGACGCATCGTCTTGATCGCCTCAGGCGCCACCAAAGCCGGCGCCGTCGCCAAGATGATACGCGGTCCGGTCAGTCCCTCGCTACCGGCTTCGGTCCTTCAGCTACATCCCGATTGCACAGTCCTGCTCGACAAGGCCGCCGCAAGCCTTCTTTAATCCAGACACCCCCTCAAAGGCGGTGTCTTTTCTTTTCCGGACAAAACCCATTCATGACGCCACCAGGTAAGTCGGTTGGTTTTTCGTGAAAATTATTCAACATTGTTCCTTTGGAAAAACGGTGGTTATCGTTTATGCTGAAACCAACAAATGAATGAGGAGGGATGAACCGTGGAAGAAAAAGTGTATGCTGTATATGAAGAGGATACAAAAGGCAACATCGTCAGACTGATCTATGTCACCGACAGTGCGGAAGACCTTGTGAACGCCATTGTCGAAAAGAAGAAGAAAGGCGAGCTTTGAACCGTCTTTCAGGTTCAAAAGATTCCGGTCTCCACGCTTCCGTCCGTGCTATAATCAATATAAGTAGAAATTCCGGGATGGGAGTGCTCATGGAGATGACGCATGCATTTTGATAAATGAAAAACCGTATTCCGTCTGCGTAGCACAGGCGCGTCATACGGTTTTTCGTCTTTTTCACACTGAGTAAGACAGCCCTCGCGCGTTAGCGATGATTGTCAAAAAGGTCACACATTTGCTTGATTCTCGCGCCGCTACGCGCTATCATAGGGTAGACGGCGAAGAAAGGCGGATGGCCGATGCGTAAAACACTCATCATTCTTCTTATGCTTGTGGTTGTGACACTGGTCAACTTCAGTTTCTATTACCTGTTCAAACCCGAAGACGTCATATTGAACCAGTTTTTTTCCCTCGTCCTGCCAGGGGCCGGTCGTGATTTCACAGCGGAAAATCCCCTCACCTATCTCTTCTATCACACCTTCGGCGACGCGCTCAGTGTGATCATGGTCTTTCTCGGTCTTTGTCTGTTGCTGCACTGGCTTGCTTTTCCGGAAAAAGAAGTGCTCTACCGTTTCATCCTGATACCCTTTTTGTTTTTCGAGACCCTTCAGCTTATCATGCCCGGAAATTTCATGGTCGTCGATATCATCATCTACATTGTTTTCTATGAACTGGGCATCCGGCTCGTTTCCAGACTGGACAATGAGACCTACCACAGTCTTATCACCCACCTTTTAAGACGTATGAAACGCTACCACGAAGACTCAGGAGGTATAAAAACATGAGCAAATTCTGTCCCGAATGCGGCCAATCCGTCAAGGCCAACGAGAAGATCTGTCAAAGCTGTGGTGCCGACCTCAAAAAAACCGGCAAAAAATCGTCAGAACCCGCGAAGCGGATCTCTTCGATGAAAGAAGACGACCTCACCCGCAAAACCGGATCGTTCATCTGGACCGTGATCGGATTTTTGTTTCCGCTTGTCGGTCTTATCCTCTTTCTGGTCTGGCAGCGGGAAAATCCAGCGGCCTCGCTTTCCGCGGGCAAAGGCGCACTGCTCGGTGTCATCTTCTATGTCGTGATGTTTTCCTTCCTCGCCACCGCGGCCATGTTCCAGGGGCCGGGTAACGGCGCCATATTTTCACCCACCAGTCTTTGAACCGGTGAATAATAATTTCCAAGGAGAAAAACTATGCTGAATTATTGTCCCCAATGCGGCGGTCCGGTCAACGACAATATGGTTCGCTGCCCGCAATGCGGCGAATCCCTCGCCAAACACCGTCCGACGAACATAGACCAAGGCACACAGAGTTTCCTCTGGGGGCTTCTTGGCTTCTTTGTACCGGTCGCCGGCTTGATTCTCTATCTGGTCTGGAACGATGAGCGCCCCGAGGACGCCAAAGCCGCAGGTATGGGCGCCTTGATCAGCGTGATCGTCTCAACGGTCGGCTTTTCTTTCTTCGCAACCTTCGCCTTCGGTGCTTGGGGAAGTTTTATAAGAGTTATAATATAGGAATAAAGTGAAGGTTGGTATGAAGTATTTTGTTGTTTTTCAAGAAAAATCCATTAAAGACGCACCACCGTCAACGTCAAAAATATAACAGAAGTTTAAGGTCGAAAAATTGATTTGTTAAAAAAGCAAAATACGACAAGAAACAAGAACCGTTCGCTGAAACGCTATTCGCAAGCACGAAAAGCAGTGTCGCAAAGACCGAAATCGAGCAGATTGCTATTTAGCGTTATAAGTAAAACTAATTGTCTAATTGACACTCAACCGACACCGACCTTTTTCATTCGCATCGCTTATAACTTTGTCGGTTCTTCAAACACGGTGAGTTTTAGCAATGTTCAACCGCATGGAAATGCAGGTTGAACATTTTTTTATGTTGCGACGGAATCCGTCCTTGCCATATCCAATGAAATGAAAGGAAAAACGATATCGCTTATAATGATGGCGTGCTGATGTAAGATGAACTTGTTTTCTGCATTGTAACCGCTATCGGCAAGTATAAATGAATTTTGTGTTAAAATTAGAATTATTTTTTATGAAAAGCTTGCCTGTGCCATGAATAATGGTTGGGTTCATCGAATATCGCTCAATGATTGCCCTGCCCCCATTAGTTGGTCCAGTTTGAATGAGAGTTTTAAGTCCTTTTAATAATGATGCTTTCAGGTGCCGGGGCTTGGTAGTTTAAAGCACTATGAGGTCTAACTTTGTTGTAGTGATCAATCCAAAGTTTAGTTAAAGCCCGTGCTTCTTGAAGTGTGCTAAATAGCTCTAAGTTTAAGAACTCATCCCGCATCTTTCCGTTGAATGATTCACAGTATCCATTCTCCCACGGACTTCCAGGTTCAATAAACGTT